>Ga0255778_10000476_pt1 | contig 37089 bp, 52 predicted proteins | sample 071ome_31_FD_179976 | JGI IMG/M metagenome (GOLD analysis project Ga0255778, IMG submission 179976) | Coastal salt marsh microbial communities from the Groves Creek Marsh, Skidaway Island, Georgia - 071405CT metaG (version 2) | ecosystem: Environmental > Aquatic > Marine > Intertidal zone >...
TGTTGCTCCAGAAGAAAGAACGAGGGTTCCGGGATCAATTTTATACTTCCAAGGTGAGGAGTACGTTATTGACTCATACGAATCAGAAGAGGATCTTGACGAAGCATATGCACGTGTAACACTTAATAGACCACTGGAAGATAGCATTATTGAATTTGGCGCAACCTATACGGCAAGATCAGCAGTTCCTATTAGAACGCTGGGTGCTGATGGTACATTAACAATTAGAATTTCATTAACACGTGTTACATCACATGACTTACTTGACATTGGTACGGGATCTTACGCTGACACAAACTATCCAAACGAAATTTACGGTCCACCAGTTAATGCAATTAATGCCGACGGCGAAACAGAAGAAAGAGATGTTGGACGTGTGTTCTATGTAACCACTGACCAATATGGTAACTTTAGCGTTGGTCCTTACTTCCGAGTTGACCAAGGTACTGGTCGAGTAACATTCTCCGCAGCGATTGCGTTGAGTAACTTGGATGGTATTGGATTCAAGCGTGGTGTTCCAATTGCTGAATTCTCAACAGACTCAGGATTTACTGATAACGCTGTTGATACTGTACCAACGGAAAACGCAACAAGACTTTACATTGATAGAAGGCTTGGTGTAACCCATGGTGGTTCGTCAGTAACTGCTGACAACTTGATTCCACCGACCAGTGGTGGTTTTGTAGCATTAAGCGGACAGTTGGCTATGAAAGGCCAACTACAGATGGGTAATAATAAAATTGTACAGGTTGCAGATCCTGTGGATCCAACCGACGCATTAAACCTTAGAAGTTTAACATTTGATAACTTACAGAACTTTACCTTTAATAATCTTGAATCAAACCAAATATTGGTGTTTACTGGTAACGACAGAGATGCTATTAACTGTTCGGTGGTTGGAGATATCAGCCTAAACATTGATTCAACTGCAAACACAATTGATGCACAAATTAATCCTGATACAATTTTAGATGCTGATATCAATAGTGCTGCTGACATTGCGCAGAGCAAACTATTGATGAATCTTGGAACAACAAGAGCGGCTGCTCCTACAGGATCTGCTGCGGTCAAGCAGGCAGCAAGTGGTCTATCAAGTTATGACAGTGCAGTATTCACTGTAACTGATGGATTCGTAACACTAAAAGCCAATGGTGTTGCTAAAACTAAACTTGCACAGATTGCTGCCACAAGTGTATTGGGTAACAATACTCTTACAACTGCAAATGCTTCTGATGTGTCAATGGCTCAGGTCGTTGATACCGGTGGTGCTGTTAAGAAATCACAATTTTCAAGCGTTGGTTTCCTTGCAAGAATAAGTGCTTCGTCAAGTTCATTGGATGGCGACTATGCAGTAATCAACTACGCTGCTGGTTCAAGTTCAACGGTTGAAGCAAACAAATTAATTAGAAGAGATTCAAATGGTGACTTTGGTGGAAGATATGCTGACCTACAAGCACTTTATGTTGATGGTATTGAAACGCTTGACACTGGCACAACTGGATCGGGTGGTTTCGTAAGATTACACACATATGGAACCAACGGTGGTATCTATCTACAGGATGGTACGCTAACCACTGATAAGATTACTTACTATGATAATAACACCCACCAATTCAGAACACAGGCAGGTACTGCAAATGCTCCTATCATTGCTTCAAGCATACAGGTAAATGCAATTACAACTGGCGGAAACACAACCGCAGGAACGATAACTGGTAGATGGACGCTAACAGGAACATCACCAAACGAATCAAGATTTGAGGCAACATACTCAGCGGACGTTGCAGAATACTACGAGGGTGACAAGGAATACGAAGTCGGAACGGTGTTAGTATTTGGTGGTGACAAGGAAGTCACAACTTCAAACAAACAAGGCGATACAAGGGTAGCAGGTGTTGTATCCAACACGGCAGCCTATGTGATGTATACTGCTTGCCCAGGTGAGAAGAACCTTGTTGCATTGACTGGTAGAGTTCCTTGTAAAGTCGTAGGAAAAATTAAGAAGGGTGACATACTCGTAACAGCAGGTATACATGGTGTGGCAACAGTTTCAACAGATCCTAAGGTAGGAACAATTGTTGGTAAAGCCATCGAAGATTACGATAGTGATCATATTGGAACAATTCAAGTAGCGGTGGGCAGATCATAATGGCATACGATAATAATATAAATCCAGGAAAGGCTCCATTAGTCTGGAGCAGAATAAAATCAGCCTTTGATCAAATCAATGAAAACTTTTCAATCATTGGTGCTTCTGTTGCTGCTTATTCACCAATAACCATTGCAAACATTGACCAAAGCAATCCCGTAAAGATAACCTGTACGAGAGAGCACAACATGTCCAATGGATGGAGAGTGACTATCAGAAGTACGGGTGTTAGCCAACTTGACGACAATGATTATTATGTTCAGATTTCAAGCAATGATGAATTATTACTTTACAGCGATGAAGCACTAACCACTGCCGTCAATGGCACGGCATATGATGCATACTCATCCGGTGGTGGAACCATACAGGCATATTCAGACTTTGCATCAATAGATTTTGAAAATTTAACAACCAGCGTATCACCAGAAACGGGTTCAACATACTCATTGGGTGACTCAACAGATACATGGAAAAAATTATACATATCAGAATATTCAGACACTCCTGGCAATGAACAGAATGGTGTTTGGCTTGGTACTGCCCAGATCAAGGGTGCATCCGGTGTTGTTGATTTACCATTTGGTTCAACAATAAACGGTGACCTAATTATTGATCCTGAAAAAAGATATTTCCGTTACATTAATCTTGATGATGGAGATACAGTGGAAGCGGATCATACCAATGACACACTGTCAATTTACTCCGGTACAGGTATGCAATTGGTTGCTGGATCAGCCGCTGATAGCATCACAATCACAAACACAGGTGTAACACAACTTGCGGCTGGAACAGGTATAAGCGTAGATGCAGCAACAGGAAACATAACGGTTACAAATACGGGTGTAATTTCTGTATCAAATGGCACATCATTGCCAGCAATTGCAAGTGGAAGAAGTGCAGGAGTTGGAATTATAACAAGCGGTGCTACAGGAACTTTAACATTAACAAACACCGGTGTAATTGAAGTACAGGCTGGTACTGGTATTACCGTGTTTACTGATACGGCAACTGGTATCGCAACAATTACCAACAGTGCTCCGGCGGGTAATGCATTTAGATTCGTTTCAATATTTGGACAAACAACCATAGAAGCAGATGGTGTTGCTGATACACTTGAAATTGCGGAAGGTTATGGAATCACTTTAACAACTGATGCCCCTAACGATAAGGTCACTGTTAGTTTTGATAATACTGTCGATATCATCGGATCAGTGTTCGGAGATGACTCAACCAAGATAGTTGATGCAGTGGAAAACAAAGTTTATGCTGCTGGTGGATTCTTTGGCAATCTAACAGGAAATGTTACGGGTAATATTACTGGAGATGTTACAGGCAATGTAACTGGAAACTTGGTAGGCGATACAACAGGTTACCACACTGGAGATGTTAAAGGTTCAGTTTTTGGAGATGATTCTACAAAGATTGTTGATGCTGTAGAAAACAAAGTTTATGCAGATGAACTTTGGGGCACATTGAGAGGCCAAACTTGGATGGCTGGATATGACGGTTACCTTACTATTGCAAATGGTGGCTCTACTGGTCCAGGTGCTATACAGATTGTTGCATCAGCCAATTTAGATTTAACAGCAGGCTCAGGATACACAATTAATGCAAATAGAAATATTGTTGCATCGGGCGGAGTTACAGGTAATGTTACAGGTAATTTAACTGGTTATCAAACAGGTGACATGACTGGTTCAGTATTTGCTGATGATTCAACAAAACTTGTTGATGCAGTGGAAGGAAAAATTGTAGGACCAATTGAATCAGAAAGTATTTCCGGTAACCTAACAGGTTCGGTGTTTGCTGATGATTCAACAACCATAATAGATGGTCCAACAGGAACGGTCGCTGGTATACACGTTCCAGGATCTACCACTCCAGCAAGCGAATTTGCAGATGGTCAGACATACGAAATTAGAGTTGATGACAGTTTTATTTGGGTTAAGACAAGTACTGGTGCTTGGAAAAAAGCAACATTGGGAAGTTTTTAGGGGCGTAGATAAATGGCTAAGCGTACAATAAATATCGGAACAAGCGCAAACGACAGAACGGGCGATACCCTACGAACTGCCTTTAACAAGATTAATCAAAACTTTAATGAGTTATATGTTGGGCCTCCACAACTTACGCAGGCTGAAATAGATGCACTCACACCAGTTTTTGGTATGATGGTTTACAATACAACAACAGGAAAATTTCAAGGGTATGCTGCTGATGCAAATAATGACAGTGCAGCAGGGTGGGCAGATCTCCACTAAATATAGATATAGGAAGCGAAATGGCAGACATTCAAACAATTAATATAGGTAACGTGGTAAACGATGGTCTTGGTGATGATCTAAGAACCGCGTTTCAAAAGGTCAATGCCAACTTTGCTGATCTTAATGCCGAACTTACAGTTACGGTAACAAATACGGGAACAACAGGTGTTGGTCTTTTTAAGGAAAAGGTTGGTAGCGAATTAAGATTTAAGAAACTTGTTTCTGGTACTAAGATAGTTCTTGATGAAGCAACAGATAGTATCATAGTTAATAATACGGAACCAGATGCATTTACAAGAATTGATACTGACAGTGGAACATTGCAGGCTTCTGCTAATCAACAAATTACAATTCAAGGAACAGCATCAACTGGTTCTCAGACAGGAGTCAAGGATATTGAAGTTACCGCACTTGCTGGAAGTGGTGTAATCAATATTAAAAATACCATTCCCGTAACGGAATATCTAACTTCGTTCGATTTTGGACCAATTTCTGAAACTGGTTTTACCAATGCTTTACAACTTGCTTTCACGGCTGCCAATATTGACTTTGCAACTCTAACTATTGATTCTGATTTAAATTTGGACTGTGGCGGTCTAACGTAGGAGGCAACTAATGGCAGTGACTTGGATAACGCCAGCAGGAGACCTTGGAACACTTGAAGAAAGAATTACAGTTAACATAGTACTCCAAGCATCAACTGATATCGGTAATCTACAATACAAAATTATTGCGGGTTCACTACCTACGGGTTTATATCTTGATCAAGCCACAGGAGCAATAAAAGGAACTCCTGGAGAAGTAACTAAATTTACCGAAAAAAGATTTGTCGTTAGGGCGTACGATGCCCAAGACGAGAAAGATAGAACATTTAAATTGTTCGTTGATGGGTCTGACTTTCCTGAATGGATCACACAAGAAGGATTCCTTAAAGTAGGAGAAGGTGAAGCATACTTTGTTCTTGATGATTCAAGAGTAGATTTTCAACTTGAAGCAACTGACAGAGATCTTGTTGCTGGAGATGTTTTACAGTATTATGTTATTCCTAACAGTGGAACACTGCCTCCGGGTCTAACACTTTCAAAAACAGGAAGAATAACAGGATTCACGGAGCCTGTTGCTGCAATTGATTACACATCAACACCTACTGGAGCATATGATACACATTCATTTGATACGGTTCCACTTGATATAGCCAAGAATAATTCAACTGGTTTTGATTCATATTATTATGATGACCAAAGATATGACTATGGTGAGCAAGGAAGAACTCCTAAAAAATTAAGTAGAATATACACCTTTGGTGTTGCAATAACTGATGGTGTTAACGCAGTAAGCAGAACGTTTAAAATCTATGTTGTAACTGAAGAATTTTTACAAGCAGACAATACTCTTATTCAGGTTGACACTAATCTATTCCAAGCAGATTCAAGCAGAGATAGAAAACCACTTTGGATCACTGATTCAAATCTTGGAAGATACAGAGCAAACAATTATGTTACAATATTCCTTGATGTATATGATCCCCCATCGTTGACTGGTACAATAAGTTATTTTCTTTTAGAAACTAATCCAGATGATGGAACTCCAAGCGTTTTACCTCCTGGGTTGGTGCTGGATGGGCAATCTGGTGAACTCGCAGGTAAAATTCCTTACCAGGCAGCGGTTACTGAAAATTATAAATTTTCAATGGAAGCAGTAAACTTTCCACCTTCTTTGGCACAAGGCACATACAATCTAAGGGGAAATTGGAGTTCAACAACTGCATATGCAGTCAATGATGCAATTAAATTTGGGAATTTGCTATATGTCTGTGTTAAGGATAATATTGGAGAAATACCAGAAGACAATGAGGAATATTGGAATCTTGGAGTGTCAAGTGCTGTTAAAACATTTACGGTTGACATCATAGGTGAAATAGAAAGTGCTATTGAATGGATTTCAAATACCGATGTCGGAACCATCAAACCAAATCAACCAAGTAGATTGTTTGTTGAGGCGCGAAGTCTGTTATATGGCGGAAGAATAAGATACGAACTTGTTTCGGGTGAGGTACCTCCAGGATTAACATTTCTACCAACCGGAATACTACAGGGTAAGGTAAGACAGTTTTCCGATAGTGATCAAGATGGGTTGACAAGATTCTATGATCAGGACAGTGCATTGATTGATTCTACAGGTTCAAGAAGTTTTAATACAACGTTTGATGATGATCAAACGAGTTACGACAAGATTTTTAATTTCAAAGTTAAAGCAATTGACGGTGCAAATTTTGCTGAATCCGAAAAAGACTTTACCATAAAGGTCGTGGCTGAAAATGAAAAGACATTTTCTAATCTTTATTGCAAGGCATTACAAAGCAAAGAAAAGAGATTCAGTTGGTTTAACTTTATTACTGACGGAACCGTGTTTGTTCCTGAGGATATGTATCGATATGGAGATGAAAATTTTGGTGTTCAAGCAGAATTGAAGACTTTATTATTTGCTGGAATTGAAAGTGTTGAAGCGGTAAGATACATACAGGCAATGAGTAGAAATCATTATAGAAAAAGATTCACATTTGGAGATCTGAGATCAGCCAAAGCAAAAGATCCGGAAACACAGGAAACAATTTATGAAGCCATTTATATTGATCTAAAAGATGAATATGAAAAAGAAGATGGCACGAGCATAAATGCTGAGATTGAATTAAAGGATAACATCAACAGCAAGGTATTGGTTAGCCAGAGTTCAATAAGGATCGACAGTGATATTCCGCTTGTTAGTGATAGCGATTTACAGAAAGTATTTCCAAATTCAGTAAAAAACATGAGAGGAAGAATTAGAGCGATCGGAGAAAGAGATCGTGAATTTTTGCCTCTTTGGATGCGTAGCATACAGGATACGGGAACAGTAGAATTAGGATATACAAAGGCCCTGGTGCTTTGTTATACCAAACCCGGAAGATCAGAATCTATAATGGCTAAAATTAGAGCCAAGGGATTTGACTTTAAACTAATAGATTTTGTTGCAGATCGTTACATCATTGATATAGTCAACGGAGAAATACAGGATCAATACCTAAAATTTCCGCAGGAATCAATAACAAAACAGAATGAATCATATCCTAAGACGCAGGATATAAGCATATGATAAATACATACGTTAACAATTGGAGATAAACAGTGGCGAGCAATATTAATTATTTGAGCATCAATGAAAATTTTCCTGTTGCTGGACAGGACAATGATACTCAGGTTTTCAGAGATAACTTTGATACCATTAAAACCAGCCTAAGATATGCAAAAGACGAAATCACAGACCTTCAGACTGACTCTGCAAGGCTTGATCTTGATAATGATTTTTCATTAAACAAGATTCAAAACGCACTTCTCCAAAATAACAGAACACAGAAATTTGATGCTGGCGCTGTAACAGCAAGTCCTACCACTGTTGACTACCAAAATGGTAACTATCAAATTTACAGAGTTGGTGCTAATTTGACCATGGATTTCTTAAACTTTCCAGGAGATCCTGTTTTTGTTTCTGAATCTACTCCAATTGGCATGGGCAAGGTCACTCTTGAACTGTATGGCGATGGAACCAAGAGACTCGTAACAGTATTAACATCAGGCGGTACAATTACTAAAAAATCCAATTTTCCTGCATTAACAGAAGCAGGTGTTCACACGTTTGAAGTTACATCGACCACTGATCCTGTAATTATTGAAGTGTGGAGACACAGTGCAGATAAAATTTTCCTACACTACATTGGACAGTTCAGTTAATCATTATGTTTCACCCCTTCGAAGAAGATGTAACACAATTATCGGACACACAATTAACCGATAGAATATCCGAATTGGGGAAAAAATATACCCAAGCCGCACGTTTAGGTAAGGGTCAACTGTTGACACAACTCCAAACATTTGTTACAATATATAGAGATGAGATTACAAGAAGAGCAATGGCATCGAAATTACGTGCAAATGATGATAAGGATTTGGATCAACTAATTAATGTGGAATAAAACAAACACAATCGATCAGATAGTAAAAGGCGTTACAAAACACGGTACTGACATTTTGGAACACTGTGTTACTAATGACGACCTAACGAACTATATTGATAGAATACAAAGTGAGTTTTTAAGTTATCCAATTCCAAAAAAAGAATTTAATCCTAATAATTGGTTCATGCCAGACGCCTATAAAGAGATGGATATCAAAAAATATGTGTTAGATTTGTGCAGAACAGATGAAGAAATAGATAGGGTTAAGATTGAATTGGCTGAATATGAAAAACGCAATTTACTCATGTTGTTAAAACAAATGAAATACATAGTAGATACATTGCGAAAAAACAATATCGTTTGGGGTGTAGGACGTGGATCAAGCGTAGCAAGTTATGTGCTTCATTTATTAGGGGTCCACAAGATAAATTCTATTAAATACGATATACCACTAAACGAATTCTTTAAAGGAGAATAATATGGGAACAATTAGAAGTATGCGAGGAAAAGAGATTGATATGGAGAAACTCAATCTTAAAAACGAAGAATTGCCAGCAGTTGGTAATATGAAAGTAAATGCTCGCGGTGATGAAATTGGCAAGGGTGGAAAAGTAATCAGAACCAGAGAACAGGTTTTACAAGATTATTACAAGAAAAACCCAAGAGCCGTAAAAGAAGAAATAGTAAACAGAAAGAAAAACTAATAGGTGAGAAATGATTAAAGGCAAAGTAAGACCAATCCATGCCGATGTACTAATTTGTGATATGTACTTTGGTGAAATGAAAACAGCAGGTGGATTGTATATTCCATCGGATGATGCGAAAACCCACGGTGTTAAACCAAGATGGGGTAGGGTCTATGCCAAAGGTCCAGAAAATAATGAGGATTATCAAGTGGGTGATTGGATCCTCGTTGAACATGGTCGCTGGACAAGAAAGTTCAAAATAGAAGACGAAAACGGTGATAAGTTAGAAATTCAAAAAGTTGAACTTGAAGCAATCATTGCATATCAAAAAGAAAAACCTAACGATCTTGCCTATTGGGGTAAAGAGTATAACGACGGCGAAGCAGCCACTATTGATCCAAGCCTATTTGTTAATAATTAGACTGCTGTAGGAACTCCAAAAACATCAAGTTTATCTTCACGAACACAATAGACCATGTCTATTGGTTTTAGTTGAAACTCTATCTGCATATCTCTTTTAATTGAACCAGCATTGTAGCCAACATAAAGTTTGCATTCTTCCACTGTATCAAACTTAGGTTGCTGATACCAGAATACATCCTTGCTGCCGTCGGGATAGGTTCCCATCATTAACACTATTATGAACCATTTCATAACAGTATTTAGATATAAAATAGCAGTTAATAACTGAGTGCTTTATCTGGACACAGCCTAAAGGTCAATGCCTTTCTCGGCCCACGTGTGGTGTTTATGGATACCTCCCCTGACTTTGGATGGAATTCAATTTTGGTAATCTTAGCCTTGCTATTGTTCTTGCCAACAAGGATTTCTTGGCCTACTTCGAGGTTTAAATTAAGATTTCTAATCATGGGATTCTCCTTTTGCATAACGATTGTTATAAAAATATTTACCAGATTGCTTGACAGTAATTAACAGATAGTATATAATATATGTAAATTAGAGGAGTTTAAATTGTCTAACATTGATCTAAACAAATACAAGGAATTCGTAGAAAAGGTTACATCTGACGAATCAAATGATCCAAATCGCTTGTATGGACGCTTGGGATATCTAAGTGGCTATGCACATAAAACAGAAGCAGAAGTGCAGGACGAAGCACCGTGCAATGTTTCATTACTGCTTACTGGTGGCATCGGTTTGAGTTCAGAAACTGGAGAACTAAATGAAATTATTAAAAAGGTTATATTCCAAGGCAAACCTTGGAACGAGGATGTTCGCTTTCACCTTAAACGAGAACTGGGCGATATTCTTTGGTATTGGGTTAATACTTGCAGAGCATTGGATCTTGACCCTAACGAAGTAGTGGAGGAAAACGTGGAGAAACTCAAGGCACGATATCCAGGCGGAGAGTTTGATGTGCATTACAGCGAAAATAGGAAGGACGGAGATCTCTAAGAAGAAACCAGACATGGTTGTGAATAACCCGCAATCCATGCCATATCCAACCAATGTAGGTGCTCCTGCATTTACGATTCCTGACGTGCTTAAACACAAGAATGAACGAGGAGTCAATGCCACGCATCTTTTGGAAACACGATTCGAGGATCTAAAACGGCAATATTTTGATTTAGTTTCTCTTGCAGAAGATACCGAACTCGTGTATAATGCAAAGTATGCTTTTATTCCTGTCGTGGGAAAGACGTATCATCTATATGTAGGATACGATGATAAACTGTTCCTAAGCATAATAGAACCGGAAAGAGTTTCTTGGGATTGCAAGGGCAGTTTTAAACTCACGGCAGACAGCACTTGGGAGAGACAATGAAATTTAAAAGTTCAAGTATAGAAGGCGTAGTTGTTAAGAATGACGACCGCTATATTGTAAAGGACAATACAACACTAAAAAATCTTGTTGTTAGTAGCACAAGATTAAATCCACGCAAAAGCACAAGCGGACACAAGCATGAAGGACAGGAAGAAGTTTACATGTTCTTAGAAGGTCACGGAACAATGGAACTTGACGATGTGACTTATAATGTTGAAGCGGGCGATACTGTTTTAATAGAAGACGGTGTGTTTCATCGTGTTCACGCAGGTAACGAAGAATTATATTTTGTATGCGTATTTGACGGAAGGAGAAAGTTTTGAAATCATTTATAGTATATGTATGGATGATCGCAGCCTACAATGGCAATCCCATTGTGGTGGGTGAATTTGAAAACTGTGATCAGGGCATTGCCACAGCAAATAATTTTTTCCCAGGATATGTTGCACTACATTGCATTACGCCTGATCTAACACCTCCCGGAGGCGTTGCTCTGTGAGGATAGGGTTTACAGCATCAGCATTTGATCTGTTCCACAGCGGACACGTGGCAATGTTGAAAGAAGCAAGATCAAATTGTGATTATATGATTGTAGGATTACAAACTGATCCCACAATTGATAGACCCGAAAAGAACAAACCCGTCCAAAGTGTATTTGAAAGATACGTGCAATTGGAAGGCTGCAAGTATATTGACGAAATCATTCCCTATGCAACTGAACAGGATCTTTTGGACATATTCCTAACCTACAAGATTGACGTTCGCTTTATTGGAGAAGAATACAAGTCCAAAGATTATACGGGCAAACAATTATGTCTTGACAAGGGCATAGAAATATACTATAATAGTAGACAACACTCATTTAGCACGAGTGGTTTACGTAAAAGGATAAAGGATACAAAATGAAACTTCCGGATGGATTACAAAAAACAGGAATTACAACTATGGGTGCTGCCGGTATAGCACTTATGGTTTTACATATCATGGGATACTTAACAGGCTGGGCGTGGCCTATATTGTACGTGATTATGATACTAACAGCATTTGCTTCGGAAACTTCTAATAAGGTAAGAATGTAATGAAAGAATTATGGGTAGAAAAATATCGTCCTAAGTCATTGGATGGTTATGTTTTTAGAGATGAGCATCAACGAAAACAAGCACAGAGCTGGATTAAAGAAAAATCAATTCCACATTTATTGTTTAGTGGTGCGGCGGGCATTGGTAAGACCACAATGGCCAAGATTCTCATCAACGAACTTGAGATACCCGATTATGATGTTTTAGAAATTAACGCATCACGAACAAACTCTGTTGATGCTGTTCGTGATAAGATCACAAACTTTGTGCAGATGATTCCATTTGGTCCATTCAAGGTTGTGCTACTTGATGAGGCTGATTACTTGAGTCCAAACGCACAGGCAGCACTGCGTGGTGTTATGGAAGAGTATCACAGCACAGCACGTTTTATTCTTACTTGTAACTATCCTAACAGAATTATTCCTGCACTGCATTCACGTTGCCAGGGCTATCACATTGAACGAATTGACCAAACAGAATTTACGGCAAGGGTGGCAACAATCCTCGTAGAAGAAAAAATAGATGTTGATCTTGAAACGCTTGATCTGTACGTAAAAGCAACATATCCGGATTTGAGAAAATGCATCAACATGGTGCAACAAAATGTTAGTGATGGCAAACTGCATGCTCCAAGCAAGGGCGATGAAGGTGCCGCTGATTGGAAGTTTGACATGGTTGAATTGTTTAAGGCAGGCAAGATTACAGAAGCAAGACAATTGCTTTGCGGAAAACTAAAAGCAGAAGAAATGGAAGAAGTTTATCGTTGGCTGTATGACAATTTAGAAATTTTTGGTGAAGAAGAAAAACAGGACACGGCTGTCTTGATTATTAAACAGGGACTTGTGGATCACACATTAGTTGCTGATCCGGAAATAAATCTTGCCGCGGTGTTAATTAAACTGGCAAGGTTATAGTTGAAAATAAGATATTATCATAAGATAGATGGTTGGAGATGGTTAGGATTCATACTGGCAATGGTCAGTGCATTCACACTGAGCGGTGGTAATCCCAATGTGCAGTGGATGGGTTGGGCAGTTGCTCTCGCATCATGTAGCATATGGATTTGGATGGGAATTAAGGACAAGGATGTGCCGAGGGCACTCATGGAGTTAATGTATTTGTTATTGGCTGTTAGAGGTGTTTGGAATTGGTTAGAGATTAACTAATGATTCTTGATAAAATTAGACAGGCAGGCGAGGATCTTAGGATGCTTGAAGGACACGACAGGCTACAATATCTGGTAGACAAGGCACGAGAAGTAGAACCCTTACCGGAAGAAGCCAAGACAGAACAGAACAGGATACATGGCTGTGCCTCAAAGTTGTGGATCATAGGTGGCGCAGATAAAGATAACTTGATGCGTTATCGAGCAGATGGCGATGCATTCATTACAAAGGGAACTGCCAAGGTAGTTACGGACATCGTGAATGGTTGCCATAAAAGCGAAGTGGCACATCTCACAGTTGACGACTTTGAACAATTAGGCATCAAGGAACTGCTTACAATGCAGAGACAAAGCGGCTTGGGGCAACTAATTAATAGAATAATAGGAATAGCAAATGCTTAGGAGTATAATATGGCACACTTAGTAGATGATAGATGTATTAATTGTAGACACACAACTTGTGTTAGCGTTTGCCCCGTAGATTGTTTTTACGAGGGAGAAAATATGTTGGTAATTAATCCAAGCGAATGTATCGATTGTGGTGTATGCATTCCGGAATGTCCGGAAGAAGCAATATACCAAACAGACGATGTCAACGATCCTTGGTACAAACACAACGAATATTTTTCAGAAATATGGCCAAATATTACTAAACAGAGAACACCAATGTTTGAATACAGTCATTGGGCCGGAAAAGAAAAAGGCGAAAAGACAAAATATTTTAAGAAAGGGCCAGGAGGAAAGCCTGATCCAAGATTAGGAGAAAAGTAAAATATTGGGGGATCTAATGACCCCCCAAGGTATTATTCGTCGCCGTAGATTTCTAAAATTTCCTTAACCGCTTCGTGTCTTTCTATATCATGTTTTGTAAAGCGGCAGATATCAACATACTGATGGTTATTAAAGTTGTTATACAACCCAAGGAACTGAAGTAACCCATTATTGCTTGGCCTATCAGCCTGTTGCAAATCACCGGTTACCACCATCTTTGATCCTTCGCCCAATCTTGTCAGCAACATTTTCATCTGACTTGGCGTTGCGTTTTGCATTTCATCCGCTATGATAACGGAGTTTTTAAATGTTCTACCTCGCATGTATGCGAGTGGTGCTACTTCAACTATTCCCTCTCTTACTTGTCTTTCAATTTCAGCCTGGCAGAAGTTGTCAGAAAAAACGTCAAAAATAGGACGAGTCCATGGTGCCATTTTTTCATTTAAATCTCCTGGCAAAAATCCATGTTGTTCATCCACCGAGACCGCAGGTCTTGTAATTACGATCTTATCGCACAATTTGTCCTTGAATTCATTAATGGCCCATTGGACAGCAATCATGGTTTTACCCGTTCCTGCAGGACCAATAGCAAACACGATGTGTTTGTCTTCTGTGTCCAGCATTTTTAAGTAAATTTCCTGACTGAAATTTTTGGGAGTAATGTGTATTCTTTTTGATTTGTGAGAGTTGATGTTTACGATGTTGCTATACGCTGCGTTGTGACCCGCATGGGCCTTGTGTTTTCTCTTCATATTAAGGAATATCCTCCGTGTTTGAAAAAAGCCCAGACACGGCGTCTTAATATATCCAGCGATGTAAAAAGTCCGTATCCGAACATACTATTATTTAATGGAAGATTTAAGAAATAATAGCGTAACATATTAAAAACGATAAATACATTAGGAGACTAATATGGCCAGCATAAAAGAAATTATTGATAATATTGAACAGATTTATGGTTCTAACAACAGTTTAAACCTTCTAAAGGACTTTGAGCGTGTTGTTGACGAATTAGACTTATACGTCTATGATAACTGGATGGACGGTGAGTTAGCAGAAGGACCCAAAGAAGATAGGTACTTTGTAGAATGCACATTTATGTGGCCCAAGGAAAATATGCCAGAACCGGCTGGCGGAAAGCGATTGCTTGAATATGGATGTAAAGTATCATATGCAGAATCCATGCTTAAAGAAGTTAGAAAAATAAAAACTCCAGATGATATTCGACCAGGAACAAAAAAAGGTAAAATTGACTACAAACCAATATGGATGGTAAAGATCAAGATGCCTAAGAGATTAATGAAGAACATTGATAGAGGATATACTAACCTTGATAGAAATAAGGTTCAGGATGTTCTAAATCAAGGTAACAATATCTTAGAACCAGTTGAGCAAATGGCACCACAAGGCGAGACGGATGAACAATAAACAGGACAAAAAAGTTTTAGAAGAAGGTCTTCGCAAAGGAGATCTCCAGGAAATGATCTATTCTATTTTTGAAATAGACACATTTAGATCGAAGATGGGAGAGGATAAAGATGTTTGTGTTTTAACATTCCAATCAAAGGATAGATATCCAGCAAAGGACTTTATGGAATTTGTCGAAAAAGGTTATCCATTTGTATTGGATGCTGATGTTAGTGCAGGAGAAAATAAGGATGGAGAATATTCTATTTTTGTAGAGATTGAAAGAACTCCTAAACTGGCAGATGACATTATGGAAATGTTATACGGACTTTCGAGATTAACAAATGTTAATGATTGGGAATATAAGTTTTATAAAAATAATGAGTTGGTAAAGGCAACAACTGAAAATTTAAGATCGATTCCTAATTCACCTAAGATGTATGAAGCGTCCATGCAGAAATTTAGAACCGAGGAAGTTAAGAGTTTCTTTGATAAAACATTGATGGACGATTTGACTCTTGATGAAAATATTATTACCATTCATAAACCTTTTGGAAATGTTTACAAATTTGAAATGGTTGATGAAGGTATAAACGAAGGTGTTAATGAAGCCCCAGCCGTTGACGAACATGCAATGGCAGAAATTTTTTGGTTAACAAAAGTAATGGGCAATTATGACATTAACAAATATGGTGAGAATTTTCTTTTCACCAATGGAAGTAAAACTAAATTACTTAAAAGGGTAAATTAAAATGGCTGCAGAAAACTATGACAAGTGTTTAGAAACTATTCTACATCACGAAGGTGGGTACGTAAACCATCCAAAGGATCCAGGCGGAGAAACTAACCTGGGTGTTACAAAAAGAGTTTATGAAGATTGGGGCGGAACCAAGGACATGAAAGACCTAACTGTTGAGGATGTTGCTCCTATCTACAGAAAGAATTATTGGGATAGAATGAAGTGTGACGATATTCCAGCAGGACTTGACCTTTGTGTATTTGACTTTGGTGTTAATGCAGGAACAGGCCGTTCAGCAAAATACTTACAAACCATGATCGGAACAGTTGCTGATGGCGGCATTGGTCCTAACACTCTTAGGGCGTTAGATGCATATATCGATGCTAATGGTATTGAAGGTGCTATTAAAAACTTTCAAGAAGCACGTCAAGGGTATTATGAATCATTAAGCACCTTTGAAACATTTGGTAGAGGATGGACTCGCAGAGTTACGGAAACTACCGAACTTGCACTATCAATGGTATGAGCAAAGTCTGTCTAAATTGCGGAAGAGAACACGAAGGTAAGTTAGTAGAAACTTTTACCGACGGCGATAACAATCCAGTGGAGATAGTTGTTTGTGAACACGCAAGGTATGATACCATGACAATAGATGAATTTTGGAGGCAACATGTTTAGTTCAATTAGAATTGCTATCATACTGGTAATAATCACAGCGGCTGCTGGAGGGTTTTTCTATGTTAAAAAATTACAGAGTGATTTAGAAACAGCAAGAGCCAATGTAGCCAAGATGGAAGTGGCTCTGGAAACCAGCGAGAACTCATTGAAACTTGAAAGAGCCGAAACTGTTAGATTGGGAGAACTCAATCTTCAGTTATCAAGCGATTTACAAAAGGCGGAGAAGTATGGAGATGAACTCCGTGCTACTCTACAGAAACATAACTTAACACACTTGGCTAACAAGAAGCCAGGTTTAATTGAAAAGAGGATGCAAAATGCGACTGATAAACTATGGGATGATCTTGAGTCTATCACTGACCCTAATGCTAACATCGGGGTGCAGCCTACTCAGACCGGAACCAAAGATAGTAACAGTAACTAATACGGTTAAGACTACCGTTCCTATTGTTGCACAGCCTAAAGCAGTTCGATTGAACGATGTTAAGATCTATGTGGTTTCAAAAGAGAACTACGAGGAATTCGTAAAGGAATTTGAAGCGAAGAATGGTAGCGATGCTTACATTGCTATTTCAGTCAAGGACTATGAAAATCTTTCATTAAACTTTGCTGAACTAAGACGTTACATAGAACAGCAGAAACAAATCATCGTGTACTATGAAAACGCTGTTAAGCCAGAGGATAAAACGGATAAGACAGAATAAATATGTATATTAAGGAGCGAATCAAATGGCAGAAGATAAAATTATAGTTCCAGCAGACAAGGATACTGCTTCAAAAAAAGTATCAGTCGAATTGGAAGTTGATACAAGCGTAAAGGACCTTGGTCCAAATCCCTACGCTAAATTAATTCATTTAGCAAGAGCGGTGGATAGTTGGAGAATTTTTCCAAGAGTATTCATCACAACATACATTATTTTGTTATACAAATGTGTAATTTGGTATATGGAACTTCCAAATCCAACCATGGAACAATCCGGTTTGATTAGTATTGTTGTTGGTGCTGGTGCTGCTTGGTTTGGTTTGTATACTGGATCCAGCAAGAAAATCGACAAATAAAAATTTTCGGACACTTAACATCTGTGTTAAATAATAAAGGATTGCTTAAGGAGGATCCTTTAATACACCATGGATTATTACGAACAGTTAGGCGTCAAAAGAAACGCTACCCAGGATGAAATAAAACAGGCATATCGAAAACTTGCCATGAAACACCATCCTGACCGCGGTGGTGATCAAATTAGATTCCAACACATCAATGAAGCATACGATGCATTAAAAGACCCGGACACCAGAGCAAAATATGATGCTTATGGCGAAAGGGGTGCTGGATTTGGTAATGCCAATCAATATAGGTCAGGTCCCGGAGGTTATGAGTTCCATTGGGATAGTGCAGGTTCACCATTCAGCGGAATGGATGATCTTTTTCAATATTTTGGATTTAGAGGAAATAACAGTCGAGCTAAAAATAGACCAATAAACATTCCTCTTGATATTACTCTTGAAGATGTACTTGAAGGTAAAAATATTTCCTTTGAATTGCAATTGCCAAGCGGTAGAACAAAATTAATTACAGTTGATGTTCCGCCAGGAATCCAAGATGGGCAACAGATTAGATACGAAGGAATGGGTGATGACAGTCATAGAGGATTGAAAATTGGCGATGTTATCATTACTATAAGAATTCGTAATCACCCCATCTTCGAACGTCACGGAGATAATATACTATGTGAGGCAACAGTCGGAGTTATTGATTTAATTTTGGGAGGGCAAACTGTTGTTCAAACACTTTCCGGAAAAAATCTTACGATAAACGTTCCGGCAGGTACGCAGCCAGATACTGTTCTAAGTTGCAAAGGTGAGGGATTACCTAATTTAAGAACAAAAATTAGAGGAAATCTTTTGGTTAGGATTAAGGGAATAGTTCCAAGGAATTTATCCCAAGCCCAAAAAGACAAACTCGAAAGGTTAAGGAATGGAATATAAATTAGATATTGACTATAAATTAGGTTTACACGAAGCATTAAATCAAGCCAGCGATGTTTGGGAGTTTGATAAGGAAAAATACGATCCGGAAAAACTTGAATGGGACATGTGTAACTTTATGATCAATCATAAAGGCATAGGGTTAGCGGCTAATCAAATAGATTTAAAGAAAAGAGTTTTTGTAATGGGTAGCACTGACCTACCTAATTTTCCCAAACCGTTTGCACTATTCAATCCAACTATACTCGAAGCCAGCAAGGAAAGAGTATTGGATACAGAAGGCTGTTTAAGTTTTCCAGGACTATTACTAAAGGTTTCAAGACCTGCATGGATAGTAGGACAGTGGCAAAATGCGAAAGGTGAAACCAAGGAAGCAAGGATTGAGGGTTACCTTGCCAAGTGCTTCCAACACGAATTTGATCACCTAAATGGAATCTGTTTTGTTGACAGAGTGGGTAAACTGAAGTTACAATTAGCATTAAAGAAATTAAACAAATTAAGGAAAAAAATAAGAAATGATTGAACCAAGCAAACAACTACAACAGATTTTTGATTCGTCGGTAAACATTGCTAAGAATTTAAATCATAGATTAATCACTATAGAACATTTAGTTTATGCAATAGTTTCTGATAAAGATGCAGCAGCAGGTCTAAAGGAATTTGGTGTTGATGTTGCGTACATCCAAACTAATCTTGATCATTATCTTAAGAACAATCTAAAGGATATCATTAGTACTGAAAATGTTTTACCTAAAAAAACTAACACAGTTGAACGAGTGCTTAATAGATGTTTTACACAGGTGCTATTCAGCGGTAGAAATCAAATGGAAACTGCTGATGTAATTATTAGTGTGCTTTCAGAAAAAAATTCATTTGCATTTTATTTCCTTACAAAGGGCGGAATCGTAAAAGAAAAATTTGTTCAACACTTCCAAGAAAACTTTATTGGAAACGATGACGGTGATTGGGGTATGGAATCACCTGATGAAGCCGCATTAACAAACAATCAATTAGACAAAATTATTAATCAATTCTGTGATGATCTTTCAATGAAAGCAAAACAAAGATTAATCGATCCTGTAATTGGCAGAGGTAAAGAATTGGAAGACATAACACTCGTATTAGCACGTAGATCTAAAAGTAACGTGTTGATGGTAGGAGAGCCAGGTGTTGGTAAGACTGCTATTGCAGAAGGATTAGCACGTAAGATTTTTGAAAAGAAAGTACCCAAGTTTATCCAGGATCATAAAGTGTTTACACTTGACATTGGTGCATTAGTAGCAGGTAGCAAATATAGAGGTGATTTCGAAGAAAGAATTAAAGCAGTATTAATGGCGCTTGAACGCAAGGGAAAAATTATCTTGTTCATCGACGAAGCACACATGATGAGCGGTGCAGGAACTGCCAACCAAAGTTCAAACGATCTTGCTAACATGCTGAAGCCTGCTCTATCAAAAGGAAACTTAAAAGTGATTGCTTCCACTACCTGGGAAGAGTATCGCAAGTATTTTGAAAAGGATCGTGCATTAATGCGTCGATTCCAAAGAGTAACTATTGACGAGCCGACACCGGAATTAACAATTAAAATTGTTAAGGGATTAAGAAGATATTATGAAAAACACCATAACGTCGCTATTACCGACGAAGCAATTGATCAGGCAGTTAAATTATCAGTAAAATACATGGCTGATAAGAAATTGCCTGACAAGGCTATTGATATTATAGATTGTGCATCAGCACGTTACAAGTTGAAAGATGATCCTGCAGAAGAAGGAATTCAACAAATAGTAGATGTTGAACAAATTACATATGAATTATCTAAGATGATTGATATGCCTTTAGAAACTGTAGCACAAAAGGAAAGCAAAAATTTAAGTGGTTTAGAAGAATCAATGAAGAAAGTTGTTTTTGGTCAAGACGATGCTGTTAATACATTACTTGATAAAATTTTTGTTGCACAGGCAGGACTTAAATCACCTAACAAACCTATTGGTTCATTCCTTTTCCTTGGTCCAACAGGTTGCGGTAAGACCGAAACAGCGAAACAACTTGCTGAAAAAATGGGCATGAATTTAATTAGATTTGATATGAGTGAATATCAGGAAAAACATTCAGTTGCAAGATTGATCGGTGCTCCTCCGGGTTATGTTGGGTATGAAGAAAATGCTGGTCAATTAATTACTAAGTTACAGGAAAATCCTCACTCAATACTATTGCTTGATGAAATTGAAAAAGCACACCAAGATGTTTCCAACATTCTATTACAATTTATGGATAACGGGTTCGTCACTGGATCTAATGGAAAGCAGGCAGATGGACGCAATACTATTTTGATCATGACATCAAACCTTGGTGCTGCTGACAACGAATCAAACACAATAGGATTTGACGATCTTGAAAAGGATGGCGAAGATGATAAGGCAGTTAAAAAATTCTTTACGCCTGAATTTAGAAATAGATTAGATGGAACCATTAAATTTGGTAAACTATCTACAGACGTTGTGAAATCAATTGTCGGTAAATTTATTGATGAATTAAATTCACAATTGAAGGATAAAAATATCTTAATACAATTGCAGGAAGATGCAGTCAACTATCTTGCCAAGAAGGGATATAGCAAGAAGATGGGCGCAAGACCATTATCAAGAATTATAGATAATCAAATAAAAACTCCTCTAAGCAAAAGAGTTCTGTTTGGTGATCTTGTTGATGGTGGTAAGGTAATGGTTTCAGTTAACGATGGAGAACTGGAATTTAGTGTTAGTCCAATGCCTAAGCCTTTAACTAAAGAAGAAAAAAAAGCAAGGAAGGCCAAAGCATTAGCAGAAAGAACAAAAGATGTCCAGCAAGAATCTACTGAAAGCGTATCAGATTTACAACAGTAAACTTGTTGTAGACAACTGTAGGGTTTAATTACGTTATGATACCAACTGCTAAAAAAACCAAACAGAAGTTTTACAACAAATATGTTTATAAAGTATCATTCATATTTCCCGGTTCTGGTGCACTAAGATATTATGACTTTGATAAATTGATAGATTTGTGCAGTGTTCCACCTGCTAATCAAGGCCCTTCTTATTCTTCATACGTTGATCAGGTTAAAAGCATAGTTTGGAAAAATAAGAACGATTGGTTGAAGATGGTTGGAATATTGACTCGATACGATAAAAAAGAATTTCAAAAAAGACTCGAGAGCGATATTCTTGATTTTTACACAAATAATGATGAATTATATAACGATCTTTGTAACACATTTCCGGATCGCATAAGAATTAGATTTCAACCACCAGAGGGTAAAAAGCAAGAAATATTGGATCATGAAAAACAAATATTAGTAAAAACATATCCACATAATGGAAAATACAAATATAAGACATTTCTTCAACCTCACAGAATACCCTCATCTGACAGATCATCATTGGATAACTGGTTAAAAAAACAGGGAGAAAAAATTACGTATTCCGATTCCATTTCTCGATGGTTATTAGGAAGCAATCATAATTGGGATAGACGATACATACTGGTTGATGAAGAAAGCACTCTTTTGATGATAAAAATGCGCAGTCCTATGCTGATAGGTAGCACACTCAAATATGTAATAAGCGATAAATAGTGTATGCCCACAAAAACGACAGTACTTTTAGAAAACATTTTTACAGAAGCACCCGCTGGTGATTCTTCATTTCGTGTTGGTGATAAGAAGAAGGGTGCTGGATATCACAAGAACAATGACGGTGTGCATACCGTTGTATATGCCTTAAATTCCTTCATAGGCACCATAAAGATACAGGGAACGCTCGCTGAATATCCTGGAGAAGACGATTGGGTTGATGTTGAGTTTACTGATGCAACCACGGAAATTGCTGGAGATAGTACGTTATACGGTGCTGCTGACAGCACAGATTACATAAATTCTAAGTCTTTTGTTGGTAAATTCAAGTGGATTCGCGCAGTATACAACGTACAAAATGGTCGAATTGTACAGATAAGATTCAACCACTAAAGACCTTTTTTCACTAAATACAGTATAAATCTAAGTAAGGGTTATTATAATGCGCGATCTATTGGACAAATTAAAATTATACGAACAGGACGAAGCCTATCAGGGCGAAGTTGAAGACTTTGAATTTACCGGCGATGACGGTGAAACAGGCTTTGGAACATTATATTACACAGCAGTCAACGGACAAGTTGATCCTAATTCGCTGAGAGGTGAAGCGGAAGGCGATGGTAACAATAAACTGGACGATGAATTAGCAACAGCAGTTGTGCAACCAGATGGTCCAGATCACGAAGCGGCATTAGAGGCTGCTCAAGAAGATTATGATGAAACTGCTCGCAGAATGATGAGCAAGTTTGAAGATGTTGACGACGAGCAAACATTTGAAGGTGAAGAGTTCTTTAATTACTATGGATACCTACCCTGGCACGAAGACGTACCTGTAGAAGAAGCAGAATACAGAGGACGCAAGGTTTCATTAGGAAAGCCAATGCGTGGTGATGTTAAAAAATTTAAGGTATACGTCCGAGATCCAAAGACTAAAAATATTAAGAAAGTTAACTTTGGTGATCCTAACATGAAGATCAAAAAATCCAATCCTGCACGCAGACGTTCATTCCGTGCAAGACATAACTGTGATAATCCAGGACCACGCACAAAAGCAAGATACTGGTCATGTAGGAAATGGTAAACAATGAAACTAAACGAATTATTCTCACCAATAGGCGCACCAAGCGATAAAGAAGACATTAACTGGTCAGAAGACCTAAAGTTTTTCGTTGATAATGATAATGATATATTGTCCAAAGTCATGTTTCCTGCTATAAAGAAACACATGACATATAAAGGACATCCTTCCGCTTATAAAATTTATATAAAGCCTTTAGAGCGTTGCAAGGAAATGTACGCAAAAAAATACAAATTAGATAATCCTGAAGAAAAAATTACAAAAGAAGCAATTATTCAGTTAGCAAGAGAAATGGCTGAACAACAAGAAAAATACATAGAGCGCGGCGACTATGAGAATTAAACAATTATTCGAGGACGATAATAATAAGCATGTCACCTTTTGTTTTGGTAGATTCAATCCTCCAACATTAGGTCACAAGCAAGTGTTTGATACCATGAAAGAAGTTGGTGGCGACATGCAAATTTTTACGACATTGAGCCATGATAGAAAAAAGAACCCTCTCGAATATAATACAAAAATAGAATTTCTTAAAAAAATGTTTCCTCGGTATAGTGAGTTTGTAATGAACGCACCGACTTTGAATACTATTATGAAAATTGCTTCTTATCTTTACGACCAAGGATACAGGCATGCTACATTTGTTTCTGGTAGTGATAGAATGGAAGGTTTCAAGGACCTATTAAACAGTTACAATGGTGTTGAAGGAAAGTCCCATGGTTACTATAAGTTTGAAACTTTAGATTTTGTTTCAAGTGGACAGAGAGAAGATGGTGGTGAAGGATTAGCAGGCATTAGTGCAACAGCAGCAAGAAGTGCCGCAGAAAATAATGACCTTGCAGCGTTTGCAAAAGCAACTGGTGCTGGAGAAAATATAGAAGATTTATTTCATGCTGTAAGAAAAGGCATGGGAATTGAAGATGAAAAAGATAGTGAGGAAGAAGATGAAAATAAATGAAGTCTCCATTCCGCCTATCAAAGCAAGAGATCCTAATTGGAAGGATATGGAATCACTTCGCAAGAGTGGGGCCGCTGGCGCTCATCGCGATAAGAAAAAAGAAATGAAACAGGGTAAAGTCAAACACAAGGGGAAAGAAATGGACGAATCTATCTACACACATCCAGCAGGAAATGAACTTTCCAGAATAGGAAGGATCCTAATGGACAAATCAATCACAGTCAAGGACGATGCGTTATCCAACGTAATGGGCAGACTGGGCGACGAATTAACACGATATGGCGAAGCAGGCGGAGCATCAAGTTTCGATGAGTTGATTAAGAGAGTTCGACTCAATAAAGATCAAGTTATGAAAATGATGAAGTGGGCTCAGAAGCAGGAAGATACTTCATTACAAAAAGTTAAGGACCCTGCTCCATCTGCAGATGATGAAGATGAGAAAGAGGAATCTGTATCAAACGAAAAACATGACAACATGGAATTTTCCGATAAAGAAATCAAGATGGCTTATGGAGTCCTAAACGATCCAAGATACAAGGGCGGTAACTATTCAGGTGCTGTTAGAACAATCGAAAAGATTGCAAAAGGACTGTCGGATCATCCGGGCGTTAAGAAAGCACTACAAAGAACAAACGAAGCGATATGCGCTGAATGTGGAAAGGCTCGCTTTGTTGCTATGCCTGAAGAAATTCAAAAGCAATACGAAAGCGTTAATGAGGAAAAGCAAAAAGGCATTGACGGTAAAGTATGCTGGAAGGGCTACAAGCGAATGGGCACCAAGATGAAGGGTGGCAAAAGAGTTGATAACTGTGTCAAGATGTAATGGAACTGGAGGAGTTAAAAAAACTTGCAGGCATCTATGAACGTCATGGTTGGAAAGCATATGACGGACCTAATTTATCCATTACAGGCACCGAAAAACAATACTTAGAAAAGAAGCACAACATACAACCAGGTACCCCTGAATGGTTTAAGTTGTGGTTCTCATTACCAAAACTAACAGGCGAGAAACCAATAGGATGAGATTCTTTGAATTCAAGAACGAGGAAGCAGCCGGAGTTGGCATAGTAACAAAACAGAATGCCACGGCAGACGTTCCTGTTGGTGGCGAATACATGAACGTCAAGAAACTATTCCCCAAGAAGAAAAAGAAAAAGGAAAGCATAGAAGAAGCATTCGTTGAACCAAACTTTGATTATGAATGGGAAGAAGCAAACCGCTATCCAGAGTTTCAAAAGATTGGCAAGGATGCTTGGATTGAACTTGCTAAAAAGGGCAAGGTAGTTACCATTACCAATGCAACAGGTATCAGCAATACAGATGCCACGGAGCCTGATAGTTTTTCATCGTTAGACAAGGACAAACAAGCAAGAGCATTAGCACAACTGGATAGTGGGGAAATTGAAATGCCTATTGTTGCTGTGTATAGTGATGGTCACAAAGAACTTATTGGCGGCAACACAAGACTCACTGCCTTGATGGCAAAGAAAATTCCAGCGATGGTATGGCAATTTGATGTGCCTGATGATATTGCTAACCTTGCAGTAAACAAAAAGGAAAGCATAGCATACGAAGATATGTTCCAAGGACTAAATCCTAAGTCAGAAATTTACGTTGATATGGATGGAGTTCTCGCAGACTTCTTTGGAGAGTGGAAGAAGTTGGTAGGCAAGGACTGGAGAGAAATTGGTAAGGACGAAATTGAACCAGCACTTAAAAAAATTAGAGACGAGGAAGACTTTTGGTTAAACATTCCTCTAACAGCAAACGCAAAAAAATTACTCAGCATTATTAAACAGGTTAAAGGAAACTACAAGATTCTAAGTTCACCATTGGCTAATGATCCTAAATCGGAACCACACAAGCGCGAATGGGTAGCGAAGAATTTAGACTTCTTCCCACCAACTGAAGTCATCATAACCAAGGATAAGGCGAAGTATGCGACAACCCCCGACGGCACACCTAATATCCTTATAGACGATTATGGTGTTAATATTGCAGCGTGGGAAAGTGCCGGAGGCATAGGGTTCAAGCACAAGGATCACAAGTTTGAAAGGACTGCTAAAAAACTAAAGGCAGAGATAGAAGAAAGTTTCCAAAGCCTCGTAAGAAATTACATAGAAGAAAAGTGGAGTGCCAAATACAAGAAAAGCATTAACTGCAACAATCCAAAGGGCTTTTCACAGAAAGCACACTGCGCAGGACGCAAGAAGAAATGAGAATATTTGAAGTAGTAGAAAACTTTGCTGATGATAAAAATCTACCAGATGAGTTTTTAAAAAGTAAATTTTACGATGAGGCTGACGATTGTAAAGAATCTACTAAAAAGTTTGTAGAATTTATGAAATCAAATAAACTTCCCGAACCCAAAGTTATTTGGCTTGCTCCACCAAAAGATATTAAAAAGTTTCCTGGTAAAAGCGGGCAGGGAGACGCACACATTATGCCTATAGTAGGTAATGATGCCATTGACTTTACGGCAAAACAATTCGGTGTAAATCAAATACCATTTATTACGCCCATGAGTAAGGTAAAACAAGTTTATAATGAAATAGGTGGATATTATACGGATGCTCCGGATTGGGTTCCGGGTAAGACTACACACATCGTAGGAACACTTAACAGTTTGCCACAAAAGGCATTAGGACTTGCAGAAAACTTTGCCGACGGTAAAGTAAAGGGCAAGAGCCGTCCAGGACGTGTAAAGCGTTCAGGTGCCAGTTGTAGTGGCAGCGTAACCAGCCTAAGAAAACGTGCCAAAAATGCAAGTGGTGAGAAAGCCAAGATGTATCACTGGTGCGCAAATATGAAGAGCGGTAGGAAAAAGGGTAAATAGTGTTATGTTATTAAGAGAACTTTTTAAAGCAAAAGAAGATTCACTTCAGGAATTCGATCTTGGTAGTGTTTGGACAGGAATAAAAACCTTAGGTAAGGGCCTATTATCGGCTCCTGCTGCTGCCGCACAAATAGCACTCACACCATCAGACACTGCAAAATATGATACAATGGATGCTGCATCAAGTGTATATCAAGGTGCATTAGATAAAGGATTAAGTGGTGCTGAAGCAGAAAAACTTGCACAGGATTTTGAAAAATCACTAAAGGCAAATCCCAATGATCCAAAGGTGAAACAAATACACAGCCAATATGCTGCTTGGGATGATAACTTTAATGAAATCCCAGGTTCAACAAAAGTGGCCAAACCTGCTACGGACATCAAACCAGACTTAGTGGTTAAACCTAAAGTTTCAACAGCACCAGTTGATGATCCTACAACAAAAATTCCACAAATATCAAAATCAGAAAAACCAGTCGATCCAAAAGATTTTGAAAAGGCCATTGCGGGTAATGATGTTAGAAAAGTCTCAGACGCCATTCCTAATGTTGTTACAAATACAATGGCTGCTGATAAACTTGCCACACAAACATTTAAGAATCCTACAGAAATAGAACAGGGTATTAAATCTGTTGTTGGTAATAAAATGCCGGCGAGCAACATCAGTGCATTAGCAGCAACGGCAGCAAAATATGCTATTCCAGCAGCAGGTGTTGTTGCATTGTTATATGGTGGTAAAAAATTATATGATTATCTAACAAAAGAAGAATCTATGAAAAATAATGAAAGCCAATACACACCAACACGTGATAAGGAAGACTACTTTGCCAAGAAGAAAGCACTACAGGATCTACAGGCAGATCCAAACACAGCAAAGGATCCAGAACTACAGAAAGAATTAATCAAGCGTAAGAAAGCACTGGATAAGGATACTAAAGAACATTTAGATCTATTAGATATTATTAAATTAGCGGGCATGGAAGAAAGTGCCACAGCAGGTGCTACAAGTTCTGCTAACATAGCAACTGTTGCTAACCCACATTTGAGTCCAGGACAAGCACGTGGTAAGAAATCTTACACAGGCAGTCCTTGGGGTGGTAAATCAGGCACAAAGGCACCCCCTCAACCAAGCGTAAAACAGCCTAAAAAGTCGGATGGAACTGCCAAAAATGCGCTTGATATGAAAAACAATATTTTTGGCGAAAACCCTATTAGAAGATAAATACAGTATGGACCAAGAAAGAATGAATAAAGTTGACGATCACGAAGCCAAAATGGCTAAGGCAGAACTATACAAATCTGCACAGTATTCTGCCAAGTTGTTTAAAATGATCGATGACAATGAGGAACTTGAGGGTTGGGTTCAATCAAAGATAACAAAAGCATCAGATTATCTTTCTTCAGTTTATCATTGGATGGAATACAACAAAATGGCCAAGTCTGCTATGAATGACGGTCCACAAGATTTTGAGGAAAGTGTGCATGAACAAATTAAAAAACAACTTTCTGAAAAATGGACAACAAACTACAAAAAGACAACAGACGGTAACAAGGATTAAAAATGGACTTTAGAAATATCATTACAAAAATGCGCGAAATAGATCCTACTACGCCAGGTGAGGATTTACAGCGTTTAACGGCACTGGCAGAATCAACAGGTATTTCTATGGGCGCAAAAGAAAGTCCAAAAGAAATTATCAATGAAGATGTTGAAGTAGTTTCCGAAAAAGCAGTTAGCAAGAAGCAACAGAGATTTATGGGCATGGTTCATGCAGCACAAAAAGGTGAAAAGCCTGCTTCTAAGGAAGTTGCTAAAGTTGCTAAAGACATGAAGAAGAAAGACGCAAAAGATTTTGCATCAACAAAGCACAAGGGTTTACCAGAAAAGAAAAAGGCAAAGAAAGAATCAATTGAATTAGTTGATGACTTTGGTGAAATTGTTGAGGCTAAGAAAAGTGCCGCACAGAAAAAAGCGCAAGAGAAATTCAAGAACATGGTTAAAGGCAAGAAAGGCGATGACAAGGACTCGATGGACGAGTCGTCGGCTAAGCCAGACTTTCTTGACATTGATAAGGATGGCGACAAGAAAGAGCCGATGAAAAAGGCAGCCAAGGATGCTAAGAAAGGCAACAAGAAAACCGATGAAGGAATCGGTGGAGCACTTGCGGGTGCTGCGGCTGGTGACAGCATCATGGGTAAAATCGGTGGTGCATATGTTGGACATCAGACTCAAAAATCTCTTAATAAATCAGAAAAGAATATTAAGAAAATTGCCAAGGCATTACAAAATAAAGGAATTAATGTAGATATTGATGAAGCAAGCAAAAAGAAAACTGTCAAGGAATCAGTAGAACCTAAGATGTCATTTGTTGAAATGATGAAGTTGGTTCGCGAAAGTGGCGGACAGCAGGCAATTGATCCACTTGATGATGTTCTTTGGTCTTGGGCAAATAGAGTTGCTCAATCAAAAGTGGAAGAATCTACCAAACAGGAAATTTTCGCAGCAATGGTATACGAAAGAAACGGTGGACGTTTTGAAATGTATGACGTTGTTGAAAAGGGACTAAACGAAGGCAAGGACTGCAACTGTGGTCCAGACTGTGCGTGTAAAGGCAATTGCGGTGACGACTGCAACTGTGGTCCAAACTGCGGCAAATAATTTTTTACCAAAATTAACAAAAAGCCAGTTAATTAGTTGACTGGCTTTTTTTGTGACTATATAATAATATCATTAACCAGGAGAAATAAATGTCAAGAAATTATGGACCAGAAGAAAAAGCAAAATTAGAAAGATTAATCAAAGAAGGTTCAAATGTACTTAGAGAAGTTGAAGACCTTAACGAAGGATTAAAAGACACCGTAAAGGCTGTCGCAGAAGAACTTCAAATCAAACCAAGCACAATTAATAAAGCAATTAAAATTGCACACAAGGGTGATTGGGCCAAGCACGAAGAAGAATGGTCAGAAATTGAAGGTATCTTAGGTATTACCAAGAATCTACCAGACGACCAAAATCAACAGTAAAGGCTAATGACCATTTTGGATCAAGTAAAAGCCTTCTGGCTAAAATCATACCGCAGTGATAAAACTGCATTCTTCTTTGAACTCGTAAGTTTTATATTCACTGTGGGTGCAAGCCTAACACTGGCAATTAATGCCAAGGATCCAAACATGCTCTATGTGTATCCAGGATTCTTCATAGGCAGCATTACGCAGTGCTACGCATCATTTAGGCGAGGAGCGGCATGGGTGATGATGCTTACATTCTATTTTAGTTTGGTTAATGTATTTGGATTTGGCATTGCTTCAAATTGGTGGTAAAGATAGGTTGACAGGCTGTAACTTTTCTGTTAAACTATACACATATGCTTAAAAAATTAAACGTGATTATTCAAGGTCTCAAATATAATGATTTGGAAAATTGGTACGAAAGATTGAATAATAAGAAAACTTTTAAAGGTTTAACTAAAACACAAAAGAAAATCCACAAAGTATTAGAAGATAGATTGTGGTTTGAATACAGAGTTTAATGCCAAAAAAGAGAAAGAAAAATTTAATGAATAATTACAAGGATCATTCAACTTATAATCCAGAAATTCATACCAAGACAAAAGGTGGCTATGGATTTGGGATGAAACGAGGTGCCAAAGAATTAGAATACGAAAGTAGCGGAGTTAACCTGGCATCTGTATTTGGATGGGAAGTTCCTGATAGATTAAAACATATCAAGGAAGCAATTGATAAAAGGAATGGAAAATAATAAAATAATAATTTCCAATCACATAGGACCGGAAGGTGCTCCGGCAGATAGAATTTACGGAAGCCCAGCAAGTGGAGGGCAGTTAAGATTAATACAAGCAGATTACACCGATTACAAGGGAAAGATACACAAGAAGCAACTTATCCTAAGGGGAATAGACGGAAACAATTTTAAATCACACTGCTTCGTCACTGACGATGGTAGATGGTTTGATAGAACCGGTATTCCAATGTTAAAACCAACTGAGATTGTAGAAGATGAAGAAAGCATTCAAGGATCGAATGAAACTGATACAACTGTGGCTACAGTGGAAGAAAAAATAAATGAAAATTGATTCAATACTCAAATGGACAGCGACCGTTATCCTAATCATAGGAACATTTGTTAATGCAACATTCCCTAATTTGTATCCTCTGGGGCCAGCACTGCTTGCCGCGGGTGGTATAGTTTGGTTGATTGTTTCGTTCATGTGGAAGGAACCTGCACTAATAGTTACGAATGCGGTACTAAGCGCAGTGGGCATTATTGGTATTAGTCTGTTTTATCTTGCATAATGATTTGCAAGGATATATAATATGAAGAAGGTTTTGTCCGCCACTAAAGGACTGTTTGGTATTTGTCAGCCGAAAATGACATGTAAGGAGAAAAGATGAGTTACGTAGATGCGTTCTATGACCGAAATGAAGACACTATTCGAATTGTCGAAAGAAAGAACGGCAAGAGAACTTTCACAGAGTATCAACCCCGACACATATTCTATTACAAGGACCCCAAGGGCAAGCACACGTCAATCTATGGCGAAACACTACAGCGTGTAACAGCAAAGAACATCAAGGAACTGCGCAAGGAACTTGCGATACACTCCAACAAGAAACTATACGAAAGCGATATCAATCCCATCTATCGTTGTCTCGAGGACAACTATCTAAACATCGACGCACCAAAACTGAACGTTGCGTTTTTCGATATTGAGGTTGATTTCGATCCAGAGCGTGGATACGCATCACCGGAAGACGCATTCATGCCAATCACTTCCATTGCCGTGCATTTGCAGTGGATGGAAGAACTAATCTGTTTGGCAATTCCTCCCAAGACGCTGAGCATGGCTGAGGCGCAAAAGGCTATCGAAGGAATTCCCAACACAATACTCTATGACAACGAAGCGGACATGCTTGATGCATTCCTTGACCTGATACAGGATGCAGACGTGTTGAGTGGTTGGAACTCAGAGGGTTATGATATCCCATACACGATTAACCGTGTAACAAAAGTGTTGAGTAAGGAAGACACAAGGCGTTTTTGTTTGTGGGATCAGTATCCTAAGAAACGAACTTATGAAAAGTTTGGCAAGGAATCACAGACATATGATCTAATTGGTCGTGTGCATATCGATAGTTTGGAATTATACAGGAAATACAACTACGAGGAAAGACATACGTACAGGCTGGATGCAATTGGTGAGCTTGAAGTAGGCGAAAAGAAAACCGTATATGAGGGTTCTCTTGATGCACTATACAACAATGACTTTAGAACGTTCATTGAATATAACAGACAGGACACTGCGCTGTTGGACAAACTGGACAAGAAACTAAAATTTATCGATCTCGCAAACACAATTGCACACGAAAACACGGTTCTTATTTCAACAACAATGGGTGCCGTTGCCGTTACGGAACAGGGCATTATCAACGAAGCACACAGGCGTGGAATGATTGTTCCCAATCGTATTAAGCGTGAGCCAGGCAGTGAGCCTGCGGCAGGTGCGTATGTTGCGTATCCCAAGAAGGGCATACACGAATGGATTGGTAGTGTTGACTTGAATTCACTGTATCCTTCCGTGATTCGTGCATTGAACATGGGTCCAGAGACTGTTGTTGGGCAACTAAGACAGGACGGCACAAGGCAACACATTGATGCACAGATGGCCAAGGGCAAATCATTTGCGGCTGCTTGGGAAGGCATGTTTGGCAGCGTGGAATACTCATCTGTGATGGAAAAAGAAATAGGCAGGCAGATTACGATTGACTGGGAAAACGGAGACAACGATACATTAAGTGCCGCACAGATTTATGATCTAATCTATGAAAGCAATCAACCATGGATGCTCAGTGCCAATGGCACAATCTTCACGTATGAAAAAGAAGGCGTGATACCCGGCCTACTCGCACGTTGGTACAAGGAACGTAAGGAGATGCAGGCCAAGCAGAAGGAAAGCCAGAACGCAGGCAACAAGATTGAAGAAGAATACTGGGCAAAGCGACAGTTGGTCAAGAAGATCTTGCTGAACAGTTTGTATGGCGCTATTCTTAATCCCGGTTGTAGATTCTTTGACAACAGGATTGGTCAATCAGTTACACTAACCGGACGTAGCATTACACAACACATGGCTGCTAAGATCAATGAAATCGTAACGGGTGAATATGATCATACAGGCAAGGCAATTGTTTATGGTGATACTGACTCCTGTTACTTTACGGCATACAGCGTTCTCAAGAAGGACATTGATGCAGGAAAGATTCCATGGACCAAGGACAGCGTTATTGAATTGTATGATACCATTGGTGAAACGACCAATGACTCGTTTGGCAAGTTCATGGGTGAAGCATTCCACTGTCCCAAGAAGCGTTCGGAAGTGATTGCGGCAGCACGTGAAATTGTTGCGAGCAAGGGACTGTTCATTACCAAGAAAAGATATGCCGTTCTCTACTATGACATTGAGGGTTTTAGAACTGACACGGAAGGCAAGGCGGGCAAGATCAAGGCAATGGGCTTGGACCTAAAGCGTTCGGACACACCAGTCGTGATCCAGGACTTCCTAAAGAATGTTTTGGAAATGGTCTTGGAAGGACAGGAACGAGAGCGTGTGCTTGATTATATTACGGAATTCCGAACGGAATTCAAGGCACGTCCGGGTTGGGAAAAGGGTTCTCCAAAGCGTGCCAACAAGATTACTGAATACGAAGCCAAGGAAAAGAAAGCGGGCAAGGCCAATATGCCTGGACACGTAAGAGCAAGTATCAATTGGAATACGCTCAAGCGCATGAATGGCGACAAGTATTCAATGAACATTACGGACGGTGCAAAGGTCATCGTGTGTAGGGTAAAAGATAATCCAATGGGATACACATCAGTTGCGTATCCGGTAGATGAACTAAGGCTACCGGAATGGTTCAAGGAGTTACCATTCGATGACGCAACTATGGAGAATACGGTCATCGACGAAAAACTCAATAACCTAATTGGTGTTTTGGAATGGGACATAAGCAAGACTCGCAATGATAATAACTTTAACAAATTATTTGATTTTGAGTAAAAAAACTCTTGTGTTTTATGCAAAACCTAAATATAATGTAAGTGTATAGGAGAATTCAATGAAAGACATTTTACAAGATATCGTTGGACATACACAGAACTTAGGATTCCTAACGACTGTGAAGGTGACCGGCGAAGAAGACAAGACGGCGATATTTTCCATGGCTGATGATAGATCAGTTATCATGGAAGCAGAAACACACAATCCGTATCCGGACATGATTGGCACGTTCGGCATGCCACAACTACAAAAATTAAAATACTTAATCGATGGTAGTGAATATCAGAAGGATGCAAAGATCAGCATTACGACCGCTGAAAGAAATGGTGCAACAATTCCTGTGGGAATCCATTTTGAAAATGCGGGCGGTGATTTTAAGAATGACTATCGTTTCATGAACATGGAAATCATTAACGAGAAGATGAAGACCGTTAAGTTCCGTGGTGTTAATTGGGACGTGGAAGTTGTTCCATCACTGCCTGGCGTGCAGCGTTTTAATTTCCAGGCTGGTGCCAACCCAGAACATCCAACATTCCTTGCAAAGACCGAGGATGGTAACCTAAAGTTTATCTTTGGTGATGCTTCAACGCATGGTGGTGAGTTTGTGTTTGCACAGAACGTGGAAGGAAAACTTGACAGAGGCTGGACTTGGCCTGTTGCGAGCATTCTTGCTATCCTAAAGATTGCGGATGTGAATAACACCAAGATGAGCATTTCAAACGAAGGGGCCATCCAGATTGAACTTGATAGTGGTTTGGCAAAATACAAATATATCATTCCAGCACAGGCGGCCTAAATAGAGTTATGAAAAAACCAGTCAATCTTACACCACTACAGAAGGACTACGCTGTGTATCTACCAGCGATTAGTTGTTTCTTTTCGACATACATATCCAAGCAGAGATACGAGGAGTTCATTCCAAAGGATAGAGTTCCCGCAGGCTTTGATAGAGGCATTGAGGGAATGAACTTCCTCAATGAGGAAGAAGGATACTTTACATACAAGTATGGATTGTATTCCGCAGGACACGCACAACTAAACTTGGACAAGACCATCAAGATGGATAGTATGGTGCAAGAGCGTGAAAGAAGCAAGACCATGATACTTGGTGACTCGGGTGGTTATCAGGTTGGTAAGGGTGTTCTTAAGTTTGATTGGCTAAACTTTGAAGGTCCTGCTGCTAACAAGACAAGAGATGATATTCTTAATTGGCTTGAACTAACAGCAGATTGGTCAATGCTACTTGACGTTCCGACTTGGGCTTGTGATCACATTCACTCTCCTAAGACAGGACTAAAGAGTTTTGAGGACTGCTTGGACAAGACAAGATTCAATAACAAGTATTGGTTAGAGCGCAGATTAGGACAAACCAAGTTCCTAAACGTTTTACAGGGCTCAGACTGGGATACTGCTGAAAGGTGGTATGAAGGTGTCAAAGAATTCTCCGACACCAAAGTTTGGGGAGATAAGGCCTGTGAAGGTTGGGCAATGGGTGGTGCTAACATGTGCAAGATGCCTATTACACTAAGACGTTTAATGACCATGAAGTTTGATGGCATGCTGGAAGGCAAGGATTGGATGCACTTCTTGGGTACAGCACAACTTGATTGGTCTTGCTATCTTACTTCAATTCAACGACAGGTACGTAAACACATCAATGAAAATTTTACAATCAGTTTCGACTGCGCAAGTCCTTTCATCGCTACAGCACACGGGTTGGTGTATACTAACGCCCAACACACAAGTAAACGTTGGTCAGTTATTATGGACAAGGCCCCTGATAATAAGATGCTTGCCAAACGGCATGATATTCCTTTCCCGTTCGAAAGCGAAATTGGAAGACGCCTTAGCATCGCGGACATATGCCACTATGCACCAGGCATGCTAAACAAGATTGGCAAGGAAGGCAAGACAAGTTGGGATTCATTTGGTTATGCACTTATGATGGCACACAATGTTTATTGCCACATCGTAGCAGTGCAAAGAGCAAACAATTTAATGGACATAGAATTACAGAACAATCGTCCGGACTGGAGACGCTGGAGAAAGGTCAAGGAAGCGGACAAGAGTGATGAATATTCTGAATGGGTGCCACGCAACATCCTATACTTTGACAGATTCATAGAAGAACTATTTGAGTGCAAGACCAAGGACGAAGCATTTGCCATGATCAAGCAGGCGGATGGTTTCCTTAAGGATTTGGAAGGTGCAAGGCTGCGTGGTGGAGTTACTAACGAATTTAATAGAATGTTCGTGGAGGTAGATGACGATGGTGAAGAGAAAACACCTTGGGCAGATGACAGAGAAGATGGAGAATTGGACAAACTCGAAAAACAACTACAGGAGGCGTGATATGGGTGACTATACACAAAGGCTGAAATGGTTAAGGGAAACACACCAATATCTAAATAAGAAGATCGATACAATGGAAAAGACTGGTAAATTTTCCGATGAACAAATTTCCGAAATGAAACGTGATCGTCTTAAAATGAAGGACGAAATCGAAAGGATAGAGAAGGAACACGCATAATGCAACGTGATTATGAAACTGGTAGTGCAAGTGACGTAAGATTTTTTACAGGTGTAGAAGTTGAAAAAACTCCTGCACACGGAATGCAAACTCTATTCGTTACGGGTCTAAATGATCCGAGCATCATTAGGGATCATGCACAGGATGTTAAACACATCTTCTTTGGTGCCAATCACAGTTTCGATCCTGCTTCACAGAATCACAGTGCGGACTATTATGAGGAATGGGAAAAGATGATTGAACCATTTCTCAAAGATGATTTGTTTTGCAGTTTGGATATTCCAATTAATGCAGCCGAAGAGT
>Ga0255778_10000479_pt1 | contig 36849 bp, 29 predicted proteins | sample 071ome_31_FD_179976 | JGI IMG/M metagenome (GOLD analysis project Ga0255778, IMG submission 179976) | Coastal salt marsh microbial communities from the Groves Creek Marsh, Skidaway Island, Georgia - 071405CT metaG (version 2) | ecosystem: Environmental > Aquatic > Marine > Intertidal zone >...
ATGAAAGAGCGAGCGTCAGTCGTCGTCGTCGTCGTCGTCGTCGTCATCAGTACATGTATTTTTCACCCCTTTCGCGTCGAATCTCGCGCGATGGATCCAATCGATAATCGATAATCGACTCGGATCGGATCACAATTGAGAGAATCGAAGGATGACGATCGGTGATGGTGTTGACGACGTTTATCCATCCTTTCTTCTTCGCCGCCGCCGTCGTCGTCGTCGCGGTACGTACTCCCCATGGTTACCGCGGTGTGTGGTCACGTATGTCTCGATCGCACGCGAGCGGTTTCGTCGCTTCCGTCGCGCGCGCGCGTCGTTGTGTCGATCGCGCACCCGGGTGTTCATCTCGGCGTCGTTCGTGAAAATGACCCATTAGCGGTTCGTGACTCGTCGATTTGGTAGGGACTCTCGAAAGCGACGACACTCGGATTTCGGACCCGACAGAGTTTCGCGCGGCGTCGACGCGTCACAGTCTGCCCGTCTGTCCGTCTGTCTGGACCGCCCGTCTAGGCGAAGTGTTCGTTCGTCGCCGTCGTCGTCGTCGTCGTCGTCGTCGTTTCGTGTTCGTGGCGTTGATCAACAATCAATCCAGTCATGAGTGGCGGTGCTGGCGGCGGTAAGCAGAAGAAGAAGAAGCCGACAAAGCAAAAGAAACCTCTGTTCGGACCGGGGATGCGCTCGATGAAACGCGCGCGAAGCGTGACGTCTGAGTTTCACCGGTTGACGCGGATTTTGGACGGGACGCAGGCGAACGGGAGGGAGAAGGAGGAGGCGAAGAGACAGTTGGAAGAAATTGGAGGACGGGCGGCGTATCAAGAGGCGAGCGTTTTGACGACGAAGAGACACCGTACGGCGAAATGGACGTTTTCAATGCTGACGAAGCGAGATTTCAGGCCAAAGAGTGGTGAACGACGGTTGCGGACGCTGGAGGTTGGGGCGATTAATACGGATTTGATGAGCGCAAAGTTTTTAGACGTGCGCGCGATTGATATTCGGTCGCAGCATCCGAAGATTGAACAGATTGATTTTTTCGACTTGCCGGTGGAACCCGGGGCGTACGACGTCGTGCACTCGAGCATGGTGCTCAATTGCGTGCCCACGGCGGAGCTGAGAGGGGAAATGCTCGCCCGAACGGCGACGTTTTTACGCACTGGTGGTTTATTCTTTTTAATGATTCCGGTTCGATGCGTCAAGGCGTCCTCGCGCATGACGCACGAAAAGATGACGCGATACCTCCGCGCGTGCGGTATGCGCGTCGTCGAGCACAAGTCCACCCCAAAAGTCATGTTTTACTGCGCAGAAAAGCTCGAAAAACCACCCACAGGGTCGACGCTCAATCCAAAGGCTATCGCCGCCCGCGACGCCCGGGAGGATTTCATCGCTCGACAAGCCGAATCCGACGCCCGCGCAGACCCAGAGCACTTTGGCGTCATCCTCAAGCCCGAGCACCTGTGCGGGTTTTGAAACGGGTGAATTTCATCCTTTAGAATTAGTGTACATTAAATATCGATTCGTTCGTTTGTAACATTACATGAAAAATTGAGCGCGCTACGGCGTCTTCGCATCGAACGCGCGACTGCGCGATAACCAACTTTCAAGCGCGCGCACTCCTCAAAGCATGCCGCCACGCCGCGCGCGCGGCGCGCCCCACGCCCCACACCCCGCGTTAGACGACGCCCCGCTCCACGCCCGTCTTCAGGTCGATGACGACGCGCGTTCAGAAGACACGGATGTCGTCGACTCGGACGATGGCCGCGGGGGTCGTCACGAGGATGGGCGCGCCACGACGACTCGAATCGTTAAATTGATATCCGGTGAAGCCGGCGTCGCGATGCGACCGGAAGAGATACGGGCGCATTTCGCGTCGATTGATGCGGCGGATGGCAACGCGTCGGATGCGACGTCGGACGGATCGGATACGGAGAGCGAGGCGTCGGAAGAAGAGAGAGGCGCGTGGTATCCGTTGTACGCGTTGCCGTTGACGAGAGACGTCGCGAATGAAACGTTGACGCGGTTGCGAGGGGAAGAGACGGCGGGAAGGATTCCTGGAGGGATTTCGGATGCGAGCGCGTTGTTATCGGAAGGGAGGGTGTACCTGAGCGAATCGTTGACGAGATGGAGACGAGCGGCGACGGTGTTGTACGCGCCGCCGGATGAAAAATTGAAATGTTACAAGTGTAGAGACGTGGCTGCGGAACCGATGGTGAACGCCGAAGGGCGGTTGTTTTGTGGTCCCTGCGGTAAAGCGGTGGAAGGAGAACAAAGGGCGTCGATTTTTGGTTTGGATGTGCAAACGCAGAAGAAGATTGACGAGTTAGTGATTGCGTGTTGTCACGCGACGGAGGGACATCGGTTGAGCGCGCGAAAGTTGGATTGGAAAATGGGTGCGAAGGGATGTAAATCCATACTTAGACTTCGGGACGCGCACGAACACGAGGCGCAGTGTGATTTCGCGCTCACTCGGTGTGGGTTCCCTGGAGGGTGCCTGAACGAGGCTGAAAAGTGCCACGAAGTGTTCCCCAGGAAGGATATCGAGGAACACCAAGAACACTGTCGGCATCGACCGGTTCGATGTTTAGAGTGTCAACGCGTGGTGCAAGCGCGAAAGTTGCGCGCACACATGTTGCTCTGCGGGAAAATGGAGGTGTATTGTCCCTACAGACGCTGTCGCTGGCGTGGTCCGCGAGATGATGTCGAGAATCACGTTGCGACGGATTGCGAGGCGCATCCCGTCGTGTGCGGACTTGAAGATTCGGAGAACCGAACGTTTTGTCAAGAAATCATCCAGCGGTCGCGTCTGCGTGAGCACCAAGCGTCGTGCCAATATCAACAAAGACCTTGCGAGTTTTGCCAGAGAGAAGTCAGTCTTCGACAGATGGGTGCGCACAAGAGCCAGTGTACCGCGAGGGAGTATCACTGTCCGCGTTGTTCAAGAACGATGCCTCGATCGCAGGCGGAGCAACATCAGAGAACTACGTGTCCGGTTGTGGCGTCCAACTGCGAGCACGCCCGCTTCGGGTGCAGAGAAATGGTCGCCAACGAGAATTACAGAGATCACGCTATTGAAGCCTTGCCCCAGCACATCTCTCAAGTAACCTTTGGTCCGGATGGCGTCGTCGACATGATGAATGACCCGGGTAAAGATCAAATCGACACTGTGGCGCTTTTGAAGCGCATGCGAGACACGCGAGAGAGCATGCTAAACGACTTTCGATCATTCGAAGATTCGTGCGAACGAATCTCGTCGCGCTTGGAGTCTGCCTGCGAGTTTTCGAGGAAGACATCGAATGAAATTGCGCTCGCGTCGAACGCGTTTAGACGCGAGTCAGCCAAGGATAGAGCGGCGGCGGACATTGCGCTTCGCGAAAAGAAGGCGGTACTCAAAGACGAAGAGTACCACGACATAATCACCCAAACCAATCTCGCCAGCGTAGCCGTGGTCGAGGAGGCGAAAACTGCCCGTGAGAGGGCGCGGATGTTACAGATTGAAACCGACGCGCTTGAGCAATCGTTACTCGAGCGCATCGAAAACGCCAAGCAAACTCTCTCCCGAGGCGGTGAGTCCAATCTCGGCGTCCAGGAACTCACTGAACGCGTTACAAGGGAGGCGCATGCGAGATTCAAAGTGATTCAGGGCGATACGACCGCTGCTGAGGAGCGTCTCGTCGGTTTAGCTGCCGCTCTACGAACCTCCGTCGCCTCAGTTCGAGACGGCATCGAACACCGCAAACGCACCGCCGATGTCCTCGAAGCCAAGCTCAGGGCCGTCACCGAGGGTCGCCACATGGATTCCAACGCCCTCGCCGCGCTCCATCGCGCCCAGCGCGCCGCGACGAATTGAGTACGCCGTCGCGTGCATCATTAGCCGCCAACGATTAGCGAGTAGCTGAATAGCAGTAGTGGTACTAGTTCAACAGAGAATAGCTCAACCGCACACTCGCGCGCAACCTTCGCCCGGCGCGAACCGCCATGCCCTCCAACCTCGCATCGATGGCAAAGATAGGCGTCCACGACGACGTCTATCCGCCCGCGGAGGACTCTTTCCTCCTCGTCGACGCCTTGGAACGCCTGTGGACCGAAGAGCTCTCGACGCCCAACCGAATGCCTCGACTCGTCGTCGAGCTCGGAACGGGCAGCGGGTACATCGCGTGCTCCAACGCGCTGCTGGCGCGCGCGCACGGAGCGTCAGAGGTGACTCGCACGCGGGCGTCGGACGTCAATCCGTCCGCGGTGGAGACGGCGCGGGTGACTTTTCACAGACACGAAGTGGACGAGCGCGCGTACGACGTGTCGTTGGGTGACCTCTTGGTACCGCACGAGGATGCGATCGCGTCGAACGGCGGCGTGGATGTGTTGATATTCAATCCCCCGTACGTGGTGACGCCGAGCGAAGAGGTGGGTGTGGGTGGGATCACCGCGTCGTGGGCGGGCGGCGTCGACGGACGAGAGGTGCTCGATAGACTCTTGCCTCGCGTCAAGGACGTTTTATCGCCTCGAGGCGTCTTTCTGTGTATTTTGCTCTCGCAAAACAAACCGAAAGAGGTGATGGAAACGCTCGAGGCGGATGGATTGGCGTGCGAGCTCGTCAGCCGGTGTCAAGCGGATGAGGAGGAGTTGTTTGTCATGCGATGCGACAGACGAGCCGAATGAAAAGACGCCCTCCCGTCCCGTCTGCACGAGACGAGACGCTTCGTGGCGTCGTTCAGAAGCATGTATACTCGATAGATTTTTCTAGGAATAGCCATTGTTATTATTCATCATCTAGTACAGTCACGCGGCGTCCATGTTCGTCGCCGCTCCGCTCTCCGCCGCTATGGCGTCTAAAGCCATTTGCTTGGTCGCCGCGTCCACCACCTTGATGCCCTTAACCACTGCATTCTTCCGAAGTTTCACCTTACCCGTCAATAAAACCCCGCGCACGAGTTTATGCGTGTTCTTCCCTTCTCGTTTCTTCTTTTCCACCCCCGCGGTTTTACGATTGACTCGCAACGCGCTCGCCTGCGCCGTACGAATTCCCTTTTCGCTCATCCCCCCCTTCACGTTCGTCGTCACCCTCCGTTTCCCCGACCCAGAGTCCACCGCCATACCGCCTTCATTCGCTTCCGCCTCCGCCAGTTTCTTCAAGCGTTTCTCCTCCTTCTTTTTCAGCGCGTCGCGTTCGATTCTCTGCGCGTCGGCAATCCTAGCCGCCGCGATTCTTCTATTCTTCTTCATGGCGACCGCGACGACGAACGCGACGCGATTCACGCACGCACGCACGACACCACGACAGTCGAGAGCGTTCCGTCCCTCACACGAACGCGAGACGCGAGGCGACCGACCGACCGACCGAGCGCGCGTCGGTTAATGACGACGACGCCGACGAAGACGACGCGGTGCACTTTTTCACTCTTTCGAGTCCGAGTCCGTGAATAAAAGACGCGGGCGATGGCGTTGAGCATCGGAAGAGACGACGAAAACGAAGACGAAAACGAAGAAGAAGATCAAACCGGTCTCGCGCGCGTCCACTCGACGACGCGCCCGCGCCCTCGTCGCCCGCGCGCGCGAATGTGATTGTGAATGTGTCCGTGATTCACATTCGACGAGTCATGACTCGATGTTTGACACACTCTGCGTCCTCTGTCAAAACTGTTTTTCAAACAAAGCTGTTCTCGCCCATCCATCTCGTCCGTCCGTCCGTCACACGTCGACGTCCGGACCGGAGCGACGAACGCGACGGCGATGGAGACCGTGAAGACGGCGACGGCGACGGACGCGGACCCGCGAACGGCGTGGGCGAACCGGATGCGACTGGCGGTGACGCGTCCGGATGCGCTGAACGAAGACGGGTCGATCGATCAGTCCTTCTTTAAACCGAAACGCGTCGTCTTCGAGGGCGCGGCGAAAAAATGGGGCGCGGCGGAGAAGGATAAGCTCTACGCCGGGATCGAAAAGTACGGAATCGGTGAGTGGGGGACGATCAAGGAAAAGTTGCTTCCGGAGTGGGACACGCTGAACCTGCGAGTGAAGGCGTCGAGGCTGATGGGAACGCAATCGTTGGCGAGGTATCCGAAAGGGTGGAAGGGGGATAAAGCGGCGGTGGATGCCGAGTACGAGAAGCATAAAAAGATTGGAGAGGCGACTGGGTGTTGGAAGAACGGAACCTTGGTGGAGGACGATCACGGGAGCGCAGCCAAGTACATGGAAGAGAATGGGTTGTTGTAGAGAACGCGAAAAAAAATGTCATCTATTATATATCTTTGTGTTTCCGTAAGTACTATTCCGTGTCTAGAAGCGCGAGCGTGCTGGCGAGGAATGATTTCTTTTGTCTCGGCGATCGTTTTTTCGTCGCCGGTGTCGTTGTCTTCGTGCGTTTCCGCGATGGCGATTGCGTTTGCGACTGCGTCTGCTTGCCGAAACGTTTGCGCATCGAAACTCTTTCACCTCTCTGCGTTGGGCTCGCCTCGTCGTCTGTGGTGCACTCACCGTCGTCGTTATCATCGAAGAGCATCAATCCAGGCACATCACCGTCTTCTACCGGCGCGGTACCGTTCGCGAGACCGCTCTCCCTCGCCCGCGCCAATCTCGCGTTCAAATCCTCCACCTCAGCCTCCGCCGCGTCCAACGTCTCCCTCATCCTGCGCATTTCTGTCTTTTTCGCATTCAAAAGTGCCATGACCCGTCTCGCCATATCCTCTTTGGTCTCCCTCATCGCTTCGATCGCCTCATCCGCCCGTTTTCTCGACGTTTCCGCCCCGAGAACCAATCTTCTCGCGCGCGCTTCAGCCGCATCCGCCCGCGCCGCGCTTCGCTCCGCCGACTCTGCGTACGCCAACGCATCCATCCCACACCTCTTCGCGTCGCACGTCTCGTCTTCACGCAGTTCCAACACGCCTACTCGCATTTTCCCACCCGATTTACTCTTTCGCTCAACCTTTACCTCGTCGCACTCCTCTTCCTCGTCGAGCGCGTCGAACCGCTCCGCGCGCGCCTCTTCTGAAAATCTCCAAACCAGCTCCACCTTACCGCGCCCCCCGTCCTCGTCATCCTCATTCTCGTTTCGCTCGAGCGCGAAATCAAACACATCGGACACGTCTTTCCACTTCGCGCTCGTCAACGCGTTCATCGTCGATCGCCATCGCGCGTCGTCGCGCGCAGCGATGCGTAACGAACCGGTGAACCTGGCACCCGTCACGCCGTTACGAATCGTCACGTCGAACGCGCGAACATCGTCGCCCGCGTCCTCACGAAGCGCGCACGACACGGCGTGCGGGTCGCCAGAGATGACGCGCGTCACCGCGGACGGGTATCGAACCATCCGTCCGTCGTCGTGGCGTCCACTCATCTTCAGTGAGGACGCGAGGAGCGAAGACTGAGGCGCGCGCGCGCTCGAGTTGAGGATTTTACGTGAGTCGGTACTACTCGCGCGCGCGCGCGCTCCGCCGATGTGAACTATTACAACTTGGACGACGAAAGTGTCGACGCGCGCGGGTGATGAAACGAAACGAGCAACCTAAGCGACGAAGATTATGAAACCAGTCATGAAGAAGACGAGCACGGCGAAAATCTTCATGATGAGCCAGCGGTTGGAAGATACCGTGTCTAGGTACTTTAAGAGCTGTGTCTGCGCGTTGTCGACGTTTGCGAGCGTGTCGTCGACGTTTTCATCGATGCGAATCGCGAGTTCGCCTTGTTCGCTCACCATGGTGGCGAGCTGTTGGAAAATGCCCCCAAGCTCGGTGATGGTGCGCTCGACGTTTTGCAACGCCTCCTGTCTGGAATCAGCGTAGGCGTTGTTTTGATTGTACAGCTGCATCTGGCCCTGGGTTTGGGCAAATCCACCCGGAGGTGGAGGGGCGCCCGCACCCGGCGCGATGGGTCTCGGTACGAAATCATTCGCCCGGTTCATTCCTTGCAGATTTCCAAACGCGTTGCTCGGCGTCGCACCCGACGCGAGCATAGCCTTCGCAAACGGGTCATCCCCGAGATAGTCCACGCCCGCATCCAAAGCCTGTGGCGTCGACACACCCAACGCCGCGCGACGTTCCTCTCCCGCCTTGACCTCGCGCTGCCTCGTCGTCAGCGTCTCCTTGAACGATTTAGTCGCCGTCGCCAAACGGTTCTTCAGCGTATCCACCACCGTACCGCTGTGGTCCGCCGCAGATTTACTCCCAGTCCCATCCCTTCTCGACCGAGCCGCCACATTCTGAAGCTCCACGATGGACTCATTCAACGCCTGAATATCCAACTTGATCACCGCGCTCGTCTCTGCAATCTCTCTAGACTTATCGTCGTACAACGTGGACGACTTGGCCAACGCGTTCAAGCGCTCCAACTTGAGCGACGTTCTGTGTATTCCGTGTCCAATCGCCGACGCCATCTGCGATACCACACCCTCATCGTCAGTCTTCACGCGCATCAAATCAACACTTGAAATCAAAATCACACGCGTCTGCTCACGCGCGCGCGCGCGCACCGCGAAGAAACTAAAACTATATCCGTACCTTCGCAAAGTCGCTCGCGTTTCCATTCTCGCTCCTCTCCCTCACCGCCGACGTCGACGCCGTCGCCCCACCATCCGTCGCCCCACCGCTCGTCACCGCGATCGTCTTCCGAATCCGTTCCGCCACCGCCGTGAACTCCCCCGTGCGATCGCGCGTCGCGACGCGAAGCATCTCTCTTCGATCTTTCAACTTGAGACGCCTTCAACGTTTTAAAACGATTTACAACGAGAACGAGTCGACGAACGACCGCGTCGCGTCGCGTTTCTCCCCCGAACCGCGCGTCGGTATCGAACGCCGACGACGGGGACGACGACGACGCGGTCGTCGAGCGATCGTCTGCACGCTCGTCGTCTTCGAGACGTCGATCGAATCGATGCGTCGCACACTGCGGGTGGCATTTTTTCCCCCGCAGATCGCGACGCGACGCGCGGACGCCGCGGTCGACGAGATGCGCGCCGGGACGACGACGAAACGGTTATCCGAAGCCGAGAAGACGCACGCGCGGGACGGTGTCGCGGCGGATTTCCGATGCGATGGACGGACGCGCGACGATCATCGTCCGCTTCGAGTGCGTTTGGGCGCGCTGCCGGCGGCGGCGGGAAGCGCAGAGGTGAGCCTCGGTGCGGGTTCTGGGGCGACGCGAGCGCTGTGCGCGGTGCGGTGCGACGTGACGACACCTAGTGGGTCGGCGCCGAATCGAGGGAGGGTGGTGGTGCGCGTGGACGCGACCGCGAGCGCGAAGGATGGGACGGGAAGGATGGGTAGAGACGCGGAGGAGCGAGCGAAGAGTCTGGGCGCGACGTGGTCGAGGGCGATAGAGAGCGCGCTCGTCGGTGGTGGGGAGTCTGGGATGGGTGGAGATGAAGACGTGGAAGATGGATCGACGGCGGGTGGACGTGGGGCGATGGGGATCGATTTAGAGGCGCTGTGTATACAACCCGGAAAGGCGTGTTGGACGCTGGCGGTGGACGCGACGGCGGCGTGCGATAGAGGATCAATGTTGGATGCGCTGTCGATCGCGGTGCGAGCGGCGCTAGCGGACGCAAAGATACCGAAAGTGACGGTCGGAGCGGTCGGGGCCGGCGATGAGAGCGGTGAGTTGGAGATTGATGACGATCCAGAAGAGTGCTCGAGGTTGGACGTGCGAAGGTGCGCAGTCATCGTGACGACGCAAAAGATAGGAAGACACGGTATCGTGGACGCGACTTCGGAGGAGGAGGCATGCGCGGACGCGACGATGAGTGTGGGTGTCGATCGCGACGGGATGGTTTGCACCGAGATGGCGTTCGGGACGGAAAGGTTGGATAGAGGCACGGCGAGCGCGATGCGGAAATTGGCGTGTAAAGTTGGCGTCGAATTGATTGAAAAGATGGACGCCTTCCTCGCGTCGGCCGTCGCTGCAGACGAGGACGAAGACGAAGAGGATGACGCGGATGATCGCGTCATGGTGGTCGACGTGCCGAATGGTCAGTCGACTGACATGATGGTTTGACGCGAAATGCTCGACGTGTTTTAATACAAAATTTTTCTATTGATAGCAACAAATTATTCCAACGAAACGACTCTCGCGAGCGAGCGTACAGAGTACACAACATTAACCGTGGTGCTCTCCCTCCTCCGCGCGACCTGGCTCTTTGAGCACCGAAGGGTCAAAGTCGTGAAAGTCTTCATCCGTCTCGAGATCATGCGGCGACATGTCCGCAGGCGCTCGGAAAATCTTTTCTGGAGAGTATCCCCACATATTTCGCACGTGAGACGTGTACAAGCACGCGTATCGCTCGACTTGAAAGGCAAATCGCGAGTTTTGCGAACCTGCCTTCATGAGTTGCCCCCAGACGTAGTGGAAGCTTTTGTGATATTCCCTCATGCCTTCTCTGTGCGCCGTTCTCGCCGTCGCGGCTAACTCCTTTGCTCGAGCCAATTCCGCCGCGTTCGATGTCGAGTCGTCGGCGTTCGCAGCCAACCACGCGTGACGCGCGACTTGATCGTCTAGAGAATCTCTCAGAGTCCGCAAGCGTCGAAGTGCGTGTGGTTTCTCTTTGTTTTTCTGGAGGCATTCAATCTCATGCGCCAGCTCGGGAACGACGAGCATTGTGCGCCAGTCAATCTGCTTCTTCGCTCGGAGAATATCACCGTAGATATGATCGCCGACGTACAAGAGTCGCGACCCGAACTCCACACCGAGCATGGCGTGAAGATGCGTGTAGGATCCGCCTTGGTACACCTTGGCGGGACCGGTCCCCGTCGCTCGAAGTCCGCTCGTGAGCGCCTCCTTGTGCGTCACGTCAGACACGCTCCCAATCGGTGTCAAAGGTGCGCCGTTATCCGTATTGTGTAGAGCTCCCGTGACGGTGTCTACTTCAAATATAGTTGCCGAATCGTTGGCGAAAAATCCAGGCTTACCAGAGCCCGTGAGGACGACGTCAAAGAGGTTTAGCCAATCGAGAGTCTTGTCGGCGCCAATCTTACCGTCGATCAAATAATTCATCACGACATTCGTGTAATCCCACAGCGAGTTTGTCAGCAAAAAGACTTGCTTTCCGCTCGCCCGCAGAGCTTTCAACAAGGGAACGAGATCCGAATCAGCAGTGATGAAGTGTTCCGGGTTGGCTGCCACCGCATGCTTCAAGCTCCCGTCTCGGTGACATAGATCCACCGCAGCTCGAATCTCGTCGTACATTTGCATAAAGTCCTTCCGATTCAGCACGGGATACACCCCACTATCCTTGGCCTCGACGAGTTGCGAAAATAAATACGCCTCACCCATGGAAAATAACGTGTCCAAAGCACTATATTCAGCGCCGGAAAAGCTCTGCCTCACGCTCGTCTCGCAGTACGTCTTCAAGCGCTCCTCCGTCTCCAACGGCGTAAACCCGTGATACGCTACCTTGACGTAATTATGTCTGTCCATCTTGAGCACGTTTCCTCTCTTCTTATCCACTATCAACCCGCGAACCATGTAGTTTGGGTCAAACTCAAAACTCTCCAAGAGTTCCTTTGGATAACCATACGCGCTCACCAACTTTTTCACAGTCTCATTGTAACTCATCGTCTCAAATGTCTCCGGTTTATACATAGCGAGTGTGTAATCCATATCGAACCCGATGGCATCGATCCGGTTCATATTGAGCGAGCGATTACAATAAATTTTCGTCGCCGCGCAGTCTCGTCGCTCCGCCTCGGTTCTCGTCGACCAGTGCTTCAACTCCTTCGTCGCAGCCGCGCTCAAATTCGACACGTGCGTCCGCTCACTCGCGTTCGGCACCATTCTCTTCCCTCTCGTCGGCGTTTTCCTGCTCTCACCCGCGCCAGAAATTCCCGATACCTTCGCCGCTCCGGTTGCTCCGGTTCCGCCTCGTCCCTTTCGTTGTTCCCCGTTCCCGCGGGCGTACGCCCGCGCACCGACGCCGACGCCGACGACCCCGTTCCGCATCGCGAAGCACGCCCCCACAATTTCCATTCGCCCGCGTCCTCCGCGCCGAACCGCCGTCGCGTTCGCGACGAGCGTTCGCGCGAACAACGGCACCACTAAACTCGAACGAATGCCAGTGTGAAACATTACGGTTCCGCGCGCGCGCCTCGCGCGCGTTCGATCAAACGCGACGACGCGTTAGTAAAAGTATCTCTCCGCCCGTCGCGACGGCGTTCGGGACGCGCGTCGCGTCGCGTCTGACGACGTCGGCGCGTAACGAATCTTTGGTTCGGTTCGGTTTGTTACCGCGCCGAGCACTGAAGCCTGGCGGGTTGACGACTCGGACCGCCACACGGCGACGCGCGAGACGCCGGGGCGTCGAGCGAGACGTTGAAGCGCTGCGAATGATTGTCGCGAATCGTCCGCGCGCGTCCTTCGGGGCGGTGGCGACGCCGGGACGGGTGAAAACGGCGAGGAATGCGCCCGCGCGAGGGGCGAGCGTGATGATGACGTGTGCGAGACGAACGACGCGAACGACCGCGCGGTGCGGTGACATCGCGATCGGTGGGGACGTCGGTGGGATGAGAACGATGCGGAGTGTGCCTGGGACGCGGTCGTGTCGACGCGCGGTCGAACGGCGGGCGGTGGCGACGAGGACGTGGAGACGCGCGGGCGAGGGTCGGACGACGCGAGGCGAAGCGTTATCCGCGAACGCGGCGGCGACGATGGATGGATTCATCGTCGAGGACGATTCAAAGGGGTATTTTCGCGAGAATGACGTCGAGATGGATGGGCCGATCCCACCACCGCCGCGGTCGTCTCGGTTGACGGAGGTGATGCCGTATTTATTCGCGGTTTCGTTGTCGAGGAGGGGCACAGCTTGGAGACTGGCGGCGGCGTTGACGTTTTTGGTAATTCAGAAGAGCTTTGGTTTGGCGGTTCCGGTGCTGTTCAAGGTTGCGGTGGATCACTGTACCACTGTCGGGGCGCTCGCTGGGGGTGTCGGGGCGGCGGAAGCGGCGAAGGCGGCGGCGATGGCGTTGGTGACGAGCGGAGTGTTAAAAGCTGTGAGCGGCGTAGCGACTGAGTTGCGGACGGTGACGTTTACGCCCGTTGCGCAGGCGTCCGGCCGACGCGTCGCTTTGGAGGTTTTTAATCATGTTTTAGGATTAGATTTGAGCTTTCACCTCGATCGGCGCACAGGTGCGCTGCAGAGAATCATAGACAGGGGTACGCGCTCGGTGAGCATGGTTTTCCGGGCGGTGGTTTTCACGTTTCTTCCCACCTTTATGGAGCTTGCGCTCGTGTGTGGGCTGCTTTGGCGCGCGTTTTCTTGGCATATCCCGGCGGTCGTTCTCGTGACGTTTACCGCGTACGTGAGCTGGACGATTCACATGACGGGAGTGAGTGCGGAGAAGCGAAAACTCGCCAATCACATGGATGGCTTATCCACGGGCAAGGCAGTGGATGCTCTGCTCAACTACGAGACGGTGACCTTTTTCGGTAATATCAACCTCGAGGCGCAACAGTACGACAAGTTGCTTCGTGGTTATCACGAGGCTGCGCTCGAAAGCGAGCGAGCGTCGAGCTTGTTGAACGCCGGTCAAGCGTTGATTCTGTCGGCGGGCATCACCGTAATGTTGGCGAGCGTCGCCCTCGGCGTGTGGAACACCGATCCGCTCTCAACCGCGAGTTTGACTTCACGAGTAGGCGATCTGGTCATGGCGAACGGTCTGCTGCTTCAGCTCTGGGCACCTTTGCAGTTTTTGGGCTTTTTCTACCGCGAGCTTCGCCAATCGCTTGTCGACATGGAAGCCATGTTTGAGATCATGGCAACGGACACAAACATCCCCGACGGCGAGACTGAGCTGCCAGCCACAAAGGGTGGCGCGGCTTTAGAGCTCGACAACGTCACTTTCCGATACGGTGACGGTCGAGACGTGCTCAAGGGTGTGTCTCTGAAGATCAACCCAGGGGAGTCCGTGGGCATCGTCGGACCTAGCGGCAGCGGCAAGTCCACCCTGCTGCGCCTCATTCTTCGCGCGTACGACGTCTCGAGTGGGGCGGTCAAGGTTGACGGCCAAGATATTAGAGATTTGAAGCTCGCCTCTCTCCGCGAGTCGGTCGCCGTCGTTCCGCAAGACACCGTCTTGTTCAACGATACGCTCGACCACAACATTCGTTACGGCAGACCGTCGGCGACCGCAGAAGAGGTGGCCATCGCGGCTAGACGCGCTAGACTGGACAAAACCATCGATAACATGCCCGAAGGTCGTGATACCATGGTTGGTGAGCGCGGCGTCAAGCTCAGTGGTGGTGAAAAGCAGCGAGTCGCGATTGCCCGCGCCTTTTTGCGAGAGCCGCGAATGCTGGTCGCCGACGAAGCTACGAGCGCTCTGGACACCGCCACGGAACAGGGCATCCTCGAAAGCCTCGAAGAGGTTGCTCGCGGACGTACGGCGCTCTTCGTTGCCCACCGTCTCTCCACGGTGCGATCGTGCGATCGAATCATTGTCATGGAGCAAGGTAAAATCGTGGAAGAGGGCACGCACGCCGAACTCATCGAAGGTAACGGTCGCGGCGAAAAGATTGGCATGTACGCCGCCATGTGGAAGGCGCAGGCGCAAGAGGAGGAAGAGGAGCGAAAATCAATCGCCCTACCGGATGACATCATCCAAGTTGGTTAAGAAGACCAAGGAAGTCCGTCTCATCAAACTTTTGAAATGTGTTGTGATTTGCTACGTATTTATTCCAAATTTCTCTGCTCAACTACCCCTCACCGCTTCCTACTGCTACCGCTCGCGCGCGCGCCAATACCCATCCCCGTACGATACTAACAACTCTTCCCCTCTCTCAACCGTCCTCAAAGTCTTCAACCGCGCGCTCCGACTCGGCACATCCTTGACAAACGTTGCGTTTGGCTCTGCCCCTGTACCCCGAGCGTCGTTTGCGAACCGCCCCAAATACCCTAAATGCGCTCGCGCGTCCACGTGCACGTTAAAATGCATCGCCATGACGTAATCTTTCTTCCCCTCGTCCATCTTCATAGCCTCACCTAGCGTCAACACGTCACCACCGTACGTCACGCCTCTAAGAAGAACTCCGCTTTCCAACCGCCTGCGCGCAAACAACCCGTCTCCCGCCTCCCGTATCGTCGACGGCGCCACGTACGCGTCTCCATCGAACGCCTCCGAACGCGTATACGCCCCGATCGCCTCTGCCGTCGACGCCTCGAGCGTCGCCACGTCGATATCGACGTCGGGACGCGAACGATTGAATTTACGCATCCTCTGCCTCCTCCACTCACTCGCGCGCAAACTTGGACTCAAACGCGCTGAGACACGCGGCAAAGGCGTCGAGCGGACTCAGCGGAAACGCGAAATCGAGCGTGAACAAGTCGTCGTCGACTCGGCCGAACTGCGCGACCAAGCGCCCGGGAGTGACGGGAGAACCTTCTGATTCAACGCCCAAAGAGTCTTCAGAGGCGCGTCGGCGGTGCACCAACTGAAAATTCTTCACGCTCGGTCTCGTGACGCGACCGTTATTAAACCTCAGCACGTGCGCCTTGGTGACTGGGTTCCATTTCGGCGTCGCGCTGACGAGCTCGACGCAAGAATCCTCCTCCTGCGGCGTACCGTTTTCGCCTCGGCGACGAAAGAGAGACACGGACATGGTTCGCGGACCGCGCGCGCCGAGCGGATTGACGGCGTATCGCACGCTCGCGAGTCTTCGTCTCGGAGGCCCGTCATCGTCGTCGTCATCATCATGATCGTCGTCATCGTCAGCATTCATGAACCCCGCATCGTCGAACCCGCGCGTCGCCGCTGACCCCCACGCCCGCGGTCGCGAACCCGAATCCAAGAGCTCGAACCGCGTACCGATGAAATTCGCCTTGAGCTTGCCGACGTAACTCGCGTGCGTCTCATTCACCGAACGCTCCGCGCCGTCATCCCCGATGACGTAATGCGTACACTTTGCTTTTTTCCGCTTTCTCGCTATGAGCACCGGCGTCGCGTCCGCTAATCGCGTCGTCGTCGTCTGACTCCCATCGAGGTAGAGCACGTACGTCGGAAACAACCCAAAGGGCCCGCGTCGACGCGACACGTGACACCGCACGTGCGTCCCGTCGTTCACCACCGGTTGCGTCGCAAACTGTCGCCGCGCTCGGACGTTCGCCCAACTCGGAATCGACGCCGGTCGCGCCATCGCCCCGCGGTCGAACCCGCCGTCGCGACGAATCCCTAAACGAGCGCGTCTAGACGACGAATCGTCCTCGTTTCCGTCCGAGTCGTCTTCCAACGGCGGCGCCGAAGGCACCGCCCTCGGAACCCGCCCGGAATCCCGCGATAGAATTCGCCGAGAACGATCGCGATACCCCGCGTCATCCGTGTGATCGACGTCGAATCCCATCGTCGTCGCAGATCGTCGCGGCGTCGTCATCGTCCGAACTTCATCGTCATCGTCATCGTGATGACGCAGAGTTCCGAATCCTTCCGCATCCTCGACCGAGGTTTTCATGATCGCTCGCCCACGTCGCGTACCGTGCGTTTCGACGCGAAACCGAAAGCGAAAGAACGCCCGCGCCCGGGTCCTCGCGATCTCGTCGGTCCCGTCGGTCGCGATCGACCGATCGATCGATCAATGTCGTCACTATTTTTGGAGCACGACGGGACGTGAACCGTCACTTCTCTAAACCCTAAACCCTAATCCTGACTAGGGTTTAGGGTTTACGAACACGCGCGATTTCTCGACTGACCTAACGACACTCGATAACGCGCGCGAACGTAAAGCGACGAACGTCACGAAGAAAAGATGGCGCGAGGAGGCGATGATGAACTCAAAAGACACGCGTTGTACCTCGCGGGATGGTGCGCGGCGATTCGAGCGTCGACGTACGTCATGCAAGCAATCTTTGGAGCGAGTGAAGAGGCGTAGACTGATTTGATTTGGTTTCGAAATGTTCGGGAAAACGTCCCGGGAATGGCGGACGATGCGCACGACGTACGGGGCGTGCGGGGTGGAGACGCGGCGTGGTGCGGCTGATGACGGGCGGCGAGCGACGGCGCTCGTGGTCGAGTACGAAATGGATGAGAAGCGCGGCGCGAGGGTGGGCGGCGCGCGCGCGTACGCGTTGGAACGAGGCAAAGGAAACGGCGGCGAGGTGACGGTGACGGAGCTCGGACGGTGCGGGAGCGGGACGGAGACGATGAACGGGATTGGAGCGATTTTCGAGGCGAGGTGGAGCCCGAGGAGGGACGACGCGGAGCGGTGCGCGTTCGCGGGCGCGGATGGGTACGTAACCGTCGCGCGGGTGAGAGAGACGGAGAGCGGCGGCGGAGTGGAGTTTAGCGAGCTCGGACGAGCGCACGTCGGGGGCGAAGGGCTCGGGATGGCGACGTGTTTGGATTGGCGCGCGGATGGGGCGATGTGCGCGAGCGCGGCGGATGGAAGCTTTCGCATCATGCGAGATGATTCCGGCGCGATCCAAGTGGTGGAGACGGTTGAGAATGCTCACGATTTGGAAATGTGGGCTGTGGCTTTCGATCTCTCGCGTGAAGACGTCGTGTACACGGGTGCGGATGATTGCGCGCTCAAGGCTTGGGATTTACGAGATGTTTCTCGGCCGCAAATGGTTAATCGCAAGACGCACGGCGCGGGCGTCACGTGTGTGGCGCCGTCGCCGCGAGACGAGCACATCATCGCGACGGGATCGTACGACGATCACGTGCGTCTCTGGGACGTGCGACGCATCGTCTCTCCGTTGAGCGAACTCAACGTCGGTGGTGGCGCGTGGCGCTGCCGCTGGCATCCGCGTCGCGACGCGCTCGCGTGCGCCGCCATGGGTGGGGGCGCCGTGCTCGTCGACGCGGAATCAAATGCGCTCAAGCTCCATTTTACGTATTCCGAGCACGAATCGATCGTGTACGGCGCCGACTGGGTGTGTTTCGGCGACGAATCCGAGGCGTTACTCACGTGTAGCTTTTACGACAAGACTGTCAAATGCTGGACACTGGAGGACGACGTCAAATAGGTAGCAGATTGTGATTTTACAACGACGAGAATAAACTACGCCAGCTCGCTTCTATCCGGTGCGGGCTCGTCGATCGACACCTTCGTGCCGAACGCGCGCTCGATCGTTTCGACGCGCTTCTTCACCGTCGTAAACGTTTCCCGGAACACATTCGACGCCCGCTCGCCGAGCGTCGGCGCCGCGGTCGCGTTTTTCGTCGCGTCGCCTCCGTTCGCGCCGACGCCCAACGGAATCTCTGAGAACCCATCCGTCGCCGCTTTCGCGCTCGCCATCTCACCGGCACCGCCGCGCTCGAGTTCCATTTGCGCGCGAACGTAATCTCTGGAAGACAACTCGAGCGCGGCGCGCCATCCCGCCGCGTACCCTCTCGCGTACTCGTCCTCAGTCTCTCGCAGCGCGTCCGCCATGGCGTCCTTCTCCGCGACGACGTCTTCGCTCCGCTTCACCATTTCCCTCGCGCGTCGCTCCGCCAATCCCAACGCCGCGACGACAGCGCTCCGTTCCCTCTCCCTCTCCCCTTCCGTCGCCCCTTTCGCCGCTAAAATCTCTCGCTCGCTCGCCTCCAACGCGTCCGACAGCGCCTCCTTTTCGGCGACGAGCCTCAAAACCGCCCGAAGCACCCCTCTCGCTCGCGCCGAGTCTTCCCCGGACGCCCCCGAGCGCGTCAACGCGTCTTGCAACGACCCCACCAGCGCCTCGTCCGTCTTCGACGTCCTCATCGGCGTCGCTTCGCCGCTTTTTCTCCCGCCACGGCTTCGGCTTCGCCGGTCCGCGGCTTTGTCGTCGCAACCGACGCCCAACGAGCCCAACCACCGCGCGCACCTCTCCGCCCCCCCTACCGCCGCCGCATCGCCCGCCGTCTCCCCGTCCGCGTTCTGGGACGTCAAATACCCTCGCTCGGGCGGGTGCGACGCGTACACGCACCGCCGGGCGATAACCTTGGCGCACTCGAGCGCGTCGTTGACGCACGCCACGTGCAAGAGCGTGTTCCCGCACTCGTCGCGTAAGTTTGTCGGGATCGCTCGCGCGACGAACATCGCGTCGAGGTCGTTCGCGCGCGCGTCGTCCGCGGCGCACTCGAACGCCCGTCGCGCGAGCGTCGCCGCGTCGACCGCGGGCGTCGACGACGACGGCGGCATGCGTCGACGCGTCGCGGTCTGATGATGTTTAGAACGAGTCCCTGGGTTGTTCTTCGAGTCATGACTCGTCAAAAGTGTATGGAAAACACCTAGACGATGATGGGTGGATGGACGGGCGGGCGACGCCACACCTCGACGACGCGCACCCCGTCCGTCGACGTCCACATCGTCCACCGCGTCGACGCGCTCCGAAATCGCGATCCGAACGACCGACCCGATGTCCAACCCGTTCGTCCGCGCGGACGCGTGGCGCGCGCACCCGCTGTTGAACAAGCCCTGGGGTCACGCCTTCCCGGGACTCGCGCTCGGCGCCGCGCTCTTCGCCGGGTACGTCGCGATGGATAAGGCGAAAACGGCCACCGCGGCGAAGAGCGCGGCGAAGAGCGGCGGTGAGAGCGGGCGGTGAGAGCGCGCGTTGAAAACGGAAGAGCGCGAGCGATTCGGCGATCTTCAAAGGTGTATCACTAGTAGTAGGGCGAAACCGGTTTTGGTTTCGGTTTCGCGGTTGCAACAGACACGAGAGAGACGTGACGCGTTGTTTTTCTCATCCTTCGTCTTTCCGATCGCGTTGTTAGTTTTGTCCGTCGCCGCGGGAACGGAGGGATGGTTTCGGCGCGCGCGCGAGCGAGAGAGCGGAAACGCGTTTCCGAAAATAGCGCGCGCGCGTCGTCCTCAGTGCGCGAAGCGAACGCGATCGCGATGGGAACGCGCGCGGTACCGACGAATCGATTAGCGCGTGATGCGGAGCGACGACTCGCGATCGAACGCGCGATGGAAACGCGACGGGCGTCGGCGTTGAGGGAAATGAATCGGGCGAGAGCCGACGCGCGCGCGTTTGAAAAGATGAATCGAATCGATGAAAACTTTGACGAGATTCGGGCGCGGATCGACGCCCGGGATTCGCGAGACGAGACGCGAGGCGAGCGCGAAGGGATGGGCGAGCGACGACGGGACGCGCGCGGCGATGCGGAGGAAATGCGGAGGGTTGAGATGGAGAGACGTTTGCGAGAGGTCAACGCGCGCGCGGAACGCGCGGAGAGAGACGCGAGACGAAGAGCGAGAGAGAGTGATGAATTGCGCGCGTTGAGAAAGAGATTAGAGGCGATGGAGACGAACGCGGCGCGGGCGGCGCAGGTGGAGGAGAAACGCGCGATGGAGGCGATGGAACGGGCGCGGGTGAGAGCGTTGGACGCGGAGTTGGATAGGGAACGGTTGAGCGCCGAGACGAGAGAGGCGGATGAACAAAGGACTCGGGCGATGAATGCGGTGCGGGCGCGAGAGCAACTCGAGTCACAGATGAGCGCCAAGGCGGAGAAAATGGTGGCGAGGTTGATGGAGAAGGAGGAGGAGCGACGGGCGATGTTGGCGTATCAGAAACGGATCGAAAAGGAGGATTTGGAGGACGCGCGCGAGGCGGCGAGAAAACGCGCGCAGGCGAAAGAGGAAGCGGAAAAGGCGCGCGAGGAGCAAGCGCGACGTCGTGAACGAGAAAATATGGAAGAACGCGAATTAGAAGAGTCCATCTCCAAGCACGAGTCCGAGGTACGCGCGAGAGAGGCGGCGGAGGAAGAGACGAAGCGTCACCAAGCCGAAATGCGAGAACGCGCGCGAAACCGCGTTGGCTCGACGCAGACTCGCGCGGCACGAGAAAAGGAAGAGTACGATGAACTCATCGCGCGTTTGCGTTTCGAAGAGCACGAGGAGGCGTGCCGAGTCAAGGAAGCGAAAGAGGCGGAAGAAGCATCTCGACGCAAACAAATCCAACGCGCCGAGTACGAAGACGCCGTTCGCCGCCGACGAGAACGCGAAGCCGCCGCCATTGAAGAAAAGCGCCTTTACTCCGAAGAAATGATGGCTCAGCTCGCTGAACAGGACCGTATCGAGCAAATGTCCTCGCAAAAGCGCCGCATGCGCGTCCTCGAGCACGCCAGAGAGGTTCGCGCGCTCGCCGAGGCAAAATTCGCCCAACGCGAGGCTCGTCTCGCCGCGGAGCGCGACGAATTCCATTCCCTCGAGCGTGATCGCGCCAATTTCGACACCCTCGTCGCAGAAGAACGCGAGAAAATCATCAAAGAGTTTCGCGCCGGGCGTCCAGTCGATGTCTTTCGGTTGTAATTTAAAATCCAATCCGCACACGCCGACTCGCGCGCAGAACTGGAAAAAGTCAATTCATTCAGCAAACATGTCTGCGCACCCGCACCGCGTCTTCTTTTGCGCCGAGCACGATCTCCCGACGCTGTGCGAGGAGCGAAAAGTCACGCACGTCGTCTCCATCGGATGGCCCCCACCCGAGGACCCGACGCAGGTGCGAAAACGCAACGGAAACGCGAAAGAAAGTGCACTTTTTCGAAGAAGCGCGAACGCGACGAGAAACGCGACTGACGCTCGATTTGACGCGACGCGACGCGCGCAGGGACGAGTGAGCGCGGATAAAACACTCGTGATCGCGATTCCAGACGAAGAACTCGCGGATTTGCTCGCCGTCGTGCCCGAGGTGACGACGTTTATCGACTCGGCGTTGACGAGCGACTCGAGCGCCGTCGTAGCCGCGCACTGTCACGCCGGTGAATCTCGATCAGCCGCCGTAGTCGCGGCGTACTTGATGCGGTTTGAGAATTTAAGCGTTGACGACGCGTTGGCGAGCGTGGGGGGGCGTGGGGGGTACCCGAACGATGGGTTTGAGGCCCAGTTGAGGATGTGGGAGGACATGGGAAGACGCGTTTCGACGGCGCACGAGGCGTACAAACTCTGGAGCGTCGCCAAATTGACGAGAGAGCGTGACGAGCGAGGGTATCTCGAGTCCACGAGCGTGATGCGCGATCCAGGGGCGCCCGGGGCGGTGGATGATCCCGAGGGCGGTGGATGGGTGAGCTGTAGAAAATGCAGACGGAGGGTGGCGCGCGGCGCGCACGTCTTGCGACACGACTCGGGCGTCGGCATGGATGCGTTTTCCTGGAAAGCGAGAAAGAAGGACGCGGCGTCAAGCGCGCCTCGATCGGCGCGGTGCTCGTCAATGTTCGTCACGCCGTTGAGTTGGATGAGCGGGATCGAGGATGGTGACGGAGGGGCGACGGCGGGCAAGCTCTTGTGTCCGGGATGCGAAACGAAAATCGGCGCCTTTGACTGGTCCGGGATTCAGTGTTCGTGCGGCGCGTGGATCTCACCCGCGTTTCAGATTCAGCGCGCGAAGACGGACGCGTTTGGGATCGACAACTAGGCTGAGGAGTCGATTCGATGTGATTCGATGATTGTAAATTTGTTTTTAAAAGGTCGTTCAACAACAGAATAAACGCGCGAATGTTCTTTGGTCGTACAACTCCTTGAGATTGGAGTGCGGTCTCTTCGTCTTGCGAGCGCGCGACGTTTAAAAGTGAATCGCCTTGGAGCTCGCGGCGAGAGCAGCCTCCTTGACGGCTTCGCTCAACGTCGGGTGCGCGTGGCACGTGCGCGCGACGTCTTCAGAAGAGGCGCCGTACTCGAGCGCCAAGACGCACTCGCCGATGAGTTCGCCTGCGTTTGGACCGACGATGTGCGCGCCGAGAATCTTATCCGTCTTCTTGTCGACGACAAACTTGACGATACCCTCGGCGTCATCGTTAGTGCGAGCACGAGAGTTGGCCATGAACGGGAACTCACCGACGGTGTACTCGATGCCGGCAGCCTTGACTTCAGCCTCCGTCTTACCGACCCAGGCAACCTCTGGATGGGTGTAAATGACGGAAGGAATGGCGTCGTAGTTGACGTGACCCTTGTGACCGGCAATTTGCTCAACCACGGAGATACCCTCTTCTTCCGCCTTGTGTGCGAGCATCGGTCCTTCGACAATGTCACCGATGGCGAAAACGCCCGGGACGTTCGTCTTAAAGGTGTGCGGCTCGATGACGACTTGGCCGAGACGGTTTGTCTCCACGCCGATGTCCTCCAATCCGAGGCCTTCGGTGAAGGGTCTGCGGCCGGTGGAGACGAGGACGACGTCAGCGTCCAATTGCGTCGCTTCACCGCCCGCGGACGGTTCGAGGGTGAGCGTGACGCCCCCGCCCGGCTTCTTTTCAGCCTTGGTCACCTTGGTGGAGAGCTTAAAGGTGAAGCCTTGCTTTTTGAGCGCGCGTTGAAACGTCGATCGAATCTTATCATCAATCGCCGGACCGCAAATTTGGTTGGCAAACTCAACCACGGTCACCTTGGCACCGAGGCGACTCCAAACGCTCCCGAGTTCGAGACCGATGACGCCACCACCGATAACGACAAGGTTCTCGGGAACCTTTTTCAATGCCAACGCCCCCGTGCTCGTCACGACGGTTTCTTCATCCACGTCGACGCCCGGCAACGCGCTCGGCACAGATCCCGTCGCCAGGACGACATTCTTCGTCTTAATCACATCAACGTTCCCGTCTTCACCCGTCACCGAAACTTCATTCGCGCTCGTCAGCTTACCCCAACCCCTCGCGTACGAAACTTTATTCTTCTTAAACAGCCCTTCGATGCCCTTCGTCAGCCCCGTCACCGCCTTCATCTTTTGTTCCATCATCGTCGGCACATCGATCGTCACCTCCCCGCCGAAATTGATGCCGTGCTTCGCAAATCCGTGTTTCGCCTCTTCAAACTTGTGCGACGCGTTCAACAACGCCTTCGACGGGATGCACCCGACGTTGAGACACGTTCCGCCCAGGGTCCCTCGGCCCTCCACGCACGTCACCTTCAACCCGAGTTGCGCCGCCTTGATCGCCGCGACGTACCCGCCCGGCCCACCGCCGACGATGACGACGTCTTGTTCTTCGCTCGGCGCGCCCGTGGTGGACATGGCGCGCGACATCACCGCGCGTCCGAACGTCATCGGTGACGTCGTCGACAGTTGGTTAAACGACGAGGGTCCCAACGGTGCCGATCGCACCATCGCGACGAGTAATCCACGTCTGGCGGACATGATGGACGATCGTTCGAACGAATAGAAGGATACGAGATGCGTCGATGTGCACGCACGAGCCGAACGAACGAACGAATCGGTCGGTGTCGCGCGCGTCAGGATGTGACGATCGTGGTCGTCGAATCGATCTGATTAAAATAAGATTTGGATTAAATTCATAACATCACAGGTCGACGACGATTGCGATCGTCGAAGTCCCCGCGACGCGCGCGCGATGGGACCGCCGAGTCGTCGTCGTCGTCGTCCGGACCCTCACGCGGGGGCGTCCGAGTACGAAACGGCGGTGATGGTGCATAACTATCTCGAAGAGCGTGGGTTTGAAAATGCGAGAAAGGCATTCGCGCGAGACGCGTCGTCGGTGTTATCCGGTCGTGATCTCCCGCGTGGAACGCGGAAATTGGTGGATATCGTGCGTGAGTACGTGGAGATGAAAGAGCGGGAGGCGCGGCGGGGGAACGCGCGCGGGTTGGTTGGTAAGATGCTCGACGTCATTGACGCCGAGTTGTTGGCGAGCGCGAGTCGACAAGACGAGGACGACGACGATTTGATGCGCCGAGATCGTCGAGCGGCGACGAGAACGGACGCGGGATCCGACAGAGTTGTTCCCATCGTCGAGCGGGACGCGCTCGTCGATACACCGAAACGCACCGCCGTCGTGGGTGCGCCCGCGGATTTCGGCGCGCGCATTCCGGCGGTTACCGCTACGAATCGAGCCGCCGGCGGTCGGCGTAAAGCGGCGCCGCAGAGATTCGTTCCCGGTCGCGGTCCGACGGCAAACGACGCGCCGGCGTCGGTACCTCCGTCCGCTACCGCTACGAAACGCACGCCCGTGGCGTTGGGAACGATCGCACCGTCATCCGTCGCGGCGTCTCCCAGCGGAACGGGTCCGCGCGGATCGCTTCGGCCGTTCACGCTCCCCGAACAAATACAAAACGAATCCGTCCAACAAAAAATGGCCGACGTCATCGTCAACGCGTTCGGCGGTCGAGGGCGATTAAAAACAACGACGTACGGGAACGGGGCGTCGGACGCGAGCGGGTTTTTAGAGGAGGAAGCCGTCGATCAAGTCATGCACACGCTGTTGGAAGAGGACGGCGAATTGGGCGAGTTTTTATGGAACATGATGGCGGATATAGAAAAGGAACACGCGACGACGGCGAGAGCGTCCACCGATGATCCGCATTCACCAGATACTGCCGAGGCGACGCGTGCAGCGGTATCTGCCGCTTTCGCATCACCGAGAAAATCACCTAGAACGCGATAGATTTGTTTTGTCATTGTCACATCCGTAGCCGTAGCACAGCCTGGACTGATTCAAGGTCCTCACACGACGACGCCAAACATGGATACGACGCACACCCTCGCGCATCGAAGACGACGGCGATCATCGTCGCATCGTCGTCGACGAATCTTCGCATCGCTCGCGACGACTTGCGCGCTCGCAATGGCGACGGCGTTCGCATCGTCTTTCATTCCGGGCGCCGCCGCCTCTGCGAGCGCGCGCGAGTTTATCCAATACGCCCGAAACGATTACTACGGCGCGCTCGACGTCGCGACGGATGCGAACGCGACAACCATCGCGAGAGCGTATCGGACGCTCGCGTTGAGGTATCACCCTGATAAGTTGCCGAGAGAAACGCCGGCGCGGGAGAGACGTGAGGCGACGCTCAGGTTTAAAGTGATGGCTGAGGCCAAAAAGGTGTTGATGGATGACAAGACTCGAACGGATTACGACGAGACGATCGCGTCGATGCCGAGGTGGGCGAGACCAAAGTTTGGGAAGAGGTCGGTGTTTGAAAAGGAGGAGGTCAAGTTTAGCGCGTGGGTGGTTGTCGCGGGGTTTACGACGTTTTGCGTCGGGTTCGCTTCGGTGGCGCAGTACACGTCGAGAGCGGCGGATAAACAGAGCTTGATGTCGTCGACGTTTTACGCGCAAAAGCTCAAGCAGAGGAATAAAAACATGCCGAAGAGTGAGAGGATTGATGCCGAGGCGTATTTTGAAGAGTTTTTGGTTGAGTTTGGGCTCACTGACTTGACTGGGTGGCGACACACGACGGGCGGTAAGTTGCTCGCGAGGCTCAGACTCTTCGGCCAAAGAGGCTCGAATGCGAATCAGACGGGTGCGAATGGAGTCATCGACGAGTCTGGGAGTGAGACTAGCGAGAGTGCAGAGGTGGTAGCGGCAGTTCCGTCTGCGGGTAAAAAGAAGGGCAAGAAGAAGCGACGCGATGCGAACGTCGCAAACGGCGGCAGGCGAGCCGAGTTGGCGCTTCGCATGTTACGAGCCGAAGGCGAGAGCAAGCGCGAGCGTTTCGGCGAGTCGTACGATATCGAGTAGTGATTATGCGTGCCTTCTAAATTCGATAATAAGTAGTCTACTAGTAGTGGTAGTGGTTTGTTTAAGATGTGAGTTCAAACACCTTTGTGAGCAGGTAAATAACTGACGCGACCAAACTGAGCTGCAGCAAGTCCGTCTTGCTCGTGTCTTCCTGTTGGAAAAACTTCATCGGGTCGTTCGGATCGACGTAAAAGTTTCGTTTATCGCCCTCATCCTCGGATGAGAAGGATTTGGTGACGTTCTCAATCGTCTTTTTCACCTTGTCTGAGAGTTCCATGGCGTTGAGCGGCAACGCGTGCGCCTTTCGCGTCGATTCCAGCAACGCGCCCGCCTGCGCCTCCGTCCGAGTCGGGTTCACGGTCCACACTTCGCGATGTTCCAACACTCTTCCCGTGATCAGATTCATCTTGTACTTGGCCACCACGTCGACACCGACCTTTCCTATGTCGTTCACAGCGTTGAGCTCCCACTTGATGGTCGCCTCGTCCAATTCCTCCATCGAAATCTCCGTCACCCTTGACGTCGCCTGACGCAAGTTATTCTCAATGTACGAGCAATACCCCTTGTACTTTTCGCTCCCCACGAATTTGAGCGCTCCGTCATCGTACTTCACATCCGGGGCGTACGGAGCGAGCGAACGGTTCGTTCCGCGAACCGCGTTGATGTCCTTGATCAACGACTTTAGCGTATTCTCCACCGCCGGCGAGCTCTTACACACGAAATCATCGCACGGATCAGTGAGTCCAGAGACAGAGGCGCGAAACTCGCCGTCCTCTTTCGGTTCACCAAAGTGTACGCGCGTCGTCGACGGGCGCGTTCGAAGGCTTCGAATTGGATTGTTACCGACGACAACGCGTCTGCTCGCACCCGTCGCCCGCGCGCGCGTCGTCGACATCGTCGTCGGCATCGTCGTCGGCATCGTTCGCGTCATCCCACTCTCTCCTCCCGTCGTTCACGGTGCGTCGCGGTGTGAGGAAGCGGGCGTGATTATTTCGAACGTGTCCTCCACTCATTCCTCAGGCATCCTACTCAGCAGCAAAGCGGAATCGAAACGCCCGAGCCGGGCGTTTCGATTCTTCCACGCCGCAGACGGGTTTTAGACGCGGGAGCGTTCGTTGAATCGCGATGTATTTTGTTTACATGTGTTTAGTGTGAACGAAGGCTAGTGATACTTACGCGGCGGCGGCGCGCGATCGAATCGAAGCCGTGAGCGTCGTCGAACGAGACGCTACGCACGATGATTCGATTTAGACGTACGAAGTCGGCGGACGGCACTCGTCAGAGTCAATCAAATCGCACGGGAACACATCCTTTGGCTCCGGGTAGATGAGCTTTGCCTTACCGTCCAAGTAACGCTCGAGCATGGCGGTGGTAGACGGGTTGTAACCGTCGCTCGGGCTCATTTGTTGACCCTTGGTGCGCTTGGCGTTCATCGTCGAGCGCACTCGAGACGCGAGCACCTTGCCGAGCTCGACGCCCCACTGATCGAACGAGTTGATGCCCCAAACGAAACCTTGCGTGGCGACGCGGTGTTCATACATAGACAGCAATTGACCGGTGGTGTACGCGTTCAACTCCGGAAGCATGATGGAGAGAGACGGTCTGTTACCGGTGAACGTCTTGTGCGGGATGAGGGCATCCGGGCACGACTCGGCGCGGAGCTCAACGCCAGACTTGCCGACCGCCAAAGCATCAGCTTGAGCGAAGAAGTTACACATGAGCTCATCGTGGTTGGAAACGATTTCACCCTTGAGATAAACGGATTGTTGCGACTTGACGATACCGATAAAGTCACACGGGATGGTGCGGCCTTGGTGGATGAGCTGGTAAAAGGAGTGCTGTCCATTCGTACCCGGCTCACCGAAGTCAATCTCACCCGTCTCGTAATCCAACGGCGTGCCGTCGATGGCGACACCCTTACCGTTGGACTCCATGGCAACTTGCTGAATGTGCGGCGCGAGCTTGGCGAGCGCTTGCGTGTACGGCAAAATGGCGCGCGCCGGGCAACCCAAGAAGGAGACGTTCCACACCGACAACATGCCGAGCGTCAGCGGCAAGTTTTCTTCAAACGGCGCGTTGGCAAAGTGCTGATCCATCGACCACGCACCCTTCAAAAATTGCTCCATAGTCTCGTAACCGTACTGGAGAGAGAGCGGGAGCATGCCGACGGCGGAGCACACAGAGTATCGACCGCCGACCCAGTCCCAGAACGCGAAAGCGTTATCCGGGTCAATGCCAAACTCTTCGACGAGCTTGAGGTTGGTGGAGATGGCAACCATGTGCTTTTGGACGGCCTCTTCACCCAAAGACGCGCGAATCCACGCGCGGACCGTGCGAGCGTTGAGCATAGTCTCAGCCGTGGTGAACGTCTTGGACACGACGACAACCAAAGTCGTCTCTGGGTCGAGGCCGTTGAGAGAGCGGGCGACGTCCACCGGGTCAACGTTGGCCAAGAAGCGAAGCTGACGACCGCGCGCGTACTCAGCCGCCTCTGGGTTCGTTCGGAGTGCAGTGTGCACGAAGAGCGGACCGAGGAAGGATCCACCGATACCGATGGCGACAACGTTCGTGAGCGGCTTGCCCGTCGCCCCGAGCCACTCGCCGTTGCGCACGCGATCGGAAAAGTCTTGAATCTTTTCCAAGACGTCGTGCACGTCTGGAACGACATTCTTACCGTCGACGTTGATCACCTTATCCTTTGGTGCGCGCGTCGCAACGTGCAACACCGCGCGGTTCTCCGTAGAGTTGATCGCCTCACCGCTGAACATGGCGTTAATCTTCTCCTTGACACCAGACGCGCGCGCCAAGTCGTACAACTTGGACATGCTTTCCTTGGTGACGCGTTGACGCGCGAAGTCGCAGTACACCCCGTCAAACTCAATCACGAGATCCTTGCATCGCTCCGCGTCTTGAATCAAGTCACGAAGGTGCGTCTCATCGATATCCTTCACGTGTTCTTGAAGCGCCTTCCACTCCGCCGTGGAGCTCACGAGCGCCGTTCCGTTCTGCGTGTACGCGCGCGCGAAGATTAGTTTCGCAAACCTCTTCGTCAGTCTGAGTTCCAGTCAAAGAACCAGGCGTTTCCGTTCCGTTTCGTTGACACACACGACGACGACGATTACGACGCATCATCGCCGCATCATCACCGCCCACGATCGACGCCGACCGAACCGAACCGAGACAAAAAAAAACCACCGCGCAAACAAAGTTAAACCGACGCACCTTCACCGCGCCAGCCATCGATCTCGTCGCGCACGTCCCGCCTCTCTTCACAGCTCTTCGTCCCGCTCGCGAGCGCACTGCGCGAAACAAACAAACCATAGATTCGTAAACCGTCAGTCATCCCCGTCCGTCGTCGCGCGCCTTCACCATCGCGCGCGTCACCCGCGAGTCCCGATGATGATGATGATCCCGCGTCTCGGCACGGTGAACCACACGCGTTTCGATGATGATGATGAATGATGATTTCATCCATCCCATCGCGTCGTCGTTCGCGTCGTCGTCATCGCCGCACTAAACACGTCCCGTACCTCGTCGTTCGTTCACCACCCCGCGAGTTCCCACGCGCGTCGACGTCGACGTCGCGCTCATTTCCGATACAGCGAAGCCGAACACTGCCGGGTACGCCACCGACGCGTGCGACAGAGAACCCGTTCGGTCGTTGTCGTCCATTCGTTCGACGACCCGGTATATACGTACTCACGCGGGTTTAACCCCATCTACCTACTACCGGTGTGTAAGCACGCACGCACACACGAACGGTCCTTTTGTCGATCGAGTACCAGTGTTCGTACTCGTGCTCTCACGAAGAGAGAGAAAAATGACGAGTCACAGACCATCAAGTTTTCCATGAACCGGAGGATAGTACTTAGTACTAAATACTCGTATAGTACGCGATGATGGAGCGGTGCGTGCGTGCGTGCGTGGGATGTTTTCGTTCGGACGCGTGGATAAGATAAGATGAGATGTTCGGACATGTGGGTGAGTGCGTTTCGGATTGATTCATGCATTGATTCATTCACTCATTCGGGCGCTATACGTTGCCGATCGATCGAACGATGGATGCGGGTTTTTTGACGGCTCGTGCGACGACGCCGGTGACCCCGCGGTTGGGTTGGGGGAGACGGCGGGTCCCCGTCGTCGATCGGGCGCGGGCGGAGAAGAGCGGACGGGTGAGGCGTTCCGATGTCGTCGTCGTGAGAGCTTGTGATGATGACGACGAATCGTCGGTATCGTCGGTATCGTCGTCGTCGTCGGTATCGTCGTCGGTGACGCTCGAACGCGGGGATACGGTGGTGGTCATCGGTGCGTCCGGTGGGGTGGGACAACTCGTCGCGGCGCGGTGCGCGGAGGCGGGGTTCGACGTGCGAGCGGTGACGCGAAGCGATTCGAGGCGAGACGCGCTGGAGGACCGGGACGGGACGCTGGCGGCGAAAGTGACGAGGATATCCGGGGTGGATTGTCGGGATCCGGCGTCGATCGCGGCGTCGGGGGCGTTCGATGGGAAAGTGGACGCGGTGGTGTGTTGTCTCGGTACGACGGCGTTTCCGTCGGCGAGGTGGAGAGACGAGGATGGGAAATGGACCAACGGGCCGGAACCGACGGATTACGAATCGACGAGAAACGTCGTGGACGCGGCAAAACGAGCCAATCCAGAGCTGAAAAGGTTCGTCATGGTATCGAGCGTGGGGGTGTTGAGAACGAACGTCATGCCTTTTCTCATTCTCAACGCGTTTGGGGTGTTGAAACACAAGCGTCGCGGCGAGGAACATTTGGAACGTTCCGGCTTGCCGTACACAATTTTACGCCCCGGTCGACTCACCGACGGTCCGTACACCTCGTACGATCTCAACACGTTACTCAAGGCGACGAGTGGGACCAAGCGTGCGGTGCAAATCGGCGGCGGGGACGACGTACTCCTTCCCGAGGCGACGTCTCGGCTCGTCGTCGCCGAAGCCGCGTGCGCCGCTTTACAAACCTCTGGCACCGCTCGTCGCGCCTACGAGCTCGGAACCACCGAGGGCGACGGTCCCGGTCGCGATCTCGACGCCTGGACCGCGCTCTTCGCCACCGTTTGATCCGATCGACGACGACGACGACGCGCGTATTAATGTAATAAACCATCTCTCAATAAAGTCTTCATCTTCAATAAAGTGCAACGAGTGCGTGCGCGAGCGAGTCCTCTGCGAACCCCGCACATGACGCCGCCGCGAATGCGAACGACGACGGCTCGCCCGACGACGGCTCGCCCGACGGAACGAAGACGACGCGTAGGTCGTCGCTTTCGCGCGCCGACGACGCGAAGGCGTTCGTTTTATGAGTTTGAGCCGGCGGAAGCAGAGCTAGATCTCGGCCCAGAGCTCGCGTTGGCCTCGCTCGAGGTGGATGAGAGCGACGTCATCGGCCGCGGGTCGTTCAGCGCGTGTTTCTCTGGGACGTACACGCTCGAGGACGGGGATAAGGTGGATGTGGTGGTGAAGAAGTACACGCCGGTGCGAGGTCGGGACGTGGAGAGTTTTTACGCGGATGAACTCGAGGCGTGTCGAGCGCTGAAAAAGTGCCCGGGCGTGGCGTCGTTCATGGGCGCGTGCGGGGTGGGGCAGTATTTGGTTTGGGAAAACGTCGGGGCGACGTCGTTGGAGATGTGCCTCGAGCGTGGGGATGCGGCGTTTGACTACGCGCGCTTGGCGTTGAGATCGTGCGAGATGACGTCGGATAAGGATTTGTATTCGTACATATCCAAGTCGCTCGCGCAGTCCATCTCGAGCGTGCACGCGAATGAGTTTATCCATCGAGACGTCAAGCCGGCGAACGTCTTGTTGAATGAAAAGGCTTCGACGGCGGTGTTGTGCGATTTGGGGGCGTGCGCCGACATGCAGACGGGTCGTAACATGGATGGATCCGAGGCGATTTTCGATCCCGTGTACGGCGCACCGGAGCAGTTTCGCGTCGTTTCTGGTGGTTTCCCTAGCATTAGCGGTCTCTTTGGCAAGAAGAAGGAGGATTCTCGGGAGTTGGAGGCGAGCGGCGCCGTTCCGACGACGCTCTTTGACGCTTACTCGTTGGGCGTCACCCTGCTTCGGTTGGGCGTCCCGTCTCTTCGCAGCGCGAGCGCCATGGCTCAAGCGCGACGAGACATTGACGCGTGCGGCGGCGACGTCGAGGTGTGGCGTCGCGACGTGTGCGTGCCCGGGGTTAATGATTGGTCCATGGTTGACGCCACGGGCGCTTGGACGACCATTTGTCGTCTCACCGCCGACGTGGATCATCGATGGAGCATTCAGGAAGCGCTCGAGTCGGACGCATTCTTAGGTCAACAATAGTCCGGTGGAATTCTCTTCTTGTTTTAATCTTCATTCTTTCTCGCTCTCCTAGGCTAATGATGATGGCTAAAATACAACGTAAAAGTAATCGATGCCTCACTAATTTCACGATACCCACAGCGCGAATAGGGCGATGACGGCGCCGTTGAACGCCGCGTGCACCGCGATGGAGGCTCCTAAATTTCTTGTTCGAGAATAACAAATACCACACGCCAAACCAACGGCGATGAGCTGCACCGTGTCGCCGACGCCGTGCTGATGAATCAAGGCGAAGATTAAAGCGCTCACGCCCACGGCGGCTGAAGTCGGCATGTACTTGGTTAAGCTCGGCATCATGTACCCTCGAAACAAAATTTCTTCAAAGATTGGCGCGAGGACGACGGTGGTGATGATCAAATTAACGATACCGTGCGGTCCAGCTTCAAAGGCTTTCGCGATGATGTCGACCGACGACGAGCCTTGACCGCTTTCACCGCCGCGCACGCCGGCGGCGTACAAAATCCAAGTCACCAGCGAAACGCCAAGGTAGGTCCCGAGAATCGCCCGCAAAGCCTCTTTCCCGCTTCCATCCCGCCGTTCATCCATTGACTTTTCAATCCTAGCGCGCGTGCCTTTCGACACTCGTCTACCGCTCGCGTTCCGCTCTGGTTCATCCGAACTCAACGCGTCGTTGAACCATCCCTTTGGCAACGGAGCAAATGGTGCCATGCTAATCCCGAGCACGACCAAACCGAGCACGATTTGCGTAATCTCAGCGTTGAGAAAAATATCACTAAACGTCGTCGGATCGTCAAACACCGACTGTAAATCCGCCGCGAGTTTATCCGCATCCTCAGGAATTTCATCCGGCGCTCGCACGTTCGAATAGACGAAAATCGGCGACAGAAACCCGGCGAGATAAAACGTAAAATCCACAACCACCATCGTGAGCGCCAACCGACCGATACCCCACGGCACATCCCACTTCGGTCCAGCACCGAGCCAATCGCGTTCGATTTCGTACCCGACATACGGATCCGCTCGATCCGCAGCCGATGGTTGACGACCAACGCCGACGCCGACGCCGCCCGACGTCGGTGACTCGTCGGACAACGCCGACGCCGTCGGACTCTTCCCAGCGTTCGCGTTCGGTCCCGAAGACCCCAACCCTTCCCGATCGATCGATTCCGTCGCCTCCTCAAACGACGCTGTTGAAGTCGTCGTCGGTTCCTCAGACGTCGTTCCGAGAATAGCGTCGAGATTCGTCAACGTCGACGACGACGATGACGTTGCTGATGCCTTTTCAGCATCGTCATCACCATCTTGCCCACCCGACGCCCGAACACACACCCCAACCGTCCATCGCGCGGCGCCGACGCGTCCATCCCCACGCCGCGAACGCACGCTTCGGTGTCGACGTCGCCCCGTCGAGACGCGTACCCGCGTCGACGACGAGAACGTGGCCGATGCGAACGAAACCGTCATAGTGTGACGCCTGATCTCACGCCTCAGCATGTCCTCGTCGACGAACCGATTGAACGTCACGCCGACGGTGACGACGCTGGCGGTGATTAAAACGCGTCTCGCCGGGGCGATTCGCGGGCACAAGCTTCTCAAGAAGAAGGCGGACGCGTTGACGTTGCGGTATAGATCCATTCTGAAACAAATCGTCTCTGCGAAAACGGCGTTGGGTGACGCGATGCGCGACGCGCACTTTGCGTGGACGCGAGCGAAACACGCCGGGGGTGATGCGGTCAAGTATTCCATTCTCGATGGCGTCGAGCGGGCCAACGTGCGGGTGAGCGCACACGAGGATAACGTGGCTGGGGTGAAGATTCCAAAGTTTAGCGCAAAGACGAGCGGCGCCGAAGCTCGAAGGATGGAACTCGCCGGGTTAGGGAAAGCCGGATCGCAGGTTCAGGAAGCCAAGGTGAGCTATGGGAAAGCGATTACGTTGTTGAGTGAGTTGGCTTCGTTACAGACTGCGTTTGTGACGTTGGATGAGGCGATTAAAACGACGAATAGACGGGTAAACGCGTTGGAAAATTACGTGACGCCGCGTTTGCAAAACACGGTAAAGTACATTTTGAGCGAGTTGGATGAGCTCGAACGGGAGGAGTTTTTCCGGTTGAAAAAAGTGCAGGCGAAGAAGAAGAAGGATATCGAGGCGAGGGAACTCGAGACGGAGCGGTTGGCGAGAGAAGAGGCGGAGGATTTGAAAATTGTGGATGAGGAATTGAAGGATTTTAGCGACGTCGTCATGGGTGAAGGTGGACGCGGCGCCGGGGGAAATCTCGTCGAGATGGAACACGACGAGGATTTACTGTTTTAGCGAATACGTAGAGAGCATTTTTAGAAGCAAACATGATTAAAATTTATTCATCTCTTGATCGTATCGTACAAATTATCTAAAATGTACACGACGTCGCGTCCCACCGACATCACTCTGGAAGCGGCGCCAATTCGGCGTCGGCGAGATCTGGTAAAGGAAAGCGTAAAATCGCCGCCGCGCCCGTGATTTGCTCGAGCTGATCCCCACTCGCGTGCGCGGATGAAAAGATATGCACCGTGCCTCCAGATTTCGTCACCTCTTCCGTCATTCGAACCCACATTTTCCGTTGACCGACGTTTCGCGTGCGAAACAAAGCGTCGGTGAGCAACAGCTTATCGATGGCGTTCAACTCGTGCGCCGCGACAACGTGCGCGGGGCCGTAAAACGCCCGCGTCGGGTCGTTCGCCAACATTTCAAAGAAATCATCCAAAGCCTTGACCTCACTCGCCGCCTTGGTATCAGAGATCAAAGCGCGCACCGTCGGATTCTCCAACACTTCGTTAAGCGAGTGCGCGTACGCGCTCGACGCGTGCGCCTTGATGATTCGGTTAAAATTCGACTGCAACGGCTTCCAACCGTTCTTCACCGCTTCGGTTTTCAGAAACTCGTAAAACGAATCCTTGGTAAACCCAGGACCGGCGATGACGAGACATTTCACGCGTTCAAAATCCACGTGTCTCTCCACGGCGTTGGCCGCCGCTCTGTAAAATTTCAACTCAGCCTTTTCGTACCCCATCAACGCCATCCCACGTTTCCTCGGCATCGACGTCTCAATCTTCGCCTTGACCATCGTCTGCGTCGCCCCAACGAGGACTAAATTCGCCAACCCTTCCGTGATCAACACCGCCGCTAAGTCCGCGCTTAAGCTCGGATCCGCCGCTTCTTCCAGCCGTTTCACGTCCACGCAATCCCACTCCGCTTTATCAATCTTCACCGCTCTTCCAATCCCAAACTCCACCGTGTGATACGCATTCAGTTTCACCTCCTCGCACTCCGTCTGGTTTCGCCCTTTCACCCGTATCGTGCTCCCTTCCGCGTCGTACTCGACGTTTTCACATCGCACCCGAAGCGTGAGTTTGACAACTTTACTCGACGCCGACGAACCGCCCGCGCGCGCGTCCATCATCGATGATGATCCCCCGGCGTCACCCTTGAGTTTCCTCGTCGTCGTGCACTCCACCTCATCGTCGACGGATATGAGGTTATACGCGTGCCACACGTCATCGGCGTTTTCTGGCACGATCTATCGTCGCGTCGAGCGTCGTCGCGTCGAGCGTCAGTCGAACGCGCGCTTCAAAAGCATCATCACTTTTTCATCTCTTCTTCACATTGCGACGCTCGCGACCCGCGGTCGAACGAACCGGCGCACCTTTATCCACCCTCTCGAGTTTTTCTCAAACGCCCGACTCGTAATCTTCATCGTCGACGACGCTCTCGCGACGCGACCGCGCGGGCGACGACGCGGCTGACCGAGGACGAAGAGTGAGGATCCAGCAGCGCCGCGATGGTTGTTGTTACAACGAGCGTCGCGGCGCTATTTATGTCCATGGTTAATGTGTCGGGATCACTCGCAGACGACGGCTCGCGCGCGGTGGGACACACACGTCGCAAGTTTAGTCGGTGTCGATCGCCGGGAGGTCGGGACGTTCGGGCGCGATGCGTCGTCGTCAATGTCCACGCGCGACGACGACGGCGTTTGTTTCGATGATGATGACGACGATTGCGACGACGGGGGTGTCACGGGGGGTCGTAAACGCGGACGCGAGCGGGAGGTCGTGTTTTAGCGATGCGCAGTGTGAAGGCGGGGTGTGTGATGTTTCTGGAACGCCGGTGCCGGCGAGTTTGCCGCCGCCGACGAGTCTGCCGCCGACGCCGAGTCTGCCGCCGA
>Ga0255778_10000501_pt1 | contig 35996 bp, 36 predicted proteins | sample 071ome_31_FD_179976 | JGI IMG/M metagenome (GOLD analysis project Ga0255778, IMG submission 179976) | Coastal salt marsh microbial communities from the Groves Creek Marsh, Skidaway Island, Georgia - 071405CT metaG (version 2) | ecosystem: Environmental > Aquatic > Marine > Intertidal zone >...
ACCTGCTGCAAAGAAACCAGCAGCTAAATCAACTAAAAAGTAAAAAGAAATGGCTCATAAAAAAGGTGTAGGTAGTTCAAAAAACGGAAGAGAATCGGAATCGAAACGACTTGGAGTTAAAATCTTCGGTGGAGAAACTGTTATTGCTGGAAATATAATAGTAAGACAGAGAGGAACAAAACACAAAGCAGGTGATAATGTTTACTTAGGTAAAGATCACACTCTTCATGCTAAAATTGATGGAGTTGTAAGATTTACTAAGAAAAAAGACAATAAGTCTTACGTTTCCGTAGATCCAGTTTCTTAAAACCTGTACTTTTTTTTATTTTCGGCTTAAATGCCACTTTCATATTCATCTGACGATTCACTATACACTCACTTAATATGGCATTGTTCCGAGGATATTAATTTTTTTCGTTCCAAGCTTAATCTCACAAGCGATGAGTTGAATATTCTTGAAAAAAGAAAGCATTCTAAAAAAGCACTTGAGTTTTTATGCTCAAGGTTACTTCTTAGATTATGTAAATTAGATCCAAATGATCTTTATTATAATGAATTTGGGGCGCCAATATTAAAATCTGGAAAATTTATTTCAATTAGTCATTGTAAAAATTATGTAACACTGCTTATGGCAAATCAATCATGTGGAGTCGACATAGAAACAAAAAGAAAACAAATACTAAATATTAAACACAAGTTTTTAAATCAAAAAGATATAGACAATATTAATGTCGAAAATATTTCTGATATAACATTGATTTGGACTTTGAAAGAAGCCATTTATAAATTATGTCAATATCCTGGAATTGATTTTAAAAATCAAATTTTTGTGTCAACAATTGATATTAAAAATAATTTAGCAAATGCTCATGTTGATATTGACGGATCGATAACCAATATTATATGTAAATTTCAAATAAACAAAGAATATATTTGTTCTTCAGTATTTATTGATGATGGACTTTCTTGATCAATTATTTTATCAATATTCGCAATATTCAAATACGGATATCAGTTTAGAAATTATTGCAGTTTTTTTTGGTTTTCTTTCAGTCTGGTTTTCAAAAAATAATAACATCCTAGTATTCCCAACGGGGTTGATTAATACTTCAATCTTTGTATACCTACTGTTTAAGTGGTCGCTACTGGGTGATATGATTATAAATGCTTACTATTTTGTAATGAGTATTTATGGTTGGTATTTTTGGCTTAAAGGAACAAACAATACTGTATCTCCAATCTCAAAAGTTTCTAATAAAGATATCAGAATAGTTGTTTCATTGTTTATTTCATCTTCAGTTTTTGTTTCTTTAGTGTATACATTTTTTGACAAATGGGAAACTATAGTTTCATATATCGATATCTTGACAACAGCAATATTTTTCGCAGCAATGTGGTTAATGGCAAAGAGAAAAGTTGAAAGTTGGATTTTTTGGATAGTTGGTAATATAATTTCAGTCCCTCTTTATTTACATAAAGGTTTAGCATTTACTAGTATTCAATATTTTATATTTACAGTAATTGCTATTGCTGGATACATCAAATGGAAAGAACTTTACAACAAACAAATTCAAACTGCATAAAGGTTGTTCTTTTTGGTCCTGAGTCTACAGGTAAGTCAACTCTTGCAAAAGAATTAGCTGATCATTATAATTCCATTTATGTTGAAGAGTATGCAAGAGAGTATCTTCAAAAGAAATATGATTTAAATCAAGAAATATGTTCCTATGATGATTTGATTCCCATAGCTAAAGGTCAAATAAGATTAGAAAATGAAGCCTCAAAAAAATGTAATTCAATTCTTTTTTGTGATACAGATTTACTGACTACTAAAATATACTCTGAAATATACTTCGATAAATGTGATCATCTAATTAATGAATATGCTATAAAAAACAAATACGATCTATATCTTCTAATGGATGTAGATATTCCATGGGTAAAGGATGATTTAAGAGATAAGCCAAATGAGAGAAAAGAAATCTTTGAATATTTTAAAAAAACATTAGAAAAACACAATAAAACATATAATTTAATTAGTGGCTCTTTTTTAGAAAGAAAGTTAAAATCAATTGAAATTATTGATAAAATAATTAATATTGTAGCCTAATTGGGGTGCTACGGCTGAGAATATACCCATTGAACCTGACAAAGTAATTTTTGTAAGGGATGATGCTACTCAACTATAGAATCTCGTTAATTAAATTTTATGAAAAAATTATTATTAACGGTATTTATTATATCAAATCTATCATTTTCACAACAACAAACGGATACCCTTCAGGGCACTCCACAAAACTTGAACGAAGTCATTGTTAAGGCTTTAAGAGTGAAATTTTCTTCACCTATTACATTTTCCAATGTAAAAAGAGAACAATATGAAAAAAGAAATTTAGGTCAAGATTTGCCAATTTTACTCAAATATCTACCCTCTGTTGTAACTACTTCTGATGCAGGTGCTGGTGTTGGATATACAGGAATAAGAGTTAGAGGAGTTAGTCCTCAATCTACCAACATTACAATAAATGGAATTCCATTTAATGATGCAGAATCTCATGGTACGTACTGGGTAAATTTACCTGATTTTTCTTCCTCTGTTGAAAGTTTGCAATTACAGAGAGGAGTTGGTACATCAACAAATGGCTCAGGGGCTTTTGGCGCTAGTATTAATATTCTAACAGATAGCTTTAGTGAGAACCCATTTACTGAAATTTCAAGCTCAATGGGAAGTTATAATACTCAAAAAAATACTGTCAAATTTAGTACTGGTCTGATCAACGATAATTTTGAACTTAACGGGAGATTATCAAAAATAAAATCTGACGGGTATGTTGATAGAGCTTTTTCTGATCTTAAATCTTACTTCCTTCAAGGAACATATTACAAAGGATCTACATTAATAAAAGCTCTTGCGTTTGGTGGCCACGAACGAACTTATCAATCATGGTATGGGTTGACATCTGATCAACTTTTAGAAAATAGAAGACAGAATCCTTACACATATGAAAATGAAATTGACAATTATAAGCAAGATCATTTTCAGTTGCATTGGAACGAAACTATTGATGATAATTGGTCAACCAATCTAAGTCTAAATTATACTGACGGAAGAGGTTATTTTGAGCAGTACAGAGAAGATGATTCAGTTGACGGTTATAGCGGTATCGTAGGTTCTGACTTAGATTCTAATGGAAATATTTTAGGTACAACTGATATTATACGTAGAAGATGGTTAGATAATGATTTTTATGTATTGAATTTTTCAACTAACTATAAGAGTGATAATCTAGATTTTATTTTCAATGGTTCTTTTAGTGATTATGATGGAGATCATTTTGGTGAAGTGATATGGGCTAGAACTTTTAGTGCAGATGGAAAAATTAGAGATCGATATTATGATGGAAATGGTAAAAAAACTGACTTAAGTTTTTTTACTAAAGTTGTTTATTCCATCAATAATTTTGAATTATTTGGTGATCTACAATTTAGGAATGTAAAATATACAACTAGTGGAACTAATTCTGATTTAGTTGAGATGTTACTAAATAAAAAACATAATTTTTTCAATCCAAAATTTGGAGTTTCTTATAAATTAAATTCAAATTCGATTTTATATTCATCTTACTCAAGAGCGAATAGGGAACCCAACAGAACTGATTATGAAAACAATAATAATGTAAAATCTGAACAACTTGATGATTTTGAAATTGGTTGGAGATACAGAAATGAAAAAATAACATTAAATGTTAATTCATATTTAATGATCTATAATGATCAGTTAGTTTTGACTGGTGCACTTGACGATGTTGGAAATCCTATTAGAAATAATAGCGGCTCAAGTCATCGATTAGGATTAGAAATTGAATCTTTTTACTCAATTAGTAATTTATTTGATCTTCAAACAAGCTTATCGTTCAGTTCTAATAAAAATAAATCTTACATATCAAATTTTAATGGACAATTAGTTGATTTTGGAAACACAAATATTTCTTTTTCACCAGATTTTGTGGCTTCCAATGCATTAATATATACTATTAATGATAACTCAAGTTTATCATTACTATCAAAGTATGTTGGTAAACAATATATGTCAAATACTGATTCTGAATTTTCTTTATTGAATAGTCATTTTGTTAATGATTTGAATTTCTCACATGCATTCGATAATACTTATGTGTTTGATTCTATTACATTCTCATTATTAGTCAATAATGTATTTAATGTTGAGTATGTTTCCAATGGTTATTACTACACATATGATGATACCTGGTCTGATCCTAACAGAGTAACAACTATCGAGGGAACAGGGTACTATCCTCAAGCAACAAGAAATTTTTTAGCAGGTATTCAGTTAAGATTCTAAATTCATATATTTGATTAGTGAGTAAGTTAATCGCATTATCACTTAATTTAATAGTATTACTACCATCAATTTATGGCATAACACATGTGCTTCATGGTAATCATAAAGTATGTAATGAGTTCTCATTACATTTTCATGAACATGAATATGACTGCTTAACTTGTGATTTTTTAATAAATGAGTTTGACTATGCTGAAGAATGCACAGTCATTCAAAAAACCAATACACACACGAAAAAAGTAGAAACTCAATTCTACTTAAATTTCATAAAAATTAATCTTGATTTTAAAAGTAATAGAGGTCCACCTACAGTTGTTTAGCAAACAAACTTTATTACTAAAAATCAAATTAATTAAAAATGAAAAAATATATACTAAGTATACTTGTTATACTATTTACACTTAAAACAAACCAATCTTTTTCTCAAGAAGTTGAAAAAGATACAATTATACCTGTGAGTCTCCAGGAAGTTGTAGTATCAACTCCCTTTAAAGAATCACTTAAAAATAACGTAGTGAGAGTTAATATACTTTCGTTGAATGATATCAATCTATCAAATAATCCTGTTTTATCATTTGATAATATTCCTGGATTATCAGCAATTTCTACTGGTCCAGGCATTTTAAAACCTGTAATTAGAGGTCTTTCTGGAAACAGAGTGGTAACATTTACACAAAATATAAGATTTGAAAATGCACAATGGGGTGAAGAACATGGTATTGAAATTAACCCCTTTGGAGCTCAATCTGTTGAAGTTATCAAGGGCCCAATGTCAGTGCTGTATGGTAGCGATGCAATTGGAGGTGTTATCTATGTTTCACCTGATAGTTTTGTTGATGGCAATCCCCAAGTTGAGTATGGTAGTTTATTTAACTCTAACTATAGTGGTTTTACTAATAACCTTGGTTTAAAAGGATCTGTTGCTGGAGTCAACTATATAGTTCAAGGAAGTTATGTAGATAATGGAAACTTTAGTACACCTGAAGGAGAAGTTGAAAATACTTTTTTTGAAAACACTGACTTCAAAGCTGCACTTGGTTATAGTTCAGATAAATTAATTTCTGAGTTAAGATTAAATTACTCTGAAACTAATATTGGAATTCCTCACGGAGAAGGGCATGATGATCACGATGAGCATGGAGATGATGACGATCACGATGAAGATCATGAAGATGAGGAACCAGAGTTTCAAGCTCTGGAGAACACTCTAATTTCATGGAAAAACACTTTTATTTTTAATAATAAATCTGAGCTTGAAATCACAGTAGGTCACACAATAAATTATAGAAAAGAATTTGGCGGACATCACAAAGAGCATGATGATCATGATGATCACGGAGATGACGAGGATCATGGTGATGATGATCATGACGATGATCATGATGATGACAATGATAAAGATCATGATGATCACGATGGTGAAGGTGCCCACTTAGCTGCTGAATTGAAAAACACAATTATAGATTTGAAATATTTAATTTCTAGTTCTGAGAAAACTGAATTTGTTTTTGGATCATCTTTACAGTTTCAAGACAATATAAATTATGGTGAAGAAGAATTATTACCTGATGCTTCTAAAAATGATTTTGGTTTATTTGGTCTTGCTCATTTCCATGGAAAAGTATGGGATTTAATGATTGGATTGAGAACAGATTATAGAAGAATTCAGAAAAGTCAGTTTGATGAAACATACAATAGTTTAACTACTTCATTAGGTTTAAAAACCTATTTAGGTAATTCAGGTATACTTAGACTTAATTTTTCTTCAGGATATAGAGCTCCTAATCTTTCTGAACTATTTGCAGACGGAGTTCATCATGTAACTTCTAGATACTATGTTGGTAATCAAAATTTAAATGAAGAAAAAAGTAGTCAAATAGATTTCTCAATTTCAACATTTGGTTCAAATTCTGAATTTGGATTTGATTTATTTGCTAATTCACTTAAAGATTATATTTATTTAAACCCTACGGGTGAAGAAATGGATGAATTTCCTGTTTACAACTACGTTCAAGATGATGCAAATATTTTTGGTGGAGAATTGTATTATAACAGACAATCTTCAATAGATTGGTTATCATATGAAACTTCAGTTGAGTTTTTGAGAGGTGAAAAATCAAATAGTGATGTTCTACCATTTATTGCTCCACTTTCACTAAAACAATCTTTTAATTTGGAATTCAATAATAGTTCTTTTGAATTGGAGGCAGTTTTAAAAGGAAAAAAGGAAAATGTTGCACAATTTGAAACAAAAACAGATTCTTATTTTCTTTTAAATCTTTCTGGTACATATGATGTAGAGTTTTTATCAAATGATTTAAAGATAGGATGGTCGATAAATAACTTAACAGATAACCTTTATTTCGATCACATGTCAAGATTAAAGACTATAGGCATTCATGAAATGGGTAGAAACATTTCATTAGGAATCAACTATCAGTTTTAGTTTAGTATTATTAATAAGCGGTAGCTCAGTTGTATATTCTCAATGAGTTGCCGCTTTTTTGTGTAAAATAAGCTACCATTGGATAAGAATTACTTGTGTTTATTTTTAATGGTTGACCATTTGCTAAGCTGTAAAGATTAACATTACATTTACATTCTGCTTGTAGTCCTTGAATTTCCATTGTTGAGCAATTAGATGGTTTTTCATTTGGACAACTAGCTTCCCAAGCTAAGATTGAATTATTTAAATTAAATAGGATAACCCCTTTTACTCCAACATTTTGTAAGAAGTAAGATCCTCCATTATAATTCAAGTTGTCATAGTTTGGCAGGTTAAGGTTTATAGTTTTTTCAAAACTTACATCTGGGATAAATGGATTTATACTTTCATCTTGTTTTTCACAAGAATTAAATAAAAAGATAAATAAGATTAAACTTATTCTTTTAATCATATCTTAAATTACTAAAAATGCTGATTTTTTAAAAATTTGTATATTTGTTTAGTCCTTCAAAAGGACTTTTTTTTTCTATATATTATGAGTTTTTCATATTACACAAAAGAAGGTTTAAAAAACCTCAGAGATGAGCTTAATCAGCTTAAAGATGTTGAGAGACCCTTGGCTTCAAAAGCTATTGCAGAGGCTAGAGATAAAGGTGATTTAAGCGAGAATGCTGAGTATGATGCAGCTAAAGAGGCGCAAGGTCTTCTTGAGTTAAAAATTTCTAAACTCGAAGAAACTCTAGCGAATGCAAGATTGATTGATGAATCTCAATTAGATTCTTCAAAAATACTTGTCTTATCGAAAGTTAAAATCAAGAATTTGATGAATAATATGGAACTTGAGTACCAATTAGTTGCTGAAAGTGAAGCTAATTTAAGAGAAGGTAAAATTTCTGTAAACTCACCTATTGGAAAAGGCCTGTTGGGTAAGACTAAGGGAGATATAACGGAAATTTCTGTTCCTAACGGAGTTATTAAATTCGAAATTATTTCAATATCAAGATAATTAATTGGCATCAATTTTTTCTAAAATAGTCGATGGTAGCATTCCATGTTATAAAGTTTACGAAGATGACGACTGTCTTGCTTTTTTAGATATTAACCCAAATTCATTTGGTCATACCTTATGTATTTTAAAAAGAGAAGTTGATTATTTATTTGATTTAAATGATGTTGAGTATAATAAGCTTATGAACTTCTCTAAAAAAGTTGCAAATGGCCTTGAGAAAAGTGTAACTTGTAAAAGAGTTGCTCTTTCTGTCGTAGGACTTGAAGTTCCACATGTTCACGTTCATTTGATACCTTTGAACACAATGTCTGATATGGACTTTTCAAAAAATATTCAATTAGAAAAAAAAGATTTTGAAAATTTAGCATTAAAAATAAATAGTAATATAAAATGAACATTTCTGGAAAAATTAAATTAATAGGTGAAACTAAAGAATACGGATCTAAAGGCTTTCGTAAAAGAGAAATTGTTATCACTACTCAAGAACAATATCCCCAAAATATATTAATAGAATTTATCCAAGATAGGACTAGTTTATTGGATTCATTTCAAGCTGATGATTTCGTGAAAATTGATATAAATTTAAGAGGGAGAGAATGGACTAACCAACAAGGAGAATTAAAATACTTTAATTCAATTCAAGGGTGGAGAATAGAGAAAGTTGTAGATGAATTTGAATCTCAATTACCTCCATTACCAACAAAGGAAGATTTAAATATATCTGACTCATCTACTAATGAGCCAGATGATTTACCATTTTAAGTATTGTGATACTTGGTGAAAGTTTTGAGTTTCCTTCTGCAAATGATGCTGATGAAATTGGTATTGTAGCATTTGGAGGTGATTTACACCCCGATAGGATATTTAAAGCTTACAAAGAAGGTATTTTTCCTTGGTTTGAGTCTGATGAAAGTTTAGCCTGGTGGAGCCCAGACCCTAGAATGGTTTTATTTCTTGATAAACTTAAAGTATCAAAGAGTTTTAAAGCTTTTTTGAGAAAAACCAACTATAAAGTTACGTTCAATAAAGACTTTGAATTTATTATAAATTCATGTGCTAACATTAAAAGAATTGGTCAAAATGGAACATGGATTACAAAGGGATTAATAGATTCATTTACACAATTACACAAAATTGGTAAGGTTATTTCAGTAGAGGTTTGGGATGATGATGAAATTGTTGGTGGCCTTTATGGAATTGATCTAGGTGATATCTTTTGTGGTGAAAGTATGTTTTCAAAGTCATCAAACTCTAGTAAAGTTGCTTTATACTATTTGGTTAAAGAGCTTAAAAAAAACCAATATAAGTTTATTGATTGTCAAGTTCCATCGGAACACTTAAGAAGTTTAGGAGGAGAAAATATTTCGAGAAAAAATTTTCTTGATTTATTAAAGGGATAATAAGTCTTTTATTTCATCAATCTGTAAGCAATTTTTTATTGAATATTCCCCCACTGAATATCTTTCTAAATATTTTAAATACGCTCCAGAATCAAGTTTTTTACCCATATCACTGGCAATGCTTCTGATATATGTTCCTTTTGAACACTCTATTTCACAGTCAATTTCTAAATTTTTAAAATTCAATAAATTAAATTTAAAAATTTCAATTTCTCTTTTTTTTGGAATTATTTTTTCACCATTCCTTGCGAGTTCATAGGATCTTTTTCCATCAATCTTTAATGCAGAAAAAACTGGTGGGGTCTGTTCAGATTTACCTTTAAAAGATTTAATTGAATCCATTATGAGTTCTTCATTTATGTGTGATGTAGGATATGTATTATCTATTTCAGTTTCTCTATCATAGGATGGTGTTGATTCTCCAACTTTTATTGTTGCTAAATAAGTTTTATTCTCTTCTTGAATCTTGTTTATTTCTTTAGTTTTTTTACCTATACATAGTACAAGTAATCCAGTAGCTAATGGATCTAGCGTGCCCGCATGACCAACCTTTATTTTTTTTAATTTATATGTTTTCTTTAGTAAATTTCTTACAAATTTTACTACATCGAATGATGTCCACATGAGTGGTTTATAAATTGGTAAAATAACACCCTCCTCAATTACAGAGTCATAATTTATTTTATCCATAGAGATTAGATACAGCTATTGAGAGAATACCAACTATTAAGCAGTATATTGAGAAATAAATTAATTTACTTTTTTTGACAAAAACAATCATCCACTTGCATGCATAATATCCAGAAATAAGAGCTGCAATAAATCCGGAAGTATAGTTTATAAGATTATCCTGCTCTAAATTAATTTCATTGTCCACTAATAGTTTTAAAGATGAACCTAGTATAACAGGAACAACCATTAAAAAAGAAAATTTAGCAGCAATTTCTCTGTCAATTCCTAGAAAAATTGATATACCAATTGTAGACCCACTTCTTGATATTCCAGGCAGAATTGCAAAAGCTTGTGATATTCCAATAATCACAGAACTTATAAAATTGATCTTTTTTTTCTTATCACTTACTCTGTCAGAAAAGAATAATATAATAGCTGTTATTATCAGCATAAACCCAACCAGTGTCAAATTTCCGTCAAAAAGTGAGCTGATTTGGTCTTCAAACAGAAAGCCGATTAATCCTGCAGGAATTATAGAAATAATTATCATTAGGGCAAAAAAAGTATTTTCATCTTTTTTGAATGTAAAAACACTTTTTAAAATTGAAGTAACATCATCTTTGAAATAAATAATTGCACTTAATGCAGTTGCTAGATGAACAACTAAGGTAAAGAAAAGACTGCTTGTATTTTCGTAATTGAATCCAAGTATTAATTTTGAAATTTCTAAATGACCACTTGATGATACTGGTAAAAACTCAGTAAGTCCTTGAATAATTCCTAAAAGAAGAGACTTGATTATTTCCACTATTCTGGTTTTGTTAAAATAGCATAAACTTCAACAGCAAAACCAATTATTATAAGAGCAGGAGCCAACCTTATCCTTCTAAAATTATATATCTCTTCATTAAAAACATTAGGATCATCACTGCCTCCGCCAGACATTAACAAAAAACCTATAGCAATAATTGCTATTCCAATAAACATAAACTTATAATTTCTTCTGCCAAATGCAAATTGTTTTTTACTCATCAGTACAGGTTATCAATTTTTGAATTTATAAATTTTCCAGTAATAATTGATGTTGATACATACGAAATAATAATGCACACTATAAATGAAATTGATCCCGAAATTGCAAGAGACTCAGCAATATTTTTAAAAGAAAAATCATAAAAGTTATTTTTCAAATAATACAGTAATCCTAAAAATATCATTGATGACAATAACCAGCTGCATAAGCCTAATGTTAATTGTCTTAATATAAATGGTTTTTTAATGAATGATTTTGTTGCACCTACTAATTGCATTGTTTTTATAATAAGTCTGTTTGAATAAACAGAAAGTCTGATTGTATTATTCATTAATATTATTGATAATAAAAAGAAAGCAGATCCTAGAAAAATCAACCATTTGTTTAAAATTTGAATATTAGTATTGATTAACTCAATTAATGGTAAATCATATGAAACTTCCTGAACAAAATTTTCATTTTCAAATTCATTTACTAATTGATTTATGTAAATAGTATTTACATTTTCGGCTGTAAAAAAAATATTATATGAGTCATATAATGGATTATATCCAAGATAGTCTATAAAATTCTCCCCAAGATCTACAGATAAACTAGATGCAGCATCCTCCTTTGAAACAAATTCAAAACTTTTAATATTGTTATTGATATTTAAGTTTTTTTCAAACTGAATTATTTCAACTTTTTTACTTTCACTTTTAATAAAAACAACAACAGGAATTTTCTCTTTAAATTCATTGATAATTTTTTCAGAATTTAGCGCTGTAAATAAAAAAGAACTAAGAAACAATAACACTATTGACAAGCTTACAATGACAAGAAAATAGTTTGAGAAAAATCTATTATTTTTTGATTTAGTCAAAATATGAAAATATATAGAGTAAAAATAATAAAGGAATTCTAGTTAATTGTATTCTTTTAATTTTTTTCCATTAAAACATTAAGCTTACTTTTGCATCTAGTAATGCAATACGACTTTAGAAATATTGAAAAAAAATGGCAAAAATTTTGGAAAGAATCGGGCATATACAATGTTTCGATCGACTCTTCTAAAAAGAAATTTTATGTTTTGGATATGTTTCCTTATCCCTCCGGTGCTGGATTACATGTAGGTCATCCACTCGGATATATTGCATCTGATATTTATTCAAGATATAAAAGGCATAAAGGGTTTAATGTGTTACATCCTCAGGGCTATGATTCGTTTGGTCTTCCAGCTGAACAATATGCAATTCAAACCGGACAACATCCTCAAAAAACAACTGAAGAAAATATTAACAGATATAGGGAACAGCTTGATAGAATGGGTTTTTCTTTTGATTGGTCAAGAGAACTAAGAACATCAGAAAAAAATTATTATAAGTGGACACAATGGATGTTTACACTATTATTTGACAGTTGGTACGATAAAAAATCAAAAAAAGCCAGATCTATTCAAGATTTAAAAGAAGGTTTTTTAGAAAAAGGAAGTGATTATGTGATTGGTTATGATAGGGAATTTACCAATAATGAGTGGGTTGATTTTAACGATCATGAAAAAGAAGATATTCTTCAAGAGTTTAGAATAGCATATATTTCAGAAACAGACGTAAACTGGTGTCCCAAGTTGGGAACTGTTCTAGCTAATGATGAAGTAATTGATGGATTATCTCAGAGAGGAGGATATGAAGTTGTTAGAAAAAAAATGAGACAATGGAGTATAAGAATTTCTGAGTATTCGGAAAGATTGTTAAGTGGATTAGAAATTATTGACTGGCCAGATCCATTAAAAGAAATGCAAAGAAATTGGATAGGAAAATCTAAAGGAGCAATGATTAAATTTTCAGTTGAAAATTCTGAAGATTCTATTCAGGTTTTTTCTACCCGTCCAGACACTATCTTTGGTGCAACTTTCATTACTCTTGCACCAGAACACGACCTAGTTTCGAAAATAACAACCTCAAATCAAGAAAATGATGTAAACAACTACATTGAAGTTTCAACTAAGAAAAGTGAAAGAGAAAGAATATCTAACGTTAAAACAATTTCTGGTTGTTTCACTGGAAGTTATGCAATACACCCATTTAATGGAAATAAGATGCCAATATGGATTTCTGATTATGTAATTGCTACATACGGAACAGGGGCAGTTATGGCAGTTCCTTGTGGTGATCAAAGAGATTTCTTATTTGCTAAACATTTTGATCTTCCTATCAAAAATATTTTTAAAGATATAAGCATAGAAGATTCTGCTTATGAGTCAAAAGAAAACTTCCTAATTGATAATTCAGACTTTTTAAATAATTTAAATTTCAATGAAGCTTTTGAACTTTCTTGTGAAAAATTAAATGAAATTGCTAGTGGTAATAAAACTATTAATTATAAGTTAAGAGATGCGGTTTTTAGCAGACAGAGATTTTGGGGTGAACCAATACCAATATATTATGTAAACGATTTACCTAAGGCTATAGAAATTGAATCTCTTCCGCTTGAGCTTCCATATGTAAAAAATTATTTACCAACTGAAAATGGTGATCCGCCTTTAGGTAATGCAGATAAATGGGCTTGGGATGTGAAAAATAAAAAAGTAGTTTCAAATAAACTTATTAATAATAAAACAATATTCAGGTTAGAACTTAATACAATGCCAGGCTGGGCAGGAAGTTCATGGTATTTTAACAGATATATGGATGCCAATAATGAGGAAAGTTTTGCTTCTAAAGAATCTTTAGAGTATTGGAGAGAAGTTGATATTTATCTGGGAGGAAGTGAGCATGCTACAGGCCACTTGCTCTACTCTAGATTTTGGCAGATGTTTTTATTTGACTTAGGTTTAGTGCCAACAGAAATTTATGCTAAGAAACTAATCAATCAAGGAATGATTTTGGGTGATTCTGCATTAGTTAATAGAAAAATTGAAACTGGTGAATATATTTCTGCAGAACTTGCTGAAAATCACAGAGTACAAAAATTAAATGTAGACGTATCAATTGTAAATAGTAATAATGAATTAAATATTGATCAATTTAAATCTTGGCAACCAGAGTTTAAAAATGCTGAGTTTATTATGAATAAAGTATTTAAAGTTGACAGAGAAGTCCAAAAAATGTCCAAATCAAAGTTCAATGTTGTTAATCCAGATGACATTTGTGATAATTATGGAGCTGACACATTAAGATTATATGAAATGTTTTTAGGACCTATTGAACAATCTAAGCCTTGGAATACTAATGGTATTTCTGGTGTTTATAATTTTTTGAATAAAGTATGGAGATTATTTTTCAATGATAATGAATTGGTCATTAGTGAATCTGAGCCAGATAAAGAATCCCTAAAGGCAATTCATGGAACAATAAAAAAAATCAATGAGGATATTGAATCTTTTTCTTTCAATACATGTGTTAGTGCTTTAATGATTTTAGTTAATAAGCTTAATGAAACAAAATGTCATTCAAGAACAGTTTTAGAAGATTTAATTATTCTGCTATCACCCTTTGCTCCTCATATTTCTGAGGAATTATGGAATGTTCTAGGTCATGATAATTCGATTGCTGATGAGGAATATCCAGTTCATAATCCTAAATATTTAATTGAAACTGAAAAAAAATATCCTGTTTCTGTTAATGGAAAACTTAAGTATCAAATTGTATTGCCATTAGGAATTAGTCAAGAAGAAGTTGAAAATATTCTGAAGAATGATCAATCAGTTATAGAGATAATTAATGATCGTGAAATAAAAAAAATAATTTTTGTTCCTAATAAGATTATCAATATCGTCTGTTAACTATTAACTATGTGAGCAGATATTCTTTCGCTAACACCTTTAGTCCCTAAGCTTCTTCTTAAACTTTTGTATTCTTCCTTTATTCTGCTCCCTTTTTCACCTAGTAGTGAGTTGATTTCATTTTTGATATTTGAAATATTAACATCGGATTGAATAAATTCATTGATTACTTTTTTGTCAAAAATTAAGTTTACTAGTGAAATAAACTTGATTTTTACAAGAAGTTTTGCTAAGAAAATATTAACAGGGTTTGTAACATAGCAAACCATTTGAGGAATATTTAATAATGCGGTTTCGAGTGTCGCTGTCCCACTAGTCACAATGGCCAGTTTTGAAGATTTTAATAGTGAATAAGTGTTATCGTAGATAATTTCAATTTTTGAATCAGATTTAGAGATAATATTATTATAAATTTTACTATCAATATGTTTTACTCCTGCGATAACAAATTGAAATTCCGGGAAGTATTTGCATACATCAATAACTTTATTAAGTATTTTTTTTATTTCTTGTTTTCTACTTCCAGGTAATATAGAAATAATAGGTTTTTTATTGAAAGAAATTAATTGAGGTTCAAAATTTTCTATATCATCAATTAAAGGATGACCAAAATAATTTGAATTAATATTATGTTTTTTCTTAAAATAATTTTTTTCAAATGGTAGAACTACATAAAATTCATCAATGTATTTTTTTATGATTTCTGCTCTTTTTTCTTTCCAAGCCCAAACTTGCGGACTTATGTAATAATAATTTCTATAACCTCTTTTTTTTGCCCATTTGCACATTCTTAAATTGAAACCTGGATAATCAATATAAATTATTTTATCAGGGTTGAAGTTTAATATATCTTTCTTGCATTTTTTAAAATTTTTTAAAATTTTAAAAATATTAAGAAGAACTTCAATAAACCCCATGAAAGCTAATTCATTGTAGTGAGTTAAAAGTTTTCCTCCTGCTTTTTCCATTAAATCACCACCCCAAAATGCAATTTTAGCTTTTGGATCAGATTTAAAAATACCTTTAATTAATTTTGATCCATGTAAATCACCTGAAGGTTCACCAGAAATAATAAAGTATTTCATTTTACAAGTTCCAGCTTTGGATTTTGTTTATTGATTCATAATCTGTTAGATCATGCTTTACTGGAACAATAGAAATATATCCATTTGAAAGAGCAAATTCATCTGAATCTTCAGATTGATCTTTATTTATGAATTCACCTGTTAGCCAATAATATTCTTTACCTTGAGGATTTACTCTTTTATCAAATTTCTCAATCCAATATGTATCAGCTTGTTTACAAACTTTTATTCCTTTAATCATGTCATTATTAAGTTTTGGAAAATTTACATTTAAAGTTATCCCTTTTGGAAGCCCCTCTTCTAGAGCCTTTAACGTAATATTTTTTATGTATTTTTTTATATGTGAAAATTCTGCATCCCAATTATAGTCTAAAAGAGAAAAACCTATAGCTGGAACACCCTCAATGCTGGCTTCTATTGCCGCACTCATTGTTCCAGAATATATTACATTTATTGATGAGTTTGAACCATGATTAACACCAGAAACACATAAATCAGGTTTTCTTTGAAGAATCTCATTTATACCTAATTTAACACAATCTGCTGGAGTTCCGGAGCACGAATATTCTAACTGAGGACCACTGTCAATAGTTATTTTATTACACTCCAATGTTGAATTTATTGTGATAGCATGTCCCATGCCAGATTGGGGACTATCAGGTGCTATTACTACTACGTCTCCAATTTCGTTCATTACTGAAATTAGTGCTCTGATTCCTGGAGCAGTTATTCCATCATCATTAGTTACTAGAATTAAAGGTTTTTTTGACATTCGTGGTCTAATTTTTGAACAAAAGTAAGTAAATCCTTACAGAAAGAAATAAAACTAATTTAAGTAAACATTATTTCTGTAATATTTATTTACATTTATAAATTATATGAAACTGAGATCGAACTACTTATTTGTAATTTTTCCTCTGTTACTTATTGGTTTTGCAATAACTAATAAAAAGTTTTCAGATCCTAATAAAGATAGGTTATTGATGGAGGTAGTGAAATATGTTGTTGAAAAGGGACATTATAAAAAAATTTCCATTGATGATAATTTATCCGAAAATTTATATCATTCCTTTATTAAGCAATTGGATAATCAAAAAAGATTTTTTTTAAAGTCAGATATAAGAGAATTTGAAAAGTATAAATACTTATTGGATGATCAAATAAAAGAATATGATCTATCATTCTTTAACCTTGTTTACCAAAGATCAAAGATTAGAATTGAAGAGGCAAAATCTTATTATGAAGAGTTGGTTAACAATAAATTCAATTTTAATTTGAATGAAAATATTGATTTAGATTTTGAAAAAAAGGAATATGCAAGATCTAAGTCAGAAATTAAAAATAGATGGAGAAAACAATTAAAATTTTCAACACTTGATATTGCTACTTTAAAGTTAGGAGATAGTTTAAGTGTAATTAATGATAGAATTTATAATGAGTCTATAGCTATTGTTAAGAAAAATACTGAAGATTATTTTGAATTTATAACTGATCTTGACAGAGATGATTGGTATTCTAATTATCTAAATGCCTTTTTAACTCAGCTTGACCCTCATACATATTATTTTCAACCTGAGGATAAAGAAAGATTTGATGTTAATATTTCAGGAAAATTTACAGGAATTGGAGCTAGATTGACTAAAACTGAAGGAAATATCAAAGTTGTTGAAATCATTATTGGTGGCCCTGTATGGAAAGATAAATTATTAGATGTTGGTGATATTATAATCAAAGTTGCTCAAGAGAATGAAGAGCCAGTTGATATTGTTGGGATGAAAGTGGATGATGCAATTAAATTAATCAAAGGTCCTGAGAAATCTATTGTTTCACTTACTGTAAAAAAACTTGATGGGTCAATTAAGGAAGTTCAAATTACTAGAGCACTGGTTGAGTTAGAAGAATTGTATGCAAAATCTACTTTAATTGAAGAAGATGATATTAGATATGGATACATATCACTTCCAAAGTTTTATGTTGATTTTTCTAATTATAAAAACAGGAATTCAGCAGAGGATGTTAAGAACGAAATTATCAAATTAAAAAACAATGGTATTGAAGGTCTTATTTTAGATTTGAGAAATAATGGAGGAGGATCATTACAGTCTGTTGTAGATATGACCGGTTTATTTATTGAAAAAGGTCCAATAGTTCAGGTAAAATCCATTGGAAACAGAAAACAAGTCTTATACGATAGAAATTCTGAAATTGTCTGGGATGGTCCTTTAGTTATACTTATTAACGAAATGTCAGCATCTGCTTCAGAAATTCTTGCTGCGGCACTTCAAGATTACGAAAGAGCTGTTATTTTAGGAAGTAAAAAAACATTTGGTAAAGGCACAGTTCAAAATGTAATTGATTTAAATAAATTTATTTCAAATTCAGATTTTGATTTAGGTGCATTAAAAATTACAACTGATAAGTTCTACAGAATCAATGGAGAATCTGTTCAATTGGAAGGAGTTAAAAGTGATGTTATTGTTCCTGATAGTTACATGCACATATTTAATGGAGAAAAAGATGAAGAAAATCCATTAGCTTGGGATAAAATAGATCCAGCAATGTATAATCCATGGATTAATAAAGGTAGTTTAGATTTTATTTCTTCTAATGCTCAAAGTAGAGTTAATGAAAACAATTATTTGAAATTAATTAGCAAAAGAGCAGATTGGATTGAAAAACAGCAGAAAAATAAAACAATTCCATTAAAATTCTTGACATACCAAAATTATCTTGATGAGAATAAAAATAAGACTAAGGAATTTGAATCTTTGTCAAAATACTCAAATGATCTAAATTTTAAATTACTCAAATCTGAAAAAGATTATATAATGTCAAATAAGGAACTTTTAAGTAACAGAAATCGATGGCATAAAAACCTTACTAAAGACATTTATATAAGTGAGGGAGTAAATATTTTGAAACAATTAAGTTTAATTAATAGCAATTCTGAAACTATAGTGAGTAACAAATAAAGTCAATAAATGTGAAAAACAACATTCCTTTAAGACTTTCATTTTTGTATATAGGTTTTTGTTTTTTTGCTGCACTATTTACTTATTTTTTAATTCCTGATAAAACTACTCATGCTAACTCCATGAATCTAAGAATTCAGTCTGAAAAGCCTGGGTTTAAAACTAAAATTATCAAAGTTCCTTTGAAAGATTATAAAATAAATTTTTTAGATTTTTTCATAGGTTCTGAAAAAATCTATAATGAATATCCTATCTCAGATCTAAATACTGTTGGTGATAAGCTAAATTTAAAATTGGTAAGTAGTGATGATGAGTCAGTTGAAAAACTAATTGATTTAAATATTTTTAAATCTTCAGATTTAAATTATATAGTTGATAATTATGTTGAGGAAAGAACATATCTGTTTGGCACTGATATTTATGGTAGAGATTTGTTTAGTAGAGTTATGTTAGGTACAAGAGTCTCATTATCTATTGGTTTAATGGCAGTATTCATTTCAACTGTTCTAGGAGTTTTCTTCGGAGTTCTTGGTGGTTATTTTGGAGGATATTTAGATAAGGTTGTTGTGTGGATAATAAATGTTTTTTGGTCAATACCTACATTGTTGTTAGTAATTGCAATTTCAATCTCACTTGGTAAAGGATTTTGGCAAGTATATATTGCTATTGGATGCTCCATATGGGTAGAAGTAGCTAGGATAGTAAGAGGAAAAATTATTTCTGAAAAAGCTAAGGATTATATTGTTGCTGTGAAAGTTTTAGGATTAAGTAACTTAAGAATTATTATTTATCATATTTTACCTAATATTATTGGTCCTATTCTTATTATTGCTGCAACTAATTTTGCGTCATCTATTCTGCTTGAGAGTGGATTAAGTTTTCTTGGAATCGGCACTCAACCTCCAATGCCGAGTTGGGGTTATATGATTAAAGAAAATTACCAATATATTCTTCTGGGTAATGCTTATTTGGCTTTAATTCCTGGAATTTTTCTAATGCTTTTAGTTACTAGTTTTATGTATATTTCTAATTATTATTCCGAAAAAATAAAAATTTAGTTACCATTTTTCTTTTTTGTAAGAGTCAAATTTAATGTAGCCTGCGAATAATAAAATAGAAGCAACCATACTCGATCCACCATAGCTAATAAAAGGTAGTGGTATTCCAACAGTCGGAAAAACACCTATAACCATACTGACATTTATTGAAAATTGAAAGAAGAAAATTGATGCAACTGAGTAGATAAATATTTTATTAAAAATATTTCGATGTTTATTAGCTCTATTAATCATTCTTATAATAAGTAAAGTATAAACTAATATTATAGTAAATGTGCCTATAAATCCCCATTCTTCTCCAATTGTTGCAAATATATAATCACTATGTTGTTCAGGAACAAAATCCCCTTTAGTTTGACTTCCATTTAAAAAACCTTCACCAGAAAATCCGCCTGATTTAAAAGCTAACTGAGATTGATTAGTATTATAACCTATCCCTCTATTATCTTCCGTAATCCCAAGAACAACTTCAAATCTATCCCTATGTCTTTGCTCAAAAATATCATTGTAAACAAAATCAATAAATATTATAAATATTATTGATGTAATAGAAAGAAATAACAACCTTCCAATTTTAACTTTTCTATACAAAAAAATTAAACCTAACAAACCAGTAATAACTGAAATAAATATTATAATGTTATTCTTATCGAAAAGTATTGTTATTGAAAAAAGTAATACAGAAACAATAAATACATTCATATATATACTAGGAAGACCAACAACATATAAAACAAAGAAAAAACTAAAATAAATTAATGCAGTTCCAGGGTCGGGTTGTAAAATTATCAGTAAAATAGGAATAAAGACAATTATGAAACTGTACAATTGAACTTTGGTTCTTTTTAAGTCAGAGTGTATATTACTTAAGAATTTAGCTAAAACTAATCCAGTTACTGGTTTCATAAATTCTGATGGTTGAAAACTAAATCCAAAAAAACTAAACCACGAACTAGCGCCCTTTATCTCATTTCCAAAAAATAAAACCAGTATTAATGTGATAGTCATAAACAAGTACAATAAACTTGAGTATTGTTGAAATAATTTACCTTTTAAAAAAAGAATTGTCCAAAAGAGGATAATGCTAAACAAAACAAAAAGTAATTGTTTGCCAAAAGGATTACCTAGAGAAAGCATTTCATAACCTGAAACATAAGTTGTAGAGTAAATATTTATTAATCCAGAAATAGTTAAGATTGAAACTAGTATAATTGAAAGAAGATCAAATTTTTCAAGAATTAAATTCCTACTCATTAATTTTAAAATTTTTGTATTTATATGGTTTCAGGTACTCTTCAGTCAGATCACCGTCTTTTATATATCTCTCAAGCCAATTACGGCTAACAGATCCTTTCAAATATTTTTCCATCATTAGACTAGATATTGGTGCTGCCCATCTAGTTCCCCAATATCCGTTTTCAATAAATACGCAAATAGCTATTTTTGGATTATCAGCTGGTGCAAAACCAATAAAGATTGAATGATCAGTTAATTGTTTTCTTACTCCATCAATTTTAATAAAGTTTTCAGCTGTTCCTGTTTTTCCAGCAATCAGAATATCTGTAATTTTTGAATTAGTAGCAGTCCCTTTTTCAACAACATCTATCATCCCTTTAATAATAGGATCATAATATTTTTCATCAATTAATGTTCTTTTAACTTCTTTGAATTTGCTATCTATTGAATCATTTTCAATTTCTTTAACAAAATGAGGTGCTATATACCAACCTTTGTTTGCAATAGTTGCAGCAAGGTTAGCCATTTGAATAGGTGTAGATAAAATTTCACCCTGACCAATAGAATTAGAAATTGTAGTTGAAGCTCTCCAGGATTTATTATACCATCTATCGTAATAATTTGATGATGGTATAAAACCGGGTCTTCCCGTTGGATGATCATATCCTAAATAATTACCCATTCCAAAAGAATTTACATATTCTTTCCATTTATCAAGACCTATTTTAGATGATGTCTTATTATCAACAGTCTCCTTGTAAACTTTAGCAAAGTATGTGTTACAAGAGTTATAAATTGCAGCATTTAAATTATTATATGTTCCTTCATCACAATGACATTTCATGAATGAATTTTTTGCGTAGAAATGTCCATAATCACATCTAATTGTTGTTTTTTCATCAATAATTTTCTCTTGTAATCCAATAAGTGCATTTATTAATTTAAAAGTTGATCCTGGTGGATATTGACCTTGTAAACCTCTTTCAAATAATGGTTTTCCAATGGAATCTAGCTTTAATGTATTGTAGTTTGATGACCGGTCTCTTCCAACAAGAATGCTAGGGTCATATATTGGAGAGTTAACTAGCGCAAGTATTTCCCCTGTTTTAGGCTCAATAGCAATAATACTCCCAAATTTATTTTTTAAAAGTGAATCTCCATATTTCTGAAGTTCAATATCAAGAGTTAGTTTTATATTTTTTGCTGGAACATAGCTAGAGTCATAAATCCCATTATTATAACTTCCAATTATCCTATTAAATTTATCTTTTTGAAGATATTTTACTCCTTTTTTTCCTCTTAGTTTTACTTCGTATGTTTTTTCAAGACCTTGTCTTCCAATCATTTCTCCTGCTTTGTAATACGGATTAGATTCTACTTCGTACCCATTAACTTCACTTGTATAGCCAAGAATATTAGATGCAGTCTTATAATTATATTTTCTTTTTGAATTTTTTTGAATAAAAAAACCACCATATTTCCATAATTTTTCTTGTAACAAAGCGAATTCATTTTTGGTTATTCCAGACATAAACACTGAAGGTTTAACATTTGAAAAAATTCTGGATTTATTGAATTTAGTGTTAAATGTATGAATTGTAATATTTAAGAGTTTTGAAATTTCAGTACTGTCATTTAATTCAACATCTCTGGGGATAATCATTAAATCATAGTATGGTTCATTAGAAACTATAAGTTTATTATTTCTATCATATATATATCCTCTTTCTGGAAATTCATAGATCTTTTGTATTGAGGCTCTTTCGAGGAAATCAGATGAATTATTATTAAGTATTTGTAAGTCAAATAATTTTACAATCAATAATCCTGAGATAATTAAAACAACAATCTGAAAAAATTTATCTCTCATTATTTCTAAAAAATATTAATAAAATTATGTATGAAAAAAAGATGGAAATGAAAGTGCTAACTAATGTCTTATTAATTATTATTTTGAGTTTTTCAAATGAAAAAATATCAATAAAATTTATAATTAATTGGTGTGATATAAACATAATTAATAGATAACTAGTTTTTTGAAATAAACTGGTTTTACTAATATATTCTGAGATTTTTCTTACTTGATTGATATCAAAATTTCCAAAAACAAATTTTAGGATATAAGGTTGTATAAGAATTGAAATTAGTAATGAAAATGTTATAATCCCCATTGAATTTGAAAAAAAATCTAAAATAAAACCGAAAAGAAAAACGATTATGTACGAAAGAGAAGTGTTAAAATTAAGTGGAAATACTAAAACAAAAATTAGATAGATGTTAACATTATTTCCAAAAATTAGAAAGTTATTAAATATTAAAATTTGTCCTAATGATAAAAATAGAAATCTAAAAAACAATAATTGATTGATATTACTCATTTTCAATTAAGCTTTTTAATTCATCAAACGAATTGTTTTTAATTACAAAAACATTTCTAATCGCTCCAAAATCCTCAAATAATCTAATTGTAATATCATAATAATTTGTTGATTCAGGAATAGAATAGTCATCAACTACTCCTATCAAAATATTTTTAGGAAAAATATAAGACATTCCTCCACTTACAATGGTATCTCCCTTGGATATGTTCGCACTTTTTGGAATATCTGTTAGTTTAACTTTTTCATGGCTTAAACCATCCCAGAATAAAGAACCAAAATGATTTGTTTTTTTTAACATTGCATTGATCTTGATTTCTGAATTTAAGAGAGAAATTCCTGTTGAAAATTTATCTGAAGTTTTATTAATTATTCCAATAATTCCAAATTTTGTTATAATTCCATCATCAATTTCAACACCATCATTATCTCCCGCATTGAGCGTAATAAAATTTTTATCAAATCTAATTGAGTTAGATATAATACCTGCTGGAATTAATTCAAAATTATCTTTTTGAATACTATCTAATGATAAGTAATTTGAGTTAATAGATTCTTCTAGTAAATACATATTTTCACGAACTAGCCTTTTGTTTTCTTCAATGAGATTCAAATAACTTGTGATGTTATTTTTTTCATCAATAAAACTATTTGTTATTTCAGAAAAATATAGATTAAATACTGAATTCTGGTAATAATTTCTTGAGAAAATCTGGGTTAAGGCAATAGTAATTAAGAATAAATAAATAATACTGCTTGTATTCTTTATTAAATAATCAATAAAATTTCGCATTAATCTATGTAACTAAAACACTTTTGTAACGATCAATATTTTTTAATGTTATTCCAGTACCTCTAACTACAGCACGTAATGGATCTTCTGCTATAAAAACTGGAAGATCTGTCTTCTTAGAAATTCTTTTATCTAAACCTCTTAACATTGAACCGCCTCCTGCCAGGTATATTCCTGTATTATAAATATCTGCAGCTAATTCAGGTGGAGTTTGAGATAATGTCTCCATAACTGACTCTTCAATCCTTATAATAGATTTGTCTAAAGCTTTAGAAATTTCTCGATAACCAATTGAGATTTCTTTAGGCTTACCAGAAAGTAAATCTCTACCTTGAACTTGCATGTCGTCAGGTGGATTGTCTAATTCATCTAATGCTGAACCAATATTAATTTTTATATTTTCAGCAGACCTATCACCTACAGCTAAGTTGTGCTGAGTTCTCATATAATACACAATATCTTCGGTAAACACATCACCAGCAATTTTTACACTCTTATCACAAACAATACCCGCCATAGCAATTACTGCAATTTCTGTTGTACCACCACCTATGTCAATGATCATATTTCCTTTAGGTTGCATGATATCAACACCAATCCCAATGGCAGCAGCCATTGGTTCATGAATTAAGTAAACTTCTTTTCCATTAACTCTTTCGGCAGATTCTTTTACTGCTCTCATTTCAACTTCTGTTATTCCTGAGGGAATACATATAACCATTTTGAGAGAAGGTGAATAAAATCTCTTATTAAGGTTTGGAATACTTTTGATTAGTTGACCGATCATCTGCTCTGAGGCATTAAAATCTGCAATTACTCCATCTTTAAGTGGTCTTATTGTTTTGATATTTTCATGGGTTTTACCATGCATAAGTTTTGCCTCGTGGCCTACCGCAATAATTTTTCCACTTTTCTGATCCAATGCTACAATTGAGGGGCTGTCAACAACTACTTTATCATTGTGAATAATAAGTGTATTTGCTGTTCCTAAATCTATAGCAATTGACTCTGTCCAGAAATCGAAAAAACTCATTTTTTTTGGGTTACTAGTAAAGTTACTAAATTAATGTTTAAAGTGCCTATTTCCAGTAAAAACCATTGAAATTTTATTTTCATTACAGCATTCAATTGATAGATGATCTTTTATTGAACCTCCAGGTTGAATTACAGATTTAATTCCTGATTTTGATGCAATTTCAATACAATCTGGAAATGGAAAAAATGCATCACTGGCCATTACACTTTTATTTAAATCAAAATCAAATTTTTTAGCCTTATCTATGGCCTGATTTAATGCATCAACTCTCGATGTCTGTCCTGTTCCAGAAGCTAAAAGTTGTTTATTTCTTGCAAGTACAATTGTATTTGATTTAGTATGCTTTGAAATTTTTGAAGCAAATATTAGATCTTCAATTTCAAATTCAGAAGGTTTTTTATCAGTCACATATTTTAAGTTATCCCCATTATCAGTAATTGAATCAATATCTTGAATTAAAAATCCATTTAAACATGATCTTGTATTTTGGGCAGGAAGAATAATATTATTTAATCTTAGAATGATTCTATTTTTTTTGCTTTTAAGAATACTTAATGCTTTTTCTGAGTAGCTAGGAGCTAAAATTACTTCACAAAAAAGTTTGTCAATAGAAAGAGCAGCTTTTTCATTAATTTCAGAATTAGTTATTAATATTCCTCCAAATGCAGAAACAGGATCACCAGCCAAGGCTGCATTATATGCATCTAGAACATTATCTCTTATTGCAACTCCACAAGCATTATTGTGTTTTAGAATAGCAAAAGCACATTCTTCTTCCCAAAACTCCTTTATAAGGTTGTAGGCAGAATCAATATCTAGGAGGTTGTTGTATGAAAGATCTTTTCCGTGAATTTTTTCAAAAACGGATTCTAAATTTCCTTTGAAAAATCCTTTTTGGTGCGGATTTTCACCATATCTCAATTGTATTGTTTCAGAAATTGAACCACTAACTAAGTATTCATTAATCAAAGAATCATAATTACTTGAAATTTTGAACGCATGAGAAGCATAATTTTGTTTTTTTTCAATGCTAAAATTTCCTTGGCTGTCATCCAAGTCGCTCAAAAAGTCATCATATTGATCAATGCTAGAAACACAAACTACATCTTTATAATTTTTTGCAGCTGCCCTGATTAATGATATGCCACCAATATCAATTTTTTCTATAATATCCTCATGTGAGCTGGTGTTTAGTACCGTCTCTTCGAATGGGTATAAATCAACTATTACGTAATCAATACTTGGAATATCATAGTTTTTTTGTTCAATTATATCTGATTCATTTTCTCTTCTATACAATATTCCTCCAAAAATACTTGGATGTAATGTTTTAACTCTGCCACCAAAAATTGAAGGATATGAAGTTAAATTCTCAACTTTTAATACATCAAAATTTAATGATGTTAAATATTTTTCTGTTCCACCTGTTGAAATAATGCTAATGTTGAGTTCTTTAAATTTTTGGGCGATTTTTTCTATTCCCTCTTTATTAAAAACGGAAATAAGTGCAGATTTTTGGGTTTTGTTTGACAAAATAATTTTTTCTCAAAATTAAAATAATAATAAAAAAAAAAGCTGCAGTAATGCAGCTTTTTTATCCTAATTTATTGACAATTACATCATTCCTGGCATTCCGCCGCCTCCCATTTGAGGTGCAGCAGGTGTATCTTCCTTAATGTCAACAAGTGCACATTCTGTAGTTAAGATCATTCCTGCAACGGAAGCAGCATTTTCTAATGCAACTCTAGTAACTTTTTTTGGATCAATTATACCAGCATCAAACAAATCAACATATTGTTCAGATTTGGCATCATATCCAAAACCATCTTTACCTTCAATAATTTTTGCCACTACGACTGAACCCTCTCCACCAGCATTTGCTACAATAGTTCTTACTGGAGCTTCTAGAGCTCTAGAAATAATCTGAATACCTGTTAGTTCATCATCGTTAGTAGCTTTAATTTTATCTAGAACATTTCTTGCTCTAATTAAAGCAACACCACCACCAGCGACAATTCCTTCTTCAACAGCGGCTCTTGTCGCGTGTAATGCATCATCAACTCTATCTTTTTTCTCTTTCATTTCAACTTCAGATGCAGCTCCAACGTACAGAACAGCAACACCTCCAGCTAATTTTGCCAACCTTTCTTGTAACTTTTCTTTATCGTAATCAGAAGTAGTTGTTTCAATTTGAGTTTTAATTTGATTGACTCTATCTTCGATAGCTTTTTTGTCTCCAGCACCATTTACAATTGTTGTATTGTCTTTGTCAATTGTAACTCTTTCAGCTGATCCAAGCATGTCAATTGTTGTGTTTTCTATGTTAAAACCTCTTTCTTCTGATATTACAGTTCCTCCAGTTAAAATAGCAATATCTTCTAGCATTGCTTTTCTTCTATCACCAAATCCAGGAGCTTTTACCGCAGCAATTTTTAATGCACCCCTGAGTTTATTAACTACTAAAGTAGCCAAAGCCTCACCATCAACATCTTCAGCAATTACAAGTAATGGTTTACCGCTTTGAGCAACTGGTTCTAAAATAGGAAGGAGATCTTTCATAGCAGAAATCTTTTTGTCGTACAGTAAAATATATGGACTCTCTAAATCAGATTCCATTTTTTCACTGTTCGTTACAAAATAAGGAGATAAATAACCTCTGTCAAACTGCATACCTTCAACAACATCAACATACGTATCAGTTCCTTTAGCTTCTTCTACTGTAATAACACCTTCTTTACCAACTTTTTCAAATGCTTCAGTGATTAGATCACCAATAACATTATCGTTGTTTGCAGAAATCGAAGCAATTTGTTGTATTTTTTCAGATGAGTTTCCAACTGTTTTAGCAGTTTTATTAAGATTTTCTACAATAGCAGAGACCGCTTTGTCTACACCCCTCTTTAAATCCATAGGATTTGCTCCGGCTGTAACATTCTTTAGACCTTCATTAACTATGGATTGAGCAAGGATTGTTGCAGTTGTTGTTCCGTCACCAGCTAAATCATTGGTTTTCGATGCAACTTCTTTTACCATTTGAGCCCCCATGTTTTCAAGAGCGTCTTCTAGTTCAATTTCCTTAGCAACTGTTACTCCATCTTTAGTTACCTGGGGACCACCAAATGATTTTCCAATAATAACATTCCTCCCTTTGGGACCTAATGTAACTTTAACTGCATTTGCAAGAGCATCTACGCCCTTTTTTAAGCCTTCTCTAGCTTCTATATCAAATTGTATTTTTTTAGCCATTTTAATTAAATTTTAATTATACTATAGCGAGAATATCACTTTCTCTCATTATTAAATAGTCATTACCGTCAAGCTTAAGTTCAGTTCCTGAATATTTTCCATAAAGTACTGTTTGCCCAACTTTCACTGTTATTGGGTTATCTTTTGTGCCTGCACCAACTGCAACAACATTACCTTTTTGTGGTTTTTCTTTAGCAGTATCAGGGATAATGATTCCTGATGCTGTTTTAGTTTCTGCTTCAAGAGGTTCTACTAAAACTCTGTCCGCAAGAGGTTTAATATTTAATTTGCTCATAATTTTAATTTATTAAATATAGTCATCAACCATGCCAAATACCTTTTTGTATGTATGAGGTATAAAATCATGACATCATGACATTATTTTATTCAGATTCTGTATTTGGAGAACTATCTTCTAACACTTCTTCAATTTCAAAATTATCACTATTTAGTAATTCTGATTCAGTTTGAGTTTCACCAGAATTTAAAGTGATATTTGAAAATAGGATTAGCAGCAGAAGAGCAGTAGCTAAAAACCACGTGCTTTTATCTAAGAAATCTCCAGTTTGCTTAACTCCTCCAAGTTGTTGTGAGTCTCCACCGCCGAAACTAGATGATAATCCACCTCCTTTTGGGTTTTGAACCATAATTACTAGGACTAGTAAAAATGACAAGAAAATGATTGCAAATAATATGATTGTAAACAAACTATTCATTCTTTAATCTTTTTTTTAAATCTTTAATTTGGTTTGCAAATAAACTGATTTTTTCTGGATATTTCAAACTTAATATCTTATATGCTTTCATTGCCTCTTTGTATTTTTCTTGCTTCACATAAACTTTAGCTAAAGTTTCTGTCATGAAATCTTCTTTAGTTATTTTCTTTAGTGACCTTGAGCTAACTTTTAAATTAGAAAGATTTAATTCTTGCCAACGATTTTCTGAATCTAAAATATCCTGATTTTTTATCGATTTTGTTTTTAAAATCCAATCTAAAAAAGAATTTTCGTTTGGAGAGTTAATAATTTCAATGTCTTCAAATACTTCTTTTATTTCGTTATTTGATCTTCCATCTTCAATTGTTTTTTTTAAAAATTTTCTATCAATAAATTGAATTGAAAACTCATTTAGTTTTTTATAATATTCTATTACATCATTATTTTTTAATATTAATAACATAAGAAGCTTTGATGGCAAGTAGTATGAAAAATCTTTAGATATTTTTTCGATTTCCTTGTAATCTTTCATTCTTAAATTACTTGAATTTGATAAGGAATTTATGATGTAATTTTTGTCAAATTTTACCATTTTGCTAAAGATGCGTTAAATATATCTTGTGTTAGTCTCTCAAAAATAATTTCATGAGCTTCAGATTTAACTGAAATAAGTTGTTGTTCAGCGGGATAATCAAAATAAAATGAAAATCTTCTTTGAAAATTATCGTCTTCCTTTAAAAAATTTGTAAAATTCACATTTACGCTTATACTTAGTCTGTTTTGTGCAGCATTTAAGTTTGATGTAGCAGTCATCGGACTAACTCTGTATTCAATAATTTCTCCCTCATACAATAAGTCTCCATTTGATTGTACAAGCTGAAGATTTGTTTGATTTTCAAGAATATTCTGTAATGCAATTGTAAAATCTCTATCCAAACCGGGTTCAAAAATAGACCCTACATTATTTCCAGAATTATTCTCAAACAAATTAACTTGAAAAGTTTCTGTTCCCTCTGGAATTGATGCTCCAGTGAAGGAATAATTTCCACAAGATGATAAAATTAAAATTAACAACAGGTAAAAAAATCTTTTAAAGCTTAATATCATATTGTTTAATTTTTCTGTAAAGAGTGCGTTCAGAAATTCCTAACTCTTTTGCTGCTGCTTTTCTTTTACCATTATTTCTTTCTAGAGACTTTATAATTAATTCAAGCTCTTTGTCCTGAATAGAGAGAGTTTCCTCCTCAAAAATTTCTTCAGCGTATTCAAAATTATCATTCTGAGTTTGATATTCACTTTTATCATTGATTGTTACTAAGGCTTGATTATCATAATTATCATTTAACTTTTCTGAAATATCGTTCAAGTCAGAGATTTTATAGTCAGGATCATCATTTTGAATTTTGTTAATTACTTTTTTTACTTCATTCAAGTCCTTCTTCATGTCAAAAAGTATTTTGTAAAGTATTTCTCGTTCAGAAGAAAAATCACTTCCATCATTATTTTCTTCTATCAGAGCAGGTAAATTACTAATTGGATTAGGTAGATAACCTCCCAAAAGACTAGCATTTATTGCTCTTTCTTGCTCCAAAACAGATAGTTGTTCTGTGACATTTTTTAATTGTCTAATATTACCATTCCATCTGTAATTCTTTAATAATATTTGAGCTTCATCATCTAACCTAACAGTTGGCATATTATATTTTTTTCCAAAATCAGAAGCAAATTTTCTAAAAAGCAGGACTATATCATTTTTTCTTCTCCTTAATGGAGGTATATTAATTTCTACTGTACTCAATCTGTAGTATAAATCTTCTCTAAATTTATTTTTTTTGATTGCTGAATCCATATTGACATTTGTCGCGGCCACTATTCTTACATTAGTTTTTTGAACTTTTGAAGAACCAACTTTTATAAATTCTCCATTTTCTAAAACTCTTAGTAGCCTGACTTGTGTAGTCATTGGCAATTCACCAACCTCATCCAAAAAAATTGTCCCCCCATCTGCAACTTCAAAATATCCAGACCTTGTGGATGTAGCACCCGTAAACGCACCCTTTTCGTGTCCAAATAATTCAGAGTCAATTGTACCCTCAGGAATTGCTCCACAATTTACTGCAATAAATTTATTGTGCTTTCTGTGAGAAAGTTGATGAATTATTTTTGGAAATACTTCTTTTCCCACACCACTTTCACCAGTGATTAAAACTGAGATATCTGTTGGAGATACTCTTAAGGCTTTTTCAATAGATCTATCAAGCATTGGATCAGTTCCAATAATCTCGAATCTTTGTTTAATATTTTGAACTTCTTGATTCATATTATATAGCTTTCCCTATTAATGTAGTTGCTGTGTTTGATTCAATAAATATTTCGACAAGCTCTCCAGGATGTAGATTTTTCTTTGGAAACACAACCATTATGTTTTGTTCATTTCTTCCTGCCCAATGATCATTTGATTTTTTTGATTCCTTTTCTATTAAAACTTCAGTTTTATTACCAACATATTTTGATAAATTTTCTAAACTATGCTTTTGTTGAAGATTTATTATTTCAGAAAGTCTGTTTTGTTTTGTTTCCTCATCAATATTGTCATCAAGTTTTCTAGAAGCGAGAGTCCCTGGTCTTTCTGAATATTTGAACATGAAGCCAAAATCATATTTTACCTCTTCCATCAAACTTAATGTGAGCTCATGATCGCGAGCTGTTTCATTTGGAAATCCAGTAATCATATCATGTGAAAAACCACAATCAGGTAAAATTCCTTTAATCTTGGAAATAAGTTCTAAATATTCATCTCTAGAATGCTGTCTGTTCATCGCTTTTAGTATAACATCACTTCCTGATTGAACTGGCAAATGGATATGATTACAAATATTTTTATGCTTCTTCATGGTAAAAATAACCTCGTCATGAAAATCTTGAGGATTCGATGTGGTAAATCTTATTCTCATCTTAGGAAATTCATTTGCAACTAAATCCAAAAGTTTTGAAAAGTTTAAAGCCGTCTTTTTTTGAATTTCAGATGCATTTTTAAAATCTTTTTTTAAGCCTCCTCCGTACCATAAATAGCTGTCAACATTCTGACCTAATAGCGTTATTTCTTTGTAACCTTTATTTTTTAAATCCAAAATTTCATTTATGATACTTTTCGGATCTCTGCTTCTTTCCCTGCCTCTCGTAAAGGGAACTACACAAAACGTACACATATTATCACATCCTCTAGTAATTGACACAAAAGCAGAAATTCCATTAGTATTAAATCTTTGTGGGTTGATGTCCCCATATGTTTCATCTTTGGACAGCAACACATTTACAGCATCATTTCCAGAATTAACTTCTTTTAAAAGATTTGGCAAGTCTCTGTAAGCATCGGGACCTACAACTAAATCTACTATCTTTTCTTCTATTAAAAACTTTTCTTTAAGTCTTTCAGCCATACATCCTAAAACCCCAATTTTAAGAGTTCGATTTTTTTTCTTTAAGTGATCAATACTTGAAAGCTTCTTTCTAATAGTTTGTTCAGCTTTTTCTCTGATAGAGCATGTGTTAAGTAGAATTAAGTCAGAATTCTCTATTGTATTAGTATTTGAATATCCAATACTTTCTAAAATTGATGCAACAACCTCAGAATCAGCAAAGTTCATTTGACACCCATATGATATTAGGTGAAATTTTTTGTTTAGAGTAGTCTTTTCTACTTTGATAGCTTCTTTAGATTCAACAATCATTTTATTGTTTTAGTGATGCAAATATATAAAAACATGACAATTTGTCTTGTTTTTAATCAATCCATTCCGCTAAAAATATATTAGTATCTCTTGTGCCACCGTTATTTCTGTTTGATGAAAATAATAAGTGCTTACCATCATTAGAAAAAACCGGGAAAGAATCAAACATTTCACCATAGGTAATTTGTTTAAGATTTCTTCCATCTATATCGATTGAATAAATATTAAAAGGGAATCCAACATCAGAGTTGTAATTAGATGAGAATAATATTTTATCTCCGCTAGGATGAAAGAAGGGACTCCAGTTAGCATTTCCTAAAAATGTCAATTGTTTTAGGTTTGATCCATCCGAATCACAAATAAATAACTCCATATTAGTTGGCTGAACTAGCCCTTTTGATAGTAATTCTTTATACTTATTTTCTTCATCTTCTCCATTGGGTCTTGATGCCCTAAAAACTATTTTGGTTCCATCAGGCGAGAAAAATGCTCCACCATCATATCCAAGATCAAAAGTTATTTGTTTAACATTAGAACCATCAATGTTCATTGTATAAAGTTCTAAATCACCAGACCTATCACTGGTAAAAACTATTTTATCTCCTAATGGTGATACAGTAGCTTCTGCATCATATCCTGGACTATCAGTTAATTTTCTTAAAATATTGCCATCAAAATCAGCTTCATATATATCATAAGAGTTATAGATTGGCCAAACATAATTACCGTCAACCCTCAATGGTGTTTCAGGACATGTTTCCTGAGATTCATGTGTTGAGGCATAAATTATATTGTTATTAGGTAAAAAGTAAGAGCATGTAGTTCTTCCTTTTCCTGTACTTACCATTTTAGGTGTTTCAGCGTCATAAGATTGATCAAAATTTCCATAGAACATTTGATCACACTCCAATCCCCATTTTGAATTGTTAGATTGAAATACAATTTTTTTATCGTCAAAACTCCAATAGGCTTCAGCATTATCACCACCAAATGTTAATTGTTTTAAAGATTTAAAATTTTTCTCTTGAGGTTTAATTAAATCAGAGTTTTGTTTGGCACAGGAGTTGAGCAAAAGTAGAATAAGCAAAAAAAATCTTTTCATTTAATAGTTTTATTTTTGCGCAAATGTAAATCAAAAAGTATGAAATTATTTATCAAGTTTATTTTTTTAACATTACTCTTTTCATGTTCAGAAAATTATGTTTACGAAAATAAATTAAAATATGATGTTAAAAATTTGTCTGACGACAAGTATGAGGGCAGGGAAGCTGGTAAAAATGGTGAAAAGGAAGCAGCTAAATACATCGAATCCAGATTCAAAGAAATTGGATTACTTCCAAAAGGTACGGAGGAATTTATCCAACCCTTTAATTTCAAAAACAGCTCTAACCCCCACAGTAGAGCAACAATTGCCGAGGGCAATTCTGATGGTTTAATTTCTTCAAATGTTATCGGCTTCATAAATAATGAATCAAAAACAACTGTTGTTTTTGGCGCTCATTACGATCATCTTGGTTTTGGAAATTCAAGTTCACTGAGTAGTGAAAAAGAAATTCACAATGGTGCTGATGATAATGCTAGTGGTGTCGCTATTGTTTTAGATTTAGCATCTAAACTTATTAATATGGATTCTTCAAACAACTACTTGTTTATTGCGTTCGGGGCTGAAGAGTTAGGTCTTTTAGGCTCAAATTATTTCAACAAGTATCCTACAGTAGATTTAGAATCTATTAACTATATGTTCAATTTTGATATGGTTGGTAGATTGAATGATCAAAATAATTTGGCAATTTATGGAACAGGGACATCACCTATTTTTAAACAAACTATATTGTCAAATAACAAACACTTTAAAATAACAGAACATGAATCCGGACAAGGTCCATCTGATCATACATCCTTTTATTTGAGTGATATTCCAGTTTTACACTTTTTTACTGGTCAACATTCTGAATACCATAAGCCGACTGATGATTTTGAGTTAATTAATTTTGAAGGGCTTGAAAAGATATCTGATTATATTATTGAATTGGTTGATGATTTAGATGACAATGGAAAGTTAAAGTTTAAGAAGACAAAGGATGAAAACTCTAGGATGTCTCCAAAGTTTAGCGTTACACTGGGTGTAATGCCAGATTATTTGTTTGATGGAAAAGGAATGAAAATTGATGGAGTTTCATCGGATAAACCGGCAGAGAAAGGAGGTATTTTAAAAGGCGATATAGTGATTAAGATTGATAAATATGATATTGAAAACATGATGTCATACATGAAAACTTTATCAAAATTTAAAAAGGGAGATAAGGTTATAGTTTCAGTCCTTAGAAATTCTAAAATTGAAAAAATAAATATTGAGTTTTAAAAAATCATATACTTTTGTGAACTTAAAATTAGCATATGCCTAAGAATTTAGTAATCGTAGAGTCACCAGCTAAAGCTAAAACAATTGAAAAATTTTTAGGCGGGGATTTTAAGGTGGTTTCAAGTAATGGTCATATTTCAGATTTACCATCCAGTGAATTAGGAATTGATGTTGAAAATAATTTCCAACCAAAATATCAAGTATCTAAAGAGAAAAAAGAAATAGTCAAAAAATTAAAAAATGAATCTAAAAAGGTTGATGTTGTTTGGTTAGCAAGTGATGAAGACAGAGAAGGGGAAGCCATTGCTTGGCATTTAAAAGAAGCTTTAAAATTAGATGATTCAGCAACAAAAAGAATTGTTTTTAGAGAAATCACTAAAGACGCAGTTTTGAATGCAATATCAAATCCTAGAAAAATAAATCAATCCTTAGTTGATGCTCAACAGGCTAGAAGAATTTTAGATAGACTTGTTGGATATAAAATATCTCCAATTTTATGGAGAAAAGTTAAGGGAGGATTATCTGCAGGAAGAGTACAGTCAGTTGCATTGAGATTAATTGCTGAGAGAGAGAAGGAAATAAATGATTTTATTCCAAAAGAGTTTTACAAAACATCTGCAGTTTTTAATACAGTTAATGGAGAAACTTTCAGAGCTAAATATTTAGAAAATATTTATGAAAATTCGGAATTAAATTC
>Ga0255778_10000520_pt1 | contig 35459 bp, 30 predicted proteins | sample 071ome_31_FD_179976 | JGI IMG/M metagenome (GOLD analysis project Ga0255778, IMG submission 179976) | Coastal salt marsh microbial communities from the Groves Creek Marsh, Skidaway Island, Georgia - 071405CT metaG (version 2) | ecosystem: Environmental > Aquatic > Marine > Intertidal zone >...
GGACTTGTGGTAGGCCAGGCGAACCGTGGTCAAACGGGCGAGGAAACGGATATAGCTGCGGCGGCTGCTTTGGCGGCGGTGGCGGCGGTGGCGGCACATCGCACGGCGGCGGCTGGGGTGGTAAAGGTGCTGTCCGTATTATTTGGGGTCCAAACCGAGAATGGCCATCAACAGGTACAGCTGATCAATAATATAGGAAGATTATAACATGTATGTAAAAATTGACGAAAACGGTGATCCAATAAGCGGAATGATACTTCCTGAAAATCTAGAATATATTTTAGGTACAAAAGAGATCACTTCTGAACTTTTAACAGAAAATGGATATGCTGAAGTACTGCATCCACATGGTCCAGATCCAGACGTTATTGGAACAGGTACAGATAAAAACTGGGAAGGTACTGACAACATTATTAAAAATGATGACGGTACATATGAAAGAGAGTGGATTGTAGAAACTATTGATGTTGCTGAAAAAGTTCGCCGTTGGATTCTTGGCCCAAGAGAACAACGTTTATTTAAAACAGATTGGACTCAAATGAACGACAGTCCGTTATCTGATGAAGATAAAGCAGCATGGGCTACTTATAGAGCTGCTTTAAGATCTATAACAGATGATAATGATCTAGCAAACATGTCAAGCCCAGAAGAAATTGATTGGCCAACACCGCCGGGTCCATTAGATGGTTCCGGTATTGGTGGTAAGTGGGAACAAGCCCCAGCACCAGATCCTGAATAATAAAAACCCGCGTTAAGCGGGTTTTTTTAATCTTTCCTTTTAAATTTTAATGGCAGTTATCTTTCTATCATAACAATTTTCCTCCCATAATCCAATTTACATTAATGCGCCTTGGCGCTTTAGATAATATAGGAGAATGTGGAGTAGTGGAATTGAATAATATTGCACTGTTTTCTTTATGCATTATTTTTTTATCTTCAAACATTGTGCCACCGTCGCTTTCATTTACATAGTATAATAAACTAAAAAAATTACTAGACTCGTGATCTGTATGCCAGCCTGTACTTTGCCCAGGGGTATAAAAATTAATTAAACAACGATTTAACCCTTCAAACTGAAACCATTCTTTGTTATCATCAATCCACCAGTCTAACATATACATTAAAGAATCTACATTTGACCAATCTTCGTAGTTAGTTGCAATATTAAAAGGTTGTTTAGCAAAACATGCTTTGTCTAGTGTAATATTATGTCCACCAAAACCTGGATAATGCCAATCAATTAATGGAGACAACAATTGATTCTTTGCTCTATTATGTAACCATGTAGGTGCAAAGTTTTCAAAATGTTTAATCATTAATATTCCTAACTGTTATTAGTTTGTTATATTCTGGCAAATATAGATACTCAATGTCGCTATTAGCAAGTGTACGTATAGCATCGTCTAAGGTTTCAACTAACGGTTCTCCCCCTAGATTAAACGAAGTATTAAACACAATAGGTACACCGGTTTGCTCATATAATTCTTTAATTATATCATAGTAATGAGGATTTTGTTCACGCTTTACTGTTTGAATACGACATGTACCATCTACATGAATAATACTAGGAATCTTTTCAGCAACACCTGGCTGACAGTTCATAGCGTACATCATGTGCGGGCTTTGATCCATACCCCTCATGTCAAACCATTCGTGTGCAAACTCATGTAGGATACTACCTGCAAATGGACGGAAATATTCACGGCGTTTTACTTTGTTTACAAAGTCTTTGCCATCCGGATCAGTTGCATCATACATAATACTTCTGTTACCTAGTGCTCTAGGCCCGTTTTCTGAACGTCCTTGAAATATAGTAACAATATTTCTATTACCAGTTACTTTACCTGTCATAAGTTCAACTACATCTTTCTTAGTAACGGTTTGAATTTCTGCATTATATTTTTTTGCTGTTAGAACAATTTCGTCATTAGTATAAGTGTATTGTGGTCCTAAATATAAACTATCTGCATACTCTCTAACGTTATTGTCGTCAGTTAGTGAATGATATCCTAGTAATGCTGCACCCATTGCTGTACCTGCATCGTTAGATATTGGTTCTACATAAAAATTAATACCTTCGTCTTTTAATTGTCCTAAATACCAATAATTAGCAACACAGTTTAGTCCATATCCTCCGCTAAGTACTACATTTTTACATCCTGACATAGCAACAGCTTTTCGAATAAGTCTTAGTACTTCTGCTTGACTTTGAGTTTGTACAGCATATGCTAAATCTCGTCTATTTTGTAATAAAGTTAAGTCATTTACAGATTCGTCTGTTGTCAGTTCTTCATATCTTCCTTCGTTAACTAATGCACCATTAGGGTATGTAGGAATAATTACATTACGATCAGAAGTCCTCCATTTACCACCATTGCCGTCTGTGTAAATTTGAGGAATTCTATCATTAGGTTTACCATATGGAAATAGCCCCATAGTTTTTCCAGCTTCAATTGGTTGCCATCCGCAATATTGTGTTACTGCTTCGTATGCTTTAACTATGCCTGCACTATCATCTAAAAATAATTCGTGTGTACTATCTTGTTCGTTAAAATCATCAGATGCCATGTTAGGTATATGTTTACTAAGGTAAGGACCTCTGCCTCCTTGGTGTTTATAAAGAGTAGTAAATTTTGCAGGATAATTACAATTAATAATACTTTCAAGTTCCCATGTCATATGGTCTTCGCCATTAATATTCATAGGAATAAATGTTCCAGCACCGTCTACAATGACACTTACTGCTTTATCAAATCCTGATCGATAAAACGCACAAGCAGAATGTAATTTATGGTGCATGTGGCTTAAATCAATGACTTGAGGATGCTCATACGGAACATCTCTTTGTTCGATAAGTCCTAATTTTCTTGCTAATCCAGTATAAACGTCATCGCCAGTAAAATCAACTTGTCCTGCTGTGTCCTTTAACGACTGAGTGTGTGCTATAAACAAATAATCAATTTTGTCTGTATATTCTAAAATTTTAACCATAGATGCATAAGGACCGCCGTCGTACTTAATTCGACTTAGGCGTTCTTCTTCAATAGAAAAAATTACTTTTCCGTCTTTAAGTAAGCATACACCCGAATTATGTCCTCTAGCAATTGCTGCTATCCAACCTGTTTTCATAAATTACCTCAGATATTTTTACTAACTGAATCTACAATTAACAACAACTTATCGTTATCTAAGTCCATTAATCGTTCATTATTAATATCAGCAACTTCGTCATAACACATTCTTAATGGACTATACATTTTTTTACCTTCGCCAAAATCAATTATATCAAATGTTTTGTATTCTGGGTAAGTAACATTAATTGCAAATGTACTTCCTAGTATAACAGTTGATTTTTTATTCATACTGTGTGCTATGTGTTGACCTACGCTGTCGCATCCTAAAAAATAGTCGGCATGTTTTATTATACCTGCCCATTGACGTAGATTTAAATTTGGTATTTGTGCTGGTACGTCTTTACATCCTAACTCATTAAAATCTAACTGTTTTTCGACCATAACAATTACTGTATATTTTTCTTGTAACTTGTTGATAATCTTAACAGCATCATTTATTGAGAAGGATTTTCCGTAAGGGTCGAGATTTACTCTATCTGGTTCTAAATCAGAACCCCTTCCAAAAGGCTGAAAAACAATTGTTTTTTTATTTTTACGATCAGATTTAATATTTTTTATTGTTTCTTTTGCACTTTGATCTTCGTCTCTTGTAAGTATTAAATTTGCCGGAGGCAAATTTCTTATACCTTTTTTATTAATAGCAATATCAAACGCTTGAGAAATAGAACATTGTTGTGTATAATACTCTCTTACGTGATATGGTTCAGGCTGCAAATAATTCATATCTTCAATAATATCTGTAAATAAATTTTTATGTCGCCAGTCGTACACTCTTTTGTGAAGTGTAGGATGAGAAATAAAAAGTTCAGTTCCGTAATCAACTACTACAATAAAATTATCGTCTGGATTTTCTTGTTCGTACTGTTCTAGTGCAGGTATTGAACACAATACCCTTCCTGCCCCGCCATTAATATTAAATGCTGTATCAAATTTTATCATTATCAATTATAACTCTAAATATGTTAATGCTTCTCTTGATCCTATTGGTCCTTTAACAAAGACATTAAATGCTATACTAATTCGCTCCCAATCATCTTTATTTTGATCTACGCTGTGCATTAAAGTAGAAGGAAACACTGCAATAGTGTTTGTACTTACAGGCACTTTATAACTGGATGCATTGTATATATTGAAATGTGTCTTTTCAAAGTCTAACATTGGCTTAGGATCGTTATAAAATACAATATGATCTTCTGTTCCTGTTTGTAGATAAAATGTTCCACTAACAACACTGTTATAATGATAGTGTATGTGATGTGTTGTATCTTTTGGATTTACATTACCCCACGATTGTGTAATATAAAAATCAGTAGTAGTCCACCCCATAATATGATTTGTAAACTCTGTTACCGCTGTGACAATTTGACTTTTAATTTCAGAAAATTCTGGCAATTCAAGTATGTTATCTTCCCAGGTTGAAAAATTGCCACCTGAATTTTTACGACTGTCTAACGACTTTAAAAAATCAATAGCATCTTGATGCGGAGTTTTGTCGTTATTAACGACAAACACAGGCTGCGAAAATAAAGGGTAAATCTCAGTCGGAATCTGTTGTGTCATTATAGATATTCTCTTTTAAATAGTTAGAAAGTATTGGTGAACTGTTAGCTCTTTTCTCCCATAAATTAATTCTTTCTTGACGCTGATTAACAAAAGTATCTACAGTATCTTTAACACTAATGCCATAAGTTTTTTCTGCATGTAATACGTTAAGAATATTAAACACAAAATAGTTCATTCCAGTAGCAACACAATGCGTGCCACCTTCTATATCGTGTTTAAAATCAAACATTTTTTTGTTTGCTAGATATGCAAATCCTTTGTTAATTGTTGGTATTTGTTTAACCATATTAGGACTGAAACTTTTGTTTTTAACATCTTGCCAATAGGGGGTATCTTCTCTTATAGACAACGCATAGTGTAGTGCTACAAATTCTGCAAAGTTTTCATAAAGGTTTCTAGTTGCGGTATTATAAACATCACGATCCCACTGTGTGCCATAACCTCGCTGTAATACGCTTACTAACATTAATAAAAATTCGTGTACAGTAAATAATCCGTTTGATTCTAACGGCTCGATAAATCCTGCACTTAAACCTATTGCTACAACGTTTTTAACCCAGGTGCGTTCATGTATACCAATACGCATATTAATAGGTCTAAATGTAAGAGCTTCAACTTCGTCGGGTGTGCGTGGTACAGTCATTTTGTCACTCATAAGATGTTGTTTAAATTCTTCTAATGCATCTTCTTGAGAGATGTGCTTATCGCTATAAACATATCCTGTTCCTAATCTACTCCATAAAGGGATATTCCAAACCCAACCGTTGTTTATTGCTGTACAATTAGTGTACGGCTCAATTTCTTTTTCTTTATCAACATAAGGCAATTGGGTTGCCCATGCTTTGTTATTAGGAATAATATGATTAAACGATTCAAAAGGCTCACTTAATGCTTCTCCTAATAGTAAACTTTTCCATCCAGTACAGTCGATATATAAGTCAGCATTGTGTTTGCCTAGTGTTTTTAATGTTAAGTTATCAATGCCGTGATTACTTGTTTCTATAGAAACAACTTCGTCATCTATATGTTTTACACCTTTAGGTATACAATAGTTTTCTTTAAGCCATTTTCCGAATAGTGCAGCGTCCATGTGATAAGCAACATCAGTATCTTTTCTAAAAGGTTCTAAGTCAGACCAATCAGTTGGAAACTTATTGTTTTCAACAAATGGCATTGAAGGATAATAAGTTTTACAATAATCCTCGACAGGTGTTTCCGGATACAATGCTTTTTTAGCTTGCCAGTCAGTTAAACCTGCAGGTGTGTCATCGGTGCAAGGAGTTCCAAATGGGTAATGAAATGAACCATAATCTTTTTCATAAAAGTCGGTAAATTTAATACTTAACTTGTAAGAAGCATTTGTATGTTTCATAAAATCTTCTTCATCAATATCAAGAGCAGACATCCAGTAACGTATGCCACCTAGTGTGCTTTCGCCAACGCCAACAGTTGGTATATTAGAACTTTCGATTACCGTAATTTCTTTTTCTGGAAAAAATTTAATAAGAGTTGCAGCAGTCATCCATCCTGCACTTCCTCCTCCTACTACTGTTATTTTTTTAATTTCTGGCATATGTACTCCTAATATTAATAATTATCAGTATCATTGTTCTTTAATATCAAGATCTGATATATAATTTGTATAAGAGGAATCTAAATGGAAGAAGAAGTTGAAATAAATTTTCATGAACCAGCAAACTTAGGATTTGTTGTTTGTAAAGTGCCGACAGAAATACTCAATGAAATTAAAAAAGAAGTACAAGAAGTACAAGAAGACTTTGAAAAAGCAGTTGATAACCGACATAATTTAGTTGGACATATTAATAACGAGTATACTTTAGAAAAAAGCAAATCTTTTCTAGAACCGTTCCTTTTAGAAATAGGCCAGCAGTATAATAATAGATATAACTATGTTTCAACTGTAAGTGGCGTTATGAGCGGTAAAATAGGTTTTGATTTAACTTTAGACGGATATTGGGTTAATTTCCAAAAAAAACACGAGTTTAATCCTATGCACCATCATGCTGGTGTTTACAGTTTTGTTATTTGGTTAAATTTGCCTTTTAATCATAAAGATGAAGAAGCAATATACCCTATAGTAAACGGAGAAAATAGAACATCAAAGTTTACATTTCATTATACAGATATTTTAGGAAATTTAGGTCTTTACAGTATTCCTGCAGACCGAGATCTCGAAGGACATTTAGTTTTCTTTCCGTCAAAATTAAATCATAGTGTTAATCCGTTTTACACTTCAGATGATTATAGAATAAGTGTAGCTGGTAATTTACAAATAAAACCCAATGTCGAATCTATTTGGAGGAAGAAATGAACTTTTGTATAGTCGGTGGCGGCACAGCAGGATTAGTCTCTGCTTTGATTATAAAAACTAGATTTCCGTATAGTGATGTTGATCTTGTAAAATCAGACAAAATTGGAATTATAGGTGTAGGTGAAGGATCAACAGAACACTGGCAAACTTTTGCAGATTACGTAGGAATATCTAACGAAGAACTTATTAAAGAAACTGATGCAACTTTTAAAATTGGAATTATGTTTGAAGACTGGGGAGTTCCAACATATATGCACAGTATACAAGATGGTTATAATCTTCAATTACAAAATGAATATCCATACATTTACGGTAATATTATAAAAGAAAATGTACATTCGGATAATTTATCAAGTAAATCGTTTTGGGAAAATAAAATTAATACTTGGTATGTTAAAAATAATGTATCCCCAGTTGCACAATACCACTTTAACACATTTAAATTAAATCAGTTTTTAACAAAAAAAGCATTAGAAAAAGGTGTTAAAATTATTGATGACGAAATTACTGATATAACACATGACAAGTCTGGTAATATAGTAGAATTACGTAGCAAAGATTCTGCGTATAGATATGATTTTTACATTGATAGCACAGGATTTAAAAAACTACTAATTACTTCGCTTGGTGCTAAATGGGTGTCGCATAAAGAATTTTTACCAACTAATAATGCAATAGTTTTTCAAACACCAGACACTGAAAATTATAACATGTGGTCACTGGCTAAAGGTATGAAATATGGCTGGATGTTTAGGACACCAACATACGGACGCTGGGGTAACGGATACATTTATGACGGTGAGTTTTTAACACCGGATCAGGCAAAACAAGAAATTGAGGAAACACTGGGATATGAAATAACTATCGGAAAACACATAAAGTTTGATCCTGGTGCATTAGATAAAACATGGATCAATAATTGTTGTGCTGTTGGTCTTAGTTCTAGTTTTATAGAACCTCTAGAAGCGTCAAGCATTGGTGCTACAATACAACAGGTTTTTATGCTCATTAATTCAATACCAAATTATGATCAAGAAGCAATCGACCAATATAATAAGTCTTATAGATCTGTAGTAGAAAACATCCGAGACTTTATTGTTTTTCATTTCCAATGTAAACGTAGAGATACAGAGTTTTGGAAAAAGGTTGCTAATTTGCCTGTTCCAAATAGTTTACAACAAAAAATGGATTTATGGAAAAATAGACTTCCTTGTGAAATGGATTTTGACTTAGATTCAAAATATGTGTTATTTAAAGCATTACATTTTTTGATGGTTGCACACGGTGTTGAACATTTTAATATTTCTAAAATTAAAGAAGAGTTTGACTCATTACCTAATGATATTAAATTTGATGCAAACAATGTTTGGACAAATTTAAAACAAGAATATGATCCTAATGAAGATTTTATTACACATAAAGAATTTTTAAAACTTATAAGAGAAAGCTAATGACTCCACATAAAATTATTGTCGTCGGTGGCGGCACAGCAGGTATAATGTCTGCAACATATTTTAAAGCATACTGGGGAAATTTAGTCGACGTTACTGTTGTTTATGATCATAGCTCTCCAGGAATCGGAGTCGGAGAAAGTTTAACACCTACATTTGATACATATCTAAAAAGAGTCGGAATAACCACCCAAGATTTAATAGAAAACTGCCACGCTACTATTAAGTTAGGATTAAAGTTTAAAAATTGGACTAAAAATTCTACTGGATATCACAGCTTTCCTTTAAATCAAAATATAGAAGATTTAACTAACATAGATTTAGATTTTTATCTACCAGAAGCGGGTGAAATATTAAACAATAATTTTCAACAAGGTATATCTTATAATGATTTATTTTTTGAAACAAATAAAATTCCTAGCAACGATCTCAGTAGTTTTAGACATGCATTGCATGTAGATGCAAATAAATTAGGAAGATATATTGAATGGAGATTTAAAGACTATTTAAACATAGTAGACGGAGTAGTTGAAACTGTTAATTTTAAAAATAATAAAATAGATTCTTTAATATTAAAAAATGGAAACACTATAACTGGTGATTTGTTTATTGACTGTTCAGGTTACCAACGGTTGTTAATAAGCAAGTTAACGTCTGATTGGGTAGATATTTCAAAAGACTTGCCTACAGATAGGACAATACCAAATCCGTTGTTTAAAGAGTTCGACACAATACCTGTTTATACAACTGCTGAAGCAACAAAAGACGGATGGATACTGGATGTACCTTTATCAAATAGACACGGTACTGGTTATGTATATTCTTCTAAGTTTACATCAGACGACGAAGCTAAAAAAGAATTTAATAGTTGGTTATTAAAAAACTACAATACAGAATTACAATCAGACAGAGTTATAAAATTTAAAAACGGATATCATAAAAAATCTTGGGTTAATAATTGTTTGTCTATTGGGTTAAGCTCTGGATTTATAGAACCATTAGAAGCAACGTCAATTCATTTAGTAGTTATACAATTAGAAATATTTGCAAAGTTGTATAATTTAAATTCTGAAGAGGAAAACTTTAATCAAGAAGTATTTAACACAGAAATAAGAAACTTCTATGAAAATGCATTTCAATATATTAGATTTTTTTACGATACAAACAGGACTGACAGCGAATTTTGGAAATACATGACTAACAATCGACCCCAGTGGTTAAAAAATTTAAATAAACAATTATCTAATGGGTTCATAAATGATATTCATTTTTCAAACAGCCTTGCAATAATGTTTAGTAGTCTTAGTTTTATTAATATTGGATATTATCATAACAAATTTAATCCTACCGCTGTTAGAAAGTATCTCGAAAACAAACACTTATACAATAGGTGTTTAGAAGCTGATACAATAGTTACAAAAAACAAAACAAAGATTTTTAACAGTGCAGTTGATCATACCTTGCTTATTCGATCTATTCTTAGTAAGATAAATATATAAAAGGGTATCACTATTATGGCAAACAATTTTACGTTTAGTACAGGTATAAACAATACAGTAAAATTAAACAACAATTCGGGGTTTAGTTACGAAGGACCTTGGAAACAATTATACAATAATACATTAGTTGAAAAATGGTATCTTGGAGATTTTTCTAGCGCAGAATTTACTATATCAGCTGATTATGACAATACTCACAAAGAAATACTTAAATGTCTAGTTACAGCTGGCATTGATGTAGCAAACGTAGTTATCTATGCTAGAAGTAATTTTGGTGTAGACTTAATAAATCTATCAGTTACTGTAAACGGGTCAAGTGTCGAATTACTTGCTAGTCCAACTTCTGAGGTTTATGCAGGAACAAGATTTATACATACAGGATCGTTTTTTGGAAATCAGAAACCATTAACTCCATGATAAATACAATAGCGGAGGAGTTAAATGTCAGTAATTAATGGACCTTTTAGATCACAGTACGGCTTCAAAAGCCCTAATTTTACTGTTGACAGTGACGGCAATATTATAGCAACTAGTATTACGGTATCTAACACAGGACCAGTTGATCCTGAAGATCCTACTACTTCTGCCAGTGATTTTAGATTTACAGAGCAAGCTGGAAATTTTAGATTTGTTACTACTCCAGGAAATAATCCATCAATTACACTGAAAAGAAATAAAACATATTCTTTTGAGTTAACTAGTTTTTCAACATTAACATTTAATATTTTTAGAGATGATTTAACAACGTTATATAATACAGGATTACGTCATACAGATGGTACTGCTGGATCAAATGCTCAAGGAAAAGACACCGGTATTTTGTATATTGATGTTGCATTAAATGCTCCGGACACATTATATTACGCAGACGCCACAGGAACAGTTTACGGAGAAATTACTGTAGAAGATCCTGAAGGTCTTTTTAGTACTGTTGACATTAACAGCACTATAGATTCAACATCTGCAACAACTGGAGCATTAACTGTTGCAGGCGGTATTGGATTAGAAAAAAGTTTAACAGTAGGCGAAAATGCAAATATACTAGGTAATGCAGATGTTGGCGGGGCATTAACTGCCCAAGAAGTAAATGTTGATGGTATCGGAATTGCAAAATTAGAAACAGGTACTAACTTAGAATTAGTTGCAGGAAACAGGATAATAATAAAAGTTGCTGATGTCAGAATAGCTAATTTAACTAGTAACGGATTTGAAAATGTTTCTATCTCTAATTCTACAATAAATAGTAGTACAATAAACGATACAGTAATCGGAGATATAACGCCGTCTACAGCAACATTTGAATCTGTGTTAATAAATGACGTTACAACTTCGCCTAAGAGTGCAGCAACTAAAAGTTACGTTGATAGTAGCGCAACTGCACTAGCAGTAGCATTTGGAATATAAAAATGGCAAAAAAGCAAATTAAAAATTACGTATTTAAACCAGGGATAGGCTCAAACGATTATGTTTATCCAGATGCATACAGTCTTTTAAGTAGTAATAGAGACTTTATTATTTCAGAAGCAACTCAATACATTGCCCAAGAAGTAATTGATGCTACAAAGTGTCAACGAGATATTGGATATATTATTGATGGTGTAGCAGCAGATGCAGTACTAGGAACTAGTTATAATGCATACTTTTTAGGTTTAGCAGAATATAATAGCTTAGACATTTCTAAAACAGTTATTAGAACAATTGAGCGTACAAAATCAGAAATACAAGCTATTCCAGAAGTATTAAGTGAAGCAACTTTTAATGCACGTATCGGAAGTTCTATTGATGAAATTCTAAATATTATGCAGAATGGTAGAGATGCTGCTAATCCAGTAACATATACCATTCCAGGAGGTGTTGCACCAGATAGACAAGCAGCTCATACTAAAATTATAGAAAATTTAAATTTTATGGCTGCAGAAGTTAATGCCTGGGTAGATGTAAATTATCCTTTGCACGATCACGATGTTGACAAATGTACACGAGATGTAAAATATGCATTATTAGCAGCAGCATATGATGTCCTTTATCAAGGAAATAGTGCAAGTTACGACAGTGCAAAGTTTTTTAATAATTATGCCGCTGCTGGAAATACAGGAATTACAGCCGAACATCAAGCACAAACAGTTGCAGCATACAGACATTTACAAACAATAATTTCTGATGTAGTACAGGGAATATCTGTTAGTCCTTCAACTGGAAATTCAACTCCACAAGTAACAGCTGGGTTAACAGCAAACTCTGCAACAGGTACCGAAGTTTCTAATCTAATAGATATTGTTGCAGATGTTGTAGAAAATGGAACAGGAGCATTACCCGGTATAAGAACTGCACCAACAATCACATTATCTACTGCTGGCGAGCAAACAGCATATAACCAAATTCTTACTGACAAAACAGATATTATAGATGCTGTTACTTGGTCACCAACATATACATATAACCAAGAAAAATGTGAACGAGATATGGGTTACGTTGTTGATGCATATCTTTATGATCTTAGATATGGCGGCAATCATAAACTATTAAACACAATTAAGTATTATTGGGAAGAAGATGTAGCACAAGTAGACGGAAATAGAATTCCTGAAATTGATACACATAATTTTATTGGTGATTTAATCTTAGATTATATTTTTACAAACACATCTTGGGCAAATGTAGGATTGATTCCGCAAACAGTTGATGTATCTAAAACAACAGAATCAGGAGCTATTACTAAAATAACTTCATTAGTCGGCTCAACAGTTGCCGTTATTACTAACGGTTTAAGCAGTATGCCAGCAGAAGAAGAAACTGGTGTAGGTTATGTTAAGATTCAAGGCAAATATCAAAGCAATACATTGCTGTTAATTACAAATACTACTAAAAATGAAGTCATTTACAACTTTAGTAACAGTGATTTAGGAGCCTCTGTTACTATAAAAGATTATGGTGATGATGATGATTTTGTAAAATATTTGCAAACTACTGATGGTGTAACTACAATAGAATTAGTTTACAATACTTCTACCCATAGCGCAACCGATGATATTCAAATCTTTGTAGAAGAACAGGAAGTAAGAACACGCCCATACGATTTTGGAACAGATGCAATTGAACGTATGCGTATTGCACCTCCGTTAAGTATGCTTGATGCTGACTTTGAGTACGGATTACAGCCTACCAAATGGAGTGCTATTGCAACAATGCGTGGATATCCGAGTGTTTATGAAATTCCGGGTACAGACACTTCAGTATCTAGCGTAGTAACTGACGCTTCTACAGGAACAAACGGTGTAGGACAATCATTAATTACAGTTACAACTGCAGGTGCTCATGGATTTGATGCAGGAACTCCGATCACTATTAAAGCACTTGAAAATAGTGTATCTGGTGCAGCAAGAGCCGAAGGATCGTTTGTAATAATTACAGTACCAAGTTCTAATACTTTTACTTACTATGCAAAAGCAAAAGTAGGATTAACATCAGGTGAAGTATTATCAACTACATATACACAATTAAGACAAGCTGGATTTTATACAGGTGCAGCAATTGGTAAACCAACATTTACTGTGATTTCTAATGGTTACAACGGTACAGCGACAACAGAATTAATCACAGCTTCCGGATCCAATAAAATTGCATTTAGTGGTGACGTTCCAGAAATTGGCGCTCCGCTAACTCATCCTAGTTTAAACACTGGTACACAGGTAACTGGTGTAGCTGGATCGGGTGGTACTGTAGTAACACCGACAGTTGTAGGCTCTTACGGAGCAGGCGTGTCTTCTATAGAAGTAGCAAGTGCCGCTGGTATTGTTCCTAACTTATCGATAGACAGGGGCGATGGGCAAGCAATTCACGTTGCATCAGTTAACGGAACAACTATTAATTTTGACGGTACGACAACATCACCAATTGTTGGAAATTATGAATTATATCAAGGTGTTGTTGGAGTAATACAACAAGGCGTAGGAACGAATGCAACTTTTGATGTTACTAATACTGGAGGCGTTTATTCTGTAGCATTAAATACTGCTGGTACCGGATATCAAATAGGTGACAGATTAACAATTGCCGGCGCATTTTTAGAAGGTGACAGTCCAACTAATGATATAAAAATAACAGTACAAACAGTAGGCGGAAGCGGAGAAATTTTAACATTTACCTTTACAGGTGCAGGCTTCACTGGCACAGGAACGATATCAGGAGTATCACCAAATGTTAATGGTGGAATCGGCGCTGATGCAATTATTGATATTACATATACTAACAATGTTTATAGTGCATCTGTTGCTACACTCGATACATCTGTAGATTATGTTGTACAAGATAGATTAAAGATTACCGGTGACGTATTAGGCGGTGTAACTCCAACTAATGATGTAATTTTAGTTATAACAGGCGTTGGAGTAAACGGTGAAATTACTGGTATTACTGCATCAGGTACTGCACCCGATGCTAGTGTAGATTATACAAACGTATCTTTTTCTACTACTGGCGCCGGCGTAAATGCTCAAGTAGATGTTTCAAGAATTGGAACAATTTATGCTGTTAATATTCCAACACCTGGTACTGGTTATGTTGTAAATGATACTATTACTGTAGCAGGTAATATTCTTGGTGGTGCGACACCTGCAAACGATGTGACTATAAATGTTGATGCTGTAGATGGCGTTGGTGGAATCACTGCTTGGTCAGAAAGTGGGGTAGCAGTCAATACAGCAAATTATCCAAACCAAGCCCCTACAAATATAGTAGGTAGCGGAGCAGAATTTAGTATTGATATTGCAAGTAGTACATATACTGCAAATGTAACAAGCGGTGGTTTAGATTACGGTGTCGGCCAAACATTTACTGTATTAGGTACCGATCTGTACGGTAGTACAACTGCAAACGACTTAACAATTGAAATTGTTTCGGTTGATGTCGCAGGAACAATTACTAGCGTTTCTGCATCAGGTACTGCCGTTTCAGGAAGTGGTACATTTAATAATAGTACTGCTACAAACGAATTTGCTCTAGGTAACGGAGCAACATTTGATATAATTAGAAGCAATAATTCATATACTGCTGCTGTTGCACTAGCAGGACAAGATTATCAAATTGGGAATAGAATATTAATTTTAGGATCACAATTAGACGGCGTAGACGGTGTTAATGATTTGTTATTAAGAGTAGCAACTATCGGAGCAAGTAATAGCATTGATAGTATAACACAAGATGCTGCAACCGGTGTCTCTGGAGACAGTGTTCCGTTCATATCTACAATAACAATATCTGATTTATCAACAGCATCGATAGGAATTGGACAAAACATTACATTTACAGCATTGGCTACTTTAGAAGTTACCTTTGATAACGCACATGGCCTAGTTCCTGGAAACACATTTATTGTTGATATTAATAGCGGCGACGGTGTAAATAACCATTCTCTTGCATCTGGTGCATTTTTAGCAACAGTTATACCTGATACAAACAAACTAAGATACGTAGCAAGAGCTGTAGGAAATATCGATACTTCAGCAGATAGTATTAGCGGTGTCGTTTATCCGAGACCAGATTCATTCTTTATTCATAGACCTTATGACGGTGGTGTACAGCTAGGTACAGGTGGCCCACAACACGGTGCGCAAGCAATACGTCAAAGTAAAAAGTATATTCGTTACCAATCAGGTAAAGGCATTATGTATACAACTGGTGCGCTATTTGCACCAAGTTATGATTTAAAATCTGTAACGTCAAATGGGACCGAAGTTGGCTCTGTAATTACAGTAGAGACTGATGATAATGATCACGGAGTTCAAGTAGGCGGTGTAATTCGTTTATTAGGAATTGAAACTCCGGGATACAACAGTGGAAACGAAACAGCATCACCGCCAACATTTGATTATGAAGTTGTTAATGTTCTTGACGAAAGAACATTTAACGTTTTAGCTAAGAGACGTTTAGGAAGTACTAATGCTAAACTAGGATTTTCTGCACAAATGTCAGTAGTTAGTTGGCACGGCGCTACAGTACGCTCGGGTATCTTTGATGATCAAAATGGTATTTTCTGGGAATATGACGGCACAAACCTAAGTGTTAATCAACGTACAGGAACTAAACAACTTGCTGGAACAGTATCAATTGATGTTGATAATAACTTAGTTGTAGGAACTAATACTAGATTTAGAGATCAAGTTGTTGCAGGTGATAGATTTATTATCAAAGGTATGACACACGTTGTAAGCCATGTAATTGATCAAACAACATTAACTGTTACACCAGACTTTAGAGGTGTATCAAATGTTACTGCTGCAAAGGCAAATCTAGTATCAGATAAAAAAGTTAAACAAGAAAACTTTAACTTAGATCGTTTAGATGGAACCGGACCAAGTGGATATAATGTAGACATTGCTAAAATGCAAATGATTGGTATTCAGTATTCATGGTATGGTGCTGGTTTTATTGACTTTATGGCACGTGGTTCAGATGGTAACTTTGTATTTGCGCACAGAATGCGTAACTCAAACATAAACACAGAAGCGTTTATGCGTTCAGGTAACTTGCCTGTGCGTTATGAAGTTACTAACGAAGGACCTCCAGGCAAACTAGTAGAAGCAATGGATGCGACACAAACTTCACTAGTTCTTGAAGATACTAGTTTCTTTCCAGAAACTGGATTTATATATATTGACAATGAAATAATAAGTTACAGTGCTAAGAATGACACTACAAATACTTTAAGCGGATTACAAAGAGCAGCAACACTAACAAACTTCCAAGCTGGTGCTTCAAGGGATTATCAAGCAGGTGCTGCCGCAATACACAGCTCTGGTACAGGTGTAGTATTAATTAGTAACACTATTACACCGCTTATTAGTCACTGGGGTAGTGCATTCCTAACAGATGGCGGATTTGATGAAGATCGTGGTTATATTTTCTCATACGCTGAATCGGGTGTTGAAGTTACTACAACAAAACAAACAGCATTTATGATTCGATTAGCACCTAGTGTATCAAATGCTATTGTAGGTGACTTAGGCGAACGTGAACTGCTAAACCGTGCGCAGTTACTACTACAAGGTCTTGAAATTACATCAGACGGTGTTGACCAATCAAATAATAGTATTACAGGTGGTATTGTTGTTGAAGGTATTCTTAACCCGCAAAACTATCCTCTCAATCCAAGTGACGTTGGTTGGTCGGGACTTAGTTCACTAGCACAAGGTGGACAGCCTAGCTTTGCGCAAGTTGCTGCCGGCGGTTCGGTATTATGGTCAACAGGACAGGCTGCGACAACAGCACAAGCAACAGCACAAGCTACTACAAACGTTGATCTAACCTCTATTGCAGGCGGGTGGTATAGTAGTGAAGTTAGAGTTTCTGTAAGTGAGTATGAAACCCTTGGACCTGTAGCTATAGGCTCAACAGTGACACTAGTTAACAACAATGGCGGTACAGGATACATACTCGGCAACACTACAGTTACAGCAGTTAATATTCGAAACAACGATGTAAGAATTAGATTGAGTCAGAACTGGATTCAATGGATTGGTCAAGGTTCTACTTTTAGATTTAGTGTAGGGGCAGACTTAACAAACAGAAACTTTGCATTCCTAACTAAAGCAAGTGTTGATTCAGCAGGTATAGCCAACGGTACTGCTGTTACTAGCGGCGGCTCTGTGTCGTTTCCTGCTAGTACACTTGTTTCTAGTATCACTGCGTATGAACACGGTACTGTTGATTACTATAGGATTACATTTAACAATAACTTTAACGGAACACTAGTACAAGGCACAGGAACAATCGAATTTGAGTTTGTTCAACCGCCTTATGCACAACCAGGAGAAACTGTATTCTCGTTCATTGCGGTACCAGGTGAAAGATCGACTGTGGACTTTAGCGAATTGAAAGAACTTACAAATACCACATTAGGTGGTAGAGGAACATTCCCAAATGGTCCAGATGTTCTTGCAATTAACGTGTATAAGGTTTCGGGTGCAGCTACAAATGCAAACCTTATTCTAAGATGGGGTGAAGCGCAGGCTTAATGCGCTTCATCTTTAAGCCACTGGCTAAATGAATACAAATCATCGAAGATAATTGTTTTATCTTTTAGTTGTTGGTATTTAGATTCTTCTAATTTTTTTTCAGTTATTTTACCGTATCCTGTTCTAACTAAAACAGGCTTAACGTCAAACCTTGATGCAAATTCAAGGTCGCTTATTTTGTCTCCAACATAGTATCCTTTGTAAAATGATATTAAATAATCTCTTTGTGCTTGTAAAAACATACCTATGTTTGGTTTTCTAAAGTTGTCAAATTCGTCACTTCCGGTACTATACAAGAGTCCATCTAGTTTACACCCAGTTTCATCAAACAACAGTTTTTCTAAATACTGGTGTACAGTATGAACACTAAAGTCGTCCATATGACCTTTACTAACACCTGCTTGATTAGTAAGAACAATTGTAGCATAACCTAAGTCTTTAATTTCTTTTATGGCTTCTAAACTTCTAGGAATGGGTTTAAACTGCTCTTTTTTAGAAATATAAGTTCCTGTATCTTCATTAATTGTTCCGTCTCTATCTAAACCAATGACTATTCTTTTATCCACTTTGACTATCTCCAGGTATAATTCTAAAATTATCTTCAACACTGTCTGCTGTACTTACTTCAGTAATACTAGAATTTTCTTCAAGTGCTTCTAGTTGATGAGGTTGTAATGGAGGATTATGCCATGTATCACCTTCTTTTAATTCAGCCTCCATAAGTGTTGCAGTATTTGTATCAATCCAACGCAATTTAAATCGTCCATTGTTAACAAACCATGTTTCATCTTTTTCTCGATGAAAGTGCATACTAAACTTTGATCCTATATTTTTAAAGACCATAATTTTACCACAATACTTGTCGTTAGTTGCCCAGATTAATTCATAACCCCAACCCTTTTGTACAACACCAGATAATCTTTCAGTTTGGTTAGACGTTTGCATTTATATAATCCTCTACTTTAATCCAATCGATATCAATTACAGAATTTAACTTGTCTAAATTTGCACAAGTAAAGTCTTGATATTGTGTTTTTAAATTTTCTGGAATTGGCACATATCTAATTTCTGCATTGTATTTGTTTGCAATTTTGTTTGCAATTTGATAAAAACTAACACTATTGCCAGTACCAACATTCCAAATCCCCGATTCATCGACACCGAGCATTTTTTCATGTACTTTAGCAACGTCCTCTACGCAAACAAAATCACGCTTGTATTTTTCACTATTTTCAAATAATGTAATAAAACCGTTTTCTTTTGCCTGTTGTGTAAATTTAGTTACCGGTGATGCTTGATCACCTTTGTGATCTTCTCTAGGACCATATACATTAAAATATCTAAAACCTTGTACAAGTATTTCAAAATCTTGACTATGTTGTGATATAAATCTATCAAACAAATATTTTGACCAAGCATACGGTGACTGCGGCAATAGCGGACCGTCTTCTTTAAAATGTGTTGGCCTATAGCCGCCATAAACGCTTGCACTTGAAGCATATTGAAAATTAGTCCCCATCATATCACATGCCTGTACCAACCTCACGCTGTATTCAAAGTTTTGTTCTAATATTTTATCTACATTAGTTTCAGTTGTACTACTAATAGCACCTAAATGTATTACCCAATCATAACTAGACGGATCTGGTATTGTGTTAGGAACATATTCCCATCCTTCAACTTCATGACCTTGCTCTTGTAAATACAATGCAAGATTTGATCCGATAAATCCTTTATATCCTGTAACTAATATTCTCATTTGCTCTTCTCTATAATACTTGTTGTACTAAATCCTTTTACTGTAGGAATAATTTTTACAGGCACAATGTCATGCCCAACTACTTGTTCTACAGTGTAATCTCCACCCTTGACAATCATGTCAGGATTTAGTTTTTTAATTAGTTCGTATGGTGTATCTTCGTCAAAGACAACAACTTCATCTACCCAAGACAACAATTCTAATTGTTCTTTGCGTGTTTGTTCTGTGTTTATAGGACGACTATTTCCTTTAAGACGTTTTGTACTAGCATCACTATTAATACCTACTACAAGTTTTTCTCCTAACGCACGAGCTTCTTTTAATAAAGTAAAATGACCTCTATGTAATATATCAAATACACCGTTTGTAAAAATAACACGTTCTTGTAAATCTTCAGGTTTAACTACATATGTGCCAACATGCTTAACTGATTCTGTTGCACCTTTTGCAGCTAGTTTAAGACAGTCGCTGTAACTTTTTCCTCGACTCATTCCGTAAACAAATGTAGCAAGAAAACAATCACCTGCACCTGTAACATCATTTACTTCGACAGGATCTGGTTTAATTTTGTAATATATTCCGTCTATGTCTGCAATTATATCTTCGCCTGCAGAAGTAATAATTAAATTATTTTTCCATGCTGCAAATTCAAATGTATGATATTCTTTTTTGTTAGGTTTAACTAACCAAGCACCTTGATAAAAACTATAATGACGTTTAGGATCTACAATAATTTTACAATCATATTTGTTGATGTGTTCTATAATTTGTTGTGAATATTCTAGTACACCTTTATTATAATCACTCAGTATTACAACATCATACTCACTAAAATTTTTCTCTTTTATAGTATTAAGTGCTTCTTTACTATTAGTTTCAAAATCTTGATCTATACGTGTAACGTAATGACCATCACACAGCACACGAGTCTTAATACATTTAGGCGACGATAAGTCTAACATTTCTACATCTACACCTAAGTTCAATAGATTAAGATATACGAGGTATGCACCACCCCATTGCTCCCAACTATCTTGCTGACTAACAACAGGCACAGGAGCTTCAGGACTCAATCGTGTTGATGTTCCTGTGATATATTTGTCAATAATAATGTCGCCAATAACTAAGACTTTCATGCTTTATTATACTACATCAGTTATTATTAGTCAAGTAAATCTGCCATGCTAAACACTGTTTCTAACTTAGCACGATTTATTTTACTTTGAAGGGTATTACGTAGGCCTTTGTGCAACGGCATTGGCCAATTATTGTAACTAGCCCATGCATAACCTGTATGCTCGTTGTTAAGTACTGGAATAAATTCTTCGCGTATTACACACAAATATGTGTGAAATTGAAAATGTTGATCTGTACTTATAAAGGTTTCTAATGGAATTGTTTTTTCAATTGTAGGAACCTGGCCTACTTCTTCTTGAATTTCTCTTTGTAAACCTTCCCACGGGGTTTCGCGTTCTTCATTAGTGCCGCCTACAAGACCCCAAACGTTTGAACGCTTTCCGTTGTTTCTATATAAAAATAAAAATCTTTTAGTATCTAGTGTGTAAAACAATGCACCACTACAAATAATATTGTCCATACAAATAATTATCCGTAGAGGTCAATTCTCCATGTGCCAACTGGATAATCACCTTCAACGCTCATTAACCAGGATCCATTTGAATATCTATACTGTATACCTGTGTTTAAGTTTGTTGTATAAGTAGTTTCGGTAATTTCACTAGCATTGAATATAATGTTCCATTTAGAACCATCCCATTCTACAATATCATTACCACTAGCAATTAGACCAGAACCATCATTATTTCGCCATGCCTTAGATACTTCTTGGGCATCTTCATTCCCTACATCATCTAATAGCAATAGTCTAACACCCGAAGCACGAACTCCTTCGGGGTTAAATCTTGTAGGATCTATAATATAATCTATACTTGTTCTGTCTCCTAATGAACTAGTAATAATACTATCAGAAGGGAAACTGTCTGTGTCCCAATTAATTTGTAATGCTTTTGGATCAAATGGATTTACACTAATTGTTCCGGTAACAGTATTATTTGAATCGTCAATGCTAGTTAAATAAATTCTACTAACATCTGCAAGATAATTTCCTGGAAGTGCTTCAAATATTTCATCCCAATTTATTCCACCTACAATACCATTTGCTATAAGTTTAGCAGTAAATCCTTCTATGTATACACCGTAACCTTTGTAGTTAACATTGGCCATTTGATCTGTTAAATCAGTTGCAGGACGTCTACCAAACTCATTTTCAGTAATACCTGATTGTGTATAATCATCATATGCATTAACTTCTGGTGTACTTACTCCTGTTTCTATGGTACCTCTATTTTCATCAAACATGCTAGTAATAACATTTGTAATAACACCCATCTTTTTAACTTTAACAGGTGGACTAATATATATTGGTACACTAAATGTTAGAGTAGCAATATCAATTTCTGAGTCTACACCAACAGGAACACTTCTATTAGACCATTGTACACTTTCTAAGTTAACAACTGTAATACTAGTCCAATCAATAAAGTTATCAGTGGTTTGTATTTCTAAACTTGGATTAAACAGTACTAATATTTGCTCTAGAATTTGTAACTTTTGATCTGTGTTTGAAGTCCATATATCTACATTTGCTCGCATCATATACGGAGTTGGTATTAGTCTTTCAACTGTATAATTTGGACCTTGGAAATTAAGGTATTCTTGGTTTAAATCATCGTATGCACGTTCTCTAATATTAACGGAACGTGTGTAAGATGCATCTGTTAAGCGATCTTTGTCTAATTCAAGTGCAGTAATATACACTGACATACGTGGTGCGCTTGGTAATTTGTTTTCAGAATTTTCTCTAATAATATTAGCAACTTGTCTAGTTAAGTCGCCATACATTACAGGTACTTCTTTAGTTTTTCCTTTCCCGTCCTTGACCGGAAAATTACTAACAATACGCATTAATTGGGTTATATATCGTCTTACTTGTCCGTCGTAAAAATGCTGCATTAGTTATCTGCCTTTGGTTTAAGTGCTTTAGATAAACTTTGTCTTTCTTCAACAACTTCACCGTTAATTTTATTAGTATTAGTATTATTAATAAAGCTAGTTTTCTGAGTATATCTATCAAGTGTATTACTTAGTGTCATACGTGCATCGTCTGTTACTTTCACCCACCTAGTTCCATCATATGTAAACATTCTGTTTGGGAAAAAGTCTGTACGCAAATAGTAATCTCCTCTAATTGGATTGCGAGGAAATTGTATGCCAAAACCGTAAGGTGCACCATTAGGAGTAGTTCCATCTCCATAATTCAACAAGTATCCTGTATATCCTTCTCGTTCAGGACGATTTGTAACTTCGTCAGCAGTGTTACTAATATTGCTTGCTTCTAAGTCTTCTTGGTCTGCTGTTTTAAGAGCAATAGTACCATCATCATTAGTTGCTACTGTATAATAATGACTAGTCTCAAATCCTGACTTGGGTGAATCTGCTTCTGCTTGTGCAACTACAGCATTTGAAATTTGCATTTCTTTTTCATATGTTGAAAGTACATCACGGAGCGTAGTATCTGATCCTTCAGTTGCTGGAAGGTCGAGTATTTCTGCGTATTCTTGGCCGTCGTATATTTGCTTTAATTTAAGTCTGTATAAGTGCGGATACCAAGTATGACTAAATCCTTCTGCTGCACGATTAACATCTTCAACAACATAAAAACGTTTTAGTGCCATGTCATAATCATTTAGTGCATACTCGTCTTTTAAGTGAGGAAGTTCTATAACATCACCACTCATAATTTTTCTACCTAATGTTTTGACACTACTTCTAATATGTATAGTCATAAACAGTGTATCATTGCTTAAAAATAAACCAAACTGACTTAGATCAAAATCAATGTCTTGGACATTATATATTGCTCGCATAGTATAGATGTCTGGATCATACTTGCGATCTCTGTTTTCAAGAAATAACAAATCTTGTATATTAGTTTCTTTTACAGCATCATATGTTGGCTGATCAGCAGTTCCTTCACCTTCTGCAGGATTTTCAGGACCTATGTATTTGTGTATGTTAATATCAGTGCCGCCAACCTGAAACATTTCCCCAATTTGTCTATCTAGGAATTCGTAATCGTTACCGCGCTCTGGTTTATATAAACTTAATCTTGGCATATACATATTTATCGTTAGATAAATACTACGACGGAGAAACCTAAATGGCAAATATATCAACACAGAAACAAGAAATATACGATTATGTTTACGCTATGCTCGGCGGAGGCATGGTTGATGTAGAACTTGATCCTGTACACTACGAAACTGCTTTAAACAAGGCACTTACAAGATTTAGACAACGCAGTGATAATAGTGTTGAAGAATCTTATATGTTTATGCCAACCGTTATTGATCAAAACGAATATACACTACCAAAAGAAGTAGTAGAAGTTCGTAAATTATTTCGCAGATCAATCGGTTCACGCAGCGGCGGCGGCGATGGCGGCACATTGTTTGAACCGTTCAACCTTGCTTATACTAATACGTATTTGTTAGCAAGTTCAAATTTAGGTGGACTAGCAACATACGATTTCTTTAGCCAATATCAAGAACTTGTAGGACGTATGTTTGGCTCGTTTATTGAATTCAAATGGAATACTACAAGTAAAAAATTAACTCTACTACAGCGTCCTAGAGCAGAAGAAAATTTATTATTGTACTGTTACAACTACCGTCCAGATGAACAACTATTAGAAGATTATCTAGCAGTACAATGGATTAAAGATTATACACTTGCTAGTTGTAAGTTTATGCTAGGTGAAGCACGAAGCAAGTTTGCTACTATTGCTGGTCCACAAGGCGGATCGACACTTAACGGTGATGCACTAAAAGCCGAAGCACAAGCTGAAATGGAAAAGTTAGAAGCAGAAGTATCTCAAGCAGTTGCAGGCGGCACAGGATACGGCTTTTTAATTGGTTGACAAACTTTTTTAATCTGCTATAATATATAGAAATAATAGGAGTTCTATATGTTACCTAAACTACTTGTAGTTGGACATGGCAGACACGGCAAAGACACTGTTTGTGAATTATTAGAAAAATACGGCTACACATTTCAATCTAGTTCTAAGTTCTGTTCAGAACTTTTTATATTCAATGATTTAAAAGACAAGTACGGTTATGCAGACGAAGAAGAGTGTTATGCAGATCGTCATAATCATCGCACAGAGTGGTACAACATGATACACGATTACTGTAAAGATGATCTAGCACGTCTTGGGCGTAACTTGTTTGCACAAAACAATATCTATTGCGGTTTGCGCAACAAGCGAGAATTCTTTGCAATGCAAAATGAAGAAATCTTTGACTATGCTATTTGGGTAGATCGTACAGATCATTTGCCTACTGAAGATCCTAGCTCAATGAGTATAGAACAATGGATGTGTGATTACACTATTGATAACAATGGTTCGCTAGAACGTTTAGAAAGAAATGTAGATATTCTTATTAAGACAATATTTAAAAATCAGGGCGTAAATCACCCTGCTTCCACCGTCCGCCGGCTTTCTGAATTAATCGCTGACAGTTTGCACAAATAGTTTTTAAATTATTAGGACGGCAGTTGTTTAAATCACCGTCTATATGAAACACATTAAATTGTTCTTCATGCTTTGATTTAAAACCGCACTTTTCACATTGAGTTTTCTTTTCGTAACCTCGTTGCCGCCATTTAGGTATACCGTGTCCCGCACCATTGCGTAAACAGGTTTCACAGAGCTTACGATAATAAGTTCTGTTTCCTTTTTTATAATTTATAGCAGCAGGACGTTCACCACAAACACATAAAGGTCTCATATTGTATTTACCTCACCTTTTCGGTCCCTTTTTTTGGGTGTTTAAAAGCTAGTTTTCTTTTTATTATACTAAATACAAGCATAGTACAGAATACATTACTACTATCTTAGGAGAAAGAATATGGCATTAGTATCACCAGGCGTAGAAGTCAAAGTAATTGACGAATCATTCTACACCCCAGCAGCAGCTGGTACTGTACCTATGATCTTTGTGGCATCAGCTGAAAATAAAACTTCAAGCAGTGGCGCAGGAACAGCGGTAGGTACGTTAAAGGCAAACGCTGGTAAACCTTACTTAATCACCAGCCAACGTGAGCTTGGTGAAACATTTGGCGATCCATTATTTTATTCCGATAATAACGGAAATATGATACATGGGGGCGAATTAAACGAATACGGTCTACAAACTGCATACTCATTACTTGGCGTAACAAACCGTGTATATGTATGTAGAGCAGATCTTGATTTAAGCAAACTACAAGCAAGTGCAACTGCACCAGGCGGCGAACCATCTGATGGCGCATACTGGTTTGATGCACAAGTAACCGATTTTGGTGTACTTGAGTGGAACGGCGCAGCACTAACTACTTCGGGCGGGCAGAGCTTTAGTTCTGTTACACCAATTGTTATTACCGAAGTAAACGATGTAACTGGTTCAGCTACATCACCAGGAGCACCAAAAGAAGCAGTAGGTGCTATTGGAGATTATGCAGTAGTTGCTATTACTACATTAAACACACTATGGTATAAAAATAGTGCAGGTACTTGGGTAGGAGTAGGCGACGATGATTGGCGTTCTAGTTGGGCAGCAGTTAAAGGAACAGCAGCTAATCCAGCATTAACCAATGGCCACTCAATTACACTAGACGGATCTGCACCAATTGCAATTAACGGCACAGGTGTAGCAGATATAGCATCTGCTATTAATGGCGCAGGCGTAACAGGTGTAAGTGCAGCAGCAGTTGACGGAAGATTAGAAATTTATACTTCTAATGACTCTGTCGTTGTTGCAAACAGTACAGGCACATTGTTAACTGACTTAGGAATTATTGCAGGTACATATGCATCACCAACAGTTGCAATTGCACCACATACATTAATTCCTGAATTTAAGTCAGGAGACACTACACCACGTCCAACCGGTTCTATTTGGTTAAAAACTACAGAACCAAATGGCGGTGCAAACTTCCGTATTAAAATTTATAATGGTGACACACAGTTATGGGATACTGTTACTGCTCCGATTTATCAGTCTAATGAACAAGCAATTTATAACTTAGACAAAGCAGGTGGCGGAGCAAATCTAATAACAGGCGATGTTTATGTTAGAGCAAATGTTGAACAAGATGCACAAAAGCTAGGTACATGGAAAATATTCCGTCGTAAAACTAACGGTGCAACTATTATTACTTCACCAAAAGTTACTAGCGGAACATTACAAGCTGCAAGCGATGTTGATTTTACTATTGACGAAACTAAAGTAAACAGCATGATTTACACAGGAAGTCCTAAAACTGTAACATTTACAGCTACAGGTACATCAACGGACGCAGATGCACTAGCAGGCGCAATTAATGCAGCTGGTTTAACTAACGTCCTTGCAAGTGTTGATGGACAAAATCGTGTTGTAATTAGACATAAACTAGGCGGTGAAATTAAAATTGTAGATACAAACGGATCATTTACTGAAATGGGTTTTGTTCCATACGATTCAGCAAATCCACAAGGTACAACGCCAAATTTATATTATGCACCAGGAACTACATCAGGAGATAATCCTGCACAGTATGTTGCAAGTAACTGGCAAGTCCTAACTTACACAGCAAGCGAAGATGAGCCACTAGAGCTTACAGCAGACGGCGAACTATGGTATAGTTCAGTTGTAGATGAAGTTGATATCATGATTCACAATGGTGATGATTGGGTAGGTTATAAAAACTTTAGTTTAGATTATAACAATACCAACGATAGAGGACCACAAGTGACTGCAACAGCTCCAACTGTTCAAGACAACGGTGATCCGTTAGTTGACGGAGATCTTTGGGTTGATACTTCGGATTTAGAAAACTTCCCAACAGTACATCGTTACAACGGTACATTAGCAAGTTGGATTGAAATTGATTCATCAGATCAAACTACTGAAAATGGTATTTTGTTTGCAGATGCACGTTGGAGTGATGCAGGATCAAACTCAGCAGCAGCTGATATTGACGAACTGTTAACAAGTAACTATAAAGATCCAGATGCTCCAGATCCGGCACTATATCCGAAAGGTATGTTGCTATGGAATCTAAGACGTTCAGGATTTAATGTTAAGCGTTTTGAGCGTAACTACATTGATGTTGATGGTGATAACATTAGATTCCCTGTAACATCAGTTCTAGGTTCAGATGTTTATGACTTTGTATCAGGCGATGATCAATCAATGGATGGATATTATCCACACCGTTGGGTTACTGATTCAGGCAACAATGAAGATGGATCAGGCACATTTGGACGCCATGCGCAACGTAAGTCAGTAATACAAGCACTACAAGCCGAAGTTAACGGTAACTTAGATGTACGTGATGAAGAATCGCGTCAATTTAACTTGATTGCTACACCAGGTTATCCAGAACTAATTGGTGAAATGATCACACTAAACTATGATAGACGCTTAACAGCATTTGTTGTAGGTGATTCACCAGCTAGACTAACACCAGATGCAACTTCATTAAATGAATGGGCGTCTAACGTAAGACTAGCAGTTGAAGATAATGACGATGGCGCAGTTAGTTTCGACGAGTACATGGGCATGTATTATCCATGGGGATTCACAAGTGACAATGCAGGTAACAACATTGTTGTTCCTCCAAGTCATATGGCACTACGTACACTAGTACTAAATGACCAAGTGGCATTCCCCTGGTTTGCACCAGCAGGTACAAGACGCGGCGGTGTTACAAACGCAACAGCATCTGGTTATATTAACTCAGAAGGCGAATTTGTTTCAGTAGCACTAAACACTGGACAACGTGATACACTATACACTAACAACATTAACCCAATCACATTTATTAGTGGTGCAGGTTTAGTTGTATTTGGTCAGAAGACTCGCGCAAGAAATGCTTCTGCACTAGATCGTATTAACGTAGCACGTCTAGTTGTTTACATGCGTGGCCAGCTAGAGAAATTGGCAAGACCATATCTATTTGAGCCAAACGATAAGATCACACGTGATCAAATCAAAGCGGCAGCTGATGCGTTCTGTTTAGAACTAGTTAGCTTAAGAGCTTTATATGACTACCTAGTTGTATGTGATGAATCAAACAACACACCAGCTAGAATAGACCGTAACGAGCTATATCTAGATATTGCTATTGAGCCAGTTAAAGCAATTGAATTTATTTACATTCCATTGCGTATTAAGAACACTGGTGAGATTGCTGCACTAGGCTAAAAATAGAGGCCCCTCAGCAATGGGGGGCCAATTGGATAAATACATATAACGTATTAGGAGAATAGAATGCCAATTACAACACTACAGAACATATCAATCCCAACAGAGGGATCAGGTTCTAACAGTTCGCTATTAATGCCAAAACTGCAATACCGCTTTAGAGTATTGCTCGACGGCTTTGGTACAACTGGTGGACCAGACGGTGTAAGAGAAATTTCAAGACAAGTTGTAGACGTAACTCGTCCAAACTTGAGTTTTGAACAAATTACTATTGATGCATACAACAGTAGATCATATCTAGCTGGTAAGCATACATGGGAACCAATTACATTAACACTAAGAGAAGATGCAAACAACAACGTACAAAAAATTGTTGGTCAGCAACTTCAAAGACAGTTTGACTTCTTTGAGCAAGCAAGTGCTGTTGCTGGTGGTACATATAAATTCCAAACTAGAATTGAAATACTAGACGGTGGAAACGGTAATGCTGGCGGTGCGCAAGTACTAGACAGATTCCATTTAGTAGGATGCTACGTTGAATCAGCAAACTACAATACACTAGCATATGCAACAAACGATCCTGTAACTGTAGCACTAACTATTCGTTACGACAACGCTATCCAATACGGAGCAGACGGCGATGGCGAAAACGGTATTGGTGAAATTACTACTAGAGCAACACAAGGCGCTTCAGGTGGTACACAAGTTACTGGTGGTACTAACTTCGTTTAATCTAAAGATTAAACTGTCATTCTATTCAAGCGGGGATCTTACACGGTCCCCGCTTTTTTATTATATACGCAGTTATATTACGAGATAAATATTACTATGAGTATAGTAGATCCGTATTTAATTAACAGTAATAGTGACTTGCATTTGCGAGATGCAAGGCATGCACATCAGTTATACACACAACATAACTTTGCTTTAGCTCCAAAGATGAAGTTCTTATACCATGTGGTATTTGAATACAGTGCTCCGCTTGGCTTTATTCCTAATAGTGACCAGTTTCGAAAAGAGTTAGGTGTTCTTGCAAATGAAGTATCGTTGCCTTCTTATAGACTTGATGTTGATACTAAACATCAATATAATAGAAAAAAGAATGTTCAAACTGGTATTAACTATGATGAAGTAACATTTGGATTTATTGATGATAATACCGGTATAACTAGAGCGTTAATGGAAGAATATTATAGATTTTATTTTAGAGATGGCGGCAAACATGAAAACGGATCACCGCTTGATTTTGATGCTAGAGATAAGTTTAAACTAAATGTTCCTCGTTACGGAATGGATAATCTTGATGGTAAAGAAGTACCATTTTTTAAAACTATAAGATTATACCAACTTGCTAGACACAAATGGGTGTCATATACTCTTGTAAATCCGTTAGTAACATCATTTAAACACGATGATTTGTCATATCAAGATGGTGCAGATATTACTATGAATACTATGAATATAGCATATGAAGCTGTAATGTATGATTCAGGAGATATCAATCCAGGTGGTAATCCGCCAGGATTTACAAGCGAAGAAACACGTTATGATAATGTGTTTAGTCCATTACAAACTAGTGGAGGTGGTGGAGGTGGCGGCGGAGGCCAGGGCGCCGGCGGCGGATTGCCGTCTATTATTAAGGGGCTAACCAATCCGTTTCTTAATGAAACGCTACCAAGTATTTTTAGTAATACAAGTTCTCGTGCTGGAGATCCTTTAGGAACTTTAAATAATATAGTTAATTTTAGTCGCAATCCTACTATAGGAGGATTGCAGCAATTAGTATTTCCTAAAACAAATACACGATCAAATAGTACGTTAACAAACTTATTAGACAGATCGGTTAGAAATTTAGATGGCGATACAATTAGAGGAACTTTAACTTCTAATAGGTCTGCATTAAATTCTACAGTAAGAAGATCACTAGCAACAGGAGCATATAATTCAGATTGGAATAGTTCAAATTTTGGTCAGTTTAATAATTTGCCTAGAACTGCACAATCTGCAATAGAAAACGAAATTGTAGAACGAGCATCTAACGGTGACAAAAAAATACAGCAAATTGCAAGCCAAGTAATAAGTTCAATTAGAGGTAGAGTAGTATAATGTCAACAATACTTAATGATTATATAGATACATCAAATGATACTGCAAAGTTTTTTAATAGATTTTATCAAGAAGATATATTTTATAAACCTAGTGAAGTAGATGCTGTTATAGGTTACTTTTTAAAAAGAGGATTTGGTGAAGTTTCAGCTGTTAACACTGCATCTGTTATACTACAACAAGCAGCAAAGGATAAACTTCCTGCATACGAATTGCTTGATACATTAAAAGGAATTACAGATGTACAATTAAGTAATGTGGTTGCACAAATTCTTAATTTAGATCGCTCAAACTGTAGTACTATTGGTTATAGGATTGCTGCAGGGAAAGAATTATTTGATCAACGTAATATCATAGTATAATGGGACGTTTTGCACAAGGTAAATTCAATCTAAAAAACCCTGAAAAATATGTAGGTAATAGAACCCCTACATACCGTAGCGGATGGGAATTTACTTTTATGAAATTTTGTGACGAACATCCTAGTGTTAGTCAGTGGGCTAGTGAAGCAATAAAAATACCTTACCGTAATCCTTTAACTGGTAGACACACTATCTATGTTCCAGATTTTTTTATTGTTTATTCAGATAGAGGTGGTAGACAACGTGTTGAACTTATTGAAGTAAAACCTAAAAATCAAGCACTTAAAGAAAAACTAGGACGTTCAAGAGCTAACCAAGCACACTATGTTGTTAACCAAGCAAAATGGGAAGCAGCACGAGCATGGTGTAAACAAAATAAAATATATTTTCGTATTGTAACTGAAGACGATATATTCCACAACGGCAAAAGAAGATAAATAATAGTAGCATATAATGGAAAGCTACAATGACAAAAAAGTTAGAAGATTTATTAAATTTGCCAGATTCAAAAGAAATAATTGAAGAAGCTGAAGCAAAAGAAGTTGAACAGCACAAACACGAGATAGAACGTGAACAAACATTTCGTGATATAGCAGAATTTGATAAAATTAATTCTGCGTTACCTGCTGTTAAAGGCCTAGGCGATATGGCAGATAAAGAATTAAATGAAGTAGCAGATAAAGCAATGCAAGCCTATGAAGATTTAATGGACTTAGGTATGAATGTAGAAAGCCGTTATGCTGGACGAGTCATGGAAGTTGCGGGTAACATGCTTAAAACTAGTTTAGATGCTAAAACAGCTAAACTAGACAAAAAATTAAAAATGATCGAACTACAACTTAAAAAAGAAAAGATGGACCGAGATAGCGGAGCATCAGATGATGGTATGATCAATGGCGAAGGTTATGTAGTTACTGATCGTAATAGTCTGTTAGAACGTTTAAAAGGTCTTGATAAAGATAAATAATACATATAGAACAGGATCATTGCGCAATGAGAACATTTACAGATATATTACATGAATCTAAAAAAGTCTACCCTTTTAAAATAGGAGTTGCTGGAGAACTACCTGAAGGTTGTGTAGACAGTTTAGAAACAGCACTAAAACGTTTTAACATTTCCAAAATGTCTACAGGAAAGAAAACACCAATACAAACTAGACCACTAGACTTTCCTCAGTTAGAAAATGTAGAAGTAACTTATTTTGAAGTAGACTTACATTATCCAACTACTACCCAAGTACTACAGGAATATTTAGGTAAAAGCTGCGGCATTGATCAATCACACATTATTGTGCGCAATCCAAACGAACCACAAGAGCTATATCAAGAACCTGCTACTGATGCACCGTACGAAACACTTCTAGATAAAGAAGATATGGGTGGCGAAAGTGCGCAAGCAGATGTTGGCGAAAATCGTGTAATGGATCTATTAAAAGAATTAGAAAAAGCTCGCAAAGAAACTGCTGAGGAGGCAAAATAAATGAATATGAAAAAACTAATCGAATCGATGGACCGTATTGAAGAATGCGGCGGAATGGATGAAGGTGGAATGATGCCTCCAATGGGCGGACACGAAGGTTCACCAGTTTCAATGAATGTATCACTAAACGCAAGCGGCAAAGATCATGTTGCTGATTTAATTGATATGATGAAAAATGCAGGTATGCAAGCAGCAGAACCAGTAAGTAATAAAATGCTTGCACCTCGTTTAGATATGGAAAGACTACGTGGTATTGTAGACGGACCAGAAGAAAGTATTGAAGAAGATGCTGATCCTAAAGTTGCGTCAATGATTGCTAAGTTTGTAGACGAAATGGATACAGATATGATGTACTATGGCCAACCTGATGTTGCTAAAGTAAGTATGTTAATAAAGCAAGGTAACATAGAAGATGCTGCTGGAGAAATGGCAGATGCTATGGCTGATCAAGATGGCGGTAGTGATAAGTTTGATATGGTAATGCAGAGGGCTCAAGAATATATTGAAGATTATATGGGAGATATGGACGAAGCATATGCTAACGAGCCAGAAGAAGAATATTCAGACATGAAAACTATGACTAAAGACTTGTCTGGTGGTATTAACCGTGAAAAGAAAGCATACGCAAAAGCACAAGACGGTGACAATGCAATGGCTGTAGAAGCTATCAAAGCACAGCTAATGGCAGCACTTGCTGAAAAAATGGATCCTGTTGGTAAAGAAGACGATGATGTAGATAACGATGGCGATTCAGATAGCTCAGACGAATATTTAAAAAAGCGTAGAGCTGCTATTGCAAAAGCAAGAGCTAAGAAAAAATAAATTATCCCCCCAGCAAATCAATAGCGTCTTCGGACGCTATTTTTTTGGTTAAATATACATATGAGTAAATCATTAGACGGCGTATTAACTAAAAAAGCCAATACAAAAGAACAATACACAAATGCGCAAATAGAAGACCTTGCTGCATGTATGGATCCTGATGAAGGCTATTTGCATTTTGCTAAACAGTTTGCTTATATACAGCATCCTGTAAGAGGCAAACTGTTGTTTGATCCTTATGAGTATCAGCTACGTTTGATGCACTCATATCACAGTTATAGATTTAATATTAATATGATGCCTAGACAAACAGGTAAGACTACTTGTGCAAGTATCTATCTAGCATGGTATGCAATGTTTCATCCTGATCAAACTATATTAATTGCTGCACACAAATACACAGGTGCGCAAGAGATCATGGCACGTATACGTTATGTGTATGAAACTTGTCCAGATCATATTAGGGCAGGCGTCACAAGTTATAACAAAGGTTCAATCGAATTTGAAAATGGCAGTAGAATTATTTCGCAAACAACAACAGGCAACACAGGACGTGGTTTGAGTATTTCTCTACTATACTGTGACGAGTTTGCGTTTGTGCAACCTAACATCGCTGAAGAGTTTTGGACTTCAATATCACCTACACTGGCAACAGGTGGTCGTGCTATTATTACTAGTACACCTAACTCAGACGAAGATACATTTGCTACAATTTGGAAACAAGCAGAACAAAAGTTTGACGAGTTTGGCAATGAAAGCGAAGTAGGTGTAAACGGATTTCATGCATTTAGGGCAAGTTGGGACGAACATCCTGATAGAGATGAAAAGTGGAAAACAGATGAAATTGGACGTATAGGCGAAGAAAAGTTTAGACGTGAATATGGTTGTGAGTTTCTAGTATTTGACGAAACATTAATTAATTCAATCAAACTTGCTGCTATGGATGGCGGCAACCCTATTATTAATATGGGACAAACACGTTGGTATAAGAAACCAACTAGCCAGTATACATATGCAGTAGCACTTGATCCTTCAATGGGTACAGGCGGAGACAACTCTGCTATACAAGTGTTTGAATTACCAACCTATGTGCAAGTAGCAGAATGGCAGCACAACCAAACAGGTATACCGGGACAAATACGTGTTATGTCTGATATTTGTAAGTATATTGCAGAAGAGTCTAAAACAACAAATAATATATATTGGAGTGTAGAAAACAATGGGTTGGGAGAAGCCGCACTTATCGTTATCAATGACTTTGGGGAAGAAAATATCCCTGGTATGTTTGTTAGCGAGCCCATACGCAAAGGACACGTTAGAAAGTTCCGAAAAGGATTCAACACAACGCACAGTACCAAAGTTACAGCTTGTTCCAGACTCAAAACAATGATTGAAAATGATAAAATGATTGTACACTCAAAACCTTTAATATCAGAACTAAAAGGATTTGTTGCAACTGGATCTAGCTATCAGGCAAAGAGTGGAATGACTGATGACTTAATAAGTGCAACACTATTAGCAATAAGAATGATGAGTGTACTTAAAGATTGGGATCCGAGGGTGTATAATACATTTAATCAAGCAGAAGATTTAGAAGATTACGAACCACCTATGCCAATCTTTATT
>Ga0255778_10000538_pt1 | contig 34455 bp, 26 predicted proteins | sample 071ome_31_FD_179976 | JGI IMG/M metagenome (GOLD analysis project Ga0255778, IMG submission 179976) | Coastal salt marsh microbial communities from the Groves Creek Marsh, Skidaway Island, Georgia - 071405CT metaG (version 2) | ecosystem: Environmental > Aquatic > Marine > Intertidal zone >...
GGCCCGATAGGTTTGAAGAGCCTTGGGAAGTGAAGCAAGATACGCATCGGTGATCTCAACATATTGGCCCGGATTGTTGGGTTTGATCTGAGATTCACGGATGAATTGAATCACGGCGTATTTCTCCGCAGCGGTGTATTGTCCCTGAGGCACCATTAACCCATACCCATGCGTCAAGGTTTGGAACATGCTGTATGGATCACTTCCGTTCTTGAAAGTGCCTTCATGAAACTTCAACGACGTTGGAAGGAACCCCTGAACCTTGGACGTGCCATGACACGTAATGCAGAGGGTTTGATAAATTTCCTGACCTGTCTGCAATGTTTCATCACTCCATCCTTGAATGAACTTCGCATGATCCGTTTGAACCAAAGGCTGGGTCCAGGCGTGTTTCACTTCCACAGGCCCTTCCAGCCCCAGAGTCACGGCCAATCCTTCCATCCCTTCCCCATCGAAGGTTTCTTTGACTTCCTTCCCCTCCCATTCGAAACCGGGAGCCACTCCAACATCCTCACGGCCTTCCAACAAATGACCAAAGTTCAAACGTCGAAGTCCCCCTTTCCAAAACCGCACTGAGTGGATGGTGCCACCTTCCCAATCAAGACCGAAATCCGAGCCCGCGGCTCCGATTTTGAACACATGCTCGGGATCATCCTCTGCGTGAAAATCCTCTTTTTTGCCAATGGATTTGCCATCAAGAAACAACTCGGCGTCGCCGTTTCTCACTTGCAACACCACATGATGCTGCTCACCGTCGGCAACCACAGGTCGCCCGGAGATGGCGCCCACCCACCCGATATCGTAGACCAGCCGTCCGTCGCGGATGAACAAAGCTTTCGCATTGGGAGTCCATTTTCCTTCAGGCGCACTCTTCGAGAATAATGTGCCATGACCTTCAGTGGTGAACTGAACAGATGCGGTGAAATCTCTGTCGGTTGCAAATGTATCTTTAGCCTCTTCGGTCGTCGATTTGTAAGAAGCGGCGGGCACATTGGGGAGTTCCATTTTCAACGATTCCTTACCGTCCACCAATGCAAGCAAACGCCCTGGCTGTTGATCCAGGTGCTCGTGTTCCAGATACAACACATGCGCTCCGGCGGGCAGGTGGATCTTGATATCGTTCCCAAGATGGAGTTGTGCCTCTTTTGTGGAAGACAATGAATAATCCAGCGTCAAACTGAAATTGGCAAATTCAGCACCGGATGGCTCTTCTCCGAATACAGGCCAACGCAATTCTCCAGGCAATTTCGATGCAGGAAATCCCTGTGGCTGCTCGACCAGAGCGGCGATCAGATCGGCTTCATCCTGTGCATTCAATGGATGAGACAGTCCAAACAACAAAGTCAGGGCCAAACAAACCGCCAAGTTGCCATGTGCGTTTTGGAATTTCATGCGGGAATTCGTACATCAAAACCACGTACTATTCAAAAACATTCGACCAACCCTGAAAAAATCAGAATGACCAGAACCTCTTTGGAATGCGGTGAGCATCACCGCTCTGGATACGGTCCGCATACCCAAGGTGTCATCAATCCCAACCATCATGCGCACTCCAGAGTTGTTTCAGCGAATGTTATGCACCAAAACAGGAGTCAGGCTGTTGGCGAGCCCTCTTCTGCTTCCTTTTTGCGCAAGGTCAGCATCAATATCCCGGAGACCGTCAACGATAGAGCCAGGTAAATCCAGCCGAGGGTGAAACTTCCCGTCAGGGTTTTGAGATACCCCGTAATATAGGGCCCCACAAAACCGCCTATATTGCCAAAGGAATTAATCAGTCCAATGGCACCCGCTGCCGCTGACCCGGATAAAAAGGAGGTGGGATAAGACCACCAAACACCGAATGGAGCATACACACCGATGGCCGCCAGACATAAAAAGGCAAAAGCCAAAACCGGATGATTCGTCATGGTACCACAAAACATTCCAATCGCGGCGATGAACGTTCCGATCGCGCCATGCCAACGCTGTTCACCGGTGACCGATGAATGATGACCAATCCACAACATAAACAGCAGCGAAAGAGTCATGGGAATGACGATCATCCAACCAACGGCAAAATTGGACCATGAGGAAAAGGATTTTAGAACAGATGGCATCCAGTAACCAAATCCCCAATAACCCGTGATCCATAGGAAATAAGTCACACAAAGTTTGAGCACTTCACGATCCGAAAGGGCCTGCCATACTGTGTAATTTTTGATTCGTTTGTTTTGGGAGGATTTGTGTTTCAAATCATTGGTAAGCCATTGACGTTCTTCCGGGGTCAACCATTTGGCTTCCTCGGGCGAATCGGCCATCCAGTAAACGATCACAACTCCAAACACTAAAGCCGGGATGGCTTCAATCACGAACAATCCCTGCCAACCTTCGAGCCCGAAAAACGACAGTCCTAACACCCAACCAGCCAAGGGCGCTCCGATGATGCTCGACATCTGCAACGAAGTCAGCAGAACAGCAATAGCCCGCGACCTGTCCCCAGGCGCAAACCACCGGGGGATGCAGGATGCATAGATAACCGGATAAAGACTTGCCTCGGCAACACCCAATAGGAAGCGAAGTAAATAAAATTCCCATACTTCAGTCATGAAGGCCATCAGCCCCGAAATAACGCCCCAGGAAATCATGATGCGCGCCAACCACAACTTGGGGCTGTATCGCTCGGCAATCAATGCTCCCGGAATTTCAAAAAGAACATAACCTGCAAAGAAAATCCCTGCACCAAGTCCAAACACAGCTTCCGAAAACCCAAGATCTTCGTTCATGGTCAAGCCCGCATAACTCAGATTGACACGGTCCAGATAGGCAATGATTGACGTTATAAACAGAGGCAGAACAATATTCACATATGCCTTGCGCTTGGCGCTGCGGGCGACGGTTGATTCATTGTTCGAGGATGTTGCCATGGGTGAGCCTGTGATAAATCAGAATCAAGCGCCTGTCGATCCCAATTGCCTCAAAACAACGACGAAAGAGGCTTGTCCCTCCGGTTAAAAAACGGAGGTGAATGGGGCTACCTCCTGGTCAAAACCCATCCAGTCAATCCTGTCCATCCTGTCCATCCTGTCTAAAAAAACCTCAGAGGAAACGAAAACGCTGGCGCCAGGCGAGTTCCACCTCGCACCCTCACTTCCCCCTCAGAACTTACTTAAGCAAATGACGTGGAACGAGGGAAGCCTGAGATACTCGAAAACCTGTGGCGTTTCCATTGCAGCCTGAAAATGGTTCCAACGCTCCAAGGTTTGAAGTGGGGCAAGACGGAGCTGGCCCCTCCGGCTTTAAATTTGGCATTGCGCAAGACGTGTTTTTTGGGAAACTGAACTCGCCTCCGATGAATAAGCACGCATACAAACTATCTATGGCATCCAGTTTCCACTGGATGATGGCTCTGTTGTTGGTTTCATTTTCAGTCAATGCCACCGGCGCAGACTGGAGAAACCTCTTCAATGGCAAGGACTTCACAGGCTGGATTCAACGTGGGGGCAATGCCAAGTATCACGTGGAAGACGGCGTCATCGTCGGCACAACCGTCAAGGGCGGACCCAACACCTTTCTGTGCACGGACCGTGATTACTCTGATTTCATTCTGGAACTGGAATACCGTGTTCACCCTAACATGAACTCAGGCGTACAGATCCGCAGCCTCAGCAAGCCGGAAGTCCACAATGGAGTGGTTCATGGCTATCAGGTGGAAATAGACCCCAGCAAACGTGCCTGGTCGGGCGGTATTTACGATGAAAGTCGCCGTGGCTGGTTGAACCCATTGTCGGACAACCCAAAAGCACAAGCAGCTTTCAAACAAAACGAATGGAATCACTATCGCGTCGAAGCCATCGGGGATTCCATCAAAACCTGGATAAACGGAGTGCCTGCCGCAGACCTGCGTGATTCCCTGAACGTGTCCGGTTTCATCGCGCTACAGGTCCATGGCACCAACAGCGACGATCCCATGCAGATTCGTTGGCGGAATGTCCGGATTCAGGATCTTGGCAAGCACAGCTGGAAGCCGCTGTTTGATGGCAAAACGTTGAACGGATGGCATGCACTCCCTGGCGGTCAATGGGAGGTCGTCGATAGTGTGATTCGGGGAACCAGTCAAAAAAGTGAAAAACGTCACGGTCTGCTGGTCACGGACAAACGATTCGGAAATTTCACTGTAAGAGCCCAATTCAAGGTATCCAAAGGTGACAGCGGCTTCTACTTCCGAGTCGACGAAAAAGAAAACAACGTCGGCGTCAACGGATTTCAGGTCGAGATCGACACATCCTACGAAACCGGAGGTCTCTATGAAACGGGAGGTCGTGCCTGGGTGGTTCAGCATCCAGCGGACAAGAAAACCCCTTGGTTTAAGAAAAATGAATGGAACGACCTCACGGTTTCAGCCCACGGGAAGCGCATCACCGTCCACGTGAACGGGATCAAATCAGCAGAGCTGTTGGATGATCCGGGACGCACCTCAGGCCACATTGCCCTTCAACTGCACGGAGGTCAGGACATGTTGGTGGAATATCGTCAGATCGAAATCCTCGGCAAAGAATAACCCGATGCACTCCTTTGACTTCCGGGCCAAGGCCCATTAGTCTTTCGTCTATGGAACATTTGCATGCTCCCTGGCGTATCGATTACATCTTAAGCCCCAAGGAACCCCAAGGGGAAGAGTCCCTGTTCACCCGCATCGCCCAAGCCAACGACGATGTGGCGAACTTGGTGGTTCACCGAGACAAGACATGTTACGTGGTGATGAACCGCTATCCTTACAACGGAGGGCACCTGATGGTCGTCCCTTACAAACAAGTAGCCGAACTGGAAGACCTCGACGATCAGGAACTCGCAGACCTCATGCGCTTGAGCCAACGGTGCATCAAGGTGCTCAAAGCAGTCATGAATCCACAGGGGTTCAATGTCGGACTGAATCTCGGACAAGTAGCGGGCGCGGGCATTCGGGAGCACCTGCATTTGCATGTGGTCCCCAGATGGAACGGTGACACCAATTTCATGCCGGTTATCGGCGCTACTGCCGTGTTGCCCGAAGCCTTGGAATCACTCGCCGACAAGCTCAGAAACACCTTTGCTGAACTCGGCAGTTCTGATTCCAAACCAGGCTGAAATGACGGATGATTATTTAACACGGTCCAGCCTTATCCATTCACTTTAAACCATTTTTATTTTTATCCGCAGATGACGCAGATGCACACAGATTTAGCCCAAGAGACAACCCTTGGCACTATTCAATTATCTGTGTCATCCACGGATAACTTCCCCTATCATGGCATCCGAAACCCTTCATTTTGAAAACGCCCACCAGGTGCAACAGCTTTTTGCCAACGAATCACGCAACCTGGAAAAACTCGAATCCGAACTCGGCGTCAAAGCCGTCACCCGGGATGGTTGGATCAAACTCGAAGGAGACGCGGACCGAGTCAAATCGGCCAAAGAACTTTTTGAGATCCTCCAGGGAGCGATGCAATCCGGAACGGCCATTCGCGCGCGTGAGTTCAATCAGGCCCTGGAAGTCGTCAAACAGCATGGATCCGGAGCATTGAAAGGTCTCTACAGCGAACGCATCCAGACCTCCAATCGCAAACCACCGATCCATCCCAAAACCGCCGGACAAAAACAGTACATCGAGGCCATGCGCAAACATGATGTCACTTTCGGGATGGGACCGGCCGGCACAGGTAAAACATACCTGGCCATGGCCATGGCGGTCACTGCTTTGAAAGCGGGCACAGTCAGCCGAATCATCCTGACTCGCCCAGCTGTCGAGGCGGGGGAAGCATTGGGATTTCTGCCGGGGGATTTGTATGAAAAACTCGATCCTTACCTGCGTCCTCTGCAGGATGCTTTGCACGACATGATCCCCGCCGAGGAAATTGAGAAATACAGAGATCGAGGCGTTATCGAAATCGCTCCCCTCGCCTACATGCGTGGTCGCACCCTGAACTATGCTTTCATCATTCTGGACGAAGCACAGAATGCGACGACCGAGCAGATGTTCATGTTCCTGACGCGCCTGGGGATGAACTCCAAAGCGGTCATTACGGGCGATCCCACCCAGATCGATCTCCCGAAACACAAGCCATCGGGACTCCTGGAAGCTCGGAAGGCCTTGAAGGACATTCCGGAGATTTCCATCGTGGAATTTCAGAAGCGGGACGTCATCCGTCACCGACTCGTTCAGAAAATTGTCGCCGCCTACGAAACTCACCGACAGGATTACGAGCAAAGGTAACTCCCCCGGCCGCCGTTACCGCCAAGTTCGACACCCATAAAGCAGCAAAAAGAGAATGGTGAACTCCGACATCCAACTGGAAGTCCAAAACCGGCAGCGCAAATGGCCGTTGAATGTGGATTTGGTGCGCGAAATAGGCACTTGGGTGGCGGAGGCTCTATTCGAAAACCAATCGGCAGAAATTTCGGTTCAATTCCTGCCATCAACACGGATGGCGCAGGTGAATCAGGATTTCCTGCAGCACGAAGGCGCCACCGACGTCATCACCTTTGACTTGAGTGAGGATGCGATGCCTGACTACCTGATCGGGGAGATTCTGGTCTGCCCGGAAGTGGCAGCCAAGCAATCCAGTGAATTTGGCACACAATGGCATGAGGAAGCCATTCGGTATGTCATCCACGGCCTGCTACACCTCAAAGGTTTTGATGACCTGGAACCGGAGAAGCGGAAGGTGATGAAACGGCACGAAAACAAGTGGATGACCAAAGCAGCGGGCCAGTTTGACCTTGATGACTTGCTCCGCAGGTAGTTATTCGATTGCTCCAAAACAATTGCCATCATGACCGAGCAAACACAAGGCATCGTCTTGAGAGTGATTCGCTATTCCGAATCGAGCCTGATCGTGCATTGGTTAACGGAAGACGCCGGTCGCATCTCCACCATGGCCAAAGGCGCCCTGAGACCCAAATCCGAGTTTCGCGGCAAACTGGATCTGTTTCATCACTGCCAACTCACCTTTCAACGCAGCCATCGATCCACCCTGCACAACTTACGTGAAATCAGCCTGATCCATGTCTTTGAAAGATTGAGTCGCGACATGGACAAAGTCACTCAAGCCACCTATGTTGCGCAATTAATCAGCAAAAGCACCGAAGAAGATACGCCTGCCGACGGGATGTTTGAGTTGTTGGTCTATTTTCTGGAATCTTTGAATAAAACGAAAGACACCGACCTGTTCCACGTCCTGCATCTTGAATTCATCCTCCTCAGAATTCTGGGCCTTGAACCGCAATGGAGAAATGACCGCCTGAGCGCCGAAGCCAAGCAAACCTTCAGGGTTTGGTCGGAAGAGGAAGCCGAAGACATTGATTTTACTTCTGATCATCTTTCAAAAGTTCGATTGGAAATCTTCAAATACCTCGGCAGATTCATGACCTACCACCTGGGATTGCCTCCCAAACTGCGGGCTGATTTATTGGAGTGACAGGTTTTGAAGTGTCAAAAGATTTTTTGGACAGGATGAACAGGATTGACGGGATGGAATTCACCAAATGCGGTGAACAGGGTATGAGTCAAATTTGGAATCAGAACTCACAATACTCATGCCTTCCACTATAGCTTGTGCGATCAACACACGATCAAAAGGATCACAATGAATGAAGGGAAGATTCCCGGTGAAGAGGACATGATTGAATTTGATATCTACCTCCATCATGCCCTGATCGAGAAGGTTTGAACGTAAACGGGCATCTGGTTTGGCGGATAGTTGGAGTTTTCCCAATTGGTTTTTAATCACGATTTCCCACATACTCGCAACGCTGAAATAAACCTGGTTGCCTGCATTTTCCAAACACGAACGAGCTTCACGTGTCAGTTTTTTGGAATTTGCCCCGAACCATATGAGCGCTTGAGTGTCAATCAGGACTTTCATGACATATACTCAGCAAAATCCTCAAGGGGATCATTAAAGTCAGAAGAGGTCTTTCCAAAAAAATCTTTCGCAAACCCCGCTTTGGGCGTTTTCTTCTCCTCGTTCACCCCCTTTAACTCTGCGATCACTTTGCCGTGCTTGGTGATGAGAATCACGTCTCCTTTTTGAACTTTATCAAGAAGAGAACTTAAATGCGTCTTAGCTTCCAATGTCCCAACCGTCTCTATCTTCACGAAAAAGAACATGACCACTCTGACCATATTTGTCAATCTGGATATATTCTTTGTTTAATTGACCAGTTCGCCCATTAAATGATGAACCCAAATTATCGACTGGCCAAAGCGGGAATCAGTCCTTACGATCCCGCCTCATGCAAAACACCAAGACCACTGAATCGTGGGGCTCGCGCCTGGGCGTGATCCTGGCAGTCGCGGGCAGCGCTGTCGGGTTGGGTAATTTCCTGCGTTTTCCCGGACAGGCTGCCAAGTATGGCGGTGACGATGGCGGAGGCGCTTTCATGGTTGCCTACTTCATCTCTCTCCTGATCATTGGCATCCCCATTTGTTGGGCGGAATGGACCATGGGACGCTACGGCGGCCAACGTGGCTACAATTCCACACCCGGCATTTTCCACGCCATCATCAAAAAACCTTACGCCAAATACATCGGTGTGCTGGGGGTGATCATTCCGGTCATTATCTACATGTATTACGTCTATATCGAGGCGTGGTGTCTGGGATATGCGGTTAATTTCATCACAGGCAACCTCAGTTTTGGCAACGAAGTCGACGCTTACGGTGATTTTTGGGGTACATTCATCGGAATTACAGAGGATGGTTCGGCCATTGGATTTGGCATGAATCAGGTTGGTTTTTATCTGGGACTGGTGTTTCTATTTAATTTCTTCCTCATCTATCGAGGCCTGAACAAGGGCATCGAGTGGTTCTGCAAATTCGCCATGCCCTTGCTGGTGCTATTGGCCATTGTCATCGCGGTGCGCGTATTGACACTCGGGGCTCCCCTGGTGGATCAACCTGGACAAAATGTCATGAACGGTCTGGCCTACATGTGGAATCCGGGCAATCTGGTTGAGAAACTTAAAAATCCCGAATTGTGGCTGGCAGCCGCTGGCCAGATCTTTTTCTCTCTGTCGGTGGGTTTCGGGGTGATTATCGTCTACGCCAGTTACATGAAACAAAAGGACGACGTCGTGTTGAGTGGTTTGAGCGCCACCAGCGCCAATGAATTCTGCGAAGTCGCCTTGGGTGGGATGATTACGATTCCCGCCGCATACATGTTCCTGGGAGCCGCCGGCATTGTCGGTCAAGGCACCTTCGCTCTGGGTTTCAAAGTGCTACCGTTGGTATTCGCAAACATGCCCGCCGGAGTGGTGTTTGGTTCCATCTTTTTCATCCTTCTCTTCCTGGCAGCTGTGACCAGTTCGCTGTCGATGCTTCAACCGGGCATCGCCTTTTTGGAAGAGAGCACAGGGATGAACCGAAAACAATCCGTCGCCTTGCTTGGATTGGTCACGGCCATGGGGTGTTTGTTCGTGGTCTGGTTCAGCAAAGACATCAAGGCGCTCGACACCATCGATTTCTGGGTAGGCACTTTCTCTCTTTTTGTCCTGGCCACCATTCAGATCATCATTTTCGGCTGGGTCATTGGGATAGATAAAGGTTGGGAAGAAATGCATCGGGGAGCCGAGATTCGTGTTCCGGCATTCTACAAAATTGTCATCAAATACCTGTGTCCCTTCTTCTTATTGGCCATTTTTGCGATGTGGGTCTTGACCAACGTCTTTGGCTACAGCCTCGAAACAGGCGAATTTGCCCTGACCGGTTATATGCTGGACCTGATTGGTTCAGAGGATACACCCGCCAGCCCTGCCGCACGTTTGAGTATTGCTTTGATTGCGGTGGTGATTGGCTTCATGTGCGCCCTGGCAGCACAAGCAGGTAAACGCTGGCAACAGCATGAAAAAGAAGACGAGGAGGTTTCCATATGATATTCCCCATTTTGGCTGAAGGACTGACAGCAGGTGGTTGGCTGATGATGATCCTGTCCGTAGGATCCGTTACCACCCTGTTTCTACTGTGCCTGTATAAAGTCCTCAAAGGCCCCAAACAGGACGCCTGACTCACTGAAATGCCTGCAGCCGGATGAATCCACGCACAGCTTCCAATGGAAGTTCCAGCGTGAGTTCTCTGTCGTCTGTCAAAGGGTCAACCTTCCAGATGGTTTCCCAGACACCTGAACTCAAATCGCTGGAGGCCTGCACCTCATACCCCCGCCCGGTCTTTCCCTGGAACGTTATCGTCCAGCGGGTGTCATCCAGTCCGATTTGTTCGATCGCGAACCGACTGGATGCGTCCTTTGGATCGGTATTGGCCAGGTATTCGAGATAATTCGGGACACCGTCGTTATCCGTATCCAATACCGATTCCCCAACCAGATCCGGATTAAACCCATTGGACACTTCCCATAGATCGGGCAAGCCGTCCAAGTCTCCGTCCAACACATTCATCCTTTCCTGACTGGTCGATTGAAAGAAATCAAACATCACATCAGATCCATCAGGCCACCGTCCCTGGGAAACTCCCGTTTCCTGTTGCCCGAAGTCCACCAGATCAACCAAACCCCCATCGCGGTTGAACAGGGCCAGGGATTCCCCCCCGGCGGAAATCTTGAAATCTGCCTCCAGATCCTGTCCTCCTTTGCCGTCGGCCTGTATTTGAAGGTATGCCGCTACACCAACCCCCAGGTAGGACAATGGGGAAAAGGAATGTTTGCTTGAGTCCGCAGGATCGTCGGAAAGACGCATACCGGCGAGCGAGACGGGTTGTTCGGACGGATTGAACAACTCCAGCCAATCAGGTCCGGCATCCGGGTCAGCCATCCATTCATTGATTTTAACAGCTTGAGAATCACCCAGCACCGCCGTGTTGTTTCCCCAACCAGGTGTCGGTTCGGTTAAACCCCACTCAAAGGTTGCAGGATCCCGTCCGATGGTGAATGAAGGAATTTGGGGGCCAAATCCAACCGTGTCCAACAATCCGCCACCTCTCTGCCCTGAATCAAACAACCAGAGCTGTTCGCCCCCGGATTTCAATCCAAACCCTGTATTGGCGGGGCCGGCAGCACGATCCCCATCCAGCCACACGATGGTGACTTCAAAAGCTGACAATTGGGTCCCTGCGGGGAAAGTCCATTTGAAAGGATCATCCACATCATCCGTCAAAGCGATCCCGCCCAGAGAAACCGTCTCGGCTGAAGCATTCCAGATTTCCACCCAGTCCGCAAAAGTCGTCCATGGGCTCAAAAGAGTCCGGTTATCGGCAGCGATTTCATTGATCACCAAAGCGCCTTCACCTGAACCAACTTCATCCTGACGTTCAGGGGACGCCGTTCCCTGCACCAACTTGACTGGGACGGAAGGATCTCGGCGAAAACTGTATCCGGACCTTGGATTGGCATACCAAAATCGATCCACCACATCTCCTTTCCGGTCACGCAAGGACCAAACATCCTGTTCGGCATGCAAATTGCTCGGCAAATCCCATAACCCTCCACCTGTTTCCAAAACCAAATAACCATCCGGTCCGAGGAAAGAGTTATTCGGCATCAGCAAGGACTCGGCAAATGAGGAAGGTTCCGTCCCCAATCTCCATCCGGTTAAATCAACCGGCCATTCACCCGTATTGTGCAGTTCGATGAAACCGTTGTTGAAATCTCCCGTTTCCAACGGCGCCCATTCACTGAAGACAACGTCCGCCGAAGTTCCCATGCGAGGTGCTGGATAGTTCACAGCCCCGGGTGTGGGAATGCCCGGCATCCATCGACCTTCAGCATCCCTCCCCATGGACCAACCTTCCGGCTGTAAACCGAAAGTAACCTGATCCACCCATTGAAATTCTCCCCCAACTTGTCGGAACAAATAGACGGATTCACCCTTGCGGTTCAAACCGAATGGAAGAGCCCATTTTTGAGCGGAATGACTTCCGTTTTCGCCGACGACCATATGTGTGCCAGGTTCCATGAGAGCGATGTCCGTGAAGCGAAATTTTTCAGGCTGAGCCGGATCGTCCGTGAGGGTGTAATCCTTCAGCAAATGCACTCGTTGCCCCAAATGAACCAACTCAACAAACTCCCACTTGCGGGCCGGATCATCCGACCACGAAATGGGCTGAGCCAGTATTTCGTTCAATCGAATGGGTGAAGCGTTCCCGCTTACCTCAAATGCAGGCGAAACATGAGCATCCTCTTCTGTCTGCCAGACGCCCGCCACGTTCTTGCCCACCCATTCCAACTGATGAACCCCATCGGCCAAATCCGTTAAAACAACAGGGATATCCACCGTTGTTTCAGCGCTCCATTCACCTTGATTCAAGCGATACCGGTAGGCCACCACTCCCGGGCCGCCTGCTTCCAACTCCACAGATCGCATCGGCAAAGGAGTCCACGGAATACCTCGGGCTGTGACTCCGGACGGCACATAGGCGCCAGGGTCCAATCCCAATGTCCCCAGCCCCTGGAGTCCGGAATATTCGGCCAGGCGAAAATCAAGAGCTTCTTCATCCACAAACACCGGTTCCAAAACGCGATTTCCTTCTCCAAACGCATTCCAGGGTTCAGGGAGGATGGAATGATGGATGGACACTTTAAAATCCGGAAAAACGCCCCATACATCTTCCAGTGCATGCAGCACTTTTTCGCAGCGAAACACATTCCCTTCCATGTAAAGTGACAAAGGGGGTTGGGTCTGGCGCACTTGCTCCCTCAAACTGATGGCACCTTTTTTGGAGTCGATGAAGGTATTATGCGCAACGTGAGCAGAGGACCATTCCTTCAGCAGGATGTCATGATCGTTATCGATGAACACATTTCGAACGATGGTGAGATTGGATGCGACTCCATCATATACACCCGTGGAAATGGCATGAGATTCACTCGTGCTGGCGTTTGCCTGATGGAAATTCATGAAGAGATTACCTTCGACATAGCCATCCCCACCATCCAAATCCAACGCATCATCCGGACCTCCATTAAATCGATTATTCAAAAACTGCGCAACCGGTCCGGGTAGTTTTCCTCCGGTGAAATCGATGATATCCGAATACCCGGTGGTCTTCCCAAACTCACACCCCTCAATAATCCAATAACCACCTTCAGGTATCCCAATACCGGCAATAGGTTCCCCTACGGTCACGTCCGGAAAAATACAATCTCGAACGGCCAGTGTACTATACCAGCTGATGATAAAACTATTGTAAGCGCCGATCCAGCGGCCTCCGGTAATGTCCAAACGCGAATGATCAACATTGATACCGGGAGAAATCGTCCATTCGATGGTGACATTGTTCAACTCATTGTGCTGCATGGTGTGGTCGAAATGAATCCCACCCCAACGTTGAGCGGCAAAACGCTGTGCTGAGAAATAAACCCGGTTGTCAGGTGTGCCCAAAACCTTCAGGGTTCCTCGAACGGTCAACTTGGAGCCAGCGAGAAACTCCACCGAGGTTCCGGGTAAAACGGTCAAAGTCACCCCCTCCGGAACAATGAGATCGGTCTCCACCTGGATAGGACTGGCAGCAGGACTCCACACGGTGTCGCCCTGGAGTTCGCCCGAAAATTGAGGGGCGTTTTCGCCTTCAAAAAACACTCTCAATCGAAGGCTTTCCATTTCGTTTCCGGAAGCATCCAACGATTGGATCACGATCTCATTCACGCCTGAATGCAAAGCGACATCCTGAATCGACCACTTTCCTTCCCAGGCAGACCATCGGGCATCGAGCCCCTGCACCAGGACACGATCGGTCTCCAGTGCATTCGCCACACCTTGCAGAGTCAAGTTTGGTGTGGGGGACTGGTAATAACGAAGGTAATCCGGATCGGCCAGAGGCAGGTCCACGACGACTTGAAGCGATCGCGGTATCTGTGCCAGCACCGAGTCACGTCGAGCCATGGCATACTGACGGATCCGTTCCACGAAAGCGGGTGTTGTCCAATCCCCCAGCGTATTCCCCAAAAGAACACTGAACTTTTCCGGATCAAAGAGATCATCGGCCAGGGATTGCAGCAACTGGTAGTATCGTCGGGCGAACCCTGGGGATTGCAGAAAGCGTGCGGGCACTTCCTTGGCGATGGCGCGAAAAATCGGCATGTCCACACCTCCAACAGCCATCCCAAACAAGGAATCCAGATCATAGGGTATCAAGACCGCCCGACTATCCTTTTCGCCGATATAAAAAGCGTAATCCCCCGCCCCCCCATTGGCAAAACTTGTTTCCATATTCCCCGTCAATGTATCCACCGCAAAGTAACGCAACCATTCTTCAACATGAGCCACGCTTTCGGTGGCGGATTCATAGGAAGCGTCCGGGGTTTCGGCCAGTGTCTGGGTGAGGCGTATCAGGTCGGACCAGTCGTTTTCCTCCACTTGGGTGGCTTTCACGTAGAACCCGGGTTCCTTATATGCCAACGGATCAGTCCCCAAAAACTCAAGATTGCCATACCCGTACGGACGATAAAGGTTCCCGTTCTTATTACCGTCAAAATGGTAATCCACAAAATTGTCATTCAGGGCTTCCATCTGGGCATACATTCCGAACTGGGGAAAATCGGACGAAGCGTGATTGAGATTATTTTCGAGAAACATCACGGGTCGGGCTTGGGATACCGGCACGCCTCCAAAACGAAATAATTCGGACCCCAGTATATGAGAAGGCACATTGACGGCATTGAAGATGACTGAAGATCTCCCGCGCCATGGTTGGTCGCTATTGAAATTAACCCGGCGATTTTTGGGATTCAGATTGCGTGAAGTGGTGCCGCGAATCCTGAATCCGGATTGATACCTGATTTCTTCCACACCGTTTTCAATCATAACAAACGTTGCGTTCATCTGCGCATCACTACTGGCGTTCCAAGGCAAGCGCCCGATCGCTTCGAGTTCCAATCGTTCGGCTTCGGTCGTGATCACTCGTGCCACCGGATCATTGGATGGGTAAATACTGTCGTCCACTTGAAACAACGCATTAGCAACATGGCCTTCTGCCGTTGCTTTGGGCCATTCCCTTGTCAATCCGCTGGCGCTCCTGGCCAGGACATAAAACTCAACCACCGTTCCATTCGGAAAGGGTGGTAACTCGGCACCAAAGATACCGTCCTCCGCTTTCTTATCCTTGCCCGCTCCATTATCCAGCATGGACGTCATCCGGAACTCGCTTTCACCATCGATGCGAAACCACAGTTCCGCAGAAGGAGATGGATTTCCGTTGTGTTCCACCTCGGCGCTGACCCAGACTAGGTCCTCCGAATTTGGAACAGCAGGAGAATGATGAACCCGGTTAACAAACGGCGCCAAGTCGGTGGCATTGACAGAATTCACCGAACCGGGAGTCCCTCCGGGCTCAGTCGACGCAGCCCAATTTTGACCTTGGCTACTTTCAGCTTCCAACGAGATTCGCTCCAAGGATTTCCCCTCCCCATCGTGAGCATTGGACCAGGTCCACCCCTGGTGTCCTTGCATGGTCACTCCCCTGACTCGATCACTCCAATCACCCTCGTCGCGAAAATCGACAGAGTCCACCGTCTTGTTGAGATGATTCCGCAATCGAATTTCCTCACCGGAGTTCCCGAGCTTTCCATCCCAAGGCCCCAGAGGTGCAGGGGCGTCAGGATAAGCCAACCGGTAAGCGGCGGGATCTGCTGACACAACCATATATTCACCAGGATCCAAAGTAAGGTTTGGGAATTCGAACGACACACCACGATCCAGGGACCACCCATAAAGTTGTACTGGGTGATCATCCACATTTACCAATTCAATAAACTCTTCATTGGGCCTTTGCGTGGAGGGATGATACATGATCTCCGAGATGTGGATGCGCCCCTCGGTTCCCACCGGCGCGGGTTCACCTACCTGCTCAAATATGGGGGTCAATGATCGAACATCAGCGGGATGAACGGTGATTTCAGTCGATGTCGTATTCAACTCGGCCCAACCGCGAAATGCGAAACCGGGCTTGGCTTGAGCCGAAACTGTGATGTCGAATTCCTGAAAGAAATGTCCTTCCCATGGATCTTCCTGCGGGCGAACAAGGGGTAATCCATCGATCAGGATTTTACCGGAATCCACAGGAGGCAGATTGAGCCGAATGGAAACAGGGTCTTCCAAGTCGAACTCGGATACGACAAAACCAAGAATCGCCGAGGGCCTTTCCCGTGCAAATCGGCGCATCACATCCAATCGTTCCTCCCATTCTTCAATGGAATTTGGAAACGACATTTCCCCGACCATGCTGCCCATCCATCGTTCGATATGCCTGGGCATTTCGGGACGTAATGCTGATGCCATGGTCTCAATGCGTGACAGCATGTTGTGCGTGGAAAAGGTATTGTTGAGTCGATGCTGAAATCGAAGAAGGAAACGTTTCAAAAGAGATTCGTTCTCGGTCACAGCAACAAACACTTTGGCAGCGGAGTGCACCTTGAAATTGATGATTCTCCGGATGGTGTTCACCTTGACTTTCCAATCCAACGGATTGAACGCACCGTCGAGATCGAACGGCATCCATCTCCACCTAGCCTCAGGTTGTCGTTCCTTCCAAAACCGAACGTTGTTATTCGGCCAGTCAAAGTTATCAATGCAGGTTTCCCCGATGATATAGTCGAGGAAATTGTCCACATCCATTCGACGTTCCAATTCCTCTTCAAATGCCGGATCGGAGGCATCCTGGAGCGCGATCCATCGAATAAACGCCAGGGCTCCGGCATGATCCCCGGAAAGCGCGTCAAAATTACTGGCAACCAGATCGATCTGATCATCAGGAATACCGGTCTTGGCCGAGAGGAAATGCTCATTGGCCCGCTGTCGCAGGTTGTGGATTCCATAATACTCGCCATTAAGAAAGACATGCACCGGACGATACGGTTGCGTATCCAATCCAATATCCCCCATCAGTGATTGCCCCACCGGATCACGCAACATGGCCAGTGACCAATCATTGCCGGCATTACGCAGGAGCAATTGCTTGACGGAAATTTCCTCATCAGGATCAAAAAAACGTCCATCGAATCGATTGTCTCCATAACGGGACCGGGCGATCAAGGCCACCGATTTCTGATCGGAAGCCCTGGACCATCCCCCATGAATCTTGGCTCCGGCTGTTTGCTGATGTGTTCGTTGACCGTCGGGTTCAAACCACTCGAACTCCACCTCACGCTCCCATGCCTGCCAGAAATTCGCCCGATAATGTGGACGTTCTGCATGAGCATGTTCACCCAGGGCATAAATACCTTTGTCAGCACTGAACCAGTCATCCGGAGGACCACTGATGGATACCATGGGAATCGTTGTGGGAAATTCAATGATGTAAGAAGCCGTCAAGGTCTCTCCGGAAAGGTAATCTTCGCGAAAAGCTTTGGCCTTGAGCACCGTGGTTTCCACAATGTTGACAGCCCCCTGATAAAGCATTGAGTTCTTACCCGGTTCATCACCGTTCAAGGTATATCGTATCTCTGCCGCGCTATCCGCATGCCGTAGTTCCACCGAAACGGGCTGATCATAGGCGCCTGCTGCGAGTGATGAAGAAACCGTATCGAGCATCCCATTGTAACCGTCGCTTTTTGGAGCATCCCCCGGGGAAGGTTGATTCACAAAACGAAATTCATTTCGCTCATCAACGCGTTGCAAAGACACGTCTCTCAAGGTTGGTTTTAGGGTCACGGCGTCCAGGCGTGCTGCCTCCGAACTGGATAGCACCAACACCCCACTTTCATTGGGAAGCGTGAAGGGAGCATGAAAATAACGGGTGGGCAATCCCCATTTACCCATCAGGTATCCTTGCATCTCCGTTTCCTCTTCAGCGGTCAGGACGCGGTCGAAACAAATCAACTCGGAAAACCACCCATGCCAGTATTGATTATCAATGAACCGGTCCGTTCCAAGCGTATTGATGATCCGGGGCGCCCGCGTGCGAAATGTCAAGAGAGCGGAAGAAACAGGCGCAGGCACAATCGCGCCATCAATTAACTCTCCATTCAACAACACTCCGGAGTCCAACCATTGCGTGCTGTACAAATGATGCACCAGCTGATGGTTCGCACCTCGTATCATGGGGATTTGTGTGGAATGCCCGAGTATCGGACGGAAATCATCCGTGGCAAAAGGATGTTCAGCACCCACCCAAAAAACGGTCTTTGCGTTATGGATGGCGTCCAACTCAAAAAAATCATCCTCGCCATCAAAAAAAACGGCCGGAACTCCTCTGGGAGCCATCTGAGTCAATGTAGGGGCTTTTTCTGCATCCGGTTGTCCGACATAGTGAACCTCGGGGGTTTGGTCCACCCACTGGGCTATCGCGCCGTTTTCATGCAGGAGGAAGGCATCCTGTAAGGACGCATCCAGGTGCAAAACCACCCCTTCGATCGCAGGCGCGGTTAATCTTTGCTGCGGTTTGACGGGGCCCCATTGCCCGTCTTCCCGCCCGGAACAAAAAACCACCAAACGCTCTCCAGGAGCCAACTTGTAGGACGGAAATTGAAATAGAAAGGGCCGGTCAGGATCTGTGGACAATCCGTGTCCACGCAAGTCAACTTCCCGACCGCTCAAATTGGCGATTTCCACCCAGTCCGGGTATTTGCCAAATTCATCTGACAAGGTGCTTCCATTACTCATCATGACTTCATCGATCCGAAGTCCCTGAGCACTTGCCGTTCCCTCACTTGAAAAAACACCACAGATTCCCCACAGGAGGACGGCAAACAAGGTGGCACTGCGGATTCCTGCACATCTCCGGAAAGACTTTTCGTAGAATTGATTTAGCAACACATTTGTCATGACGTCCGCTAGACGTTGCCAGAAAAAATCGAGATAAATCAAACGCAATCTTTATGGAATAAATTGGGCACTAAGGATTCTCACGGAAGGATTCACCTTTTCAGTCTCCCCCTAAAGGGAGGATGAGGAAATTCGGTTTGGACAACAAACGTTGAGAGGCTTTTAGGATTGCACAAGAATCTCCAATTCGGTACGTTTCGTGCTCCGTCTTGAGGCCGACAATCAATCAATCTGTGTCATTGGGTCACTCCATCAGGATTGGCTCAGCGGACGCATCGACCTTCAATCAAAGGAATGGATATATTGAAAACGTTGACAATCAATTTACAGCATATGAACCGCCTTGGAGTTACATTGGCCATTATGTTCCTGGTCAATTTGACCAACGCCCAGATTATTCGTTACCAAGCCGGGGACAACACTTCGTGGACCGGAGAAGTGGAAGAACGTCGGGCCTACAGAGCTCAATTTTCAGTCGATTTGGTGGATTGGAGTGATCCGGGTGATGTCTTTCTTCCTTCCGACCGGGTGCCCTTATCTTTTCCTGAAGGCGAGCAAGGCTTTGTTCAATTGACCCCGGACATTCATCTGGATGAATTCGAACCGCGCGTTGTGCTCCTTGGGGATTCCACGATGGCTGACCTTTCTGCCCTTTCCATTCAATATCACGGATGGGGACAGCATTTTCAGGATTTTTTCAAACCGGAAGCCACCTTTGTGAATCTGGCTGAAGCGGGAATGGGCACGATCCAATACTTTGCCCGCAACAAGACCAGGGCGCTTGAGGTGCTGCAACCCGACTTTGTCATCCTGCAATTCGGTCATATTGAACATAAGGATGGGACCAGCACGGAAGTATTCGAAGAAAACCTTGGTAAGATTGTAGACGAAATCCGGAGCATCGGAGCGGTTCCTCTCCTGGTGACACCGGTTGCCATCCGGCTTTACGATGCAAAAGACAATCACATCAATGAACTCGCCGAGCGCCGGGAGAGTGTTATCAAGGTAGCCAACGCAAAACATTCCCAATACCTCGACCTGAACCATCGGAGCGCGGAAGTCTACGCCCGCATGGGTATCATCTCCAGTGCCTTTATCACGGTTTGCGGCAATGAATGCGATGATTTATCCCATTTTTCAAGAACAGGCGCCTACCTCATGGCGGCATTGCTTTGTGAAGAATTACCAGAAATCCTACAAGCTTACCGGGTTCCACTGGATGAACTGATCCCAACCGTTGATGCCGCTTTTGACACCGACCGGCGATTCAGCAGTCTCAGCACTCCGTTCAAGGACCTGACCGGTTTTAAAGATGAGCAAGTCTGGGAATGGCTTTTTCCTGAAGGGACCGTGCCTCTTCCTTAATTTTTCATTCGACGCCTGTCTGGCTCCCTTGGAGTGGGGGCAATTATAGAAAAGCCCGCAAAGACTGAACAGAGCTTAACCCTAGAATCAGAATCGTTTTCATGTTGATCCGGCACCATCTATCGAACTCCCAACAACTGCTGGGCTCCCTGTTATTGCTGACGATAACAAGCTCGGTCCCAACCATTGCCCAGGAAACAGATCCTCTTCAGGATTCACTCACATTGAATCCGGCAGCCTGGGCGTCCGGCCCTGTGTCAGGCACACCTGCGCAGTTCCAGCTTCGTTTCTTCACCGATGCCGCTGGTTGGAACGGCAGACCCGTGGGGCTTTGGTCCGACGGCACGACCTTGTGGTCTTCCGACTGGGGGCTGCTCAGCAAGCTTTTTGCCTACAACATCTCCGGGGCAAGAGATCACGCCCATGATTTCGACACCTTGACACCGGCAGGCAACCGCTCACCACGAGGGATTTGGTCGGATGGCAGCACAATGTGGGTGTGTGATGATTTTGAGGACCGACTGTTCGCCTACGACCTGGAATCCAACACCCGCCTACCGGAAAAGGAATTTGATTCACTGTTACCGGCAGGCAACACAGAAGCAACGGGTATTTGGTCAGACGGCACCATCATGTGGATCGCCGATGCAAAGGATAAAAAGATTTATGCTTACGATTTGGCCACCACCACCCGCCTCCCACTAAGAGACATCAACAACCTGGGGGCAGACGGAAACCATAGCCCAAGCGACATCTGGTCCAATGGCACAACCCTGTATGTCGCCGACAAAGGAGGATTCAAACCCTGGAGCGGCCCTACCTACGGAAAAATCTTTGCCTACGATCTGGCAAGCGGCAAACGCGATGCGCCGAAGGATCTTGACTATCAAGCTCTGCGCGACGCCGGACTCACCAGCCCTGCAGGGCTTTGGTCAAATGGAAGCACCATGTGGGTCTCCGATTGGCGACAAGGACGGATCTACGCCACTCAAATCGCGGCCCCAACACCCTTGGAATCCACCCTTTCCGATGGATCCAGAAATCCGGATTTGGATCGCGATACCCTGGCGGAAGCCGGCAACATCCACCCAACCGGCATCTGGTCCGATGGAGTCACTTTGTGGTCGGCCGATATGGACGACAACATGATCTACGCCTATGACGCAACATCAGGGGAAAGAAAGGAAGATCTTGATTTCCCCCGGGAATTGCTCGAAGCAGCCGGCAACGGAAGTCCTTCCGGCATCTGCTCCGATGGCATCATTATGTATGTGGCGGACGATGTGGACGATCACGTCTATGCCTATTCCCTCACCACTCGAGAACGCGTTCCGCAATCTGAACTCTCATCCCTTTCAGAAACCGGCAACCATTCACCACGGGGCATGTTTTCCATCGGGCAGACCTTATGGATCGCCGACCGGGAAGATCACAAAATCTACACCTACGATCTGGCTTCAGGCCAACCGCTTCCAGAACTTGACTTCAACACCCTGGAAGCTGCCGGCAACCAGGCTCCCTCGGCGTTGTGGTCCGATGGTGAAACCATGTGGGTAGCAGACTGGGAAGATGACAAGGTTTACGCCTACAACATGCAGAGCAAATCCCGGGCGATGGATAAAGAATTCGACTCCCTGCGTGCGGCGGGCAATTTAAGCCCATCAGGCATGTGGTCGGATGGAAAGGCTCTGATTATTTCCGATTTTGCAGACGCACGCTTTTATGGTTACTGGTTATCAAAGGAAGCTCCGGCAACCATCCAGTCCATTGAACTCAACGACGCTGGCAGGATTGTGGTGAAATTCACCGGCAAGTTGACTTCATCCGCCCGACTGGAAGGTCCATACAGCGTCATTCAAAATGCCACCTCGCCCTACTCCTTTTTCCCTCATAATAAACAGGTATTTTTCATCGCAGAATAAATGTGAATCAAAGCGATTCCAAAGCCTGACGTATCCGCTCCAGACGCATGCCGGGCGGACGTTTCTCCAACAACCAAAGAAAGTCACGACGCGCCCTTTCACGTTGTCCGGTGCGAAGCAGCATGGTGGCCCGCTCCAGTCTCAACCCGGCATCCTCCGGGGCAATGGCAATCTGCAAATCCACATAAGGTAAGGCTCTTTCAAAACTTTCGTTGGCTTGTGCGCCATACTTCAGATTGGTCAAAATTCGCCTGACTATTTCAAGCTTGCTGGCAGGTTGCATCTGTTCACTGTCAACAGAACTCTGCTGAAGTGTTCCAGCCAGTTCATCTGCCTCGACAAAACTCATCCTTTTTCCACCTCCAAACACATCAATTAATTGAACAGCTTCACCTGCGGGGGCATATCGAACCAAAAAATGCCCGGGCAACGGAAGCCCTGTCACTCCCTGAATCCCCAATCGCTCGGCAAGTTCGATAAACAACACCGAAAGGGTAATCGGCAGACCTTCACGGTCATCAATCACTTTGTGCAGGTAACTGTTGGAGGCACTTTCGTAATCCGTGTAACTCCCATGAAACCCATTCTCTTCAAACAAATATTCCAGCAAGGATGCCATGGACACATTTGTCTGGTCGGAATCATCTTGTTTACCCCGGATCTCCCGGGCCATGCCATCCACTGCATCCAGATAAGCATCCAGATTCAATCCGGGGTGATCGTGCTGCGCAATCAACAAGGCAGCATATAATAAATTGATTTCATCCTCTGGCTTTTCGAGTTCTTCTTTCAGCTTGGACCGCACCCGTTCCCGATGAGCATCCACTGAAAGCAACTTCAATTGTTCTGATCGGTCAGCCAGAATCTCTGCCATTTGTTCAATTTGTTCCGGACTTAACGTTTTCACGCTATTTAACAGAGTCTCCCTGGAAGGCTCCTTTGAATGGATATATGATTCAACACTGCTCATTGCCTGCCGCCATTGCTCTTCATTCAACACGTCCTGACGATCGCCCGGTTCCGTGACCAGTTTAAACCCTGAATAATCCGCCAGAGTATCACGGAACTTTGCCAAGCCCACTTTCCCCACAGACAAACCACTGTCCGAAGAATCGATCACCAGCTGTCCGTTGACAAAACACCGGATGCGGTTTCTTTCATGACGCACCTTGATGGTGTTCCAATCTCCACCGCGATAATGAGGGGTCTTGATTTGATTCAAAATGGTCCATTGATACACCGAAGGCCCATCAAAACGGGTCAATCGCATCTGTCCATTGCTGGGATAGAAGCCGTATTGACGATCCCGACCATCGGAACCAAACACCAACCCCGCGGCACCCGATTCATCTGAAAGTTTGACGCGAACTTCCAGCTCATAAGGAAACGCGTTGGGTTGTTCATGAAAATGACACAGAGAGCGCCCGCCAAAGCCACTTCCCTGCCCTTGAACAGAAATCCGGTCCACCTTACTGCTCCACAACGCTCCCATGCTGGAAGTCCACCGCGATGCATCCAGCCGACCCAGCCTCAGCCATCGAGCCATCTTGACGGTGTTTGGACGGGCAAGCAGAGGTTTCAATGCATTGATGGGGGTGGCAAATCCAAGGTTGGGCGTCAATGTGGATTTCATATTGAGCAACCCCAGGACTTCTCCGCGAACATTGAAGAGCGGTCCCCCGCTGTTCCCTGGCTCGATAGGGATGGCCAGTTGGATCATGCGGGAATGTTCAAAGCGCCGAAACCCGGAAATCAACCCACTCACGACGCTCCGCTCAAGTCCCATGGGATTCCCAACCGCAACCACCTTTTCACCCGCCGGTAAAACATCCGAATCTCCAAGTGGCAGCGCCTGAAGTCCGGTATGATCCAACCGAATCACCGCAAGATCCAGCGTACGGTCCCAGGCATGTATCGCGATCGGCTCATGACTTGAACCATCGGCCAACACGACTTCAACCGCTCTGGATTCACCGATGACATGCAGACTGGTGGCAATCAGGCCATCTTCCCCGATCACAAATCCCGTCCCAATCCCGCTTTCCTGGCCGCTTCTATCCAAGTGCCGTATCGTCACGACCGATGGATGAACCTTCTGCGCAAGTTCTTCCTCGTTCAGGGTTTTCTGGGCAGATAGATAACCGCTGATCACGAGGAGTCCAATGACCTTGAACACCATCAACATGCCTGCACGACATCGCGGCTGAAGATTCAAGTCCTGAATTTGGTTAGAACGTCCGGGAATCACCCCCGGAGTCTGCTGTATCACCGGCGAAAGTGCAAGGGTGAGTAAGAGCCTCCTTCAAGCGATCCAGATACTCATTCCTGGAAACAAGCTTCGCCCCCATGCTTTCGGTCACCGGAGTGATCATCTGCACATCGAACAATCGATACCCACGCCGCTTCAGGTGATCTGCCAAATAAACCAGAGCTACCTTGGAGGCGTTACTCGCTCGATAGAACATCGATTCACCCGCAAAAAGACCTTCTACTGCCACCCCGTAAACACCTCCCACCAATCGATCCCCCTCCCAACATTCAACACTGTGGGCCCCCCCCGCTTCGTGCAAACGAACATAGGCTTGAATAAAAGATTCGGTGATCCAACTACCAGGTCGAGGGGTCTCGGCACAAGCGCGGATAACCTGCTCGAAGGCACGGTCCAAGGTGCAGTGATATACCTTTTTCCGCATGAACTTTGCCAGGCTGCGTGGAATATTGAGATGATGCAGATCCAATATGCCCCGCGGGTCAGGACTCCACCACGTGATGGGTTTCTCGGTCCATGGAAATATTCCCTGTCGATAGGCCAATTTGAGGCGCTCGACACTCATGTCCCCCCCCACGGCAAGCAATCCCTCATCCAGGTAACGGTCATACGTTCGCGGATCAGGAAACCAAAGATTTTTCTCAAGAAAAGCTACCACGAAAAAGGTCGGGTTTTATTTCACATCACACATTTGAGAATGACAGATTGAAACATACCGGAAATCTCCATCGCCCACATAGTCGGCCAATCCTCTCGTTTCCATTCGCCATCAGCCAGATCATCGGGAGTCGGACAGTCCAGACTCAACCAGCATCCAACCCGAATGTCGTTTAAAATCTCAATCAACCAGTCAGCTCTATCCGGATTGCATTCGATTTGATATTCCGTCTTACCATCACCTTCCACGGGGTGAATGGATTCGATCCAGGCTTTTACTTGCTGCTTGCGTTCCCCTTGATGTTGTGAGCCGGATTCTTTGAGCCAATCATCGGATTCCCTCAGGTCCGGATCCTGATCATCCTTGGACATCAACGAGTGGTGGTCGGCCGGTGTCTTGGGATACTGAATCAACACGTTTTTCAGCGCTTGCCATTCCTCCTCATCCAGCGCCATGTCAAAGCGCCCGTCTCCCTTGCGAATACATTTCATTGAGCTTTTTCCATGGTGGCATGAAGGTTATACCGGTGCAACTGATGCACATAATGTTCGGCAGTTTCCATGCTCGCTCGAGCCAACAAACTTTTCCCCTGTTGATGCACCTCCATCATATGATGCTCAGCCTTGGATCGATTCCACCCGAACACCTTCTGGAAAACGTGAGTGACGTAATCCATCAGATTGACGGGATCATCCCAACAGATCACCAGGTAACCCGAATCATGGGCTTCCTTGGTCTGTTGATCAACGTGCGGATCGATGCCCGGCAAAACCATTGGTTCAGCGTTTACGAACATGGGAAACAACTAACCTCTAACTGCTATCTGATCAATACCTGCTTCACAAAGCCAACATGACCTTATTTAAAACAAATCGTCATTCGATGAGTATGTCCATTCCTGCGAGCCAAGATCCTCATCCAACCATAACATCCGGATCCCACACTCACTTGCATGCTCTGCAGCCCATTCCGGCGCATCCTGCGGACCAAGCACCGACAAAGTCGTTGCCAGGGAATCGGCATGGATGCCTTTTGACGCAATGACCGTGGTCAAAGTGCGAACAGTGAGCCCCAGTCCGGTTTGGGGATTGAGAATGTGGGAGTACCGCACGCCGTCTATCTCAACAAACTGGAACAAATCTCCGGAAGTGGCCACCGCTCCATCGCTCAATGCAATCATGGGGCCATCCTCTTGATCTTCACCGAAACCGGCCAATCGAATCTGCCATTTGGCTCCGCCCGGTTTGCCACCAAAAAACGCCATGTCACCACCTCCAGCAATCAAGGCGTGCTGTATGCCTTGCTCCTTTAACACCCTCAGCCCCTCATCCAATGCATATCCTTTGGCTATGCCACCAGGATCCAAACGCATACCGGGCGCAGTCAAACAAACTTTCCGATCCTCTGGACGCATCAGCAAATGATCCCAACCTGTTCGCTCCCACATGGATTCCAGCGCTGATGGGGATGGCATTTCCTTTTCACGGCGTGCCTTGCGCCAAAGAGCGGTGGCAGGCCCCAGAGTGATGTCAAAAGCGCCTTTGGAAACCACTGACAATCGTTGGGCATGCTCAAGAAGCAACCACATTTCATCACTCACCTTCGACCACACACCCTGACCTGATGCATACCCCAGGCGGCTGAGTTCGCTTTCTGTTTCGTAATTGCTGAGAATGGCATTGAGGGCAGCAATACGTCCCCATGCCTTGGACGCTGCCTGATTGGCATGAGAAGCTGCCTGATCGGTGTAAAGGACAATACGAAACGGGACCCCCATCTGTGGTGATTCATAAGTATACACCTTCATGCCTTCGGAAGCCTGAACATTCCCGAAGGAAAATTCAGAACAAAAAAGAAGGACACCGGATAAAAGGTTAAAAACAAAAAACTTGTTCATCTCGAATGAACAAGTTTTACCAAGTTGGGTGAATCCTGGCTACCCAACAAACGAATTTGGTGAAAAAATCAGATGAATTGTTCGATCAGCACCTTGGTACGTTTACCCGTGCAACGTTCCAATTCTTTGGGGCGTTTTCCAAAATAATGGGCCACTTCAGCAGCAAAATGACTGTAGGACTTGAACCCGGTAATCGAAGCTACCTCACGCTTGTGCATACCACGATCAAACAACTCCTTGGCATAAACCATCCGTTGTTCACGCAACCAGGTTTTAGGGGACATGCTGAGAACATTTTGAAAAGCGCGTTCAAGGTGCCGATCGCTTACACTCAGCAAATTGGCGAGTTCGCTCGCCCTGAACCCACTGAGGCGTGCCAATTTAGAAACATCCAGTTGTCCTCCCTGGTCCGCCACGCAGTATAAACGACTGCCTCTTTTAACAAGTCTGCCTAACATATATCTCTCTCTATCCTAAGTTAATTATCAAACCGATATCATGCAGCCAAACCTCCCTGTTTGAAAAAACATTGCATGCAAAAAGTCCAAAATCGATTGCCTTGACTTAACTCGAGCAAATCCTTTGCCAAAACAAGAACACCGGCATTTTAAGTATATTTTTGGCAAATTGGAAAGCATTTAATAACAAAAAAGCGACATGTAAGTCATTCTTATCAATATTTCACCCCCTGAAAGCCGCCGCACGCATACGGCCCTGCATTGCTTCGCAATGCGTTTTTGCAAAAAAGGCAGTTTCAACCAAATTTCAACTCCTCTTACAGATTCCTGGTTCCATAACAAACTGGAATTTCAAAACAAAAAGATTCACCTTTCCTAAATGACTCAGGTAAAGTTTTCAGCGATATAAATATGAAACCACTCATCAAACCTTCTTTGGAGTTCACTCGTCGAAACGCACTGAAAGCAGCCGGAATGGCCGCAGGAGCCTTTGCTCTAGGAACAACCCGGCAAGAAGCAGCCACCCCGCAAAGCAGAAATGGCAGGGCTTTCCGTTATTGCCTGAATACAAGCACGATCCGGGGGCAGAAATTGGGAATCGTCAAGGAGATCGATGTGGCGGGTCAAGCTGGTTACGATGCCATTGAACCATGGTTCGACGGGCTCAATCGATATGCCGATGATGGAGGCTCCCTCAAAGACCTTGCCAAACGCATCTCCGACCACGGCATGACGGTCGAAAGCGCAATCGGGTTCGCCCCCTGGATTGTCAACGACGACACTAAACGAGCAGCCGGACTGGAACAGGCCAAGCGTGAAATGGATCGACTCGCTCAAATCGGCGGCATTCGCATGGCAGCTCCCCCCGCCGGCACTTCGCGGGGTGAACAGGTTGAAGTGGAAGCAGCCGCGGAACGGTATGCCAAACTGCTGGAAATTGGAGAGTCCATGGGAGTGATTCCCATGATAGAAATGTGGGGCGGCCATCCCGTCATCGGTAGAATCAGTAAAGCCGTATCCATAGCCATCGAATGCGGACACCCAAAAGCTTGTTTCCTGGGAGATGTTTACCACACTTACAAGGGAGGTTGCCCATTCGAAGGATTAAAACTACTTGGACCTCAAGCCATGCAGGTCTTTCACTTCAACGATTACCCCGCCGATCCTCCCCAGGAAACCATCAATGATTCACACAGAGTTTACCCCGGTGATGGCATTGCCCCGCTGGATACCATCCTGAACGGATTTGTCGAGGTTGGAGCCACCCCGGTATTGTCACTTGAAGTCTTCAATCGTTCCTACTGGGAGCAAGAGGCTGCAGTCGTGGCAAAAACCGGACTGCAAAAAATGAAAACGGCGGTCAAGAATGCCCTCGGGTGATCCTGATTCAGACCGTATAAAAGAGAACTGACCACATAAAAATGACGGCAATCAAACACCTGCGCAGACTGATGGGAGGTCTGATGCTGACCTCGACGCTATTCCACGTCGACTCAACCGCAGCCACTTTTGACTGCACCATCGATCCGCGCCCTGATGATGCATTTGAAAAAGCGCACTACAGGATGTGGATCCCAGAGTCCACACCGGAACTCAGAGGCATAGTTTTCCGTCAACACGGTTGTGGTCCGGGAGCACGCGAGTTGGGACTCGAACACGCCAACGACATCCAATGGCAAGCCCTGGCTCAAAAACATGGTTTTGCCCTGATGAGTTCCCAACTCTGGGCACCGGATGAAGACTGTTCCACCTGGACCATGCCGGAGGATGGGTCAGCCAACGCCTACCTCAATGCGATTCAAATCCTGGCCAACGCTTCGGGTCACCCGGAACTGGAGACTGTCCCCTGGTGCCTGTGGGGACATTCCGGCGGCGCTATTTGGACTGTCAATATGGCTTATTTATACCCCGAACGCATCGTTGCGGCTTTCCCTCGATCCGGCGGACTCACCCCCCTGGGACGGACCTACGAACGAAGCCAACCCCAGACACCTGACTCCAATCAGTCCACTCTGCAAGTTCCCATACTCTACTGCTACGGTGAACGCGAATACGTCGAAGGAAACCGCTTTTACCAACTTATCGCCGGAGTACACCAAGTCTTCGATTACGGTCGTAAAAACCATGCACCCTGGGCGGTAGCCGTTCATCCGGATTCGGAACATGAAAACAGTCAAAGCCGCCAGCTGGCGCTCCGATTCTTTGACAAAATGATCGACCTACGATTGCCGGATCCAGTCGACACTCAGGAAGACATTCCGACTCTACGCACTTTGCCGAATGAAAAGCATTGGGTCGGAGTAAACAGAAATGCGGCCATCATGGACGAACGCGACGTGCAGATACCCGCCCAGGAGACCAGCTATCTCGTCGACGCATCCTTCGCCCGGGCATGGCAGGCATTCAACCAAAATGGAGACATTCCGGATACCACGCCCCCTGTCGCCCCGCACAATGTGCGAGTCGAAATTGATCACAGCAAAGCCAAACTTCAATGGGCTGGATTTGCTGATGTGGAATCCGGCATTCAATCCTTTCGTATCTATCGCCAAGGAAAGCTCATTGGCGAAATCAAGGGCGAGCACAACGATCGATGGAATCCAAATGACTCCTACCACGCCTGGAACTACAGCGATCAACCACTCCTGGGCAAACAACTCCCCGCAAGAACATTCACCGACACCTCCCCGGGCAATGCACAGGCAGAAGACTACTCCATCACAACCGTGAACAAGAACGGACTGGAATCCGGTAAAACTCACGGCATCTCTCTAACCGAATGGAACCGCCGCCAAGCTACTCCTTGGACACATTTGAGCTACACAGAGGATCAAAAAGACTGGCAAGGCCCCGGGGGAAATGCCCCCAAAGGCTGGCGCACCGAACAAGACATCCTCAACATGCGTCCCGACCGGGACAACAATCAACACACCAGCCTCTATACAAAAGAACTCTACGGCAACTTCGAATTCCGATTTGATTACCGCATTGGATTGGGAGGTAACAGCGGTGTCAAATACCGCATGACCGATTACGACGGGAGATACCTCGGCCCTGAATACCAGATCCTGGACGACCAGCAACACTATCCGGGCTACGATCCGGCCACTTCCGACCAAAAACACTATATCACCGCGACGCTGTACGTCCTGGAGATGGGTGACTGGAATCTCGACACACGCCATCCACCCGGCATCTGGAATGAAGGGCGCATCGTGGTAAAAGACAAGGTCATCGAACACTGGCACAACGGAGTCAAAATCATCGACACCCGAACCGACACCAAGGCCTTCAAACAAGCCATCCAGGCCAGTAAATTCAATAAATGGCCCCACTACGCACAAAACCCCGAAGGCCGCATCATGCTCCAAGACCACGGCACCGGAGTTGATTACAAAAACCTGCGCATAAAACGGCTTCCATGATCGAAAAGGGCTTGATTCACCTATTGCCAAATTAGCTCAGGGGTAGAGTCCCAAGACTTCGGGATAACGCTCAATTACCGATTTTATTCATTAATTTCTTGATTCAGACCAAACCTGAACTACTATCTCGCTCGCAGTTCGTAAGACGAAGCTTCCAAAGCACATTGTGCCAGCTTAGCTCAGTGGTAGAGCAACGGTTTTGTAAACCGTCGGTCGTCGGTTCGACCCCGACAGCTGGCTCCACTCCTACAACAACTTACACACAATGCTCAAGCTTAGTGCCGAAACATTGACATTTTATTGACGCAAAAACGCTCATATGCGAACTTATACGCATGAGCCTGCCGAAAGTCTCAGTCAAACCTTACAAGCATTCCCCCACCTCCAAATGGGTTGTCAGCTACCCCAAAGACGGCAAACGCACCCGGGAGTTCTTTAAAACCAAAAAAGAAGCAACGACTCGACAGGAGCAGATCCTTGTTGAGCTCGAGAATTTGGGGAATAAAGCATTTGAGATCGATGATGCTCTGAGATTGGAAGCGGTCCAGTGCGCGGAGCGCCTCGCTCCTTTCAAACACAGCTTGAGCGATGCCGTCACCTTTCTTATCTCCCACCTGGAAGCTTCCAAAAAAAGTTGCTCCGTCGGAGAACTCACCACCGACTACCTCGCTACCAAATCGCGGAAGCAAAACAGCGATCGATATATCAGGGATCTGAATTATCGCCTCGGCAGATTCAATGATGCATTCCACGATAAAATCGCAGCAACAGTCCGGGCTTCAGACATCGACCATTGGATTCATAGCCTTGGACTGAGCGCACAGAGCATGAACAACTTCAGGACAGTCCTGAACGGACTTTTCACCCATGCCTTGAAGCACGGCTTTGTTGCTGAGAACCCGGTCTCTAGAATCGAGAAAGTCAAAGCCAAACCAGATCCCATCCAGATACTGACGCCAGAACAACTAAGAAAGTTGTTGTCAGTTGCGGATCCCAAGATCCATTCCTACCTGGCTATCGCAGCGTTCGCTGGCCTAAGGATCGCCGAACTGGATAAGCTAAACTGGGATGAGGTTGACCTGGAATCCGGCTATATTGAAATCAAAGCAGCCAATGCCAAAACCTCAAGAAGACGCTTGGTTGAGATCCAACCGAACCTCCAATCATGGCTATTTGCCCAAGGCAATCGGAGTGGGAAAGTGAAGCCTCCAAACTTGAGACGACTATTAAATGCAGCGTGGCAAGAACTTGGGATCGGACGGGCAAGGAAGAACGACTTCCGCCATTCCTTCGCTTCCTATCACTACGCGATGTTCAACGATCCCAAACGAACCGCCATGGAACTTGGGCATTCTGATACGGCGATGCTTTACCAGCATTACCGTGAACTGGTAACTAAGGATAAATCTGAAGCCTACTGGAGTATCCGATCAGAAGTTGCCTTTCCTCAATTAAAGGAATGTTTACCAGATCCACAAAACTTGGTCTTAGACCTACGAAGAGAACTGAGTCACTTAAAAGGAAGTTAATGGAAAAATCATACCAACTAGACGAGTGGGATGAGTTACTGGCAGGTGTTGGACAACAGCTAGGTAAAAAATGGCAGTTGGATAACGGGCTAGAAGATTTTTTTAGGAAAACAACGAAAATCGAAGGCTTTGACAAAGTTCACAAAAATTGGAAAGAAAAGGTCCATGCATATCAACGGAAAGCTTTTGGGCTCTCAAAGAGCCAAAAGGATATAACAAAGAGTGACACGAAAAAAGATGAAGCGTTTTTTGGTTTAATTTCACTCGGCCAGCTTGACGCTGCATTGAAGTTCTTCGCTTATCATATCCTAGAGAAGGCACTCAATGGGGATTCTGAGTTTTTTCAAAAAATCCATACTGCTCACCGAAGATACACCAGACGCATTAGTAAAAAAACGTTCAAAATCGAGTTTGGAATTCTACAGTTTTGGGTGAATGGGTTTTTATGGATGATGACAGACGATGATGGAGCCTATCACCTTTCAAAAATAAGCGGACATACGTGTGATGAGCAAAACTACCGGAAAGCAGTTCAGAGACTGGGGCTAATTCGATACAACCACGTAACTAGAGGGCCAATAATAAGAGGGTTTCGCCGTAAAGGTTTTCAATTTATACTAGATGGGAGTTGGACAAACTTGGATCCAAAATTGTCCAGATGACATTTCCTCAAACGTCGGACAGGTTGTCCTCATGGATACGAACACTCCTGCACGAGACACACAATTGGGAAACAATAGCGCAAATTGCAGCGACTTTGTCAATTCAACCTGGTATGGTAATTCCTATCTCAACAAGCGGCAGCTAGCCGCCCAGCTTCAAATCTCAATTCGCCAACTCGAAAAGTTGGTAGATGCCAAAAAGATTCCGGTGACCCGCCTCGGCAAAAGGTGCGTTCGCTTCGACCCAGATAGTGTCAAGCAAGCCTTGAATTTGCTCGAAATCAAAGCCGTCAGGAGGAACACCCCCCACCCCCCAACAAAAAATCCAACACAACAGATTAGCAAGTAGGGCACCCCCCTTTTCGGGGTGTCTGGATGGATATCTGTACCTTGAGATTTTCCGTCACAATTTCACTTGCCAATGCAAGTCATCAGTAATCACCGAGTTCAGGCATTGGACGACTACGGCCCAAATTAGAAAAATAAATAAAATGGATTCAACAGAATCAAATAACACATTCGCGAATCTCGAAAAGCTTCGCATCACACAAGATTTCGGCGATATCAGCGTCGAAACTGCCTATACCCACATCCCGTTGCGTAAACCCGGCAAAACCGAATTCTTTAGAGTTAATCCCTCCGAGGAATCCCGCGGCCAGTTCCTATTCCTGGATTACAGCGAACCAGGGTCAATTACCAAAGATAAATACCTAATTGTGCCAGAACTAGTACGTCAAATATCAGATGTCACGGGTGTGAAAGCCCATTTGGTAGTGACGGCTGTATCCAGACCAGAGAATGCACCGTTTCTTTGGCCGATTCGTTTACCAAACAAGACAATGTTTGGTCCGGATACTTGGGCTCTCTCCGACCTGGACATATTGAAGAGATCCGAAGGGGAGTGGTTGCGTAAAGAAACGAAAGCCGGGGTTCAAGGCTACATGGCCGTCATCAGCAAAGCCGATTGGCCGGAACCCGAATTCCCGAACCTGAGTTTCCAGGAGATGCTCGCTAAAGCCATACCAGAGGAACGAATTATAAAGGATCAAAGCCACACTGTGATCCGCAAGATCAGAGGCGAAATATGAATCTGACAACCTTCAAGGAAATCTGGGTGATTGATTTCGAATACCAATCCCTACCGGGTGAGAACCCAGATCCGCATTGCATAGTGGGTTTGGAAACCATCACCGGCAAGTCGATAAGAATGGGTGCAAAGGAACTTCGATCGTCGAAAGTTCCTCCATTCGGCATCGGCTCAGATTCCCTTGTCGTGGCTTACTACGTGCCAGCCGAGTTCAGTTGTTTTCTGGAACTCGGCTGGCCGTGTCCTGAAAATATTTTGGATCTTTGCGTAGAATTCAAGTGGCTGAAGTCAGGCGTGGCGGATGGACTCAAACGTGACTTGGTGGCAGCCCTGAAACACTTCCGACTTGATGCGACGATCCCAGACGCGAAGGACGAATGGCGGCAACTTGCGATACGGGGAGGGCCGTTTACTACCGCGGAGATGGAAGGACTCATGGATTACTGTGCGGAAGACGTAT
>Ga0255778_10000543_pt1 | contig 34365 bp, 54 predicted proteins | sample 071ome_31_FD_179976 | JGI IMG/M metagenome (GOLD analysis project Ga0255778, IMG submission 179976) | Coastal salt marsh microbial communities from the Groves Creek Marsh, Skidaway Island, Georgia - 071405CT metaG (version 2) | ecosystem: Environmental > Aquatic > Marine > Intertidal zone >...
TTGAAACTGCGCCATGGGATAATCGTGATGCTAGAAACAACTAAATTCTGGATAATTGTATTAGTAGTCTTTATAGTTTTAAACCATTTAGCATGGATAGAACGTGTGGAGTGGCTTAGAAGTTTACCATAAATACTATTATGAAATGGTTTATAATAGTTCTTATGATGGGAACTTACAGTGATGGCACAAGAGATACATTCGTATATTTTCAACCAGAGTTTGAAAGTGTAGACGAATGTAAAGAATATGTTTATCACATGGCGCCTGATATAAAGCGTCAAATGCTGTTTGAGTTTGGCGGAAAGTCAATTGAAACAGTATATTGTGTAAGAGAAGATCGCATCAAAGACGTACTCAAGATACCTGGTAAAGATATATGAAATGGATTACACATTGGGCAACAGCCCTGCTAACTCTTACGGTTCTAAGTTTCTATGGATGGCAAGATCCATATGTAAAACAACTACTACGTTTTAAGTCGTTTGATGTTATTCAACAGTACGATACTCCAACACTAAGCCAAGATGTTGCGTTCTTAGAAATAGATGAACGTGCTATAGAAAAACACGGACAGTGGCCTTGGAAGAGAAGTGTACTAGCAGACACTATATGGAAATTACGAGAAGCCGGTGCCGGTATTATTGTACTGCCTATACTATTTTCAGAGGAAGATAGACTAGGTGGCGACATGGATCTAGCACAGTCCTTGGCAGGAAATGGAGTTGTTATATCACAAGTAGGAACAACTCAAACTAATCGTAATGCTGTGCCAAGAGGTGTTGCTAAGATAGGCGACCCTATGCCTTGGTTATTTGAATGGCCGGGTATGTTAGGACCTATTCCTCTACTAGGTGATAATGTAGATGGCGTAGGTGTACTTAATACTGCTCCTGAGATAGATGGTGTTACAAGAAGACTACCACTGTTAATGCGAGTGGGCGACGAAGTGTATCCTAGTTTAGCAATAGAAACTATACGTGTAGCAACAGGTGATCCTTCATATCAAGTTAAAACAGAACAAGGCGGCATTACTAAAATGCGTGTACCTGCTTACGCTACAATACAAACAGATCCAAACGCACAAATATGGTTGCGTTGGAATAAACAGTTTGAATCAATAAGTCTAGCAGAAGATGACTATAGTTCATTGGCTGGTAAAACGGTCATCATAGGAATTACAGCAGAAGGACTAGGTAATATTATTGCTACACCAAACGGTGAAGTTTATGCTCACTTACTTCCAGCAACAGCACTACAAACAATTATAAATGGAGACAATATTGTTAGACACGATACTGCTACATTTTTAGAATTTGTTGCTAGTGTTATAGCAGGGCTACTACTAATACTAATTGCTACAAGGGCACCTTATTGGCTAGCAGGTATAGTTATAGTTGCTGTACCCGCAGGCACAGTGTATGGTGCTTATTACTACTTTATGAACCACTTACAGTTATGGGACTGGAGTTGGCCTGTACTAGTTACAGTGTTGGTGGGCTTTCATTCGGTATTCAATAGATTTACAAAAGAATTTTTTGAGAAGCAAGCAATTAAGAAACAGTTCGCAGGATATGCTTCTCCAACAGTGGTACGTATGCTACAGGAAAATCCATCACTAATCAAAGACGGTATGAAGAAAGAGATTTCGATTTGTTTCTCAGACCTAAGAGGCTTTACACCACTGGGTGAAAGTTTCGGAGACGATGTAAAAGGATTGACAACACTTATGAACTCATACATGGATGCTATTACGGAACCTGTTTTAGACGCAGATGGAATGATAATTAAGTATATAGGTGATGCGAGTATGCACGTACATGGTGCTCCGCTTGATGATCCAGACCATCCTAAGAGTGCTGTTCGTACAGGACTTAATATGTTAAAAGCAGTGGAGAAGTTTAATGAAAAAATTACTAGAGAAGGTAGGCCTCCTATCGGTATGGGAGCAGGCATTAATTCCGGACTTGGCTATCTTGGAGAAATGGGTAGCACCAAAAGACATTCGTACGATGTACTTGGCGATGCCGTCAGCACAGCCGCACGAATCGAATCAAAGTGTAAAGAATACGGATGCTTATTACTAGTAGGTGAAACTACTTACGATGCTACTAAAGATGATTTCTTTTACTTGAAAATAGACGAACTTGCTGTTAAAGGTAAAAGTGTAGGAATTAGAATTTACACAGTACTTGATCTTAAAGATTCAAAAGGACATAACAAGTCTAAAGATACGCATGATGAAATGCACAAAGCATATAGATCACAACAGTTTGATAAAGCAATTGAAATGTGTCAATGGTTAAAGAGTTCATACCCTAAAGGAGCATTCGACGGGCAAATGAATAACTACTACGATATGTGGATAGAACGCTGTGAGTATATGAAAACCCAAGATTTACCTAAAGATTGGAATGGTGTGTTTATTGCTACTACGAAGTAGTTTTACTTTTTAAGAAAACATCTAATTGATCAGTTTTACGCAACCAACCATTTTCATCTACAATAAAAACATCGCCTGGTTTGTACAAAGGCTGTGCTTTAGGATTGCCGTCTTTATCTTGATATACTTCGCCGGGCCAATCTCCTTTTATAGTGAAACTATCGCCACACTGCTCGATATTATAGTCCATCCAAATCATTACTATTCCCTTCCTGTTGAATTAAATTGTTGACTTCTTGATTGATATTTGTTAACTAGAGATTCTAGTTCTTTTGCTTGTTCTTCTGTAAGATTTTTATCTAGCAAATGTTTGTGTTCTAGTACCATTGATAACTTCATATTCATACGAATCATATCGTTATCTAACATACGCACACGATCAACTAGTTTAATAAGTGTACCCATTGTTTCGCCGATTACAGGATCAATAGTTTCTGTTACCCACTTCCAAATAAAGTAGATAAAGTAACCCATGCCGCCTGCGGCAACAATAGGAAATCCTAGTTCTTTAATTGTTTGTGCTAGATCTAATTCTTCCATTAGATTCCAATTCCAATTAGTATTCCAACCAATATTCCAAACACCAATGCTGGTGCCGCTACTGTTAAAGCAAACTTTGTATCTTCTGCCGCTCTAGCATCGATCCAAGCCTTAGTAGCATCGTTTTGTTGCTCATACCATCTATCCCATTTAGTCACGTCTAGCATCCTCCTTCCCTTCATTAGCCGCTATACGATCGACGTTTGGTTTTACGCCGAGTGTGTAACTAAGGAGCGCATCAATTTTAACTAGATCGTTATTCATAGTCTGAACACGATTGTCTAATTGCTTGATTATATTTTTAAGAGTTGTAACCGAATCAGTAACGCCAGCAAGAATAAACTTTAGTGTTAGAAACACAAAACCGCCGGCTGCTATGGCCCCTGCTATTGGGAATCCAACATCAGATACAAAAGTAAAGAAATCCATATTTTCCGCTCCTGTGAATTTGTTAATTCACTATAACTATTTAGTTAAATATGAGTATGAACATTTATCCCGATCAATTTACACAGAGAAACGTAATAGACATAATAGAGTATTGCCAAATAAGAAAGTACAAAACACTTGGATACACTGTTAGTTTATGTCACAAGTGCTACGGGCATTTACCTGCTATAAGATATGAATATGACGGTTCTATCTACATAGCGAAGAAATGTACTACACATGGTATTAGCACTCACATGATAGAAAGAGACAGCGATTTCTATCACGGTCTTGTATGCGATAAACCCAGTTTAAACTATGATCCTGTATTATTAACTGAAGCAACTGATAGATGTAATTTAAACTGTCCACATTGTTATCATAAACCCGACAACAGTATTAAAGATGAACTAGCAGATGATATTATAGCAAGAACTAAAGATGCTCCTTTATACGGAATTAAACGTCTACAACTAGCAGGAGCTGAAGCAAGTTTACGTCCGGATTTCCCTCAACTGATAAGAAGGTTAATTGAAGAAAATAAAATTTTAAAAGTTGATACAATGACTAATGGTATTAGATTTGGGGATAAAAAATTCTTTAATAAATGTATTGATGCTGGACTACATTGTATTAATGTTGGTCTTAATCATCCTAACTATATTAATAATTCTGTAACAAGACGTAAACAAGTTGAAGGTATCGAATATGCCAGTCGAAACAATAAGATCGGTTATGTGGGGTATACTATGGTAAGTCTTCAAGAACTACATGATATACTTGAAGAGATTGTTTCAGTAAATTGGAAGGCCGCTACTTTTAGAATACGAGCTGGTAGTGAAATTGGAATAAATGCTACTACAAAACGATATTATGTTAGTGACATTTATAAAGAAATTAAAAAATGGGCTAGTAGTAGAGGACATAGTGTATCTGATATTCCAGCAGATGATAATATCTATCATAAAATGATCAGTCTTAATGATAAGCCTATTAGGATTATTCAGTGGTGCGATATTACAGATATCGATATGGAAGAGTTAAAAAGTGGACCGTGGAACGACTTTGTACCCAATGACAAAAGAACCAATTTCTTACATCAAATTATTAGACGTGATGTGTGGAAAAATCAAGGTATAGAATTACCAGATAAAACTCCACCACGATATCAACTAGAATACCAAGAATATTTTAAAACACCATTGAATTTATTAGCTCTAAGTACACTAAATACTATACCATGAGGAGTATGACCGATGATGAAAGGGTTATCCATATTCATTCTTGGCTTGGCTCTTCTATCACTTCCAGTCAAAGCTCAAGAACCTGAAACACAAACTGAAGAAGAAAAACCGTCTATAGTTTTTCCAACAGCATTTCCGTGCCAGCCTACTGTAAAATTGTTCGATGAACTTATAGAAACGTACAAAGAACAACCTATTGCTCTAGGACTTGGATTAATAAGATCAGCGCAAACAGGACAATTTTACAAAGGAAAAATTGCTTTATGGGCCGGTGAAACCGGAAGTTGGACAATGACTATATCGCCAGATGGTGATGAGACATCTTGTATAGTTATTTCAGGAGAAGGATTACAATTAATTGGAATCCCACCTAAGCCAGGTATTAAACTTTAACTTTGACTGTTTTCTTTTCCCGAAGCATACATTTCAAGATAATTGATATAGTTCGTCATTGAATGATCAGAGAAGTTGTCGATCTGGCCTTTCTTAATTCCCATCCACATGCCACGTAACTTGTCTTTGAACATCTGCCATCCCGTAGGCTTACGAACATTACCATACGCATTTAGATAGTGTAGTTCGCCGTGGTGTCTGTATCCCATAATGGCAAGAGGAACAGTTGTTACAATATCGTTATTGTTCTTCCAACGATGATGGGTAATACCTAAACTTTTAACATAGCCGTGCCAACCTACTCTTGGTGATCCGTATGTGTATAATTCTTCAACAGGTTCTACATCTGGATATAAGTGACAGCGACTTGCCATAATAGTTGCCATAGCCGCTCCTAAACTATGTCCGCAAAACCAAATCTTTTTCTTATCATTTGCTTTGCGCTTTAGATCCTCTAGCACCATAGGCCAAAGTTCATCTACCTCTGTTTTAAAACCTTTGTGTACACGACTAACTGTTTCAGCAACTACAGGGAGAGCGTTCGCGTCTGCTTTGATGTCATTGAATTCTGTTGGCTCAGTTCCTCTACAAGCAATAACTAAATCTTCTTTGTTCATAAAACGGTATGTTTGGGCACCGTCTATGTTATAAAATTCTACTGTGCTAAATCCTAGTTTTTTAGCATGTTTGGTTGCTTCTTTTTCGTCTAGGTAGGCAATTTGTGCTAGTTTAGCAAAGAATAAACTGCGCTGTTTAAAATCTAATTTTGATATTGACATGTTTCGCTCCTATGTATGTACAATCATATTTATTTTAAATACTTGACAAAAGCTCTTATATAATGTATAATATACACAATGAAGTATGACCTAAACGACACAATTTGTAAAATTTACTACAAAACTGATTCTGAATTTGAAGAAGTTCGAAATATCTGTTTACAAGAAGATAATTGGTTAAAGAAAAATTATACCAAAGAAAATCTTATTATTGAAGAACATTCAGGGTATGGGGTAGTTTTTAAAAGTAGCACAGGTGAGCCTATGGTAATGGGCGGTGTATACAATGGCGGACGTTACCCTGCTAATGTAGCAAGGCAGTTTAATAGACTTTATACATTTCCTAATTTTAGAATGAAGCGTACAGAAATGGTAGAAGCATTTCGTGTTGCTTGTTTACTAGCAGATGAACTAAAAGCAGTAAACGACTACGAAGTGTACATAAGCACAATGCAGAGTCGCAAAGGACGTAAAGGAGTATTTTGGCAAGCCTGGCTAGACAGTATAAACGCCGCCAGCAACGACGCATGGACCGGAGGTCAGGGATATATACAGACGTGCCCATGGGAAGTTCAAAAATGCTATCAGTATTTTGCTTGGCAAGAAACTGTTGAGGGTGCTTTTAATAAATGGTCACCTAAAACTATTACACATGATATTTGGCTAACACTGCCAGAAGGCGATTAACTTGGATAAAAAATTAAGACGATTACAGTTCTTTATTCACATTCTAACTGTACCGGCAATCATATATGCTCTGTATACACAGCAATACTATCTGTTTGGTGTAGCATTTGTATCATGGTTTTTCATCGGACCTGTTAGTACTGTAATTACAATGCATCGTTTATTAACACACAGAAGTTTTAAAACATATCCTTGGCTTGAAAACTTTTTAAGTTACCTATCTGTGTTTAGCACAATAGGTCCAACTATTAATTGGGTAGCAGTACACAGACAACATCATGCTACGTCTGACAGAGAAGGTGATCCTCATTCTCCTTATATAAATGGTAAGTTTAGTTTTAAAGAAGCCGCTAATGTTTGGTTAGGATACGACTGGAATGTACCTAATATTCCTGTAAGTTATGTAAAAGATCTTATCAGAAACAAAACACATAAATTTATTCTTAAAAATTATTTTAAAATTATTATTATAACAAGTATTATACTGTTATCAATCGATCCTCTACTCTGGTTATTTTTATATGTAGTTCCTGCCAGTCTAACAAATCACCTTATTGGTTTAGTAAATGTAATGGGACATGTTCACGGATATAGAACATATGATACTTTAGATAAAAGTACAAACAGCTGGATAGCAAACCTAGTAAGTCTAGGCGAAGGATGGCACAATAATCATCATAACAATCCAAAGAAGTATTACTCCGGAGAAAAATGGTGGGAGTGGGATCTAATGGGATTGTTAATCAAAATGATAAAAACTGGTTGACAACACACAAATTTTCGCTTATACTAGTTAGACACTAAAAAGGATCAGGACCATGAGAGACATCTGGTTAATTAGCGATACACATTTTCAACACGCCAATATCCTAACTTTTACAGACAGCAATACTGGCAAGCTCGTAAGAGGTGACAGGTTCTCATCTGTGGAAGAAATGGACGAGGCTATGATGGACAACTGGAATTCGGTTGTGAAACCTGGCGACATTGTGTACCACTTGGGTGATGTGATGTTTGGCAACAAAGATCAGTTCCTGCCTAAATGGAATAAACTAAACGGCCAAAAGAGATTGGTTGTTGGCAATCACGATGACATCAAGTACATGGTTAACACCAACATGTTCTCAAAGGTCATGATGTGGAGAATGTTTCCTGAGTTTGGTTTGTTACTAAGCCATGTGCCTTTAGATACTAGTGCTTTGTACAGAGGTCCTAACGGATACAAGGACGCACAAATGTTGCTTAACGTTCACGGACACATTCACCAGAATCCATCGCCAACTGAACATCACAGATGTGTATGTGTAGAGCATATTGACTTTACACCAATTAACATTGAGGAGTTGAGAGTCAAGTGAATATCCATCATGAACCATTGTTTGATAGGGAGAAAATAATTGAGCACTACACCAAACAAGACGGAGTTCCTGTCACATACGTTTGCACTAGTGATCTCACTGCTAGTGATGTTCCTGTTGATATCTATTACCGAGATACACCACACCCTGAGTTTGGTAATAAGTATTTTGGTTTATATTATGATACGGTACGAGACCACATGATGATTTGTAATGCCGACATTGTTGAAACACTAGACTTTGGTATGGTGAATGACGGCAGTGTTTGGCATTACAGTCAAAGCCATCATGACTATAAAAGTTTTCCAAACGGCCAAATGATTGATGGTGGTAGACTATACTGCCGTAGTAGTGGTGGGGTAGAATTTTATGTTGTTCGTAATGGTAAGTTTGTACGCAATCACGGAGAAGATCTAACTAACTGGATAGAGGAATCAACCAATGCCAAGACTAATTAAAGACCCATCAGACGCATATATTAGACCTAGATATTGGGAACGCATTAAAGACATGGATGAAGATCGTTTGCGTTTCTTAAGAGAAAATATAATAAGAGCAAGGAATCGAGGAAAGAAGGCATGGCCTATTGAAATAGATATGGCTGATGCTTATGAAATCGGCGAAGCTCAGAATTGGAAGTGTGCTATAACAGGAGTACCTCTTGAGTTTGAACGTGGTGGTACATATTGGCGTAATAATTGGTGTAATCCTAACAGTTGTACACTTGATCGTATTGATCCTATGAAAGGATATACAAAAGATAATGTTCAATTACTAACCCATCGTGCTAATATGTGGAAAAGTAATTTTACAAATGAAGAACTAAAAGAACTATCTGAAGGATTTTTAAGGAACATTGTATGAAAGTAGGACTAAGCCTAAGTCGCTGTTTGCGTGATGTTTACGAAGGTCGTGTAGAAGAAAATGATGTGTTGGTTATTATTGCTCGCACAGATTTAGATCCTCATGTAGACAAACATTGGAGTAACATTTGGGAAGGTTACTTATACGGTGGATTGAGCAATCCTGAATGGGCAGGCCTGGAAGACCACGAGGAAGGCATGCGAAAATTGCTATGCGAAATGTATGATGATGGTAAGATACACCAACCTCGACAGTTTGGTGCTCATCCTGCTCAAAAGTATTACTACTGGTTAGAATGTATTATACCTGACTATGAGCTTCTAACGAAGCCAGCGGCAAAGAAAGCCTGGGATAACTATAAAATAATAGCAGGATTATCAGGATGAATGTAAAGGAAAAAATTAAAGAACGTATGGATCAGCTACAGGATTGGATGGAAGCAAACTATCATATAGACAATCCAGTTGAGGTTATGGCACATACATATACTGTTTCAAAGTTTTGGAGTGTGCTTTCAGAGGAAGATAAAGATTATATTCACGGAGCAAGATACGCTATTGAAGAAAAAATGGAATGGAATATTCCAGAAGAAAATAAGCGTATTAACAAATGTCAAGAGTAAAATTTAATCTAGAAAGTCATATAAATGCTAGGACCAATAGATACAAACGAGCAAATATCTATTCTCAAAGTTTTCCTGGTCTAGCAACTATTGAACTCAACCTATCTGAACTGTGTAATAGAACCTGTAGTTTTTGTCCTAGGCATGATCCTAAACTTTATCCTAGTCAAAAAAAATTTATGGATTTTTCTGTTGTACAATCATTAGTAGAACAGATTGAAAACAGTGACTGGAGAGGAAATGTACATCTTTCAGGATTCGGCGAGCCTCACAGTCACCCAGAACTGTTAGAGGTTATAAAAACTCTTAAACAAACCGATAAAATTTATTTAGAGCTTACCACTAATGGTGATAGACTTGTAGACAAAGACATTGATGAACTAGTAGAATGTCTTAATAGTGGTCTTGACATAGTTAATGTTGATTGCTATGACAATGAAGAACAATACACAAATAGAAAACTAATACTAGACAGTGTTGGAGCACGTTACACACTGAGAAAGTATTTTGACAAAGGTATCGATGTTGCTGTAAAGGAATACGGTTTTACTAACAGAGGCGGAACACTTGGAGAAGTAAGTTCAACAGGTCCTTGTTATTTGCCATTTTACAAAACTATGATAGATTGGAATGGCAATGTAATACTGTGTTGTTCAGATTGGCACAGAGAAGCAGGGTCGTTTGGAAATATATTAAAAACACCGTTGACAGATATATGGAATGGTAGTACAATAAAAACAGTGAGAGAGTCTTTGATAGATTCTAAAAGAATGGGTGTCTGTTCGAAATGTAGTATGAACGGAACAAGAGTAGGAAAACCAAGTTTTGATCGTTGGAGAAAGCGGTATGAAGTTTAATGATGTAAAAATGTTGCCTATGAGTGAACCATATATTAATGGTACACAGGCCATACTTGATTTTGGGACACATCAGTTGTCTATTGTAAAGCATGACCATTCATATGGAGGCACACAAGGAAAATACGAAATTGGCGTGTTTAGTGCTAATGACGGTGTTGCTTCGGACATGGTTGAAATGCCAGGTATCACTGCTCCTGGAGATACCGTAAAAGGTTTTCTTGCTGATTACGAAGTTGATGCTATTATATTGAAAATGATAGCGGCAACAGGCAAAGATCCGGTACAGGTATGAAATACGCAGTTATGGTTTGCCTTGATGGCAAAGACGATTGGATCTACGTAACAGAAGACACAGGTAAGTGTGATTTTGATTTACGTCCTGTGTTGTTTGATACAGAAGACGAAGCAGATTCATTTGCTTCAGCATGGCGGCTTGCGGGTGCTGAAAAAAATGTAAGGGTAGTAAGTTATGAAAGTTAATATAAGCAATTATCCAAACAGACTTATGTCTAGATTCTATATTCGTTATATGGACAAGAAGTATGGCTGTGTAGATTGGCCTACAGAACAAACACGATTTGAACGCAATCTTGAATGGTTGGAAGACCGTGTACAAGGATTTTATAATGTGTTCAACTGGATTTGGTTTGATAGACGTACACAAAAAGTAAAAGTACATATTGACCGTTGGGATACATGGAGCATGGACAATACTCTTGCTTACATTGTTTTGCCTATGCTCAAGCAATTAAAAGAAAGAAAGCACGGCGCTCCTTATGTTGATCCTAAGGATGTGCCTAAAGAGTTACAGCCTAAGAAGCAGACCAAGAAGCAAAAGGACAACGGCGAAACTGACAGCACACACTTTGAACGCTGGGACTGGGTGCTGGACGAAATGATATACGCATTTGATTGTAAAGCAAACAAAGACGATGTGTATATGCGTTTTGAAGATAAAGAAGAAATGAAAGCAGAACAAGAACGTATTTCAAATGGTTTTAGACTTTTTGGCAAGTACTATGAGAGCTTGTGGGATTAAATTATGAAAAATGATTTTCACGTAGTTGATTCTAGTATAGTACTAGGCGACAGAAGTTTACAAAATGATAAAAAACTTATGGGGATTTTATCTAATTACTTCAAAGTATCGATACGTGAAAATAATGATTACAAAGCATTTTCAGAACAACTATGTTGGTGCTTTAAAAATTGTAAAGGTAAGTTCCGTGATATACCAAATATGAGATATAACAAGCGTGATTGGTATTTTGAAAATGAAAATGACGCACTTATGTTTGCTTTAAAATGGAGTAGCGAATGAAACAAAAGTTTATAGATGCTTATATGGACGTAGCAGAACGTTTTGCTCAACTAAGTTCGGCAAAGCGTTTAAATGTAGGTGCGATTGTTGTAAAGGATGATCGTATTATTTCAATTGGCTATAATGGTATGCCTAGTGGCTGGGAGAACGACTGCGAAGTATGTGTAAGCATAGACGATGTTGGCAATCCAACACTTAAATCAAAACCAGAAGTTCTTCACGCAGAATCAAATGCTATTGCTAAACTAGCACGTTCTAACGAAAGTGGTGAAGGTGCTACTATTTTTATTACGCACAGTCCGTGTTTAGACTGTGCTAAACTAATTTACCAATCTGGTATTAAAGAAGTTTACTATGGTCACGAGTATAGAAGTACAGACGGAGTTGACTTTCTTAAAAAATCAGATGTTAAGGTAGAAAGGATTATATGAGAAGTTTACTAGTAGTAGGAAAAGGAATTACAGGAAAAGCAACTGCTAATATTTTAAATAATCAGGTAGATTTTCACGATCCTCCTAAAAAAGAAATAGTAGAAGATTTTTCAAACTACTGTTACGCATTTCTGTGTGTTCCTACCCCTGAATTAGAGAAAGGAACTTTTGACTACTCTTATATTGATGACGCAATAGTAGATCTACTAAAAAAAGGATTTCAAGGAATACTAGTAGTTCGTAGTACCTGTGATCCTGTCAACCTAAAACGACTGTCTGAAGTATATGAAAAATTTGTTTATTGGCCTGAATTTCTTCGAGAAAAGCATTATCTAGAAGATTCAGTCAATCCTGATAATGTAGTAATAGGCGGGGATACAAAATATACAGATTCACTGGTCAGTTTATTGAAAGGAAATAAGCATAAATTATTATCATACTGGAAGGTAACTGATGTTGTTACTGCTAGTATAATTAAACTTGGATTAAACGCCGCTCTAGCATCTAAGATTGCTATGTTTAACAGCATTAAACAAGTATGCGAAAGCGAAGGTGCTGATTGGGAAACTGTTAGATCTGTCATTTCAAATGATCAAAGAATCGGTGAAGGTCAAACATTTGTTCCTGGACCTGATAAAAAAAGAGGTTTTGGAGGAAAATGTTTACCTAAAGATCTTAAGGTTTTTAGTAAATTGGCAAAGGAAAATGTTTACTTAAATTCAATTTTATTGTATAATAGTAAAATACGGAACTGAAAAAGTGTCCAATTCAAATATGGCAAAACTTGAAAATTTTACAGCAGAAGATAGAATTAATGCTACACTTCTGGAAAATGACATACACTACTTGTCAGGCGAAATTACGGAAGAAAACATTGCCAGCGCAATTAAATGGATTATAACTGCCGACCTTACCAAGAAGCCAAAAAGAAAATTAGTTCTTTACATAAACTCAGAAGGTGGTGATTTATATCAAGCATTTGGTTTGATAGATGTTATGAAAAGAAGTTCACATACAATTAGCACTGTAGGTGTTGGGAGTGTAATGAGCGCAGGTTTCCTTATTTTTGCTAGTGGTGATAAAGGTCATAGATATATAGGAACAAACACAGGAATAATGTGTCATCAGTTTTCGACATCTGTAGAAAATAAACATCACGATATAAAAGCACAGATGAAAGAGAATACAAATTGCGATCAAAGAATGGTAAGTATATTAAAGCAGGCAACTGATTTTTCAATAGCAGAAGTTAGAAAAAAATTGTTACCGCCAAGTGATGTATACTTTACAGCAAAACAATTAATCGATTTAAAAATCGCCGATCATATTTTATAGGAGTAAACTTAAAGTTGGCAAAAGAGGACTTAGTAGAAGTATCAGGGACAGTAGAAGAAGTATTACCAAACACACAATATAGAGTAAAAGTAGATGATCAGGATCATCGAATTCTAGCACATTTAAGTGGTAGAATGAAGAAAAACAGAATACGTTGTCTTGTTGGAGACAAAGTGGACTTAGAGGTTTCAGCATATGACCTTTCTAAAGGAAGAATTATATACAGAAAATAGCATAATCGACCCTAATTGGGTGATTAGATATCTGTTGAACCATTTAAACTATGGTCGAATATCTACATCGCAGGTTAAAAAGGTTGTAGATAAAATGTGCCAAAGACTTAAAGGTGTTAGTATTAAATTTAAAAAAGATCCATCGGTTCATGGCTGTTTTGTCGTAGCAGGTGTATATGATACTGAACTAGCAAATGGCATACAAATAGAAATTTTCAATGATAGTTTAGATAAAAAATTTATGCTACCTGAAATTTATTATCGACAGTTTATATTCGATCTAGCAGATACACTTTGCCATGAAAGTATTCACAGGTATCAACATCAAGTTAGATTAGATGATGACTATTTTGAAGGATATTCTACAGAAGAACACGAACAGTATTACTCCGATCCAGATGAACTTTTCGCTTACAGTGTAAACATTGCACACAGTCTATACAGACTACATGAAGAGAATACAACTACACTATTAAGCAGTTACACTTCTATTCTAGAGCATGATGCTTATTTCAAAGATTATTGTTCGATGTTTCCTAACCAAAAGATACTTAAAAAACTTTTAAAAATGATTTACCTTAATGTACTAGCAATTCAGCAAGGTAGCATTTGTCATAGACCAAAATTAGTAAATGCTTAACGTACCATTTAATGATATATCTAAATTTGGACAGCAAACAATGTTGGATCAGCCTTTATTCAACGTTAGTTGGATACTGGGCAGATTTTGTAATTATAAATGTAGTTACTGTTGGCCATATGCTAACACAGATAAACCCGATCATCAACCACTTGAATTATATATTCGCACTATTGATGAAATAAAAAAACAAGCAAGAGAAAATGGATTTACTGATTTCCATTTTAGTTTTAGTGGGGGAGAGCCAACTGCCTATAAACATTTCGGTGAACTAATAGAGCATTATGCTAATGATGATCAGCCAGAATATCAAAGTATTCACTTGACTACCAATCTTTCTCCAGGGAGCAAGTGGTGGGGAAAATTTATAGAAGAATCTAAAAAGTTAAATAGGGCAAGTATTACAGCAAGTTTTCATGCCGAGTTTGCTCAAGAGCAAGAGTTCGGCGACAAGTGTTTACAGTTATTACATGGAGGTGTTTTTGTTACTATCAATCAAGTTATGGTTCCGGAGCATTTTGACGAGTACATGGAAAGATGTCAAAGATTCTCAGACAGAGGAATCAACGTTACTCTTAAGCCGCAATCGGATCCTACTGCGAGCTTTGTGGTCGATGATTACACAGAAGACCAAATAAAAATCCTTAAAGAAGGATTTCCTCAAAAAATAAATGAACAAGAACTGTATCAAATTAGATTATCAGACGGAATAAAAGACTACTACATAGATCAAGCAGAACGTTTTAACGCTTTTGGATTTAATCGTTTTAAAGATTGGAATTGTAACAGCGGATATCAAAGTTGTGTTATAAGAGGCAACGAAGTTAAGAGAGCATATAGTTGTAAGGACGAACCCTTAGGTACGCTGTATGACGGTTTTACGCTGTTTAAGGCACCATCTAAGTGTGTTACTGATACTTGTGTAAGCAGTGCTGATAGTAAAATACCTAAGAAGAAATAGCCTGCTCGATCAGATCTTCGGGATAATTTGAACTAAAACTCATTAAACATAGATGCTCAAAATCCTTTGCTGGTCTAATTTCATCAATACCAATTTTATATTTGTCTAATATAGGTTTTAGTTTATCAAACCTCTCTATGCTTATCTGCTTTATTACTCCTGAAAGATTAGTTGGCTCATCTCTATCGTAGCAGAAAAACCAATTAAATGGAATTAACCTCTGGTTGCGAATTACAAAACTATTTGGATGTAAACTAAACTTAGAAATTTTTGCTCCGTGCTTTAAAGTTTTTACTATATGAAGCCATTGTTCTTTCCAGTCAGGTAATAGCCTATCCCAAGACTCATTTCTTCCTAGCATATAAAAATCATCACTGGGCCATTCCATATAGATTTTTCTATTATCATAATCTACATCATAAATTTCTAAAGTAGGCAATAGTTTCTGTACTTTTTTATGATATTCTAATTCTTTTTCAAATCTATTCTGTAAATCTAGATCAGTCCATAAAGCATTTTGATTAGGATCAAAATGGTAATGTAAGTCGCGATTAAAACTCATACACATTACATTTTTCTTTTTATCAACAAGTGGTGTATACACTAAATTAGCACGAACAAGACCATGTTCGTTTTCGTTGTAATAGTATTCCATATGACTATTTACTAAATATTTTCATGAGCTTTTACACTTTAGGTTCTAAGAACTATCCGGGTTTTATTTTTATTGGCCCACCGAAAACAGGTACAAATTCTATTAGAAGATGGACAGAATCATTATATGGAATAGATTCTGTAGAACATGAAAGTGATTCTCATTATCCAGCTGATCATAGTTTTTTTAATGATCTCAATCTGCCTTATATTGGAATAATTAGAAATCCTTACGATAGAATGGTCAGTGCCTTTACACATACATATAAATTACATCAAAAAGAAAATTTAAAAGAATATTTTCCTCCACTGTCTAGAGAAGGTTTTGAAGAGTTTGTTACCCGTGTATATGATCACGATATCAAAGAAAAAGAAGTTAGTATTAGAAAACCTATGATGGATTATTTTAAAAAAGACAATGAGTTGATTAATTTTGAATTACTAATCCGCTTAGAAAATATTGAATCCGATTGGAAATTATTACAGCAATTTTGCCAAACAACTCAGCCCGGTATTCATGTAAATCGAAGTATATTACAGTTACACAAAAGAGAAATTTACACACCAAAAGCAAAACTTCTTGTAGAAGAAATGTGGGGTGAAGATATATGGCATTTTAGATATTCTTTTTAGTACCATGCTATTTCTTGGTGTAATAAATATCAAGAAGGAGTACTTAATGCGTGGAATAGATAATAAGCCATATATTGATCTAGATCCTTTTTTGGATATAGAAGGCTTTAAAAAATTACATTTAGAAATATGTAGCGGAATGGCAACAGCTCGTGAATATGCCAAAGAAGGAACTTGGATGAAACCGGGTTTTGATTTTAATGATATGAGCTACATTCCAAATTGGAAACCAATCTATAAAGCATTTGAAGAATATCAAGCTCTCCCTGATAATGATCCTATTAAACTAGAAGGCCAAAAATTATTCCCGCAAGACTTCAAAGATTATAAACAACGTAATTTATTTGTACGTTACTTAAAAAATGCTTTAGGTGCGCATGATCCTTATATCTATTATGTACTATGGGAAGAGGGTACTAATATGAAAGATAGAGGGGAAGTAGAGCGTAAACCCCTCCCCGAGCAAGAACACTTTCCGGGTGTTGTAGAATGGGTTAAAAAATTAAAAGAAGAAAGAATTATTGAACACATAGGTCGTGTTATATTTTTTGTAAGCGAAAGTAGCAGTAAGCCTTTTGAACATAGAGATTTAGATGCGGATACTCCTACATATACAGATCATAACATAGAATTTATTCATATAAGACCAAACACCAAACGAGGTTTTTATATCTGGGATCCGGAAACAAAACGTAAACATTATGTTAATAGTCATGCTTGTTTCTTTAATGACCAAGACTGGCATGGCGGCGAGTTTAGTATGGAACAAGAATACGGTCTGCGTATTGACTGTAAGTTTACTGAAGAATTTAAAAAAGCACTTAACATTAACCATTTAGGTCATTATTAATGACAGACAAAATTAAGCAATACAAAGACCTGTTAGAAAACAAAACAGGTACTCCAACTTTCTGTGTTCTTCCATGGATACACATGGCAACACGACCTAACGGTGATATGCGTTTGTGTTGTAATGCTAATTCAAGCGGCGCAGGTATCGACCACGAAATCGGACTTGTAAAGATGGAACACGGAAGACCTGCTAACTTTGGAAAAGAAACTCCGATGGAAGCATGGAATAATGAATACATGAAGAGCGTTAGAAAAACTATAATGGAAGGTAATATTCCTGCTAGTTGTCGTAAATGCTTTGACGAAGAATCAAAAGGTGTTGTTAGTAAAAGATTATGGGAAGCCGGTACTTGGCTTGAAGAAGATATAGATTTTAAAGAGCTACTTGAACAAACAAGTGAAGACGGAACTGTACCTGAAAATTTGTATTACTTAGATCTTAGACTAGGTCATACCTGTAATCTAAAATGTATCATGTGTAGTCCACACGATTCTAGTCAATGGGTAGCGGATCATAAAAAAGTTTATCCTCAGTTTCAACACGAAGAACTTAAAAAACAAATGAACTGGGGTAGAAAAGAATTTAATAACTTCTGGCATGAAAATCCAGAATTTTGGAAAGACATCTACGCACAAATCCCTAATCTAAAGCAAGTGTATTTTGCTGGCGGAGAGCCATTAATGATTAAAGAACACAAACTGTTTTTAGAAGAAATCATTAGACAAGGTTACGCAGACAAGATTTTGGTTAGATATAATTCAAATGGACTTTTAGTAGATGAAGATATTATTGAGCTTTGGAAAAAGTTTAGGCGAGTTAAGTTTGCTGTAAGTGTTGATGCTGTAGGAGAGCGTAATCATTACATACGCTTTCCAACTGATTGGGACAAGTTAGTTAGTAACCTTCATATGCTAGACAACACTCCTTCAAATATTCATGTCAGTCTAGCAACAGCAATTCAAATACTAAACATCAAACACTTGCCTGAACTTGCCAAATGGAAAATACAGCAAGGGTTTAAAAAGATTAATTTTGAGAACAACATCGGCGGAATACAAGCTGGTGGAGGCATATTTAATATGCACTTGCTGTATATTCCAACCTTTTTAAGTATAAAATGTTTGCCTGAAAAAGACAAGCAAGAAGTTAGAGAAATATTCTCTCACTTTGAACTTTGGCTACATGAAAATTATAGACAGGATAAAGACTACTGGGAAGTCAATCCATATGGTTGGAAACGTTGGCAAGCAGTATTAGATTTTATGGATAGTGAAGATCACACTTTCTTATTGCCTGCGTTTAAAGAATACATTGAACGTATGGATAAGCAAAGAAATGTCGATTTTAAAACAGTATTTCCAGAACTAGCGCATTTACTATGACTAAACCTGTTGCTATAAAAAACCTACAAGAATCTAATTTATTAAAAATCAGATGGTGTGCTGGTAATGTTTGCAATTATAATTGTGCTTACTGTACAGTTCATGATGCTTCGCATGGATTTCCAAGAAGCCTAGGACACATTCGCAATAACTTTGCTAAGTTGTTTAATGTCTATAAAGAAACACATAGAAAAACTAAATTTGAACTAGAAATTTCAGGAGGTGAACCTACACTATGGCCTGAACTAGGAAGTTTTATTAAACTAATCAAAAAAGATTTTGATGTTAGTGTACAACTTGTTACCAATGGAAGTAGAACTTTACGTTGGTGGAAGCAGTACGCAAAGCATCTAGATAAAATAAATTTTAGTTTTCATCATAAATCAGCTGATATTGATCATTTTATAAATGTAGTAGACGAAGTAGTTAAACAAGGAATTGGCGTTAATGTAATGGTTCTTATGGATCCTGACAATTTTGAAAAATGTCAACAACATATTCGATACATGAAAAAGAATAGAAAGTATCGATGGTCTATAGAAGCAAGACCTATTTTTTCTATTGAAGGGTATACTGTAAACTACAATGAAGAACAGAAAAAATATCTTAAAAATAATTTAAAAAGTCTGCCTAACTTCAAATGGCTTATTAAAAATATTACTAAACTAGAACGTTATGAAAGTGAAGTTACATTTGATAATGATACTACTATAAAAGCAAATCCAACATATCATTCAAATAATTTTAATACGTTCAAAGGTTGGTTATGTAGTATTGAACTAGAAAATATCTATATTCATTGGAACGGTGTTATACAAGGTAGTTGTGGACAGCAACTTTACAATAAAGAATTTAATATATACAAAGTTAGTTTTGCTGAAGAATTTGATGCTGTTCCGTTACAATTAACTTGTGAAAGAGATTGTTGTTCCTGTCAACCAGAAACACATATATCAAAGTTTAGTCTTAGTTAAAGGAATATCAGCGGCACATGTACACCAGTCTCTGGTACATATTATTGCTTGTTCGGGTGGCTCAAACGTACCTTTATAGATGTTACCTAAACTTCCGCCAACGCGGCAAGTAGCACGATGTACTTCACCATTCCAGTTTATCATTAAACTTTCGATACCAGCATTACAACTCCAACCCTTAAAGTTATTGCGTTTTGTTTTGATAACATCGTTAGCGTGTATTAGTTCATCATCATCAACTTCACAGTTTGCTTCTACAGTTGCGTCTTTGTTTATAATCCATTCTAGGTCTCTGCCTTCATAACGCATGTCATCAAATACATTATGATCACCTTCTGTCCAACGTATTCTTCTTATAGCGTATTTGATATCTCTTGCTTCGAAACTATCAACTACTCTACGTACTGCGTCCATGTGTTCGTGATGGGCCATAACGTTTACAAAAAAAGGAGTATCTATTAGCAATTTTATTTCAGTAATATGATGTAGTACTCTTTCCCAATCATGTTCAAAGTGTAGGCTAAACACAATATGATTAAAATAATGACAGTTCATCCGAAACCAACTAGGACTACGTGTCCCATTAGTTGTTACATTTAACCAATCAATCCCTCGCATTTGAATGTAATCTAAAAGTTGTTCTATGTCAGGGTGTACTAAAGGCTCTCCACCTGTAAGGCTTAGACGTATAGGCTTGTCAAGTTCCATAAGTTCGTCTACTGTATTTTCTAATATTTTAATAGGCGTATGAGGACTATGATTATCATGTATCTCACTTGGACAATAACTACAATCATAGTTACAGCGTTTGCCCAAGTTCCATTCAACTTTGATGCTGTCTTGATGTGGCCAACGACTAGTTACTTTATACATACTGATTCAACTTCTGTGTAATTAGGATATGGTTCGCCTTGCTCTAGCATTGCTACAGGAATCATACCTAATGCTTTGTGTTTGAAATTATAATTTTGTGCTTCGTACCATTCATTAAACTCGTTTAATCTATTTTTATAAAAGTCGTCAGGCACACTAGGTCCAAACTTTATCATAAAGTCTGCGCTATAAAGACTCTGTGGACGCACTCCTTCGTCGCCTACAACTTTATCCTTGTCTTTAAAAATATCTAACAATGGTTTTCCAACTTCGCAATAGTTTATATACACTTCTCCGTATTTCCACTGAAACGTAAAGTTTTCAAAATCTTCTTTTAGTAATTTTAATCTAGGCTTGCCACCATATGTAACTATTAGTGTAGGACTGTCAGTGTCTCTCATCTCATGTTCACACTCATGAATTAATCTATTAAAATCGTCTATAGCAGTCTTTACTTTATCAGGAGCATTGTTATAAAAGTCTGTTCTACTTCTTAGGTTTTCAAAAAATGTATGTAAAAAATTTAGATCCTCTTGGGTATCTATATTAGTACAAGTTATAGTATTTGAGTTATAATTATTCACTACATCTATTCTATTTTTGAGCTCAGTTTGAAAATACTTAATAGTTTTTTTGTTGTTGGGCCAACCCTGGAATCTATTTCTTTCTTGGATGGGATAATTCTTTTCAACTTCTTCTTTCCACTTTTTAGCAATTACTGTATCATAAATGTTAAAAACTAAATCTTTAGTAGTCTGTTTATCTGTTACGGTTACAACTAGTTTAGACATAAGGAGCAAACTCCTTGATGACAGTTTCAAGAGGTCCTTGATTTCTAGTTAAGTCTAGTCTAGTGTTAAACTGTACAAAATCATTCCATAAATGGTTTTGATCTTTTGCTCTAAGATAGTTAACGTTATCTTTAATTTGTTGTAGAGTAATGCTTTCAAGTATAGGATGTTTTTTAACAATATCGTAATCAGGAACTTTTAATGCTACTTCACCTAGTCTTTGTATAGCAACTTCTTTTAGTTCTTGTGGCAGTACTTGTGATGACAAGCAGTTAGGATAACTTACTCTATGACTGTAAAATACAATACCCATTGTGTTAAGAAAATAATCAATACATTCTGCGGCTTGTAGTATGTTACCTGCCTGTGCTGTAAATGCTCCTACTACACGGCTTACATTAGGAAATGTTTTAAACACTTTAATATTTTCTTCTATTAATTTAAAGTCTCCATTACCTCTTATGTAGTTGTATACATCGTGTATACCGTCTATGCTTACGTTTACAGCAACACTTTTAAACTTAGGCCAATAGTCATGTATAGTACGTCCGCCTTTTATGCCTAGCGTAGTGCCGTTTGTAGCATACTTTAGTTCTATGTTTTCTCCGTAAGGTGCTAACATGTCAAGTATCTTGTAGTGTTGAGGATCCATTAGTGGCTCGCCGCCAGCAAACTCTACACGTCTAAAGTAAGGTAATAGTTTTTCGAAACTTGCCCACCAGTTTTCAGTATCGTCAAACGCACCTATATATTTGCCAGGTGTGTCTACTAATTTGTCTACTACTGGAATGAGATAGTTGTTTTCTTTTTTATAAAATTCTGTGACTTGATCCCAATCTTTCCATTGTGTACTATCTAAAGGATTACACATACGACACTTTAAATTACATAAATTATTAAGTTTAATTTCCATCGTAGGTAATTCAAATGGCATTGTATAATCTTCACGCAACTCGTCTAGGGCATTAGGATATAAATTAATTCTAGATTCTGGACTGTGATTTGTAATATGCCTTTGGCGTAGACTCATTACACCTTGATCTTCTAAATCAAAACATGGTTTACAAACAGCAGGACGTTCGCCTGACAACACAGCTCGGCGTACCTCACACATAGTTTCGTTATTCCAAATTTCTTCTAGTGTGTTGTCTTTAATATTGCCAACAGGAGCACTACGACAGCATACCTTTACTGCTCCATCTTCACGTGTTGCTAATCCTGTAAATGGATGTAAACAGAATGTTTTACTTTGTTGCTTCATCAATAGCCCACTGTCTTTCTTTACACCAGAAACATTTTCCGCAGACAGGAACTTCTTGATTGGGCTTGTATGTTGTATAGTCCAAGTCTTTTATTTTGCCTTCGCAACTTCTTGTGATATTAAACAGTTCAGTTTTATTTTGTTCTCTGTACTGTGTAACAATCCAATCTTTAGTAACAAACCTAAAAGGATGTATAGCAAGTCTGCCCATGTGTTCCATAATCTTTAGATGTTTGTTTTCTTCTGTTTCTTCAATGTTACGACTAGGCATGCCATTAAATTCAACATGGCGTGGATTTCTAGTAACTGCGTTATAGTAAACAGGAATATCGTAACTATGACAAATAAATTCAGCAAATGATCTAAGTTCGATATTGTCACCACTAACTTGTTTGCCGTACTCGTCAACCATTATAGGACCTTTATCTCCATACTCCATTTCTGGTGGAACAAAATTATTGTGTCTTTGGAATGTAATATCTGGGTAAGCGTTTAGTAACCAATCAAGAACACGAATAGCATCATATTGTTGCCAAGGCTTAGTTTTCCAATTACGAACATGTTGAATAATATGGACTTCACAGTTTGGATTTCCTTCATACTTTATTATATCACATAATAAAGATGCCAATAAAGCACTGTCTGCTCCGCCACTGACACTTATTGCTATTTTTTTCCAATCTGGATCAAAAGGAATATCTAAATTATCTATTGTAATTGATTTTAACATATGAAATATTTATGGCATGTAGAAGCACGGCTAAATATTTCTGATGTTTAAAGAACTATTTAAAATTGGTTATTTGGATGAAATCCGATATCAAACTTCACTAATTGATTGGTCTAATACAAAACGAATTGTTTTAAACAAATCAGATGGTGGCCTGTTTAGTGGAAAATATACAACTCTTGAACAGTATCAAAACACAGCATTAGGAACACTACTAGAAGAACTAGGAGACATTGGTGAAGCAAGATTGCTTCGACTTGATAGTGGAGATTCTTATACCGCACATACTGACCCTGATGATAGGATACATCTAGCAATAGAAACAAATCATTACAGTTACATAATGGATGTAGATGAACAAAAAATGATACATCTTCCAGCAGACGGAACTGTATGGAACATGGACACAAGCAAAAAACATCTAGCAGGAAACTTCGGCGGAACTCCAAGAATACACCTAAACATTAGAGCTAAACTTCCTAACTATACAGGAAATGGTGTACATATAAAAATTCAAGGAGGCGATGTTGATTGGAAGCAAGTTTTATATATGGATACTATGTCTTATATTAACAAAGCAGTTAAGGATAAGAAAATTACAGGTATTGAAAAAATAAACGATAGAGAATTATTACTAAACACCAGTTACGAAGTGGTTGCTGATATAAAAGATATCGTTGAAAAAAATAATTTTAAAATTGAAGTTAAGAGAGACTTGAGTAATCTGTAAACTGTTCTTTGCTTTTAGATAAAAGTTTTGTTTTGCCACACGTTTTAGAGCATATCCATAAACTACCATCTTCCCAAAGTTTTTTCCATACAGTTTGATATGGCAGGCTTTCGATTATTTCCTTTATAGGCTTTTTGTGTGTATTGATAGTATCGATACCTCCTAACTGTTTAATTAGATTGTCCATTTGGTTTTTTACAATAGGTTTCAAATTATCTAAATTAATGTTTCCTGGATCAGAAACACTGTATAAACTATGTGCTAAGAAACAGCAAGGATATAAATGACCATAAACATCAATATAAACTTCTTGATATTTTATAGCCTGACAATCAATTTCAACTTCAGAAACAAACTTCTTAACACTGTTAATGTTTAACATTTCTTTTGGAATGAATTTCATTGTGCTTTTATCAGAAGGTTCAAGATAATGGGTAACGTTTCTATTTTCGTCCCATACAGCATATTTTTTATCTCCATGAAACCTATTTGTATCTTTTAAAGCAAACTTCGTAAACCCTAGTTCAGATGCTCGACGTTGTGCTTCTTCTACTTGATGTTCATTATGTTTAAATCTTAAAAACATCCAATGGGCGTTGCCGCCTGCGTCTATAAATGCTTTGGCATTTTCTATTACTTGATCATAGGTTGTTCCTATTCTATATAAGGAATGTGTATCTTCTAACCCATCTAAACTAAAAGCAATGTAACTATGCTCGTTAACAAAATATTTGGCAATGCTTTTCCACCATTCTGGTTTTCTCATAGCACCATTAGTGTGTACATGTACAGCAACCCTATTATCCAAATATTCTAACATTTCAGGAAGATCATTGTTAATACAAGGATCACCAAAATTTCCACAAAAATATATTAAATCAACAGTGTTAATAACTTCTTCATTTATAATATTTTTAAATTCTTCTAATGTCCAGTCACCCTTTTTTATTAAAGGATTAGGTAAACCACCTCTAATATTCCTGTCACACATAGGACAACTAGCCTGGCATCTATTGCTGATTTCTAAATGTATTTGTTTTAGGTTCTGAAATTTAATCATCATCACTATTTAAGTTAAATACAAATACCAACAAGATAAATAGAGTTGAGAGAAATTATGTTTAAATCATCAATTAAAATATCAAAACCCGGTTCAACAGTTACATCTTTTGATGGATTTTCTATTGTGTATTCGGAAATTATTGGTGCTCAAGCAGAAGCAGAACTTAATTATATAAGGTCAGATCATATTCTAGAAGGTTTGCTTAGGGAAGAAGCATACAAGAATTGGAACAATGATACTAAAACAGCAGAACTTGAATACTATCACGACACAGCAGAAGGCATGAAAGCATACCAAGTAACATTAACTGAAAATGAACTAGGAGTGCTGGCAACTCAAAGACTACATGAAGCAGGCTGGACTGTAACTATCGATGCTGGAAAAGCAGAAGAAGGCACATCTAAAGCAAATAAAATACATACAATTGACGAATGGTCTTTATGTGATGTTAGACCTGAAAAGCGTCAGGCAATTTTGGATAAAATTTCACAAGAATAGGTTGACAAATATCGGAACTTAAAGTATATTAATACTATGATGAAAAAAGAAACAACACACAACCCAAGCATAATATGGTGTTTACCACCAGGGGGTGTCTTGTAGACTAAATTTCATTACAGGAATTTTATAACCCCCGCAGTAGAAATACTCCGGGGGTTTTTTTATGGTTTATGTAGGTGCGGTGAAGTTGGAGTGTCACACTAGTCTCCAAAACTAGAGCAGAGATGCTAGGGGGTTCGAATCCCTCCACCTATGCCAAACAAAGGCAGTGTAGTTTAATGGTAAAACAGCGGGTTTATACCCCGTAGCAACAGATAATTGGCTGATCTCGGTTCGACTCCGGGCACTGCTACCATTATGTGGGCGTGGCGGAAAGGTTACGCAACGGATTGCAAATCCGTATCATGGGAGTTCGAATCTCCCCGTCCACTCCATTTTTATAGTTGACATCCATATATAAAGATAGTATACTATGAAAGTTGTAAATAAAAAAAGTATTCAGCGGGTGTAGTTCAATGGTAGAACGTGAGCCTTCCAAGCTCAATATAAGGGTTCGATTCCCTTCACCCGCTCCATGGCAAAGCCGGCGTGGCACAGTTGGTAGCGCAAGGGTTTTGTAAACCTTAGGTCGGGAGTTCGAGTCTCTCCGCCGGCACCATAGATAGGAAGTTGAATGGAAATCATTTGGCACATATTGTTAACTGTTTGCTTAGGTTCAACCTGTCTTGAACAAGATATACAGTGGTTTGATACTAAAGCAGAATGTGATCAAATGCTAAAGGTATACACAGATATACCTTCAGATGGTGATTGGGATACAGTTCAATATGAATGTAAACCGGTTGGTTCAACTTCAATTTAATATAAGGAAAAACAATGGCAAAAATTTCAACAAGCATTTCAGTTCATACATCTTTTAAAAAGAAAACTGCTACTAGTGGCAAGCCCTCAATGGTTAAGCGTTCCAGTATGAACAAAGATAAGAAACGTAATTATAAAAAATACAGAGGCCAAGGCCGATGAACTATTGGGAAAAATTATTTCATGTTTGTGCTATAACATGGAGTATAAGTTTTTTAATTGGTGTTTTTAGTTAAAGATTGGGAGAGTTGCCAGAGAGGCCGAATGGGCCGGTTTGCTAAACCGTTGTACCTGGAAACGGGTACCGAGGGTTCGAATCCCTCACTCTCCGCCAGTTTAAGGAAAAATATATGAGTGACCAGTGGCATGGTGGCAAAGGTGATAAACCAAGAAAACAATCAGATAGGAAAGCATATGAAGACGGATGGGACAGAATCTTTGGAAACAAAGATAGCAGAAATGAAAGGGATTCCAACAAAGGAAGAACTACTGACAATGCTAAAGGAAAAGATAGTTGAAGTAACTTTTACCAAACTAGATGGTGAAGAACGTGTAATGCCTTGTACACTAATTGAATCGCATCTTCCGCCAGCAAAAAAAGAGGATCCTATTACACAGAAAAAAGTAAGGCAAATTTCGGATAAAGTAATAGTTGCTTGGGCAGTAGAATCAAAAGGATTTCGCAGTTTCCGTTATGATAGGATAAAAAATATTAAGGCATTATCATAGCGGTTAAATAGCTGTGGAGTAAAAAAATGAACAACTATCACAGATATATCAACTTGCCGTTTGAAATTAAAAAGCCTAGTATGTTTGAAACAGCAGGAGAAAGTTTTATAACATACGTAGGTAAAGAAGCAGTACCAGCAGAACTTGAAGAATGGTTATCAACATTCGGACTAACATTAAGTAACGTATCAGAAGGATTTTATTCAGCACCTAACGGGGGCGAAGTTCCGATACATAATGACACAGTTACTAGGCCTGGTGAGTACGATGCTGTTAAAATTAATAAAACATGGGGTCCAGAGGATAGTGTTACACGTTGGTGGAAAGTTTCAGATGAAAGCAAACTAATAGAAGTTGTACATGACCAAACAGAAATCAATGCGGGTTTTGCTAAGGCAGGAATTACACCAGATATAGAATGCTATAAATGCTATACAGCAAAACCTAATGACTTAACGCTTGTACACGAACAAGTAATTAACAAGACAAGTATTCTTAATGTAGGGCAACTACATTCAACATATAACCCGCACCCTAGTGAACACAGATGGACTCTTTCGTTCACACCTTTAAAAGACGGAAAAGTAATTAAATTTGCTGACGCATTAGAAATATTTAAATCATGCCTAGAAGAATAAAATTAATCTGCCCAAAAGATCCTAATAAACATTATTTTAGTTTTAAAAATCAAACTTATCAAAATGATCTTAGCGTTTATGTTAACAACGCTTTATTGTTTTCTCATATAAATGACGCAGAAGAATATTTGCCAATTGAACTAAGTCAAGATTTTAATATTGATGAATCCAAAGAATACAATATTAGATTTGAATATAATATATCTTTTGGACCTGAAAAAGAAAAAGTAGATGTTAGTTTTAAATTTAGAACTGATAATATTTGCGAAACTGTAATACACAGATATAATCATGTTGAAGGTAGTGAAAATCTAGATGATGAATATCTAGTTACTTTTGATATTTGCGGACAAAAAACTTTTCTAGATAAAAGTTATCATACAGGAAATAGTAAAGATATAAAATTTAATAGTTTTTATACATATCCCTTATCGGTTAGATGGACTAGCAGGAAACCTTTTACCACTACAAAAAAGGTGTATTGGGACGATATAGAATTTAGGATAGAATAATGGAATATCAAGGATTAATACCTGAAGTTCAACAGCCAGTAAAACAGGCGTTACCTCATTGGAGATATGGAACTATCGAAAACGGAGTAAAAGTAATAGATCCCTTACTGCACTATGGTTGCTTCACATTGGGTTATGAACAAAACAACATTGTAGATAAAGTTTCAAATGTTGTAAAAAATGTAAAACCTGAAATTGCTGAAGTTGTTGGTTACGGCGATATTAGACTTAACCAGGTAAGTTTCCAACTACAAGAAAAACTTTACAGCATTACAGGGTATCATAGTTTTTATGCTTTATCTGGCAGTGATGCTAACGAAGGTGCTGTTAAACTTGCTTCGGCGTATCATCATAATCAAGGAAACTTAAACAAGAAAAAAATATTAAGTTTTAAACCAGGTTATCATGGAAGTACATTTTTGACTAGTTCGTTAGCCTGTGATACACTAATGGACGATCCGTTCTACACTATGGAAAAATACCAAGGTATACATAGAGTTGACAGAAACTTTGATGCTGACAGTATTAACTGGGATGAGTTTTCAGCTATTATGGTTGAAACTTGTTCTTATGGAAATCACCTAACACCATACACCGACGAGTTTTGGAGAAAATTAACTCGCATACAAAACAATCATAATGTTTTAATTATTATAGATGATATCTTTATGGGTGGCGGAAAAACAGGTAACTATGTTGGATGGAAACATCTTCCTATAGTTCCTGATATTTTTACAATGGGCAAGGCTGTAACAGCAGGATTTTTTCCTTTAAGTATGACATTTTATAACGAAAAGGTAAAAAATTCTCTTCCTAAGAATTTTAAATGGGAACACGGATTTACCTATAATTTTAGTATCCCTGGAGTTGTTAGTGCTTTAGAATATATTGATATAGTACAAAAACTTTTACCTAATGTTCCTAATCTTATCAGTATTGCTAAAAAGACTTTTATAGATTGCGGTTGTAATATTGTAAATAGTTTTGGAACATATTTCTTAATTACTAAAGGAAAGTATCAAACAATGTATATGATACCTTTAAATGCTGATCAAGAATACTTCGATGTTCTAAAGCAAAATTTAATGGTGGTACAATGATAGTAATTGATAATTTTTTTACACAAGAGCAAATAGATGCCTTACATAAAGCAATTTTTTATGAGATAGAAACAAAAGGCGGCAAGTTTGATAGATATGAAATTGATGGTGAAGGCAATGCGCCTTCATCATTGAATGATGGAGGCGATCACATAAACCTACACAAGTGTGATTTATATCATATTAAAGGAAAAGCCCAACGTCTATACCTTTCATATCTCGTAGAGAAAAAACTGTTTCATGAAGACTGCCTAGATGAAAAAGCTGAATTAACAATTCGCTATCATCGAATGAAAGCACCATACATGAGTAAATGGCATAAAGATAGAGTAACCAACTGGGAGAGTGAAGAAGTTGATTACATGGGAGTATCATACTTTTTAAATGAAGAATGGAATTTTCTCGATGGCGGACTTTATCTATACAAAGAAAGCACAGATTCATCTCAAGGTCATTACATTGAACCTGTTGGTAATAGAATAATTATTAATCCAAAAGACCATTGGCATGCTGTTACAAGAATTACAAACGCAGATGTTACTCGTTCGAGTTTACAAATGTTTATCAAAAAGGATTATTTTATAGGATGATTTATACAGAGTTTGATCCACTACAAGAAGTAATTGTAGGAGATTCGTATTCTCCTGGAGATCTAGATCTACTACTTCATTCAAGAAACCTAACTGGTTTTAATAAAATACTAGAAGAAACAAAACAAGATCTTGATAACCTGTCAACACTACTACAGTCACACGGCATTAAAGTACACAGGCCTACTGTATATACATTTGATGAAAATATAAAAATGCCCGAATTTGATATTAGGCTACCTATGAGTCCTTTGGTTCCGAGAGATGCTTACATTGTAAGAGGCAAAACTATAATCGAAACCTATACCAGTTTAACAGATAGATTCTTTGACAGTTTATCTTACTATCATATTTTTAAAGATCTATTTGATCAAGGGTACAACTGGATAAGTCAGCCAGCACCTATGTTAAAAAACCTAAACGAAAAAGAAAAATGGTTCTTTGATAAGGACGTATATAATCGTGAACTAAATGATAAAATTTTATGGCATACTGCTACAATGTTTCAAGCAGGCGATGCTGTTATTGTTAATAACAAAGGTCCAGGAACACAGAGTGGCCTTAAATGGATGAAACAAAATCTACCTGAGACAAGATTTGTAACAAATGAAAATACAGTGTTTGAAAACTTTGGACATATTGATCACGGCTTTATCTTAATAGATGACGACACTGTAATACATGCTGGTATTGAATGGGTACCAGATGTTTTGAAAAATAAAAAGTTAATAGACATTAAAAAGTATTTGCCAGAGCTTAAATTAGAAAGATTTAAACAGGATTATATAGATGCCGGAAGTAGATATGATGTAGCATGGATTGAAACATATCTTGAAAATTGGAAAGGTTATAACCAAGAAGTTTGTTTTGATCTAAATGTTGTTATTATAGACAGCAAGAACATAATATGGGGTAGAGAAATTCCTGAGCTATTCCAGTTCCTTAAAACACATGGTATTGAAAGTACTGTTGCTCCTATGCGTCATTCTTTGTTTTGGGAAGGTGGTGTACACTGTGCTACACTAGATATTAAGAGGAACGGCGTAAGTAGAAAAATTATCTAGTTACCGTAACTTTTTATTTCTTCTAAGTAATCCTTGTCCCACTTATCGTAGTAATCTGTTTTTTCTAAAACTTTTCTAGCAGTCAGTAGTTCAGTTCTTGTTTGTACAATTACAACAGGTAAATGACCGTTTCCTGTTTCAACACCATTTATATAATTTTTCTTATGTGGGTGATCTGGTAAGAAAATATGTTTTTTATGTTTTTTGTTTAACTTACGACATAGAGTATCTAGTTCTTCAAACGTAGAACTAACTGTTTTTTCTATGTATATTGTTATTTGTGATCCCAATGGCTCTATGTTTTCTGCTGTTAGTTTATCAACAGGGACTATGCCAGGCATTCTAGCAAATGGACAGATACTTTTTCCGTCTAGTTCTTGCCTAGGTTTTTTGACTTTTTGGAGCCATTCTGCTATAACTTTTAATGGTGTCATACGAGTATTTATTTTTACATTTTGGACAAAAAATACTTGACATATACAGTAAAGATGTTATTATTAGTATGTTGAGTTAGGCATTTGTTTAACTTAGCCGGCGAAGCAAAGGGTAGATGAGGATAGGCAACCAAACTTACAGCTCTTGAAAAGCTCCAGTGAAAGTTGCGTGTTCCGGCATTTAAAACTTGTTCGTTGCTGGTCGGGTATAGGCAAACTAGTTGTCCATTGTGACTTGTAGTTTGAACCTTGCACTTTGTTGTGCTTATTACTTGACCTTTTGTGGAACCGTTATAGAAAGGATATTTATGGCAAGAATTACATCTCAAAAAGCAATAGAAGCAGTAGGCGGAAATCAATTCTTGCTTATTATAATGGCAACTTATAGAGCTAGACAGTTAAGCACAGGCAAGGCTCAACCGCTAGTAGAGACAAAAGGCAACAAATGGGCTGTAATAGCAATTAGAGAAATTGAAGAAGGCAAATACACAAAAGAAGATTACGAAGCAGATCTAAGAGCTCCTGCTCCAATCGAAGATCCATACAAAGGCGATGATAATGAAAATTAATTTAAGAAAAGCAAGTGCTGTTCAAAAGCAAATTCTAGACACTATTTCGGAAATTGAAATGCCGACTAGTGTTACTATTAACGAGTTCCAAGATCCGGAACTTGAAATTGGTAACGCAAAGGTTACCCTAATGGATAATGACCGTAAGCGAGCAATGCTTACTACGGCTCTGTATAATATCCGTGGTCTAGTTGACCAAGCAAATCACGAAAGCGGTATTAGTTTACTGCTTACTAAAAGTGCGTTAGCTGAAAAGCGTATTCAGCAAGTTCGCGAACTCACTAAACTATCACCTGTAACATCACTCGATGTTATCAATGGCAAAATTGAAAAGATCAAATCACGTAAAAGTGATGAGTATTATGGCCGTGATGAAATAAGCACGGGCATTGTAGGCAAGAAGGATATTGAAGCATTTAAAGCAGAGCTTCGTGATATCCAAAAGCAAAAGCAAAAGTACGCCGACGAAGTACTTGAGCTTAATGTAAAAACCGAAGTACCTCTTTCTGAGGATACTATTAAAGTTCTAACTGAAGCAGGAATCTTGTAATGTCAGAGATTGTGAAATATAAAATCACAATCACAAAAGACGATGCGGAGCAAGAGCAAATTCATATTGCTGATTATCCGTCAATCGAACGACTAGTAGAAAAATTTTACAAAGATGGCGCTGATGCTGTTGAACTAGAATTATTGGAGACACATGAAGTCAGAAAATACAACTAAGCCATACCAACCTTTAGCATGGGCATCGACATTTTGCCTACTTGCTTCAGCAGGTTTGTTATCTTTATTCCCTAACGAAGCGTATGCGACTTACGGGTTTGGTATTGCTAGTACAATGTGGACTATTGTTGGTGTACTTTGGAAAGAGAAGTCATTGATCTTTTTAAACGGATCGCTTACAATAATCTATATAGTAGGAATTATAAAACACTTATTACAAGTGTTTTAAAACATCTGCCCGTAGCTCAGCTGGATAGAGCAACGGCCTTCTAAGCCGTGGGTCAGGGGTTCGAATCCCTTCGGGCAGGCCAAATCGTGACCGAGTGTCACAATGGCGGGAGAAGAATAAGTAGTATTCTTCATGTATGAGATAGTCGGCGGGGATCTTATACACGCAACAAAGAAGGAAGGAAGTATTTTCTGTGATTAGAACTATTAAAAATGAAGAGAAGCATTTAATATCAGGAGATCCGGTTAGACCGCATATTCCATTTGAAAAAAGAATGGGGATGGGTCGTAATGTTGTTGTACTTGAAAATGATTTTACAGGTGATATTGAAGCAGTAGTTTGTACAGCACTCGTAAAAAAAGTACCAACAACTGAAGACGAACTATTTGAATATGCTGATCCAATGGGAGAAATTCTAATTGCGTATACTGTGTGGAGTTATAGTAAGGGTTCAGGAAGAGCTATTATTAATAGACTTCGAGAAAGCGCAATTGATGAAAAATGTAGACAACTCGTCACACTTAGTCCTAAAACAGAAATGGCGGAGAGATTTCATATTAGCAATGGGGCTAAATGTATCTCAAGGAATGAGAGTTCCAATAATTTTGAATATGATCTAGCCTAAGATCATTAACTACGGAGACACACTTATGAATAAAGGCAACAAGGTACCACAGGTTACCTTCAAATATCGTGTACGCACAGATGGACATCCTATTACGTATGTTAATACAGAAAATGGTGATGCTAATCCATTTGAATGGAAGGACGTCACTACTGATGATATCTTCAAAGGTAAACGAGTTTTAGTATTCTCACTTCCAGGTGCGTTTACACCAACTTGCTCTACCTACCAAGTTCCAGGATTTGAAGAAAATTATGATCGAATCAAAGAACTTGGTATTGACGAAGTATATGTTATTTCAGTAAATGACACTTTCGTTATGCGTAAATGGATGATTGATCAGGAAATTAAAAATCTTAAATTTATTCCAGATGGGTCAGGCAATTTTACACGCAGAATGGGTATGTTAATTGATAAATCACATCTTGGCTTTGGTATGCGTTCTTGGCGTTATGCTATGGTCGTGAACGATGGCGTTATTGAAAACTGGTGGGAAGAGCCAGGAATCAATGATGAAGGTTCTGATAACGATCCTTACGGTGAAACATCACCTGAGAATTGTATTAGTTGCTTGATTGATAACGATTCAAAACAGGAAACTTTTGAATTTATCAAAGAGTTAGCAGAAACATCCTAACATGGAGAAAGCCCGTCACATTTTGGCGGGTTTTTTCTTGACTTATTGTTATATTAATAGTACAAT
>Ga0255778_10000550_pt1 | contig 34168 bp, 26 predicted proteins | sample 071ome_31_FD_179976 | JGI IMG/M metagenome (GOLD analysis project Ga0255778, IMG submission 179976) | Coastal salt marsh microbial communities from the Groves Creek Marsh, Skidaway Island, Georgia - 071405CT metaG (version 2) | ecosystem: Environmental > Aquatic > Marine > Intertidal zone >...
AAGTAACCCTAAAGACCCTAAGTAACCCTAAGTAACCCTACCCCTCGATACAAGTAACCCTAGGTAACCCTAGGAAGAAAGAAGACCCGCTAAAAAGGAAGGAAGGGAGACGGTACGAGGAGCCAGATGAGAGAGACATGGGCGCGCGTGTTCGCGTGTATGCGTGATTTGTCGTTGTTGTTACATGCGCGACGCGCACGCGCGTCGATTGCGTTCCTATTCGCTACCCCGTTGTTGCTCCGCGTCGTTTCCTCGCTCTTCTTCTTGCTCGCCTCACCGCGAGTAGCCCAACCACCGCGAGGACGCCTCCGAAGACTTTCACAAACGTCGCCGTTTGTGTCGTTCGAAGCACCGCGAATTCCACGAATGGCTCAGCCGACGCGTCGAGCGTCGTGCGAGAATCCGCCATAGCAGTAGTAGCAGTAGTAGCAATAGTACTTGACACCGGCGTCTCGTCGCCGTGGCGTTGATTCGACGCTGTCGTCGACGTCTTGGCTAAACGCGCCAGAATTTGCGAGTACGAGACCTTCGCCTCATGAAACTCAATCGGCGAGTTGGGCCCGCACACCATCGACCCTTCGTTTCCGGGCGATCCACCCAAGACGGTGCTGTACTCTTTGAAATCAACATCCACGCGCCGCACGGGGAGATCCTCGCCGTCCGTCCAGTCCTCGGCGAGTCTCTTCTCCGCCGCGCAGTGTTTCTCTCCGCACCCTTCACCGACTGCAAACTTGACGGCGCTCATCGCGAAATCAATCGATGACTGCTTCATGTGCGAGCTGTCTATGCCATTCGAATCGATGAACGCAAAAATGCGACCGCTACCAACCTCGAGAAAGGCCGTGTGCGCGTAATCAAACTTGTCGCTCGTTCCTCTCTTCGTCATTTCACTAATGTGTAGATGCGTACCTTTCGGCGCGCGAGCGATGCGCGTGCCACTATGCACGTAGACTTTATCGTCGCCCACCTGGACGCCGGTGGAAGCGTCGGTGACTTCGCTCCCGGCGAACGCCAAGCCGAACGCTTCAAATAACAAGTCGTTCAGCGCGGGAACGTTGGCGCCGCCCGTCACGGCGTGCCAATCGTAGTGCGTGTTGTCGTCAAAGAATTTAAGACTCTCCATCGTGGGAACGTGATACCATTCAGCGAAGACGGCGACGCCCAATCCTTTCTCTCGCACATCTTCCCGGAGCTTGCGAATTTCTTCGCTCGAATATTCCTCTTCCAAATCAACCATGAGCAAGGCTCCGTAATTCTTCGCGTCAAAGCACGTGAACGGCGAACCGAGAACCTCAACGAAATAACCCGCCTCAGTCAGAGCGTCGTAAAACTTGTGAAAGTTGGTATGCGGATGATCGCCGTGCCAGTCCAAGGCATCCGACGTGACGTCTATGTTGTCGCGCGGTATGTAGCCAGGAGGATATCTCACGTTGTGGAACTGATCCCAGAGCAACCGTTTTGCACGCGGCGGTTTTGGTATGACATTCACCTTGATAGTCATCTCCACCTCTGACGTGATCGTTCCACTTTTACCTGGCGACGCCACGGTGAAGACGACGCGACCGCTCGCGACGCCAGACTCGTTCGTCGCGCTATCCTTGACGCGAATGTACAGCGCCAAGTAGCCGGAATACGGCCAGATTGTTTCGGAAAAGGCGAATCGTACGTCTAGTTGTGAACCTAAATCGTCGTCGTTCGGCACAAAGCGCGGCGCATCGACGAGCTCCCCGTGCGCGCCGAGCCCGTTTGCGATAGTTGCGTTGAGCATGAGAGGCATCATCGTCGCGTAAATTCCTTGTTTGCAGTGTGGCCAGGCGTACGGACACGTGGTCAAGTCAAAAGCAGACGGAATGACGCTCGCCCTCGGTTTGTAAGACTTGAGAATCGCCGCCGACGCTCGCAAGTCGAGTTTTCCCGCCCCTTGTTCGTATCGATGCGCGGAACCCAGTCGTTTCGCGCCCTCCACCAGCGCCTGTTTCATCACCGCGGGATTGAGGATGGACCAACGCTCTTTCTCTGGAATAGTCGAGCTCAATAACACCGCCGCGCCGGCGGCGACGGGCGAAGCAACAGACGTTCCAGATAGAGCTCGACATCCGCCGCCGATTTTGCTCCCCCACACGCCGTGTCCGTACGTCACAATGTCGGGCTTGACTCGTCCGTAACCGCCGGGGAGTTCCCACGTACTCATGCCGCGCGAGCTAAAACGCGCAATCTCGTCATTCGAAGTGATACCGCCTATGCCTATGATGTCCAAGCTGTCAGCCGGATTGTTCAGCGTCCCGTACAGTGGACCATCGTTTCCGATGGCGCTAATCATTATGATTCCGCTCGCCGTTATCTCATTCACTTTGTCGATGAACGGCTTGTCCAGGTAATCGGGCCCGCCAATCGACAGGTTTAAAATGTGAACCCCAGACGCGATGGCGTAATTGAAGCCATCGAGAAACCACGATGTGTACGAATTTTGGTCATTCGTAAACACTCTGAATGTGTGTATGAGCGCATCCGGCGCCATGCCGGCGCACTTTTTGTTCGTCCCGGCGATGACGCCGGCGACAAAGGTTCCGTGTCCTAATTTGTCCTCGAGCTGATTTTCATTCGTCCAATTCGTGCGCTCGGCAATGTTCCTAAAGTGTGAGTGCGTCTCGGCGATTCCAGTGTCGAAAATTGCCATTTTTACCCCGGCTCCAGTGAATCCCTGATTCCAAAGTTCGCTCGCTCCGAGCTCGTCGGCGATACTGTAGCTGAGCAATTTTCTTCTTCGATTCGGCGACGCATATGCGTCGTTCGGTTCGTACGCGAGCGGCGCTCGCCCACTTAGCCGCTGTTCTCTGTACACGTCTCGCACATCATCACCGAGCACGTCTCGAAGTCTCGTAAGCGCGTCGCTCGACTGTGCCGTCGTCGCGTCCTCGACGACGACGAAATCAGTCGGATACTCCTTCGTCGCCGCGTTGCGACGACGCACCACACGGAATGAATCCGCGCGTCGTCCGCCGTGCGCCAATTTCCCGCGCACGTCGCGCTCGTGTTTTTCGACGTCGTCGTACCCTCGCATTCGCACGACGAACCGGCGCCTCGCGGCGGCGGCGTCCAACGCTGCGCCGTCGCGTTCGACAAAGTCAATCGAAGCCGTCGACGAAGACGACGACGGACACGTCGCCTCACTCGCGTCGACGCGCGTCGCACCGAACGCTACGACGCAGACGAACACTAAGACGAACACCGAAACGAAAAGACGCCCGCCGGCAAGGCAGCGTACACGACGTCCAGCAACGTCTCGTTCATTCATCTGTACGCACCGCATCTGCTGCGCTCGCACTCGTCCGGCGCGCTGACTGGCGGTGGTGAGCACCGAACGAAGGAACGAGGGAACGAGGGAACGACGCGACGCTCGGTCGATCGGTCGGTCGTCTCCCCGCGTCGACGCCTGAGGCGAGCTCTCGTTCGTCCTTCAAAAGTGAGCGGGTCGCGGTCGTGTCGGTTGTGAAAACAACCAAAATTACAAATTTCAACAACACAATCGATTTCCATCCATCCGTGCGGGAAGTCTGGTCTGGTCTGGACGTAACACCCAGCCGGCAGTCGAGAGCGCGCGCGGGCGTGTCATCGCTCGCGTGTCGAATCGTTCGTTCGCTCGTCGACTCACACGGAAGGGTGACCAGGGCGGAGTCGACGCCGCGCCGCGTCGATTGGGAACTCCCGGCCGACCCGAACGATGCCGTCGACGTCGCCGAGAGAAAAGGATGAATTGCTCGTGATGCACGAGGGAGGAGGAAGCCACGGGGCGTTTGAGACCGATGAGGAGCGCTCGACCGGGACTACGACGTCGTTGAGGGCATCGTCGTCGTCGTCATTTACAAATCGCGCGCGAACCGTGCTCGGACTCGCGCTCGCCGGCGTCGCGGCGTTGGCTTTGTCGCGGCCCGAAGTTTTGAGCCGTCTCGGATGGGCGTCCGGGCGAAACGCGGCGGGTTCGACGCCGGAGCCGAGTTTGGATAATTTAGGCGTTAGTGGTGCACTGCGCTCGTTCGCAGCTTTAGGCGCTGGACGAGACGAGTGTCCAGAGGCGTATATCGCTCCTCCAGCGGAGAATCAAGCCGCCGAGGCGAGCTTGGGCGCGGCTCCAGGGGAAGAGTTGCTTCCAGGTTTTCTCAAGTTTTCGTACCACGCAAGAAGGATCGCGCAACTGGCGGACCATATTTACATCATTTGCCAACACTGTCGGCTGAATATCCCGCCGAGCTGGCGTGGTAAGACGACGTTCGTGCACGGCAAGACGCTCGACAAGTGCATCGACGTGTCATACAAGGACCACTGGCACAGGGCGTCTTACACGCACGCGCACGCGCTCGTGGACGCCCTGAATAGCTACCATGACACCGTCGCCATCATCGAAGAAGACATCCACACCAGAGACGTCTCAAACGGCCGCGCCGGGCTCAACGTGCTTTATAACCACATGAACAATTTGAAGGAGACGATGGAGAAGCACCCAGATTGGAACATCTTGCGCGTCGGTTATCGACCGTACATGTTTGAAGGCAAACCCGACTGCTACTCGAAAATTACGCAACAGGGTGTCTGCCCCGACGTGTGTCGGTGCGAGCGCGTGAATGCTTTTACGTGCATCATGAACCACGCAGGCTGCGACGTTCGGAGCAGCGATTTTTACCTCATTCGCAAGCCGGCGATGCACAAGCTTATCGAAGGCATCCAAAAGGACATGACGGTAGATTGCCAAGCCATGAGTGCGATTGACAAGCAAATATTTGTCATTCCCCAGCTGAGTTTTCAAAGGAATCTGGATATTAACATTAGAAAGCAACTGGATCACGCCGAGCAGTTTAGCGCGATGTGCGCCGGCGGCGTCCCGACGCTGGGCGATCCGTTCAACAAACAAGCCTTTGCCGCGGCGGCGGCGAGAGGGGAGACGATCCACGACGACGACGATGTGAACAACAGTCACCTTCGACAAAACTAACGTTTTTATAGCGTGTGTGTAACATGGTAATCATCTTTCTGACAAAAGTGTAGGGGTTCGTTGTTTCTTCCCTTTTATCATAAAAGCTCTCAAAGCGACGCGTTTTTCATCTTCAACTCGTTCGGTCCTCACAGCGAGCTGGGCACCGGGGCTACTTTCGCACCCGCAGACTGTGCGTTCCGTCGTCGGGAGCGTCTGCGAACGCTCGAAACCGTCCCATCTTTGCTCGTCGTCGTCAAAGCAAATCCCAAAGAAGACTCGCGCGAACGAGAGAGCGAACGACACGCCCACGGTGTGCGAGAGAAGACGCGGCGAGAGTTGAGGAGAAACAGTCATCAATCTTTTCTAGTCTGTCGGTCGTCGCGACTCCCCACGCCATACGGACGCGCACTAGGAGTCCTAGGAACGAACGATGGCGGGACCGGCGCTCTTGGTGAAACTGTGGGTGGCGAAGAAGCTCGCGGTGCTTCTCGCGGTTCGAGCGTTCGGAGTGAAGAGGCTGTATAGGCGGGGGCTCAAGCTGACCGAGTACGCCTACGGTTCGTCGTACGCCGCGAGCCGCACGACGCCCGGGGCGATAGGAACAGAGGCAGCGCCACCATCTAGACGTAGAATCGAGAGCGTGATGCGGCACACGTGTCATGCGGCGATGATTACAGAGCTGTGGTTTGTGAGACGAGCGACGACGTTTACCGAACGCGCTTTCGAGAGCGCCGGTTTTAGCAAGCGAGGCATGCCGGGCGTGGGCTTGCCTGGATCGCAGACCGGTCGACCACCGACGTCGACGCAACCATCCGGGTCTTCAGCGATGGAATCATCGACAAAGACGGCGAAGCGGGAGTAGCCCGCGACCAGGCTAGGAAAACTAGGACAACGACGCGAGAGAGAGACGTCGCATCACTTCTTCAAGTGAGTCTCGTCTCCTCTTACACAGCTAGCACAGCAATATTCTTTCTAATTCTACAGCGACATCTCTAGAAACATCTCTAGGATCGACCGCGTCGTTGACGCTCTTCGTACACTTTTCGCTCTCTCTCTGCTCCTCCAACGACGCGAGACAAGTCAAACACGTCCGTAGATTTCAATGTTCGCGCGGCATCCAGACGCAGAGCTTCGCCTCTAATCTCCGCCCCCGTTCGAGGATGTTTCGCTCTCATTTTCGCGACGACGTCATCATTCGATTCGTACACTGGCGGCGGGCGACCTTCGAAATAAATTTTGGTTTCTCCCTCTTCTTCGACGACGGAGCGCGACGCCGCTCGCTCAGTCTCTGTGCCTTCCTCTTGGTCAGCGTGCTTGTCGTCCAACGCGAATATTCGCACGGGTCGCTCGTCCAAGGATCGTATCACGGCGTCTTCCACGGCTCTCGTTCGCGGCGTCGTTCGCGGTGCCATGGCGCTGGTTGTCTGGGTCGCTCGAAAAGCGAGCAACGAACCCACTCCATCGTCTTCGTCTTCGTCTTCGTCTTCGTCTTCGTCATCCTCGCCGAGAGGATCAATGTGCGTCCTCTTCGGCATTATCAAGGCGCACGCGATTACCGTCCACTTCCGGGACGCGCGATGAACTATGAAGCGTCGCGAGATGGCGCAAATCTTCAAGGTACTCAGCGTTCGCGCTGATAAATTCTACAAGCGTCAAATTCTACCTACAAGAAACGCGTTCACGCTCTCTCCGCCGCCTCGACGCACGTATTGAGCGTCTCGTAAAAGTAATCGGCTCTATCCAGAAAGACGCAGCTACCGGCACCGTCCACTTCGTCGTAGGCACAAAACGGCGCGCCCGTGGACGACTCGGCGTTGATGGCATCCACGAGCCGCCGCGCCGCTGCGGAGGACACGGCGTCGCGGGATCCGCGGACGATACGCACGGCAGAGACGCCGTTACGCCCGAGGGCTGTGCCGAGACCGTCGAGAAAGATGCTATCTTTGGCGAGCGAACCATCGGCGATAAAGTAGCGCCCTCCTGTGAGCGCTCGACGCTGTGTGTCCGTCTGTCTTCCCAAAGCCAGCGTTGTCTCAAAGCACGAGCTCGATCGTCGCGCCACGAACGCGTCGGCAAACTCGTGCATAGCGCTATCATACGCATCTCGCAGAGACGGGTCCAGGTCGCGCTCGTAGTCGAGAATAGCCTTTCGAGTGTCGGACGACACCACGGCACCGTCGTTTAATGCTCGTCGCCAATCGTCCACTTCCTCGGCTCTAGAAGCCGTCGGCGACACGAGTGTTAGCGTCTTCACCGCGCCGGGCGTCGTCCTCGCGAGCGTAGTCGCCAACTTTGCGCCCCAATACCCGTGCGCAACCACGTGTGCGCCACCTTCGGGCACGAGTCGGAGCTCGTCGACGAGCCGGTTGAGCTCGTCGGCGTATCGATTCAACGCTTCAAAGCCTCCATCAGCGAGCCAATCTTCATCCACTGATGCGCTCCTGCCGCACCCGCGCTGATCGTATAAAAACACCTCCCGCGCACCGTCTGCTTCACCGCTCAACGTCTCTAGGGCGCTAAAGTAATCGTGCGGAATCCCCGGACCGTTGCACACAGCGAGCACCGGCGCCTTTTTAGCCTTTTTGGCCTTTTTGTAATCACCCACACCGCGAACGAACGTCTTATCGCCCACGACGCCCTCGTTCCACGGCGTCGTGTACGCGTATCTCGGCGCTAATCCGTTCGCGTACTCGTCAAAGTACCCACACATGGGCCCGCCGTCCGCTCGCGCCGAAGCCGAAGCGGACGCCGAAGCCAACGCGACGAAGGCTCCCATCGCCCCGCGTCTGCTCATCGCGCGCGTCGCGTCCTCGGTGACGACGGGAAACGAAACCGATTCCATCGCTCCATCTCTATCCGTCGCCCGCGTTCGAATCGACCTCGGTATCGGCGTCGTGACCGTCAACTCGGCCAGCATCTTGTTCTCTCTGCCCTTGTTCAAGTGTATCACTCGTCTGTTCGTCGTCGTCGACACCCTCGTCGCGAGAGATGGAACCCTCTTCGACGTCGGCGTCAGCGTCGGCGTCGTGGACGCCATCACCTTCGTCGCAGTCGTCCGTTCCGCACGCTCACCACTCTTCGTCGCCTGAAAGTGACGTCTGTCTGCAGGTGAATGGAAAACACACGAAGTCACGAAGTGGTGAGTCTGTCCGTAGCCTTCGTTACTCTTCCGCGCGTTCACCACCGAGTCCGACACGATGGTGACGATGATGACGACGACGATGACGACAACGACTCGACCATCTGCGGCCGCGTCCACTCGATGCACGCGCTACGGACGCAACAAACGATCTGTGTCTGCAACCGACAAGATGGATAAGACGTTGTTGATGAACGCGAATCGACGCGTATCAACCGTCTTACGACGAAGCGCGACGGTCGACTCGGCGTCTTTGGAGTCCACGTCGTCATCCAAAAGCGATAGCGATGACTTTGATTGGTTTTCCGCCTGGTATCCGATGCGTCCGGTGTCCTTCCTCGACCCGACCGAGCCAAACGAACTCAAGCTTTTAGGACGCAAGCTCGTGGCGTTTGTTGACCCAACCTGCAATGAATGGCGAGTGCTGGAAGACAGTTGTCCGCACAGACGCGCGCCTCTGAGCTTGGGTTACGTCCAACAAGACGGTTCGTTGGCGTGTCGATACCACGGATGGGCGTTCGACGGCAAGGATGGAAAGTGCACGGCGATACCGATGAGCGTCGACGCGCAAGCCGAAGCGACGGCGTGCGCTTCTCCTCGATCCTGCGCCAAGAGTTATCCGTGTCGAGTGGAGGACGGCGTACTGTGGGTGTGGCCCACGTCCGGGGCGGACGCGATGCTCAAGAGCGCGGGTGAGCCGTGCGCGACGTCGCTCGCCGAGGAAGGAACGCTGCCGGGCGAGTGGGGAATGGTGGAACTACCGGTTGGCTACGCCCCGGCGTTGGAGAACCAGTTCGACCCGTCTCACGCCGAGTGGCTGCACGCCAGGTACGACGCCGCCACGGGCGAGCTCTCGGAAAAGGATAACGCCGGGTTTGTCGCCATGACCAAATTCGCCGTGCGAGAGGGTACGATGAAGAGGGACGGTTTCGTCGTCGAACACGGCGGCTACAACAAATCAAACGCCGACGTCACGGCGTCTCGCGTCTTCACCGCACCGTGCTCTAGCCGAAGCGAGTACCTCGACGCCAAGGGAAGAAAGTATCTGAGCGCCGCCATTCTCTACTCGCCGACTGAACCAGGAAGAACGCTCATGTTTACCAAGTTTCAGGCGCACCAGGCGGGCGCCGTCCAAGGCGCCGGCGCGAGAAAGGTGTCTCCGCTCGATCGTCTCAACTCGCTCGTCACCGCCCCGGCCACGTCTCTGTTTGACTTTTACATTGACAACTTTACGAGCGATCCCAAGCTCGTGCGCGTCGGGCTCTCCCACGGCACGCCTCCCGGGTCGTCGGCGTACAGCTTGGGCGACCAGGACATTTTGGCGATGCACGGCGTCGAAGTGGAGATGGAACAGCTGGATAAGCCATGGAAGCAATCGTACTACTTGCCCACCCCTGCGGATGCGGGGGTGAGCGCTTTTAGAAACTGGATGGACAAACACGCGGGAGGCAAAGTCGCTTGGGCTCCGGGTGTGGTCGACGACGCGTCCAAGGTGAAATCAGAGGCGGAACAGTTGGACAGATACCACCGACACACCAAGCACTGCGTCGCGTGCAAGACCGCCTTGAAAGAGCTTGGCGTCTTGGAGGAAAGATGCGTGTCGGCGAGCAAGTACCTCTTGGCTAGCGCCATCTTTTTAGCCGTCACGGGTGCCGCCTTTGACCAAGAGGCGCCCGCAGTGGTGCTCGCCTGCGTCGCCGGCGCCAGTCTCGTCGGCGCCGAACAAGTGCGCGACATGCAACACGAATTCTTAACGTCGGTGCCAAGAAGAGGGGTGCCAAAGCCAAAGCTCTGGTGAGCGCGACGAACGGAGAAGACTTGAATACTTTAATCGCGCGTCTGTTGAAATTCAATGCAAATCTACCTACTCCTTCGTTACTCCGGCGCCCGTGTCTACGCCCTCGGTCCGTCCTCGTCGACGGGGTCGCCTCCTACGGCGTCCTCGTCACCCTCCGCGGCGTCGTCTCCGGCGAACGGGGTCGGCGTCACTTTTCTCGCCCGCAGTTCCACATCCCTGGCGTGTATCACGTCTCGGTCGGCGTGCCACGCAAAGGCGCGTAAATCCCTCGCCAACTCGGTCGCGAACGCCATCGTGAGCTCACCCAACGCCCGACTCGCCCGCGGGGTTAATTGCATTCCGCGCGCTCTCGCGTAACCCTCCGCCGCGCGCGTCGTCGTCGCCGCGACGTGTTCCCGCAGGATCGACGACGACGACGACGACGTCCGAGCCGCCCCGGCGTCTTCACTCAGAGCACCCACGGCAGTCGCGTTCGCCCCTTCGTCATCCATCGCGTCGTCTCTCAACGCGGACCAAGCCGGCGCGCGGCCACGCGTCGTCGTCGTCGTCGTCGCGCTCGTCATCTATTCTACCCGTCGTCCGCGCGCGCGTATCCCGCGCTCGATCGAACGCGAACACGCGAACACGCACAACCAAATCGAGTCAATTCAATGCATCAACAGACGCGTTTGAAAACGACGCGAAAACACTACACCGAATGTCCGAATGTCCGAATGTCCGAATGTCCGAATGTCCGAGGAGGATGTCCGAGGAGGATGTACCGCGGCGTCGCCCTCACTCGGCGCTCGACGCGACGGGACGCGACTCCGCGGAGATGATTGAACAGCTGAGACGCGTGGCGGAGGCGCACCCAGAGCTCGAACCGTTTCTGAGCGGAACGACGGCGACGTCGGCGTCGGCGTCGTCAACGTTAGATTTGCAGCACGGAAGAGGAAGAGACGATGCGGACGGATCGACGACGACGACGACGACGCTGAGCGCGAGGGATACGTTTAAGCAATTGTTTCTCGGATCGGGGGCGCAAACGTCGTCGTCGACGACGACGACGACGAACGCCGGGGCGAACGCGGTTTCTGGGAGCTTTGACGCGGTTGAGTACGCGCGAGCGGCGTTTAGTAGATCGAGAGCGAATGCGTCCAACGCGGCGGCGTCTTCGTCGTCTTCAACGGCAGCGCTGACGACGGTGACGACGACGACGACGACGGGGTCGACGTTGGATGACGTCGCGCGATTGGCTGAGGGTGCGAGGACGCTGGAGAATTCAATCCGAGAAGAAGTCATCGCGAAGAGAGGCGTTCTCGAGCGAACGCTCGGAGGCGTAAAGGAGGCTGAAGAGACCATGCGTACGGTGCGCGCCGGAGCGGACGCGCTGGCGGACGCGATGCGTCGAGTGGCGCGAGAGCTGAGCGAACCGCACGCGGCGGTGGAAGAGACGACGCGAACGCTCGAACGCGTCATGTCCACGGCGGATACCATTCGTCGCGTCGTCAAAATTTTGAAATTGACGAGCAAACTACGAGAGACGTGGGGCGGAGAAGACGCCGACAACGAGCCGAGACGGCGCGATTCGAGCGAGCTGAGCAAGGCAGCAAAGCTCTTGGGAGAGATTAAGCTGGCGATGAGCGGTGATCACGCGGACGAGCTTCGTCGCGTGGACGTCGTCGCGGAACAGCTTCCCTTCATCGACGCGTGCTCCAAAAAGGTTTCGAAAGAGGCGACGGCGTCGCTCGATCGGGCGGTGGACATTTTATCCCAGGCAGAACTCGGGGCGGCACTTCAGGTGCACTATAACCTGAACGAGTTGTCCGCCGTCGTCGACCAACGCGTGTCTTTCCACGCGGCGAGCGCCGTGGACGCCGTCAAGGATGCGATGGATCCGCACGCCGTCGGAGAGGGCGTCGCGTCGATTTCTGGAGACCCGCAGCAGGGCGCCGGTATGCGTCGCGGTCGTCAGCTCGTCGCTCCACCGCAAGGAGCTGAGCGTGAATGGATGCACGAGCTCTGGCGGCGCGTCGACGCCGCCATGGATGGCGTGCATCGACATGCCATGTCCGTCTGGCATTTGCAGCGCGTCCTCGCCAAGAAGAGAGATCCTCTCACGCAGACGTTGTTTTTAGACGTCGTCGTCGGCAAGGCGGCGTCGACGCAAGCTTTGTGTGACAAGTTTTGGGCATATTTTGCCAAGGGCATGAGCGAACACTTGGCTCGAGCGCACGCAGCGGCAGGTTTCGTCTCTGGCGCGTTGGTGAAGGATTTCCCTAGGCTCATCGGCGCTTTGGAGGGCGCGGTGTCTCGATGCGGCAGAGACGCCGACGCAGCCAAGGGCGCGCCCGGATGCATTCGACGGGATGGTTCGACCCGTTCTCAGGTGTTGAGAGCCGTTGAGCCGATTGCTTCTGCTTTCTTTGCGCGCTCGTTGACGCGTCTGACGGATTCCGCGAGCGCATGTTTTTCAGGCGGTCGAGTCATCGACGCCGCTTTGGCGGATAAGTTTTTGTCTCGCGTGCGCGGTGAAGTGGATGCCGTGGCGGAGTACGACAACTTGCTCTCCAACGCGTGTGGAAACGTCAGCTCGGCGCTCAAGACGCTCGCTGAACGCGCAAAGCGCGCCATCGGTAGATCTGTCGACGCGGCGAACCTCACGGAGGACCCGACGCCGACGCAGATTGCCAACGCGCAAATAGCCGAACAACTGTCGCGCGTGCACGCCTTGCTGAGTAAAGTGCTTCCGTCATTCGCGCCCGCACCGAGGCGAGCGCTTGAAGTCGGCCTCGAGCACGTCGCATCGGCGATTCAGGAATCGACAAGGCCGCTCTTCGACGCCGTCGGCGATTGGTGCGACGCGCGCTTCGCGCAAATGCACGCAAGCGCCGGGGAAAAGAGCGCCTACGTCATGGCGGTGACGTCGACCCTTGCACACGTCGCCGATGTCCAACCGGGTTTGTTCCGCGCCGCTGCTGGAAACGGCGCGCTTCAGACGGCGCGTCTGCGTCTCGCCGAACGAGTGATGCGCTCTTTCGTCGATCACGCCTCGCTCGCGCGCGACGTCGATCAAGGCTTCAAGATGCGAATCGTCAAGGAGTGCGGAGAGATTGAAACGGCGCTCTCCGCTTCGTTTTCCCTCTTGGGTGCGGAACAAGAATCCCCGGCGTTCAAGTGCGCCAGAGCCTTCAAATCTTTAATCTTGTTGCCGACAGAGAGCATCGATGGATCTCCTCTGGTGCGTGACGTCGCGCCGCGCGTCCTCTTGCATCATCTCTATTCGAGAGCGAGCGCAGATTTGCACACGCCGGCGAAACGCGCATCGCTTAGCGTGACGCAGTACGCGTCTTGGGTCAACAAAAAGGCGACGGATGCAGAAATTTGGCGAGGAATCAAAGGGACGCTCGACGTGTACGCCGAAGCGCACGCGCGACAAGCTGAAAACGACGTCGTCGTCGTCTCTCTGATGCGCAAGATTGGCGAGGAACGCATGGCGGCTTAGGACAAACTCAAAGGAAGGCAAGCAAAACATTTGTAATACTTTAGCAATTCAAAACTTTAAGCGCGCTGTGAGGACGTTGAGAAGACGTCGGTCCTAGACTGTCGCGCCACGTCACTGACAGTAGTCAAAACAGTCTCTTCGGCGACGAACACGCACGCGCCTGAATCACACTTGCTCGCCTTGCACCTCACGCTCGGCGCGCTCTCGCGCGCGCCTGATTTTTTTACTAATTTTTTCATTCTTTCGCCGCGCTTTTTCGATTTCGCGCGCGAACCCACGCGCCGTCGTGGGCGTTCCCGGAAGTCGCTGCGGAGCGCCCGCGTTTTCCGCCATGACTCTTCGAATGCGGTTCAAGCGCTTGGCGTAGTTTCGATGTGCGCAAACGGTGATGCCGACTCCAGCGAGGGTGGAGCCGATGACGATCCCGACGATGGCGCCCGTCGAAAGCCCAGACGAGCCATCGGATTCCACCATCGTTTCAGAAAGGAGCGGGATGCAGTTTGTTTTGCACTTCCAATCGGACGCGTCGTACGAAATCACAGGCGGCGTAAGGGCATACTTTGCGATGGCGGGAACCTCCGTGATTGTCCCATAGTTGAGCCCGTTCGCATCAAAGCACGGACAATCTTTCATGTAAGTGTGCGTTTCCCCGCCCCAAGTCTCCGTCGCCACCGTTCCAGAGCACTCGGAGTAGAGCGCTCGGCAGTCCGACACACTCACGAGCCCGTTTGAACTGGACGGCCCGTAGCACCCAATCGTGAACGGCGGGTCGCGTTGAATGTGGTAGTGGTACACCGCGGTTGACGGCGATTCCGGCGTTAATCCAAAGTGTCCGCCACACGCGTCTAAATACGGATACTTGTTCGCCGTGTAGTCTTCCCATCGGCCGTACACGTTTGCGTTGCCCGCGACGCCAACTTTTTTCGAGTGCGTCCCCGAGTTCGTCTCGAAACACTCGAACCCGCCGTGAAAGTGATAATCACCCGTGTGTCCACCGCACGCGCCGACGATGCCGTAGTACTCGTTCGTGGACGATTCGATTCGCGGAAAGCTAATCCCGCACACCGACGCCACCTTGTTCGTTTCGTACGCCAAGTCGTAACCGCCGTTTCCGTGCGCAACCGACGGGTCGCTGCACCCCCACGCGGTGATGATGTCGTTCTGAGGCTCCATAAACCCCGCGTCGAAGGGGCCGTAAATGTGCGAATTGCTCGCGATCGTCCCTCCCACCGTCTCGCTTCGTTCGTGATTGTACGACAACTGCTCGCTCACCACCGTCGTGCATCCGACGTCGTTTCGCAACGCCGCCGCTTGCGGATTGCTCGTTTGCGTCGGGTTAGAACACGCCTGCTGCCCCGGTTGCGCGAGCGCCGGGTGCGCCATCGCGGCGCCCCCGACGACGACGACGACGGCGACGACGACGACGGTGACGAAGCGGTCGCGCGTCGGCATCGTCCGTCCAACGAACGATTCGGTTGAGATTTCTTTAAAAAGATGACTAACAACCGTCACGGACCGACGCGTCGGATTTTGACGATCCACGGGACGGTAATCACGAGTGGGTCACCGCGAGACGCGTCCACAGAGTGCGTCGGACGGGGACTCAAAGAGTCCCTCCCTCTGTCTCTGTCTCTGTCTCTGTCTCTGTCTCTGTGTGTGTGTTTGGTCTTACTGTGCGTTTTCAAAGAATGGTTGAGAAGGACGACGACGAGAACGACGAAGAAGAGAACGACGACGACGACGAGAACGACGAAGAGAAACGTGGACGTCGTTCGCAGAGAATCGAAACGCGACGGCGACGATTGGATGCGGCGATACGCGCGAGATTACCGCCGTCAGGGAAAGGGCGTTCGAGTCTTCTTCTGTTGCCAAAATTAGTCAAAGAAACGACGACGGAAGATGAACCGACGTCCATGACTGCGCGCGAGAGGGACGACGACGGAGGGATGGCGACCGAGGACGGTGTCGACGGAGGACGAGTGAAACCCGCGAGGGTGGATGACGTCGTTCGGGACGTCGAGCGAGCCGTGGGGAATCGTCAAGGCGGTGAAACTTTAGTGACGACTGCGTTCGCGACGAGAAAAAAAGCAAATCGGTTGACAAACTTCTCGGAGGATCCGAGCCAGAGAGTAGAACAGCGACGGCAAATTGCGCAAGCGCGCATACACGACTTACACTCTGCGGTTTTGGAGGATGTCGAGCGGAGCGGCGACGCGAACGACGATTTGGTGAACGCTTGGGCCGATTTGTTGACGCGGTGCGAGGACGAAGACGTAGAGGCGGAGTTTCGAGCGCTCTCTGCGAGATGCGCAGAGGCGGCGGACACGCGCGCGGCGGTTCCAGACGAACTCAGCCGCTATCTCATCGCCGATGCGCACGAAAGTTACCGGCGAGACATTGCGAGCCACGGCGTCGAGCTCGTCGAGCTCGCAAACACGTTGAGATTGGAGAGACGCGCAGACGCGCAGACGAGACGCGAAATCGTCATAGACGCGACGGCGACAGAGCAGCGCCGAGGAGCGCGCGCCGGAGTCGAACGCGCAAACGCCGTCGATATCGCTTGCGATTCGCTCCAACGCCAACACGCGGCTTTGGTTGACGCGCGAGAGGCTGAGCAAGACGCGTTCAGGGATATCGTCTTTCGCACGATGCGAGAGCAAGCGACGGCGAGCGCGACGGAGCGGCGACGTCTACACACAGAGTCCAATGAGCGCCGTCGTCGGCTTCACGCAGCGCGCGCGCGTCGATCGTACGTCAGCGAAAAAGCGCGAGAGGCTGTGCGCGCGCGAATCGCCGATAAGACGAGTCGAACAAATCTTGAGCGCATGCTTCGACGCGCGGCGCAAATCGCGTTTGCGGCGCTCAGCGAGGAACGCGCGCTATGCCGCCGAGAAGAACTAGAGTGCGAAGGACGATTGCGCGCGTTGCGCGACCGCGTCGACGCGCGTCAAAACAAATTGAAATGCCTCGTGGATTCAACAACGTCTTGTTCTGAAGACGGAGTGGCGCGATTGAAATTGCAAAGACTTCGTACGCTCGCTCGCCGCGTCGTCGGCGCGGAGTTGCTCATGAGTGCTAATTTGACTACTGGTGCCACTAACGCGTAATACTAGTGCTACTTACTGAGAAATCAAGTGCGAGTGTGGGAACAACAGGTTGTCGCGCACCGGAAGCACGGCGATTGGGTTACGGTGGTGGTGTCCTCCGCACGCCTCGGCGGCTTGCTCGCCCGAGAGATGTAGGGCGCATTCCCAAAACGATTTGACGTTGTGCGTCTCATCCGGAAGAAGAATGTTGGCGTCCAACAAGACATTTCTGAGATCATAATTCCACTCTTCGTTCTCATCGTGAGTGACGGCACCGAAATCGCTCGCCGAGTCGGCGACTTCGCCCGCGTAAAAGGCGAGCGGATCGCGGTAACGATCCCGCAAACGCGGCGACGCCTCGACGCGCTCGCGTGCAATGTAAACGTTAAACTCACTCATGAAGTCCCTCTTGGTAAGCGCCGAGCTCGCCTTGATGTTGAGAATGTAATAGGCCCCAGATCTCGACCACGAACACGTGCACACCGGATTAAAGTAGAGCCCGCGAACGTATCGTCTCGAAGAAAGCGCGCCGTAATCGACGCCTCGCCGTGGTTGATGCGCATACACATCATCTTCGTCGTCATCGTCGCTGTCCAAACACCCACGGTGCGCCTTGACCATGTAATCGAGATGTGCGCTCAGGACGAGGCCATCGCAGCGCTCAAACGGAAGCCAGGCGATGGGTTCGAGGCGCAGCGGCTGTTTCGGCGTCGTCTGACACCTCAGGGAATCCAAGTACACCTCTTCCGCCTTCCACGCCCCGCGTTCCACCGTGGTGACGCGAATGTCCACCGACAAAGTCATTTCGTCGTCCAAGGGCTTGACGCGGTGCCAACGCCCGCGGGGAACGCAGATTGTGTCCCCGGGTTCGAGCGTCACTCGGCGCGTCTCGAATCGATACCCGCCCGCGTCAGCGCGAGCGAGCGACCGTCGAACGACGTGATCCGCCCCGCAAATCGGTTCGTCCACGAGCGATGCGTTATTCAGCGCCCCCTTCTTTTCGAAATTCTCCCTAGCCCCGCACCGAGCGACGCACCAGGAGTGCTCCACTTCCCACAGCTTGCGTCCAGTGAGCTGAATCGTGGCGTTGTCGCCCACGTCTCGATGCCACTCGGCGATATCCCCACCCGCGCGAGAGACGTAGACGCCAATCTCACACTCCCCGTACCCCATGCTTGTTCCCGCCGCATCATCCCCGGCGCTCATCCACTCTTTTCGTCCCTTGAGCGCCCGCCAAGCTCGGTGATGTAACTGCCGTTTGAGCGTCGTCGCGCCCCGCGTAAAACAAAACGGCGCGTTCACCGTCCTCCCGCTCTCCTCCAACCCCCGCACCATGTCCTCGATCGTCTCCTCGTCGTATTTTCGGTCATTCTCATCCCTGCACTCGGCTAAAATCTCCCGCACGTCCCCGCCGTGAAACCCGTTTTCGAGCAGAGCCTCGACTTCCTCCCTCGGCGCCCGTCGCGCGTCGTCCGTCTCGCCCGCCGCGCGCGTCCACGCCCGCGCTCCCGGTTCTCCGCTCTTCGCGTCGTCTTCCCATCGTTCCGGGGCGAACAACGTAAACACGTGATACCCACCCGCCCTCGTCCGTTCTTCATCCACGTCGCGCGCCGTCGATCCGCTCTTCGCGTCGGTTTCGTCGTCGGTTTCGTCGCCGCCAGCACTCTTCTTCGCTTTTCCGTCACCGTCGTCAACACCGGCGCGACGACTCTGCCGACGACCACTCACCGCGACGGCGCCGCGATGTTTCTTACGCGCCCTCGTCGGTGCGCCCTCGTCGCTTCTTTTCGGTCCCATGACGCGCGCGCGACGCCGAGTGCGGTGACGCGCGCGCCCGCCATCCTCTGGTCGCGGCCAAACGTGTCTTCAATCGAGGCGGTCGTCGATCGAACTCGACGCGGTCACGGCGACGGATCCGGGTGTGCGTGTTCATCGAGGTTGTTATTAAGTTGAGACTATCGGGTCGTAGACGGGATCGATGCCCGTGAGCGACGGCACCATGCTTCCCGCGAGGTCGTAATACACGCCGCCCATGTTGAGAGATCGCTTACGGTTACCGCAGGCGGCGCCGCAAAGGTCGCCCCAACGTCGGAAGGGCGGGTAAGGACCGTTGGTGAGGCTGCGAAACGATTGAGAAAGATCAAAGGTCAAAGGATCACCAGTATCCTGATTGAGATCAGCGGCTGTCGTGGTGTGATCGGCGCCCGCGTCGATGGATTTAATCCAGAGCGAGTCGTCGTCCTTCTTGAACACCTCGATGCGCACGAGCTTCCAACCGTAACCAACGAGCGAGGCGAGCACCCACTGCTTGCGTTCCTTCGTCGGCCCAGAGTACGGTTCGGTGGTGTATGCCTGCGCGCCGGATCCCATGGTTCGTCCAGACCACGTGCCGCTCGGGTCGAACGGTTGCGCAACGCCGTACATGCACGCGCCGCCGTTGTGTTCGTTCGAGCAGATGACGCCCGATTTTATGATAACGCGACGTGCATCCTTGTCTGGACCCCAACCGTCGGGTCCATAAATGCGAATACCGCCATCCGCGTGATCCGGTAACAAACTATCGCCTCCTTCGCCGTCTATTCCTGGTACGGCGTACGCGAGCGGCGCGCTCGTGCCAATCTTGAGCGATTTGTACTGCAATCCTTGCGCTCGATACCCAGTCATCGCGACGTTATCTGGATCGTTCCAAATCGTCGACAAGTCGTAACGCGAAGCGTCACAAAAAACGTGGAATGAGCCCGTGGTGGTTTTCCGCACTCGCCAGTCATAAAAAGACTTCGTCACCGAGTAGTCGTACCCTTGCCCGGCGGCGAGCGAGTGACGCTTGGCGTCAATCAGTCTTATGAAAGCGTTCGTCCCATCAATGTATACTTCCATCTTGATCATTTTCAAGTAGTTTCGATAGTAATCAATCGCACCAGCGATCCAGCGCACCGTGTGCGTCGTCGGATGGAACGTTGTATCAATTTGTGTGGCTACGCGCAAGTGCGGATTCATGCCCGTGTCTCCATTCTTGGTGGTCGCGAACATCATGATCGTCAACGGGACGATGAGGCGAGCGTCAGTTTGTGGGCCCAAGTCCACACCCGGTCCGTCCAAGGTCATCAAGCCCGCTAAATCTTTCGGAACATACGTGCTATCCTCGTGATCCGAAGGGCACGCGCGATCGCACGTACCAAAGACGTACGAAATATTCCTCGCGTCTCTTTCGTGTCGCACGTTCCGATTAAAGTACTTCCCAAACTTTTGCGAGCACTCCGTGTACGCCAACGGTGCGTCGTGTTCACTCGAACCGATGTCATACAGTTTCCGACCCGCTTCGTTCGCAAACGCAAAGCCGAATTCCCAGTCGTACTTGCGCACGTTTCGCGCCACCCACGCGTACAAACCATCCGCGACTTCCTCTCTCTTCAGCTCCACGGCTTTCGGATCGTCGTATTCAAAAAAACGCGGATTCCCGTGATTGTGTTTCACAACCTTGGCGCTCGCCCTCGGACTGTTCCAGAAATCGCGCTCGACGCCGTACTGCAACACGGCTTCCGGCATGCAGTGGTCGAACAGCGTAAACGTTCGCGTCTCGTCCAGTTCTCTCGCGTCGTACGGCGGCTGGATCGCCTCCGCGCCCTCTCGTCTCCCGGCGTTAAACCTCCAAAACGGCCGACGTTTAAACTGTCTGTCGCTCATAAATCTCAACTTTGGCACCGCCCGCGTCCACCGCGCCGCCGTCGTCGTCGACGTCGCCGTCCCGCCCGCCAACACCAACGCCCCGACGATAACCGTCAACAGAAATCCTTCTCTTCGCGCGCGCGTCGTCCCTCCGGTTCCGCGTCGTCCGTCTTCGCTCGCCGTCGTCGTCGTCGTCCCGTCGAGCAGGCGCGTCCTCTCGCACGCGCGACGCATCGTTCACGGTCGTCACCGGTCGTCACCGGGGATCGTCGTCGTCGTCGTCGTCGTTCCTTCCCTCGATGACGGTTGGGAGTCCGTCCGTCCGTCGGTGAGTGAGTGAGTGAGCGAAACGAGTGAGCGAAACGAGTGAAACGAGTGAAACGAGTGAGTGAGTGAGTGACGACGACACAACGACGACGACGATCCCCGGTGACTCCTCCGCGCACGTCGGGTCCGTTCGGGGCGCGCTCGCGGTGCCCGGTTAGTTATGCGTGATAAGTAGTACACCATCACTACGAGTACAAGTGTATTTAACACATAAACTATAATACTTATAATCGTACTATACAGTTATCAAGAGCCATATACAACGTCAACTTACCATGAAAGAATCCGACGCGGTGTTCCTCTCGGAATGAATGAATGAAGATCGATCGATCGAATCAATGGCATCAATCAATCGAGTCAGCCGAGTCAGTCGTCGTCGGCACTGCCCGACGCGGACGAATCGCGGACGAAACGAAGGACCGCAGCGACGGAAAAAATGACTCTCGCGGTGTGCGCACCGACGAATGCTCCCGTCTCTCGCGCGACGACGACGACGAGGACGACGAATGTTGACACCAGGGGTCGAACGCGAGCGGTTCGACGCGGTTTGTTAACGTCGTCCGTGAAGGCGATTCCGGTGACGATCACGGCGAGCGATGGTGTCGCGGCGACGACGGTGCGAACGCGAAGCGTCCGACGAGGAGGACGACGCGCGTCGGATTCCGCGATGGAAGGATGCGCGGTGTCGTCGTCGTCGATGACTCCGCGACGACGAAGAAGAGGTTGGTCGACGACGACGCGCGCGTCCGCGGCGGATGAGACGGGCGAGAACGCAGCCATCGTGAACACGGTCAAGGCGATCTTCGGCGCGGGTGGGTTCGCGCTTCCGTGGGCGTTCGCCCAAGGCGGGCTCTTGCTCGTCGGTACGTGCATGGTGGCGTCGTTGGTCTTCGCGCTCGAGTCTTTGAGAATGTTGATCAAGTCTCAAGACGTGCTCGTCGCGTCTGGACAAGCGACGGCGGCTGACGTGGCGACGTACGCGGGATTGACCAAGCAAGCCATGGGGTCGGTCGGAGACGTCGTGTGTCGAGTGATGAACGTGGTGACGTGCTTTGGGATTACGATTTCGTACCTGATTTTCATCGCGGAGACGTGCAAGGTGGTCGTTCCGGCGCTCGTCGGCGCCGGTCCCTTTGGCGCCGCACCGACGACGGCGTCGATGCTCCAGCTCATCGCCCCGGCGATGATCGGTCTCTCTTGGTTGCGTGAAATGAGCGGCGTCGCCGTGATTTCCGCCGTCGGTACCGCTTCCGTGGTTATCGGCATGTTGGTGACGACGATTGACGCTCTCGGCAACCCGCTCCAAATCGCGGCGCTTCCGACTTGGAACTTTGCCGCATTCCCGGGTTTCTTCGGCACGGTGGCGTTTTTGTTCTTCATCCACTTCACCTTGTTCGGCATCAAGGAGGCGATGCCGCAACCGGATAAGTTTTTCCCGGCGGCTGTCAAGGCTTTCACCGGCGCCGCCGCGATTGCCGCCGCTTTCGGCGTCGCCGGCGCCGTGGGTTACGGCACGAGCGTGTCCTCGGTCGTCGTCACCATGCTCTCCGGTCCGTCCGGCATCGCGGTGCAGCTCTTGCTGTGCCTCAACTTGATGTCCACCTATCCGATCATGGCTCAATCCGCGCTTCGCATCTGCGAAGACTTGTTCAAAGGCAAGTCGGGCTCTGTCTCGACGCCGACGTCCATCGGCGTGCGCACCGCCTTCACCGCGGGCGCGCTCTGGACCGCGGCTAACGTGCCAAACTTTGGTGTCGTCCTTGGCTACGTCGGTGGCGTGTGCTGCTCCATCCTCTCTCTCGTGCTCCCGGCGACGATTCTTTACATTGCCCAAAACAAGGTGAAGAATCCCATCACCGCCAACGAACTCGCGCGCATCGCCACCGTCTTTGTCACCGGCATCACGTGCATCGTGCTATCCATCGTCTTGTAAAAAAGACGACGACGACGACGATGGATCGTTCTTTTTGTCTTTTTCTTCTGACATGGGTACCGGTAGTGGTTTTAGAGTGGGGTGAGTAATACTACTTTCGTTAACAAAACACGTCGAAACAATTTTTATTGACACGCGCTCGCTCGCGCTTCTACATCGCCATGGCGGTGTCATCGCCCGTCGGTACCGCCACCGGCGGCGCGCTCGCACCATCTCCAGCGTGCGAATACTTGCACGCGTCGCCCGCGCGACACGCCCCGCGCTGGAAAAACAAGCACGGAATGTTGGAAGTATCCGCGCCCGCGCCCGCGTCCTCGCCGCCGCCCTCGCGCGTCCACGTTCTACTCTTACCTCGGCCACCCGCCCCACCGCGTCCCATCATCGCCCCATACGGCGTTGGTGCCATCATCATCATCCCACCACCGCGTCCACCGCCGTAACCCATCATTCTCGGATCAACCATGACCATTTGACCGCCGTAAGGGGAAAACCTCGGTCCGCGTCCTCCGCCTCCTCCGCCTTGGTTTCTTCTTCTGTTTGGTCCCCCGCTTCCGCTCGCGTCCTCCGCTCCCGCCGTCGCCGCTTTCACAGAGTCCAAACACACCCCACACAACGGAGGGTTACCCCCGACCACGGGTCTAAAGTTCACCACGGTGCTCACGCGACACCCCTCGCACTGTCCGCTGTGCGCCGGTCGTCCGTTTTCATCCACGTCGCCCGTGGGCATCCAACCCGGTCTCGTCGGTGCCGGTTCTCTGTACCCCCGTCGATCGTTGTACCTTCTCTCGCCGCCGCGTCGATCGTTGTACCGTCTCTCACCGCCGCCGCCTCTGCGTCGGTCGTTTCCGTTTCCGTTTCCGTTTCCCCTTCGCGGTCGATCGCCTCCACCGCCTCGTCGCTCCCCTTCGTTTTCACTCGCCATGATCGCATCCATGGCTTGGACGTCCACTCCACGCACGACGCCGTCGTCGCCGTCGCCGCCGGCACCGTCATCGTTCGTCGTTCCCGCGTTTGCCATCATCGTCGTCGTCGTCGTCGTCGTCGTCGTCGAATGCGGGGGAAAAACCAGCGGTGTCCGTCCGTTGGTCGTCTCGGGGTTTAGGGTTTAGGGTCTAGGGTTTACGGGTACGCGACGTCCACTCGAACAGATTGGAAAGGAAATGTCAGACGCGTCGACTGATTGAGACGAGGCTCTTCTTTTTTTCATCATCACACGCGAGCATTCGTCGCTCGCGTCGTCGTGATTGTGTCATTTTATTCTGCGTGGGCGGGCGAGGCGGTGGCGCGCCGGAAACCCCACGACTTTTACGCGTCGCGCTTAGGCGAGGAGTAACCCGGCGGTGGCGACGGCGCCGGCGACGAACGTCGCGGTTCCGGCGCCGACGCGGCTCGCGCCAGAGGTTTCAGGGCACTTCGTGCCAGAGGTTTCAGTTTCTTCAGTTTCAGGTTCATAGCACGTCGCGTACGTGGCCGTTAAAAAACTGTCGGCAATCTGGCAGTACCCATCATCCCACGCGCAGTAGCTCGTGCACTCGCCTTCGCTCGAGATCGCGGTGCACGTCTGGATTTGCATGACGAGGGCGACCGACTGGGGGGCCGACTTTTCCACAACGCTCATCTGGTGCGTGGATTCGTCCGTCAACACGCAATCGCTCCCGTTGTGCGTACACAAACTGTTCGCGTCGCACGTCGTCGCGTCCCAAATCGCCACACACGTCAAATGCGCGGCCCAATACTCGCAAAACGAATCTCCGGGTGAGGCGCGCGCGACGCTCGCGCAACCAGCCAAGACGGCCAACACGAGCGCGAAAATCGACACCGTCGCTCGTCTACCGCGCGTCTGCATCGTCGTCGTCGTCTTCGTCGTCGTCGTCGCGGGTTCTTTACCGCGCGCGCGTCGATCTGTCGCGTCTCCGGTCGCGGCGACCGACCGTATCGCGCTTGAGCGTCTACCGAGCAGAAAACGCGAGTCACGACTCGTCGTCGGTTTCATCGGCTTTAGGGTCACAGCCTGCCTTGCCTGGCTCCCGACGAACGAACGACTCGGGGTGTGATGAGACGGACTTTTTTCCATTGAAAACCCGCGGGAGTACTTCAAGTAGTGTTCCCGCGTTTCGGGTGTCACGCGTGAAAGACGTCACGCATCACATCGATCGGGGTTTCCCGTAGTGGCGTGCAAAAAACACCATCTCGCCGTGATCACGAACCATCGAACCATCCATCGCGCGCGTCGGTTCGCATCTTCGTCCTCGCGCTCGGAGTGTTGGTTCATAGCCTCGTCGGTGTCGTCGTCGGTCGTCGGTCGCGGACGTCGTCGTCGTCGTCAGAGATCGAGTGCGGGGGAAAAACCAGCAGCGTCCGTCCGTTGGTCGTCTCGGGGTCTAGGGTCTAGGGGTACGCGGCGTCCACTCGAATAGAGTGGAAAGGAAATGTCAGACGCGTCGACTGATTGAGATTGGGACGAGGCTCTTCTTTTTTTCATCATCACACGCGAGCATTCGTCGCTCGCGTCGTCGTGATTGTGTCATTTTATTCTGCGTGGGCGGGCGAGGCGGTGGCGCGCCGGAAACCCCACGACTTTTACGCTTCGCGCTTAGGCGAGGAGTAACCCGGCGGTGGCGACGGCGCCGGCGACGAACGTCGCGGTTCCGGCGCCGACGCGGCTCGCGCCAGAGGTACCAGAGCACGTCGCGTACGTGGCCAAGAGAAAACTGTTGGATATACCGCAGACGGGTGCCTCCCACGCGCAGTCGCCCGTGCACGAGCCTTGGCTCGCGATCGCGAGGCACGTCGCGAGTTGCGTGACGACGGCGACCGACTGGGCGTCCGTCTTTGTCATATAGCTCGTCGCCTGCACGTCACCGTCCGTCAACTCGCAATCGCTCCCGTTGTGCGTACACAAACTGTTCGCGTCGCACGTCGTCGCGTCCGAAATTTCCGCGCACGTCAACTGCGCTGCAAAGTAGTCGCAAAACGAATCTCCGGGTGAGGCGCGCGCGACGCTCGCGCAACCAGCCAAGACGGCCAACGCGAGGGTGAAAATCGACACCGTCGCTCGTCTACCGCGCGTCTGCATCGTCGTCTTCTTCGTCTTCGTCGTCGTCGCGGGTTCTTTACCGCGCGCGCGTGGACCTGTCGCGTCTCCGGTCGCGGCGACCGACCGTATCGCGCTTGAGCGTCTACCGAGCAGAAAACGCGAGTCACGACTCGTCGTCGGTTTCATCGGCTTTAGGGTCACAGCCTGCCTTGCCTGGCTCCCGACGAACGAACGACTCGGGGTGTGATGAGACGGACTTTTTTCCATTGAAAACCCGCGAGGCGCGCGAGTACGACGCGCGAGCGCAGCTTTTGAGAGAGACGCGTCGACGCCGCGGGGATACCAAACCGATCGACGACGCGTGAATCGATTCAAGACGAAACGAAACGAAACGAGACATTCATCGACTTTATTGTACATACGATGTTACACGCGCGGGCGGCCACGACGATGACGACGACGACGACGACACCTTTTATCATCATCGTCGTCGACAGTGGCGGCGGCGCAGCGCAACTAGCTCTACTTTTTGCAAACGAAGACGACAGAAACGCGTCCTTCGGGATTCCTGTGTACCCGCTCACCGACGCGTCGCGAATCCACGTTTGCCGTCGTTTCCGTCACGACGTCCACCGTATTCCGTCTAATTCCGTGTCGCAATTCGTACGCCTCGTCGCTATACATGAGCAGACTCCCGGGTTCGAGCAACACGCTCACGACCGGTCGCGGACCTCCCGGTGCGTCCTCACCCTCGCGCGTGACCGCGCCTTGCCTCGGCCAAAACTCTATCAACGCGCCGCCTCGCAGCGTTAAAATGCAAACGTCCCGAGCGTAGCAGTCTCCATCGCTGTGCGGTTCAATGCCGCCGCCCACGGCGTACTCGTTCGCCAAGACGTGATTAGGCGCGTCTCTCATCGCCCCAACCTCTCTCAACCGCTCCATGATCGCCCTGAGGTACCCCGGCACGCGTTTCAAATCCTCCTCGCCTTTAAACCGAGTCGAAGGCGACGTCCCGCCCGCGTTGAAGACTCGCCTCCCGTCGCCCGTCGCCGCGGTCCACCACGCGCTCGGTGACGTCTCCGTGAGCGCCCGTTCGAGCGCATCCGAGTCGCGCGGTCCCATGAACTCGGAGACGTACGCCAGCCCTCGAACCCCGCCCAGAGATCGCGCGTCGTGCGGCGTCAGAGGCGCGCTGCGAGTGTCCACCAAACCGTTCGGAAACGGTACCGACGACGACGACGACGACGACGAACTCTCCACCGACGCTACCGCGCGCGCCGCGGCGAGTTCGGTTCGCAGTAACGCTTTAAAATCGATCGCCGGCATCGACGCTCGGCGCGCGCGCGAGAGAGAGTCGACGACTGGGGGACGGGCCCTTTCGCGCGCGCGCGAGTCTTTCGCGTGTCGTCGCGGGATTACAATTTGTTTTATTAGAAGAGCTTGTACCACCTGCACACCCTGAGCAAGAGAATGAATAACCCAATCGTCGCGATGGTGCCGAGAATGACGACGAGGAGGAACATCGAGTACTCGGTTTCGATGTTGTTTTTAATGTTCATGCCGAATATGCCGACGACGACGGAGAAACACGTCAAGCTGAGCGTCGCCGTGGTGAGGATGAGCTCGAGCTTGATGAGCTGGTTTCTCTGGGAATCGAGCTCGATTTCAATCAAATCCTCCAAGTCATCGATGTATTCGTTCAACCCATTGAGCGATCGATAGGTTGAATCGATGTGGGTGAAGTACGTCTCGAGTAAATCCTCGAGTTCTTGTAAATCCTTGTCGTCGTCGAGGACGTCGAAAAACGCGTGCTGCGCCGAGTCTCCCTGTACGTGGATTCCGTGCACACCGAGCGGAGACCGCGGCGGGACCGCGTTGGATGAGCTCGACGAACCGAGTTGCTGACGTTCACCTCGATGTTGGGTTGCCGCCGGCGCGCTCGCGTCCTCAGATTTCGCCTTTCTAGTCAAATACATATCGCGCATGTCAGAGTCGTCGTCGAGATAACGCTGAATTTCTTCGCGCACCTTACTCACTCGGCCCGTGATGCGCACGAGTCGCGTCTTCATTCGTCGCACTCTTTCGAGGTTAACGTTGTCGACGCGCTTGCGCAGCGCCTCGAGCGCCGGCTTGGCGTCGAGCTCAACCTTGTTGGCTTCGATCTCCAGCGAGTTGCACACCATTTCGAGCGCCACTTCGAGCGCGACAAACTCAAACGGAAACTCCTCGACGGCGCTCACGTTTGCGTTCGCGTGTGATTCGCTCGGCATCGACCCGTCGTCACCGCCTCGTCCGCCGTCCGCGCCCGATTGCTGTCGCGACGAGCCTTGGCCGGCTCCACCGCCAGCAGCCGCGAGATCGCTCATCGACGACAAGTCGGCGGAGGATAAATTAAACGCTAGCGTCGACGAAGACGCCACCTTGGCGCGAAGCCTTTTGCGGCGCAAAAGTCTCGCCTCGAGCTCGGGTAAAAAGTGCGTCACGGTGCTCGTCTGCGAGTCCGTCATGATGACTTCTTCAGACGTGATGAGCACCTTGATTTGCTCCAAATTTACGACAATGGCGCGTTCGCGACAGAGCACGGCGTTTGAGTACGAATCCGCCGTCGTCGGTTCGAGCACGCGTAAATCACGCAACGGAACGCGCAAAAGTGATGCGATGCGTGTCTTCTCCATCGATAGCCTGTTCACGTTACCCTGCGTGTTAATGCGCACCCACCCAACCTTGGCGCGTCCCGCTGTCGACGCCTTGACTGGCTCGACGACGTCGCCGCTCGGCTTGTCGTAATTACCAGTACCCTTTGGCGGTTTACCCACCATGACGCGATGCAGCGCGCTCGGCTCGGCGCTCTCCGCCGCCATCGTCGTCGCTTCTTCTCCGCCCACCGACGCGCTCGGCGTGTGCGAACCGCTCGCCGTTCCGCTCCAATACCCTCCGCCGAGCAAATCTCTCGCCGCGCCCATCATCATCGTCGCCGTCGATTCATCACCCATACCGTTCCCCGATCGCGTCGTCATCGTCCCCGCACTCGTCGTCCTACCCCCTCGAGTCTCGTCGTAGTCGCCCGTCCCGCTCGCGTCTTCGCGTCCTCCGCCTCGCGAGCCGTCGCGCGTCTCTCGTTCGCCATCCCCGCTCGACCTCTGGCTCCCTTCTGGGAACGCCGCATCGATTGAATCGTACACCGCCGCCCTTTCCCCATCCCCGTCCCCGTCCCCGTCTACGTCGTCTCGTTCCGACTCCCGGGCATCGATATCCGACCGAGCCAACAACACTTCTCTCAAGTCTCTCTGCGCTCGAAGCATCTCCGCGTACGCGGACGGCGCTAACGGCGGTATCGGCGGCGTCCCAGACCGCGAGATCCCGGTCGGGATCATCGCAAACGCCGGCGTCGGCGACGTCTCCCGCGTCGTCGTCGTCTCCTCGTCCGCGTTTCGTCGTCGTCGTCGTCCATCCGGCGGCGTTCCCTCTTCAATTCGAGCTCGAGGTTGATGATGATGAACGAACGAAGACGACGTCGTCGTCCGTCCGCGTTCGTCGTCGTCGCGCACGTCGTCGCGTTCGTCACCGTCTCTTCCTCCCGTCATCGCGCGTCGCCCTTCCACTCGTCGTCGTCGTCGTCAGCGGGTCCGCGCTCGCGTGAGTGACGATCGCGTTCGCTCGGTCGTTCGGTTGTGTTCGTCTCAGAAGAGTCTCTGACTAAAATTACAAATTTCGAAAACGACGCGTCGCTCGCCCGGAAACCCGTCGCTCAGTTCGGGGACCACGGGGAATACTTTGCCCACGACCGGTTTTCGCTCCCGGGACGCAAAAAGTGCCCCTTGGGGAGATGAATCCCCGACGCGTCGCGACCGCGAACGAACGCCGGGTGGGCGTCGGCGAAAATCGGTTGAACGGCGGTCTCCAAACCCGGATCGTCGTTGACGTGATGAAGCCAACCGTGCCACTCCGCGGGGACGTTGGCGGCGGAGTAATCGTCGAGGTCTTTCATGACGACCCAACGGGATCGACCTTGTTGGTACGAGCGGTTTTCGTAGTAGGAATTACCGGCGGCGTCGACGCCGACGAGTTCGCCCTGGCGTCCGTCCAGTTGCCTGTCGCCGAGCGAAACGATGCGCGAGAGCGAAAAATCTGTCAGTCGCCCGTTCGTTCGTTCGTTCGCGTCGTTCGGGGGGGAAAGAGACGAAATTTCAAATTCGCTGCGAGGACGCACCAGACGGAACCGTCGAGAATCTTCGTCCTGCACACGTTCCAAAACACGCGTTGAAAGTCAGTCTTCGTCGCTTTGAAAGATGTCAATCGAACGGGGATCCGCTCGATCGAACGCGTCGTCGTCGTCGTCGTCGCAAAAAACGAACGCGCGCGCGCGTCCGATCGAGCCGAGAAGAACCGTCGAATCGTTCGTCGAGGCACGCACAGCGTGGACGCGCTTCGCGCGGCGACGCCGTTCGTCGTCGTCGTCGCGGTGCCGAGCAAAACCTCACTCGATCGACGCAGAGGAGTCGTCGTCGACGAGGACGCCGTCGAGACGAGCGACGACGCGGCGCGTCGTAGAAACATGGATGGTCGCGCGCGAGAAACACGGACGCGTCGAGCTCGGGACGCCGGAGTCGCCGTCCTCTTTCGACCGCGCGTCGTCTTTTCGCGCGTCGTCTCTTCGGTCGCGTCCTGGCGGATACCGACCCCTATGTCAAAACCTTGAGTCACGAACCGTCATCATGATTCATGACGTAAGAATGTAAGAACGGGTGGGTGAACGCGCATCCGGGCGCTTCAGATTGACGCGCGTCGCCGACGATGATGCGCGTCGACGATGCGGAAGCGACGCTCGATCGGGCGTTGAACGCGACGGCGTCGACGGCGTCGAACGGACGAAACGGCGACGGCGACGACGAAGAGGCGAAGAGAGGACGACGGACGAGAGGCGGAGCGATCGGAAGTCAGAGAGGTCGCGGTCGAGACTGGATCGAGTGGACGAACGCGGCGCTGACGCTCGCGTCGTCGGCGAATCGCGGGAAAACGACGAAGGAATCTCGGGCGAGAATTGAACGGGGGATCTTGGCGCTGTGTGACGCCGGGGAGACGGAGGGGGCGAAGGTTTTGGCGCGCGGATTGCTCGAGCGGTTTGGCGACGCTTCGTCGAGGACGGCGGCGCTGCGAGGGGCGATATTGGAAGCTGAGGGGTCGTACGACGCCGCGGAGAGGGTGTACGACGATATTTTGAAGGAAAATGAAGGGGATCAGCGCATGCTGAGGCGGAAGATTGCGTGCGCCAAGTCGAGAGGGGATGACGCGTTGGCGACGAAGCGACTGAATGAGTATTTGGAAATTTTCGGCGCCGACGCCGAGGGATGGCTCGAGCTCGGGAAGCTTCACGCCGCGGCCGGGGATTACGACCGGGCGGTGTTTTGTTACGAGGAAGTGTTGTGTGCGTTGCCGTACGATCCGAACGCGCACAGGCGATTGGCCGAGGTGTTGTACACGATGGGCGGCGAGGAAAACGTGCGAGACGCGAAGAATCACTTTGCGGCGGCGTTGGATTTCACGGCGGGTAAGGATGTGCGTTCGCTCTACGGCGTCGTGCTCTGCTCGAAAAGACTTCAGCAGATGAACGCGCCCGCCGGGAGTAACGGCGCCGAACTCGCGGATGCGGCGGCGGAACGATTGTTGCAACGATACGCGTCGTGCAACGAATCGCTCTTGCGCGTCGTTCGCCCTCAGCTTTCGTCCGCCATCTCGAAGTGAGTTGAGTTGCGCGCGCGCACGCGCGCGTGTAGTAGGCTTGTTAGTAGTTTTCGGAGGTGTGTGTATTACAAATCAATCCCTCTCGTGACGAAACGAGACGATTGTGGTCGCAGCTGCTGCGGCGTCGCGTAGCGTGTTGATTTTTCCTACGTATTCTTCTCGAGAACGCTGAGCGCCGGGGTGAGGTAATTGTCGCTCTTACCCTTGACTTGGGTGATGAGCTCGTACGCCGCCTCTTGGCTGTCGTACTCGTAACCGACGTCGAAGGATCGGTTGCGAGCTTGCTCGTCGTGCATCGCCTTGACGCAAATGTCGGCGACGTCGGCGCACGCAATTTGCGTGTTGATGCGCTCCGTTTGGTCAAAGACGAGCGCCTTGGCGCCACCAGCTTCGTCAATCAACTCACCCGGTCGAACGACGGTGTAACCGACGCCAGAGTTGCGCAACACGCGCTCACCGTCGCGCTTCATTTTGAGGATGCGATCCTTATCCTCGCCATCCTCCAAACCGGCGCCAAAGCACGACACGAGAATGACATCCGGCTCTTCACCCTTGGGAATCGCCTTGACGTACTCGAGCGTCAAATCAAACATGTTGTTCGAGCCTGAGAGCAAGCCGTCCATCGTGTTGTCGCGCTGGTTCTTCTTGGCGTCGAAGCGAAGGCCAATCTTTGCGATGGACTGCAAGTCGAGAACTTCGTCTCCGTCGTCGCCCCACGACGTCTCGCCCTCGTTGACAAACTTGTGAAAGGGCATGCGAATTACCTGCCAGCCACCCGTGGTGTTGAAGGAAAATCTAAACTTGGAGCCGTTCGTCTGCGTGAGCACGACGCTGTATCGCTTGCCGTCACCCTTGAAGCGGAACAAGAGACCCTCCTTGTTGGAAAAGTCGACATCCGCTTGCAAATCCTCGACGGCGGAGCTCACCTCAGCCTTGCCGTTGCGCGAGGTGATGAAGCCGTTAAACGTGGCAAACTTGTACGCCTTTTCTTCGTCTTCCGGGTACAGCGGGTCAAAGTTGACGCGCTGCATCTCCGCCGCGGCGGCCCACTTGCCATCCGCCGCCGAGACGCCCTCCGTCTCGAGCTCCTCCACTTGCCAAGCGTCGTACGCCGTCGGGTACTTGAAGTTGGTCAACATCACCTTGGACTTGGCGCTTCGCCCGGCTCGACGGGTCGCGAGCATGTTGTAATAATCTTGCATGCACTTGACCACGTTCTTCACCCCTTGACACTCGACGTTGTACAAGTCGCTCGTCACCGAAGTGTTGGCGCTCGCGCAGTAAATCACCTTGTTGACCCCCACCATGGCACTCTTCATCGTCTCAACGTCACCGACATCGCCGACAATCACCTGAACCAAACCCGGAAGTTTCTCCACGTCTTCCTGCTTTCGCACGAGCGCCTTGACGGTGTACCCACGAAGCAAAAGCTTACGAATCAACACTCTCCCGATTCTCCCAGTCGCCCCAGTCACGAGCACCGTCGTAAACTTGGCGTTGGGAGTTTCAAACTCCCCGACCGAGCTTCCGCTCAACAAATCCGCGTCGTACACCTGATCGAACTCTCTCACGTTCGCCGGCGCCGTCGACTTTTGAATCTGCGTCAACGCCGTGAGTTGCTTGAACACGTTATCAAACATCTGCCTCGACTTTCGTCCGAGGTTCACCGGGTTCACGTCCTCCAGACCCGCCGGTTTGCTCTCTTCCCTCTGTCGCGCCTCCCTCCGCGCCCGTCTCGCGTTCATCGCGTCGATCATCCCTCGCGTGAGTTCACCCTCGGAGTCCTCCGCCGGAGTCGTCGTCTCTCCGTCGTCACCGCCGGTTCCGTCACCCCCTCCCGGCGTCGCCCGCATCGCGCGTCCGCGTCGTCCCGCCGCCGAGACGCGGACGATGCCGGGTCTCGTCGTCGCCGTCGCCGCCGACGCGCCGACCGGACGCATCGTCGCGAACGTAAACATCGTCCGTCCGTCCGTGACCGTCCGTCCGTCCGTCGCGCGCGCGCGTCCGTCTGAAGCGTTCCGTCGACACGCCCTCCTTTGTCGACGACGTCTCGATGGGATGACGTCACGGGACGTCACCGTACGTACTGCAGATGCGCGACGCCCATGTGTGTGTGTGTGTATCGAGTGATTCGTCGATGGGTTACGTGGATTATTTCTAAAGATTGTATTAATTCAAAGGTAGTACTATAGTATAGTACATATCTTTGTACCTATTAAAGCGATGTATGGTGACTATTCCGTGTTTCAATGACGACGACAGTGACGACGAATGTGACGACGCCGACGACGATCCCCGGTCCGCCGGTCCGCCGGTCGATCACCCCGGCGCGAGCGTCCCGACGCGGTAGTCCTCCACGATGTCGAACACCCTGCTCGGGTGCTGGGGACCCTTAAACCCGACCGTCGCATCCTTCCCGGCGTTCTTCGCGATCGCCTCGCTCCCGCCCGGGTGCTCGTGGACGTACTCGGTCAAATCGTAAACCTTACCGTCGATGACGACCCAGAGGTCGTCCTCGGAGTCGTGCGTCGCCACCTGCGCCCGCGTGTACGGGGTGTTCGGATCGGGGCGTTGGGCGGACGACGCGCCGGCGGACGACGACGACGCCCCGCCGCCGAAGCACGCCCGGGAGACGAAAATCGCGAGGAGGGCGGCGAGGAGGACGGCGCGAGTGACGGCGACGATGGGTCCGCCCTCGTCCGTCGCGATGCTTCGAACGAGCGCGTCGGACATGGGTTTCGACGATGGACGACCGGGCGACCGAGCGGCGACCGGGCGTTCGATCGATGGGACCGAATGGGATGGATTTGATGTGCCGTCAGAGAGTGAAGAAGAAGATGCGCTCGACCGCTCGGCATTGGATGACGCGACGCGACGCGGACGTTTCGCCCGGATGACACCGCGCGCGGGCGCGGACGCGGTGGTTCTCGCGCACGCGTTGGCGAGGGTGGATCCGGACGCGCTCATTCGCGCGTGTCGTCGTAGAG
>Ga0255778_10000554_pt1 | contig 34040 bp, 19 predicted proteins | sample 071ome_31_FD_179976 | JGI IMG/M metagenome (GOLD analysis project Ga0255778, IMG submission 179976) | Coastal salt marsh microbial communities from the Groves Creek Marsh, Skidaway Island, Georgia - 071405CT metaG (version 2) | ecosystem: Environmental > Aquatic > Marine > Intertidal zone >...
GTACAGACGAATTTTTATCATACACCTTAATAGGATCGCTATGATAATGATATATTCCATCTTCTTGAGGATGTCCACTGCCGTCATCAATACCTAATTCCTCATGACTTTCAACTGCATTAATTGTATATGTTGTTCCGTTTAATGTTTCTGTTTCAGCCGCCTTAGCATTAAAGATTGCAACACCATTAACCGCAACAGCAACTGGTCCTAATGGTAGTTCTGTTTTAGTTGTTGGTACAGCAGGGAATCTTGGTATTTGGAAAACAAAGTTTTGCTTTTCAACATTTGTTTGTACAAATGAATGATCTGGAATACCTGTACTATCTACGTAGAAATACAAGTTGTCATAGTCTGTTGTTACTAACTCTCTAAAAGGAGTTGTTTGAACAATGCTAGGTTTATTTTCTCTACCACCACTAATAACAATAATAGGTGCTTCTGTATATCCTGCACCTGGATCACTTATTTCAATCCTTGCTACATTATATTTGTAATTGTCAAACCAGTTTACATAAGGTTGTGATGTAACAAGATCGCTCTTCTCATTAATAACATTCCAAGTTCCAGTTTCTTTATCAAAGAAACTAGGTAAGTCAAAGTCTGTTGTTCCAATAGGATTGTTTTCTAAATTATCATATCCTATAACATATTCTCTCAATGTGCTTGAATACGGTTTAACTTCATCAATATAGTCTTGTAAGAAACTTGGATCTTGAATATTATAATTAATTTTTCTACTGAATCCTCCAAGATTATTTTTAATATCAATTAAACTAGTTTTAAATGCCCAGTCAATAAATGATTGCTCTGAAATAGCATAACGTAATCCAATAAAGAACATTTCATTCCATGCAAATTTAAGATCATCAACAAAAATATTCTTGTTTAGTACGTTAAGAATTAATCTAGTTTCTTCGTTTGGTTGCTCATCAAATAAGTTTTGATCAAATGTTTCTTCACCTGCAAATCCAAAACTTAAACCTGAATAGTCAAATAAATTGTTATTAAATTTAATTGTACTATTTGATTTAAACATGATATCATAATCGTTGTTCCATGTTCCGTTAGATTCAACACGTTGTAAAATAACTTTATTACCATCACCTGCGTTATCAATCTGTACCAAGTCGCCAACAACAGGACTAATTGTATCTAGTTTATATGGTGCAGAAATCTTAAAGTTTATAATGCTGTCAACGTTAAATCCGTCAACAATGTAATCTGCATAATCCCAGAATCTAGTCAAGTCAAATGTTTGAGTATTTGTTCTTACCCATTCACCAACAGCATCTCTCCATTCGTACATTGTCCAGTAGTTTCCTGCTGTTGAATCAGAATTTACTAACGCTTTAAATGGACGCATATGAATATTTCCAAATGTGTAATTGCGTCCTTCTCTTAAAACTTCAATGCTAGTTACTCTACCATCACTATCAATTGTTGATCGAAGTTTGGCTCCTGTACCTTCTGCAGAAACTTCTACTTGCGGTGCTATTGTATAACCATAACCCGAATTAGTAATTGTAACCGATTTAATTCTACCATTAACAATATTTGCTTTTGCTGTTGCCTGTACTAGGTCTTGTGTTTTTAAGTTTTGTAAATCTTCAACTTCATCAATTTTAACATCGTATTTTCCAGATGCGTCGTTTGGTTGAGGATCACTTACAAACAATCCACTAATGTCTTTTTGATCAACAATTCTATGTTTAGCCATTAAGTCGTTTGTGTATTTCATTAAAGCCTTGACTGCCTTTAATCTATTAACAAACATACTCTGTCTTGGTCTTGTAGAAATACCATATTTCTTTTGTGGCGGTAAGTTAGGATCAGGTACAGCATTACCCTGATCATCAAACCCTACTAAACTATCAAAGAACTTATTAACAATCGATGGGTAATCAATCTTGTCTTTTTGTTTTTCACCAACCAACAACCATTCATTGTGTTCTGGAATGTCTGTTTTAATTTCTCTATATTGTACAGACAAACTTACATTATTATCACTTAACGTTGTTTTGATATTGCTAAGACTGAAACTTTCTTTTGAAAGTAATTGTAAAGTCTTAAGTCCGTATGCTTGAGGACTAGCAATAATTGTTGCTATTTCTCTTGCAGGTAAATGTCTATTATAGTTTCCTTCAGGAATAATAACACTATTTCTTACCCAATAGTAGTATCTGTTAACAAAATTACCTGTTGATGGATTGTAAACTCTTTTTAACACATAGGTATTGTCGTCATATTTTGTGTTTCCACTAAAGCCAGATGTAACACCCTCATTGGTGTCGGCAATAGCATTCCACTCACTTGGTAATAAATCTGTTTCTACCCATTCGTAGATATCAATTTGAGAACCAGGAAACACTCCGCCCCAGTTATTCAATCGATATTCGATATCACCTTGCTCATACCATAAAAATTTTACAGAACTTAAATCCCACCATAACTCACCAACATGAGGATCAGTCCAGTGTGTTAGTCTATCAACATTAACATCTGTTCTATCGGATGCTGTATATGTTGCAGGATCCTTTTCGCTTTTAAAAGTAATTTCACCTTCAACCAAGTAAGGTAACTTGCCCTTAATTGGATCAATAGTTTCTAAGAAATCGACAACTTTTAATTTATCGGTTCTATACGTAAATGTTTTTCCAATGCTGTATGGATCTGTTAAATCATCCTGTTGTCTTAATGTGTTCCATCCTGCTGTTGCTTGTTTTTGATATACAAACAATGATCCGGTATAATTTCCTTGAACAGGATCAGCGCCTGGTGCACCTATATAAATGCTTGTTTCACTATAAGCAAGTCCCATACCAAATTCATCATTTGGACCAGCGTTGCTGTTATTGAGTTTTTGTCCATAAACAAAGTAGTCACCTAATTTTGTATAAGTGTACGCTGTTCCAGAACCTTCAACCTTGTCAACAATAGCAGTAGATCCTGCATCAAATGTTGTTGCTACATCTTTTTCACCACTGGCTGGGTCATTAACATATATCGTTCCAAATCTTGTAAAAGAATCATCATACGCTTCTTTGTATTTGTCTACCGTTGTTGTAATTACATTTTTACCGCTTGCCGCACCAATTACAACAGATGTTCCTGTTGGATTTACAGCAAGTGTCGATCCGAAACTTTCACCACCAGTTGCTTTTGGACTGGTTAATTTTTGTACGAAAGAGTACATATCTTTTGTACTTTCGTCTGACGTATTTTCAAATATATAAACTTCGCCCTGGTTGGTTTCTGTGTCATCACCATATGGTGCACCAATTACTAGTGTTTCACCTTTTTTGCTAATTGCTAATGAGGTTCCTAATCTATCACCTGTTGCTAATTCACTTATTGTGCTTGTGTTAATTGTTTGTACTAGATCGTATTCATTTCCAACAAGTCTATAAACATAAACTGCCCCTGTATTAAGTTCTCCTCCGTTGTCTTTACCTGGTGCACTTATAACAAGTATTTCTTGATCGTCTGTCATTACCATTGAATAACCAAATTGATCATCTGCATTTAATGTTTCTGGATTTTGAATTGTTGGGAATTGTGCCACCTGCCAGTCTAGTGTGCTTCCGTCAGTTGCTGTTCCTAAAGTATAAGAATAAACTTTACCTGCATTGGTGTTTGCTCCAGGAGCACCGACATGCATTTTGGTTGCACCAATAGCAACCGAGAACCCAAACGCTTCGTTGTTTGCTGGTGATTGCGAAGCAATCACATATTCTGTTTCGTATAAATTACTAACCGAGTCGTATTTGCTAACTTTAACAATACCTTGATTACTAAATGCTGACGGTGTTGAAGCAATGTCGGCATAAATGAATCCTGGTCTAGTAACATCTGTTGTTTGTTTTACATTTGATGCATATGGTGCACCAGCGATTATTCTATTGCCATCGGATGTTACGTCAATACTAAATCCAAACTTAGGACTTGTTCCTGCAACTAGATCATCACTTGGGTTATCACTAATTGTATAACCTTGATTTTGCTCTAGCGTAGCAATCGATGTATTTGTTTTTCTACGTAGAATGTTTACAGAACCTTCATCACCAAAGTCAGGTGCACCAACAATAATTGTTCTACCTTGGTTAGCATACTTAATTACTTGTCCATAACGAATTCTATCAGCCGTTGCTGGTGCTCCGTATTCATTTTCAACAAATGCTTTTGTTTTTTCGTAAACTATCCATTTGCCTGTTGTGTCATTATCGGCCCAAATTTTCGAACCTTCTACAAATTCACTAACGTTTCTAACATTATTAATGTCATTTGAATTAGAAACCCTTGCATTTATAAATTCAATGATAGCACCTGTTGCACTATCGTCTGCCAGGTTAACACTTAATAAATCCGTTGCTATTGTGAACGAAGTTAAATCGCGGATTTCTGTTACAACATGAACGCCGTTGATTTGAGGATCAAAGTCTTTAATAGATATTGTAGTTCCTTCAACCAACCCGTGTGGAATATTTGTGTGTAATACCATGCTTCCATTATCAATCGAAACAGGATTATCTTCTGTATTAATTAAACGTGCATCACTAACAATTAATCTATAAATTGCCCATGTATCATTGTCGTCTTTTGCTACCCAAATTGTATCGCCTTTTGATAGAGTTGGGACAACACTATTAGTTTGTAACTCATTTTTATTAAACAATGTCATATTAACATCGTCTAATCTTGCATATCCTGCATAAGGAAGTTTTAATACAGATGTTAAAGAAACTCCGTCTTCGTTAAAATTGTAAACCGGCCATGGTGTGCTAACATAGTTAGATGGCTTAACGGTTAACTCTCTTGGTAATACTTGAATAACATTACTTGAAGTATCTGCTGTTCTTTTTGTGTTAACAAATTCATATGGTTGTGGATTTTCAACATTCAATCTTTCGTTAAGCGGTAATTCTAATTCTTTAATTGTAGAATTACTTCCTAAACTACCAATTCTAAATGCCCAAATTTCATCTACTTCAACGTCAGTTGATACTCCGTCAATTTCTAAACGCTGTATTTTATCTATAGCATTCTTTGTGCCTTTTTCTTTAATGTATCCTTGATAAAATTTATATTGTGCAATATCGTCAACAACTAGATTATCTAAGTAACTGCGTTTTTGATACCCAATTAAATGTTGTGCTAATTCAGTTGCTTCTGTATCAAAATTTTCGCTTTCTAAAGAATAAAAGTCTTCGTAACTATATGCTTTGTAATCTAGGTTAGGTAGTAATTCTGCTACAGGCTTGTCTCCGATAAAAACCCAGTCCTCATAGATAAATGCTGATTGTCCAGGTAAAAACTTAGAAGCACTATAAAACTTACTTTTAAATCTTACAACGTCTCCGATGTTATAATCCCATCCTGGTTTCCAATCTTGTATCACTGCTTCATCGAATACAAATCCAGGTGTTACAAAGTCACCGTTCCAGTCACTTGTTTTAAATCCTACAAGTTTAATACGCTTTTGTCTGTATCCTGCTTCTTGATCATATAACACATCACCAAAAGAACTTCTGTCATCAAATACGATAACGTGTTCATGTTGTACAAGATTAAGAACAGCAAAATAAATTCCTCTTGCTGTGTCTTTAGGACTTAGATAAAATTTTCCTTTGGATCTAATTGTTGAAATACTATCCTTAGGCATCGGATTACCGTTTGCAGTAAGAATACTATATTCATAAAAACTATTCAATACATTGTCGACCTGACCAGTTGTGTAATTAAATTCAATTTGTTCAGCAAAAGGCGATAACGAAATAATTGTTCCTTCGGCCCATTTTTGTGTTACCCAGAATAAAAATTCTTTTCCGCTTAGATCCCAATTTTGCATTTGTAGGCTTTCTTTTTGATAATTGTCAAAAACAAAACCTAAACTTTCTAAATATTTTCCGTATCCAATAATAACGTCATAGACTTCTTGTATTCTTGTAAATTTTGTACCATATTGTACTTCAGTAATTCTATCACTAAATTTAGTTGCTTTGGTAACTTCTGCTCCGCCGCTTGTTGGAACTTCTGGTACAGAAGCAAATTTAGAAGAATCAAATGTTGATGTGCTAGTATGATTTTCTTTTACTCTATAATACTGATCTAAAAACTCAACAATTTGTCCTACACCATAAAATTTTTCTTCATCCCATTGAACGGTTTTAGCCTGTTCTCCGCCAACATTAATTGCTGGATCATTTTTACTAAAGATAGGTTGAAAGATATTAAAGTAAGGTCTTAATTTATCATACCCTCGAAGAATAAATCCGTCGGTTGCTTTTTCAACAATTATACCACTGATCCTTGCACTTTCTACCGGATTAGATTTTCTTAAAACAAGTGTATAGTTTTCTTCTGGAAGAAAAATACTATTGTCAGCACGATTTGGATTTGAACTTTCCGCTAACACCCTTAAACGTTTTTTGTTTGCGAAACCGCCCAACTTATATGCTAGATTCATTGAAGTATTTGTAATTTGACTATAATACTCGTCATTTACATCTTTTCCTAAACCTTTTAGGAAATCTGTTATCATTATATGATAACCTGTGCCTTTAAATCTAACATTATTATAGTATAACCCGTCAACTTTTACTTCAGGGAAACTTAATATTTTTCCACTATCTTTATAAATCAAGTTACCACTTGCTGTAATTACATTCTGATTTGTGTCAAATAATGAGCCAAAATACTTTGCTGGTCTCATTAATGCCATTGCAATTTGTAATGCAAAAGGATACCAACTAGATTTTCTCCACGCTGTTTCAGCAGGGCCTTGATCTCCATATTTCCAAGGATTGGTAACATTAACAATGCTAAATCCTTTTAGTATGTTAACCCTTGATGGGTCAATTAAATCACCGTACTCGTCAACTGGAATATTTTTGCTTAATCCAGGTCTTGCATAAGTTTCGTCGATGTATGTTCCTGCAGGATCTTTAATTCTACCTGCTTCGATATCGTCCCATAAAATTTTGTTACCATTTGTATATGGTGCTTTACCATAAACATCGTCCCACCAAGTAGGCTTTAATGTCATACCTAACATTTCCCATGGATGCGTATGTGGACGATCGGTGTCAAAATAATGTTTATAAATTCCTCTCCAAAATCCTGGAACAGGTTTATTATCTAAATTTACAACCGTATTGTAATTGTAACTAAACGGTTTTTCTAAATCTGTTGTGGTATTTGTTTCAGCATCAATATTAAAAATTGATTTCCACTGACCAAAATCGTTTCTCAAAACAGAATTAAATTCTGCTGATGTGTAACGTGTTTTTCTATATTGTCCTGGTATCTCGTCGAAAATATCTAAAACATTTTTATTATAATCAACTTTAATATTATTGTAGACACGCTTTTCAAATTCTAATAGTAATGCATCACGCTCGTCACCGTATGTTTTTATTAGTGATCCGTCATGACCTTGTAACATTTCTTGTGGTGTTGCATAAGTGTTATCAACAAATATTTCTGGTTTGTACTTAGGATACAATCCTAACTTTGTAGGAGTGTTTGGAATTACATTACCTGTTGTATCGTAATCAGTAATTGTAACTTTGTCGCCTGTTTTTAAAGTTCTTTTAATTGATACGGTATTATCAATACCATCAAATGTATAATCATCGTGTGCAATTAACTGCTCATCATTTAGATAAACGTAAATCGATCTATCACTAATTGTATCTAATTTGTATGCACTATCAATACCAAACACATTCTGTGTTGCTGTGTTTACGGTATAATTTCTAACAGAAACCTTTTTACCATATCCAGCCATATCACTATAAAAGTAACTGCTGTTTGGTTTTTTATCAACCCCTAGTGCATATAAAATATTATCGACATCAACTTTTACATCGCCTGTTAATGCTGTTTCGTTTACTTTTTCTAAAAACTTGTCTTTAAAGAAAGAATAATCATTGGCGTTTTTTCTAATAGCATTTATAAAATTAACACTTTCAAGATTTAGTCCTACTAATGCTGAAAGTAACGATCCTTTATGCTTGACATATCGTAGACCGTCTCTATAGATATCATTTAAGTCTCTAGAATTATTAATACCATTTACATTACCAACTAGAGCAGAATTGTTTAAAAATATTGTTCTAAAATGATCTGTTACACTACCAAGAGTAAATGTTTTTAAATCATTGTTTTCTGCATTGTTTGTTAAGTTAATTGGAGGCTCGTAGAAGCCTTGATCATTTGGTAATTGATCAGTTTTAATTTTTAATGTAACTTTAGAATTTGCAGGAATAGCATTTATAAATGCTAGATTATAAACACCTCTAATAGTATCAATTTCTTTTGTAAAGTCTGTTACTTCTTTTAAAATCTTTCCCGAATATTCAACAACAATATCTAAATTATATTTCCAAGGTGTGTCAATACAAGTAACTGAAAGTGTTTTGGTTTCTTCAGTAACATTCAATATTTGTTGAATTCTCTGTTCGGTAGTTTTACCTTTAACAATCTGCCAACCGCTAACAAACAACGAAGTTCCGTCCTCGTTATTAATTTTTGCTAGACCGCTTGCAGTATCTACGTTATATTTTATTTCATTTGAAATGTAATTAAAAAGAGAATCGTCCCAATCAAAGTTAAATGTAATATCGCCAACGTTATTAATATTCTGATAAGAAATAGGAAACCCTAATGCACTATCGTTGGTTCCGGTTCCTTTTTTATAACTTGCAATAGCGTTACCAATAAATGTTGTAGAAGGATATGCTGTTTCATCGGAAAATGCAACACCGGTTGAATTGTACAATTCAAAAAGCGGAGATTGATTTAATGATGTTTTTTGTTGTCCTTTAATCCACTGAGTTCCGTTAAAATACCAACTAGAACCTTTATTATTTTTTCCGTCTTTTACAACAATACCTTGACCATTCGTAGGAGTTGTTCTTTCGATTAAATGAATTCTTTCTACGCCGTCATACTTTACTAGATCCACTTCGAAAATTTTACCTTTTACGGTAATGTCCGGATCAGCATTAAATGATACTAGCATTCCTTTTCTAATTAACACTTCGTCAATATGATAACCAATTGCACCTTCGACATTGCTAAATGCATCTTTGGTGTTTGTATCAATTAGATCGATATTTTGTAAACCAGTTGTAGCAAAATTATGTAATTGTAAATTTGCTTTAAATTCTAAGATTGGTCTAATTGCTCTATAGTTTTCATCAAGCACAGGTGTTGCACGATTGTATTCTGCTGTTTTTTCGATTACATCTTTATGCACCCATCTATTGTATCTAGACCATGGATTTTTATCAATTGCCGCTCTATTGATTGTAACATATTCCGGAGTTAACGGACTATTTTCTGTATCATCATACGGAGTATCATCAAATGGATCAACGTCAAATTCATAGTCCTGATTTTGAGAATAAGACTCAGGTGTTGTTAATTGGCTTTCGTCAATTAATTTTATCGATGACCCAACTCCCTCGACATAAAAGTTTTTATTTTTATATTTTGATGGAAGAACTTCGCCAATAAATTGAACACGCATTCCGTTAGTAAATTCAACATTGTTTTTACTTTTAAAAGTTGGCTTACCAATAATTTCTTCATCAACATTAATTTTAAAATCATCTTGAGCATTTCTTACTTCAAAATACCCTTGCATGTTCTGATGATATTGACATGCATAAAAAATTCTATCAGGTGCATCAATTGGCACCGTAATTTCAACAATACCAACATCTGTTCCGTTATTAGTAACGCCTGTATTATAACGATCACCAATTCCTGTTGTTAATGCTGTTTTAAGATTAAACGGATGTCCTTGGGCGTCGATTTCAAATTTATATGTTGCACCTCTGTATAAAGTTATAGTTGGATTTTTTGAAAATCCGTTTGGTGTAAACACATAAGCGTTTTGTCCATCATTAGTAACTTTATAAGTACTGACCGATCCGCCAGCGTCACCTGATACAAGAACAGGAGATGGTCCTTCTGGCATCCAATAATATTGTCTGTAGTTTACAAACTTGTCAAAATCAAATAACGGGTTCCATGCATAATATTCTGATTCAAATAGTCTATCATGATTTTTTGTATTTCCGTTAAAAAATTTAACTTGATTAACTAGGTCATCGTATGTTGCTACCCATTTAAAAACATCTTCTTTAGGTTCTTTGATTATTGCTGACGGTAGGAAGTTATATCTTCTTCTATTTGCTGTTGGCTCTGTAAGGTAGTTGTCGTTGGCTTTTGAATTTTCAGTATTTCTAGCACCAACAAAACCGTTAATTCTTTCAAGGGTGCCTGTTGATATTAAAGCGTCAAGGGTACTTCCAAGAAACTTTTTGTTTGCTTCCGTACGAAAGAACATAGGTAATAGATCAGCACTATTACGTAATTTGTCCTTGTTTTCTATATTTACAGGAGTACTTTCGTTCTCACTATATGCCATTTATAACACCCCGTTTAATAAGTTGTATCACTACTATTTGCCGTAGTTGACACTTGTATTTCACCAACACTATCAATTGCAGTTACAACATTGCCTGTTGCTTTTAAATTTGTTGCTGTAATTTGATCGATAATATCAATGTTATCAACGGTAGCGGTGCTAATGAAAACCTCATCTGCTTTGCTTGTAATCTGATACATTGATCCAAAACTTTGTGTATTCGATCTTGGAACAATAACAAAGTTAGCAACATCTGGTGTTGTTTCTTTTTGAATATACGTTGCTAATTCAGTAAAATAAAAACTATCACCAAAGTCCCAGTTTTCAATATCAAAGAAATCATTTATAGCAGTAATTACTTTACTTTTAATTTCATTATCGCTGATTGTTGATCTTTCATTTTTAACAATCTTAAATGTTGCTTGTAATGATGTATCAGCATCAGCACCAAATAATGGTCTATAGTTTACAGAATGATATATGACTTCATCTGATAAACTTTTCACAGGATCAAGCACAGGTGCAAGTTCTTGTTTAAGACTTTGAGAGGTTGGTGCTACTGGTAAAGTTCCAACACCGTTTACGTATGCTCTAAAATCGTCATCATATGTTTTAGTTAAAACGTACATATCAATAATGTTTGTCTTGCTCGGATCAATACGTCTATCATTTTGTGCATTATGAATGTATTGGAATTTAAGTTGATCTCTGCCAGGTCTAGCAAAATAACTTGTGTCTAAATCTAGCGTTCCTGTTGTTTTGTTGTAAACCTTAATAACGTCTTCTAAATCATTATAGAAATAAAACAACTGACCATTTGTGTACGGATCTAAGTCTGTTACATTAGCCTCTCTGTCAAAGATAATAAAGTTTTTAGTATCTACCTTTTGTGTTACTTGATATCCTTCGATTGTTGTTGTTTTAAAGAATACAAAGTTAGTTAGATAACCTCTATTATCTTCTGTAGAAGGTTTTACAATATTAATAAATGAATCTGGATCATCTATCATTCCGTCATCATCACCGTCATAAAAATTAACACGCACTCTGTTTGTTTCTTCAAAGCCGTCTGTATTTCTAATACTACCAACAATTTCCCATTGATAGTCTTTTTGTAATATTCCATCCAAAACAGGATCTTCATTAACTTTTAATACTTTGATCTGATCTTTAATTACTACACCTGTTTCACTATCAAACTTCTTAACACCTAGATCGACAAAAAATTGAATTAAATTTTCACTTTCAAATCTGTAATCTAGACCTCTATAAGTTACCGAATATGTTTCTCCGTCGGTTTCAAATAATACAAACCAACTTTTATCCGCTTTTGCTCCTGTTGTATCACCTTGACGTTCTAAACTAAAATCGTCTTTTGTGTTTAGGTTAGCATTAACAATAATTTTCCAAGTCTGTGTTTCTTGGTCATAACGAATACCAAATGTTTTATAGTTAAACACTAAATCAACTAATTGTGTTTCTAACTCAACTGGCAAGTTTGTAACAATAGGTGGTACTAATTCTTGTGGAATCGCAAGTGATGGAATATTTTCGCTTAATACAACAGGTCCTGTTCCGTCATCTAATGCACCTTTTCCGCTATTAGAACCGTCACCATTTACCTGAATAACCTTTGTCCAAATATAATCTGTTGTCTTTTTTGTTTTTGTATCAGTTAATGTTCCGTCTGGTAAGAAATACTTACCTGTTGGCGGAATAAACTTGATCATTGTATCTGGTTTGATATATTGGAAGTTGTTACTGGTAAAACTACCTACCGTAACCGGTGCGCCATTAATATTATTTCGGAAAAAGCCTGTGCTACCATTAGAAATAGTGGTTGCTAAAGTCCAATCAATATTAATATCACCTGTAATTACCCTTGGGAACTTATCCAAGTAAAATGCTTTTGTTGGTAAACTTTCAACAACCGGCTCAACTTGATTTCTAATTACTCCTAAAATATCATTTCTTGTTTGCCAAGTAAATGTAAAATCATTCTCGAAATAATTTTTATATAGAATGCCATCATCGGCAATTAAGTTTGTTGTTGAATACTTTCCTGTAGGATCTGTAATTTCAAATTGTCTTGAAATTCCAGAACTTGTTCTGTTAACTGATTTTACTTTAACAACGCTGTTACTTGCAGACAATGGAAACGCATTGTAATCTTCACCGGTAACCATTCTATTTTGTGTGTAGAATGCCTGTGGTGCATTTGTTCTAATGTCCTCTGTTGTTTCTCTTGTTGTTGCATTAGTAACCGTTGACTGCAAACCTAACTGAAGTGTTAGTGTATTACCTTGTCCTGTTTTACTAAAGTAAGGAATAGTTAAAATAATATTTTGCATGTCGGTTGGTCTAATAGTATAACTTAAACCATTTGTACTTCTAAAATAAACTCTAAAGTTTCCTTTAGGTAACTCTCCAAAATTACCATCTGCAAAATTTAAACTAATTTGATCGTCATTTCTAGTAATAACACTATAAATTGATCTTGTTTTTTTATTAATGCTGTTGTAAATTACATTGCTTCCGTAAACTGAATTTAAACTGGTCCATTCATTTACTAGATTATTATCTCTATCTCTTTCCCATAACCATACATCTGTTTGATTAACATTAGGAACATCGATATTAACAATTTCGTTTGGACTTGGATCTGTAATTGTAAAATTACTATTTTGCATTTCACCTTGAACAAACTTTAGAAAGAATCCTGTGTTAGGAGAACTATTTCCTCGCTTGTCGTTTTTGTAAAGCATTGATAAAGTTGACCCTGGAAATGGTGATTGCTCATACAATTTTCCATCTTCTAAATATGAACTAGTAATTTCAAAATTCATATTTCTTCCAGCAACCGTTTTGCTAAATTCGTATATCGGAACATCTAAATTTTGTGTGTTTAATTTGTATAGTTCTGTTGTAACGCCGTCGATAATATCTGATTGGTTTGGTTTTCCAAACACGGTAGTGCCGTTCATAGCACTATTCATTATCACGGTAAATTGTTCTAACCAATTTGTATTTGTGTCATCATTCCAAGAAATAATTCTGTTTCCGATGTTGTTTCCTAAACTATCCTGTAAACTTTCAGTAGTTTGTACTCCAACAACTTTTAATACACCAGAAGCAGATGTGTTACGTTTAGGATTGTACCCTACAAGTCTTGCAAGACGCAATACTGATGTACGTCTTTCTGCCAATTCAATAAAGTTCTCTCTAGCATTTAAGTCAAATCTGTATGATAAACTCTGGCCTAAGAATGCAATAAGATCAATTAGTGCTAGATACTCAGTTGATTCAATGTAGTCATTAAAATCTTCCGGATAATTCTTACGAAGATAGTTGATCATAGTCCTACGTAGTGTAGGGAAGTCATACGAAGCAAAATTTGCATCTGCAAATGCACGATAAACCTTGCTCCAATCTTGGTTCGCTAATAGCGAATTTTGTCTATTCTTACTGGCCATAATGTTATTTATTTGATCGATTAACCGCGTATATTATTTTTGTTAAAATGTTGCGTTATCTCTGTCAAACGTTAATCTCAACGCTTGACTAACGTCATACTCAACAAATGTTAACACGCAGGAAATCTGAATCCCATAATCCTTTTCTACTACTTCCATTGCATCCACGCGAACACGTGGGTCTTTTTCTATAATGTTGTTAATATCATTAACAATTTGCCCTCGAACGCTCTCTGTAAACGGTTCAAATAGCAAACTCCATATGATCGTGCCAACTTCCGGTTGATAAATCTTTTCACCTTTTTTAATGTGAAAATGATTGACTATGTCTTGTTTAATTAACTCTATGTCGTACAACTTATGGTTTCTGTTTCCGGAAATGGTGCTCATTCCTCGATAGATCTGAGACGTTCTTCCGGTGTTTCCTAGGTTAGTACTATTAGGTTTAATTGTAATGTCGTTATATCTTGCCATATTACTATTTACTATGCCTCTCTATCTGTTTCTGCTTTAGAACTTGTTATTTTTGTTTGATCCTCATGGAAATCATATGGTTCATGTGTCGGTATTCTTTTTATCATAGATGTAAACGTTCCAGCATTATAATAATTGTATTGTTCCCATTTTGCTTGATCGCTTTTTTCCGTGTGAGTATGCACCCCAAAATGTTTAACAAATCTACTTGCAGGTGGAGCCGCGTCATTGGATCCTATTGCTGTAAATGCTCCTGGTCCAGGAAGGTTTAAATGCACAGCATCCGGTCCGTCAACATAAACAATTTTATCTGTTTCAATATTAATATTTGCTCCTAGTGTTTCAATGTTTACATCATGCAATGTTGTTGATATGTTAATTTTTCCATTATCACACAGCAACTTGTGTTGAGGTCCTTGAAACTCTGTCCAGTATTCAGTATTGTCAGGTGTTGTAACTTCTAGTGTACTAGCAACCTGTGTTCTTTTATTTGCTTGATAAAACTTTAATTCGTTATTTTCGTTTAGATAGGTTACGGTATAGCCAGTAGAATAAATTTCATTTGGATCAAACGTTTCAGCAATAGTAGGAGCAGAATTTGCTTTTATGTTTATGCTTGTTCCTGCTGTTTGTCTAATACCTAATTGAGTGTGTAAATCAAAATTACCACTAGTAATTGTTGTATCAATTCTATTAGCAATATCGATATTATTTGTATTAATACTTAAATCATTTGTATCAATTCTTTGATTTAGTGATTTAATATCGCTATTACCTTTTACTTCTAATCTATGAGATCCGTTAACAAGTTGTCTAGCATGATTAGATTCTGTTTTTAAAATATTTTTTGCCCTGATGTTTACATTGCGTCTTGCTTCGAGATTAAAATCTCGATCAGCATAAAAGTTAAAATCTCCTCTGGTACGCATACTAATACTATCTTCACAGAATACGTCCATCTTGCCGTCACTTGTTAATTCTATCCAAGCAGTACCTTTTGCATTACCAATATAAATTAAATCGTTTGTATCGTGTAATAAAATTTGATGACCTGCTTGAGTTCTTAATCTAACTAAATTATTTGATCCGTCAATCGCACCGTCATCCATTGTAAGTGAATGTCCGCCTGGCTGAGTAACTTTTGTTTTAATTGCATTTGTTTTAGGGCCAACTAACTTTTCGTCACCTATGTATCTACCGGGAGTTTTAACACCAAATATTTGATTGACTGCATCACGCCTTTGTGAACTAGAAGTTAATCCTCTAATGTTGTCGACTAGCAGTCCTTGTTTTCTTAAAACGTCGGCCATCGGGTGTACAGGATGTCTAACTCTGTCCGGAGTTGTTTGTCCAATGTTTGCAGACTTAACAACGTTATCAACTGGTAATCCATATTCACCGTTTGCATAATATCTAGCAGTTTCATTATCTATTGCGATTTTTGTTGATGTAGCAGGCTCCGGAATACTATGGTTCAAAGTTTGTTCTTGGAATGCTCCCATCCACACACCTTGTTTAATGCTTTTGTTTAAAAACATTACCAACCCTTTGGTTCCTATTTGAGGTGCAGGGAAAATCATTCCGTGTGCTTGTTGTGTGTCTAGAAAACGCTGTGGATCCTGTCCGGCATTAATAAATTCCTTAACGCTGTAATAAGGATACAACATTCTTACAGAAATTCTGTTTTGAACTAATTCTCGTGTGTCATCTTCATTACCTTGTATTGTAACTTGTAAACTTCCGTGTTTAGTGTAATCAGCATTGCTTTCTACAACTGCTATATACGGACCTAGACCAATTTCCTGTGATAACTTTTCTGCCCTATCAGGATTCATTGGCATTCCGGATTTTTGTCTTTTATCGTATATTGGCATTATGCACTCCTAATAGGATTTCCTGATCCGTCTAACACATTACCCGATGATGATTTTACAAAGTTTCCATCAACTTTTAAAGCATCTTGTGTTAATAATGTTGATTGTTGTACCGGTGATATTCCACTTGCGTTTGCTTCAATTGCAGATTGTACAGAACCTGGAACAAAATTAGATAGTGCTGAAGCATTTCCTGAACTAACCGCTGACGCAATGGATTGTGCTTCAGCAACTGATGTCATTAATGAACCGCCGAATGCATTTGGACTGAATCCGATTGCGGCTGGTGCAATTTCTACAACAGATGTTGCTGATAATCCGTCAACTCCACTAGGATTGAACCTTTGAAATCTTTCTAGTTCTTCCTGCGTTCCAATCTTGACCTGTGGTGGTTTGTCTAATTTCTTAGTTTGCTCGTCTGGTGCTGGTCCTTGCGTTTCATCTACTTGATCTTCTGGCTTGCTAACCACTTTAGGTCTTGGAACCATGTAATCTTCCTCTTGATTAGGTCGTCTAGCACAAATTAATGTTTGTGAAAATACACCTTGCGAAAAATTACTTTCAACTCTTAATAGTTTGTACAATCCACTATAAACGCTTTGGTTTAATTTCATTGTAAATTGTCCTGATTTGGCTTTAAGTTCGTCTGCTGTTGGATAATCAATTGCTGATGAAAAATTAAAAAGAATATCAACTTCTCTCGAAAAACTATTCATTTCGCCTGCATCTGTTTCCATTTCATCTGCACGTAATATGGCTCTATTTCCTATCCCACTTCCTACCAAATAAACAGGATCTCCGATAATTCCTATTTCTGCTTTTAAAAGCGCCTTTTCACCAGGGTTATTAAACAACGTGTCATTTAACATTCTTGCTGTTTGATTGGCATTGTTAGGTGTTGATGTATTAGCCGTTGTTGAGTCTTTTTCTTGTACTGGTGCTGATTTTTTATTACCTACACGGTTTTGCATTGCGGCAGTAACAATAGCACTTGGTCTTTTGTAAACTTTCTTTTCTGTAATTGTAGACGTAGATGCTTCTGGATCATTTTTAGGTCTATATTGACCAGCCGCAAAAAACAGATTATTAAAATCTAAATTGAAATTCATTACATCGAGATTTTTTCCTGTAAAGATATAATTGTATTCTCTTACAGCAAATTTTCTTGCTTCGTCATATGAAAATACTTCTGTGTTACCAGGTAATTGACTATAATGAACATAGAAAGGTTGAACACAAAAATGTATTTCATATACTTCTCTATTATAATACGTGTCATAACCATATGGTATTGCATATTTTTCAATTCTATACCATTTAATAAATCCTGTTTTTGCAAACGTTTCAGCATCATCATCTACTACTGATGCATAATAACTATCTGTTATTATTGTGTGAATATTTTGTTCTAGGGTTGTTCCTTTTTTAAACTGCCAAGATTCTCTATCTTCGCCGTATGCTGTAAATTCTTTTTCAAAGATACTTGATTTTCTTTCCTCTAAAGTTTTTCCTTCGCCTTGGAGTGCATTTAATTCTTTTTTTAGAGTTTCAATTGTTTTTAATTGATTATAATATTTTGCTCGCAGTTCATTAAGTCTGTTTCCTACTTTTTCTGCGCCACCATCTATTTCTACTTCATCTGTTGCTTCATCCACTTCAGGATCAGCATCGTCAATAGGAACCCTATTCCAGTTATCAAAATCAAATGTTGATTTTGCTTGGCCAACTAGATTAGGAAATACAAAACCATTTTCACCTTTGCTTGTTTCATCAAAAAATTGTTTTAATTCTGCGTCCCCGGGTTTATAATATATTTGAATTTCTCTAATTAAATCCTTACGCAATTCTTCTGCTTCACGTGTTGCATCTTGAACTTCTTTTGATTTGTCGTTTAGGCTTTTAACCTTAGCCTCGATATCCTTGTTTGATCTGTCAACTTCCTCGTCCAGACGTTTTACAGCATAGAAACCTGAGAAAGTTTTTGTACCGCCCTGCATTTCTGCTTCAGCAAACGGATTTGAAAATGTAGCATCTTGTCTAAATGTTTCGACAAAGTTTTTTTGTTCTTGATCTGCTAGTGTAAACGATGCTTGTTCTTGCCAAATCTTAGTATTAAAATACTTAAAATTTAAAGCCGAACCACTGCCGGGTGCACCAGTGTTGTTTACCACACCTTCTGCTACACTATCTCCGCCCGCTTTACTATAATTTCTCGGAAACCATACAGCATATCTGTGAGGCAGGAAAGGTGCTACTTCGAGCGATTTGGTGCTTGATGCTGTCTTAAATTCTGCAGACTTTGTAGTCTTAGCAACCACTTCGTTGATTTGTTTTTCCGATCCTGCTTTTGTTTTTTTCTCCAACATCTGTTCCATCTCAATTGTGTTCATTCTATCAAACAAATGATAAAGAACACTACCAACGGTTGGATTGTTTTGTTTTGGAGAATCGATATTGGAAGAAAGAGTTATTGCTCCAGGATTTCCTGCTTGAAAATTCAAAGCCGTAAAATTCACATCGTATGTAGCACCGGCTTCTGTTACTTTCATTGAACTTCCCCTAATTACAATAGGAAAATGTCTTCTTGTCTTAGGAATCGCTGATGTTATTAGGGTTGCTTGTCTATCGGCATTAACTATTTTGTGTCCAACAAAATCTATTGTTAAAAGAAACGGTGCTCCAATATAATCTTGATGACCTGCAAATCTCGAAGCATTATATAACTCTTCGTAAAATCCAGCCACGCTATATGGTTCGGTTACCTTAAAAGATCCCGATGTTGCATTACCGCCCCCCATTGCATCACTTAATCCAACAGCACATGCTATATTAACATCGTCGATAAACAAGTCTCTGCCTTTTGCTTCTCCTTGTTTCCAAAGTCCGGAACCTTGTCCAGAGGCAACTTCGTCTAATGCTTGGGTACGTTCTTCGAGATCTAAGGATAATGTGTCGTTAAATGCTTGTACGTTTGCGTCACTATTACCTATTTTTCTTTTGTATCCACCGCTTCGTAAAACAATGTAAAACTCGTTTGTTTCTTGACCTCTATTGTTATTAAAAATCCTATCAAAGTTTGAAGCCAATTCAGTATCTTTACATTGGTCCATAGTAAGACTGGTTAGTGTAAAAATATAATTGTAAGAATTCCAATCATGCAGAACATTATATCCTCTTTTAGGATCTAACAAAGGTGGTGGCGTTGGTTTAGCAGTATCAAACGATCCGCCTAATGTAGGTTCACCAACCTCAATTGTAATTTGAGTACCGGGCTCTGCTCCTAACAAAACGCCTATTTCGTCGCCACGTTCTGCTAAATCAGCGTCAACCCCGGCCTGTACTTTTTTTCTAACAAGACTTGTAAATTTTTGTTCTTCTGTTAGATCTGGTTCTGTTGTAATATTTTTGACTCGTTTAGCGTCAACGGTTCGCATACTAACCTCCTACAACACTTTTGATAACATCCAACGTAGGAACCTTAATTGTTACTCCAGCAACAAAATCAAAAATAGGATCTTCTAAAACTTCTGGGTTTCTAGATTTAAACACCCACCATAAATTAGGATCGTTATACAGGTCGCTGGCAAATAGATCTGGTCTGTAATTGTATTGAGGTTTAATTACATACAATACATCGGATGCTATTTGAGGAATTGATCTATATGTTAATAGTTGTAAACCATTTTGATCTATTTGGGTTTCACCGTATAAACTAGTTTTAGCGTACATATTTTATATCATGCCTTTATCTTTAAAATTTCCGTTAGCAAATTTGAATATATCAAATGATGCTTGATCTGTTCTTGAGAATGCTGGTAAACATTCAACCGTAATATCTGTTCTTGTAGGAATAGATGTCTTTGAACCTCCTGATGTTGGTAAGTCAATATAATCAACATCATCATTCATTGTAAAAAAGAAACTTGATATAACCACCGGCATCATGTTAAACATATAATCTCCGTATCCGTCTAACATAACCACGGGCGGAGGTGCACCGGCATATTCAGATGAACCGAAGTGCATTTTAGTTATTGTTCTAAGTGCATGGACCGTTGCTAAAACGAATTCTGCCTCTCCTCTGTCCTGTGCTGTAAATGTTCCCACAATTGAGATAGCATCCAGATTAGAATTTTGATAAGATTGGAACGCATAATTACTATGTGTTGGTTGAACTGCGTTGTAACTTGCTCGCGATTGTAAAACTATTTGAGGAGTATATGGAAACACTATTCCACCTGTTGCTTTCAGTGGGGCGCTTGGTCCCGTACCTAGGTATTTTGGATCAATTTTGAGTTTAATTCTTCTATCAATCTTTGCTAGTGTCGGACGCTGTCCTTCTTCCAAGAACGGCTTACCACCAGGTTTTAAATCAAGTCCAAGTCTTTCTAGTATGCTCGTAGTTCCTGTGATTTCACCTAGTTTTGCAAGACCTTCCATTGCTCCTTGGTTTTGTGTAATGCCCGATGCTTCGCCCAATCCTCCCACAATTCTGCCTGTGAGTGCACCGGCATCAGAAACGAAATTGGAACCCAACTCCTGTCCTTTTTTGAACGCGGTAGTTCCGAACGATGATATAGTTTGCATAAATTCAGCCATGTCTTTTTGGTTCCTTTTGTTACAATTATTTATTGCATTTATTAACTGCGTAGTTTATAATAGTACTTATATCCGGAGAAATTATAATGATTAGACAGAAATATTTAACGAATAAAGACTTGTTGCATGAAATTTGGAAAAGCAAGAACACGTTTTCCTCTTTTCAGGATGAAAAGTACGCTCAATACGATATTATCCTAGCAAGTTTAGACAAAGTAAACAGGCTTACACTAGCACAAGCCAAGCGTAATCAAGCAGAACGCATTGGTAAAGAAGCATACGCACTAGCAAAAGAAAACAAACAAAAAGTAAAACTAGCAGAAGTAACGCCTGATTGGAAAAAGATTGAAAAAACAGACTTAGTTTTTAGAATTATGACATTTGATCATGTTCCTGAAGAACCAGGTCGTAAACGCAAGACCAAAACAACAGCAGATAAACACGCAAAATGCAACTTTCCTCCATTTCAACATTGGAAATATGACGAAAACGACAATTTAATTTGTGTTGGTAAAAGTCATTGGAAAGGCGGAGTACATAACGGGCAGTTTTCTGTTAGTCATGGTCGAATGACAGAAGATTTAGGACGAATGTTTCTAAAACTTGCTGATCGTTACGGTACACGGTCAAACTGGCGTGGTTACACATACAATGACGAGATGAGAGCACAGGCTGTGCTACAACTTTCACAGATCGGTTTGCAGTTTGACGAAAGCAAAAGTTTAAATCCGTTTGCTTACTACACAGCGGCTGTTACAAACTCGTTTACTCGTGTGCTAAACATTGAAAAGAAAAATCAAAACATTCGAGATGATATATTGCAAGAAAACGGATTGAATCCATCCTTTACTAGACAAAATGAAAATGTCTTTAAAGAGGATAAAGAGAAGTTAGCAGAATTTTATAAAACAATGAGAAAGCCAAAAGCGGATTATTAGGTTGACAAACACACGTGGTTGACCTTATAATTTTAATAATTGAGGAAAAGTATGGCTAAAAATTTATTTAAAAAGGCCGCAGTATTCACGGATATTCATTTTGGTCTTAAAAGCAATTCTAAAGTCCATAATGATGATTGTGAACGATTTGTGGATTGGTATATTGAACAAGCAAAAGCAAACGGCTGTGATGTAGGTATTTTCACAGGCGATTGGCATCACAATAGAAGTGCGTTAAACTTAACCACAATGGATGCTAGTTTGCGTTCACTGGAAAAACTAGGCAAGGCTTTTGACAATTTCTATTTCTTTCCAGGTAATCACGATTTATATTATAAAGATAAAAGAGAAATTCATTCTGTAGTATTTGGCAAGCACGTACCGGGTGTTACCGTTGTAAATGAACCTATGGTTATTGACGATGTTGCATTGGTTCCGTGGCTTGTTGGCGAAGAATGGAAAAATGTGGTCAAAATGAAGTGCCGATATATGTTTGGTCACTTTGAACTTCCCCATTTTAAAATGAATGCCATGGTTGAGATGCCAGACACTGGTGAAGTAAAAGCAGATGACTTCAAAAATCAAGAACTGGTATTCACTGGACATTTTCATAAGCGTCAAAACAACAAAAATATACATTACATCGGTAACGCTTTTCCTCACAATTATGCCGATGCATGGGATGACGAACGTGGAATGATGATTTTAGAATGGGGAGGTCAACCACAATATATTGATTGGCCGGATTGTCCAAAATATCGTACGGTAAAATTAAGTAACTTACTTGATAATACTGACAAAATTCTAAAACCAAACAATTTATATCTAAGAGTTACGCTTGATATTGATATTTCCTATGAAGAAGCAAATTTTATTAAGGAAAACTTTTCTAAACAATATGATATTAGAGAAATTAGTTTATTGCCAGACACTGAAGATGCTGATGAAGCACTAACACTAGAAAGAGGCGAAATTGATTTTGAAAGTGTTGATCAAATTGTAACAGATCAAATAACAAAAATTCAAAGTGAACAATATCGTCCTAATATATTGCTAGACATTTACAGGAACTTATAATTTATGTTTAAAATTAAAACCATAACGGTAAAAAACTTCATGAGTGTTGGGAATTCAACACAAGCAGTTGACTTTGACAAAGCACATTTAACACTTGTCCTAGGTGAAAACATGGATTTAGGTGGCGATGATGCTGGATCACGTAATGGTACAGGTAAAACAACAATTATTAATGCATTGAGTTATGCCTTATATGGCGAAGCATTAACAAAAATACGTAGAGAAAATCTTGTAAACAAAACAAATGCCAAAGGCATGTTGGTAACCGTTGAATTCGAAGTTAACGGTAAAACATATCGTATTGAAAGAGGCAGAAAGCCTAACATTCTTAAGTTTTATGTTGAAGATGTTGAAACCGTTGCTGATGATATTGATGAATCACAGGGCGATAGTCGTAAAACACAGGAAGAAATTGAAAAACTATTGAACATGAGTCATACTATGTTTAAGCATTTGGTTGCATTAAACACATACACAGAGCCTTTCTTGGCCATGACTCCAAACAATCAAAGAGAAATTATTGAACAACTGCTAGGTATTACTATACTTTCTGAAAAAGCAGAAAAATTAAAAGAACAACAGAAAAGTGTACGAGACGCTATTGCAGAAGAAGATGCAAAAATAAAAGGTATTGAAAGTGCTAACCAAGCCGTACAAGAAAGTATTAACAATTTAGATATTAAAAGCAAAGCATGGGACGCTAACCAGTCTGAAGAAATTGCTAGATTAAGTAAAGCAATTTCTAGTTTGGTACAAGTTGATATTGAAAAAGAAATTCAAGCACACAAGGATCTAGAAATATGGACCAGTTCTAATAACGAACTAACAAGTTTACAAAAAGAAAAAGCAAGTTTAGAGTCAAGTATTTTACGTGCTGAACGAGAATTTAAAAAATATCAAAAAGATTTAGAGGATATTCAAAGTAAAAAATGTTTTACTTGTGGACAGGATCTACATGATGAAGCACACGCTTCACTAATGGCTGAAAAACAAAACGATGTTAATGAAAGCAAAACATATCTTGACGGAATACAATTACAACTTTCTGATGTTGTTAAAAAGATTGACGATATCGGTGATATTAACGGTAAGCCTAACACATTTTATGACAATGCGGAAGAAGCATACAATCACAGAAACAATCTAGCAAGTCTAGAAGAACGCAAACGTGAAAAAGACGGTGAGAACAATCCATACACAGAGCAGATTAAAGAACTAAACGAAACTGCAATTAAAGAAGTAAGTTGGAACACAATGAATCAATTTACTGAAATGAAAAACCACATGGATTTCTTGTACAAACTATTAACAAGCAAGGATTCATTTATACGTAAACGTATTATTGATCAAAACTTGGCTGTGTTGAACAAACGTTTGCAGTATTATCTAGATAGAACAGGGTTACCGCATCAAGTTAAGTTTCAGAACGATTTATCGGTAGAAATTACAGAACTAGGACGTGACTTAGACTTTGATAACCTCAGTAGAGGTGAACGAAATAGACTCATTTTAAGTTTAAGTTGGGCATTTCGTGATGTGTGGGAAAACCTTTATCAAAATATCAACCTATTGTTTATTGACGAACTTATTGATAGTGGTATGGATACCGCAGGTGTTGAAAGTTCTATTGCTATTCTTAAAAAGATGGCACGTGAACGTTCAAAAAATATATATCTTATTTCGCACAAAGACGAATTAAGTTCTAGGGTCAACAATATTCTAAAAGTAATCAAGGAAAACGGATTTACTTCGTATGAAACAGACACGGAGTTAAGCAACAATGTCTAAACCAACAACACATGAACTTTTAGTCCAAGCAATTATGGATTACTATAACATGAATGAACGTTGGGAAGCCAAAGGCTTTGATGAAAACGGACGCAAGGTACGTTCAATTCTCAGTGATATTAGACGTCTTTGCACACAAAGACGCTACGAAGTTCAAGACAAACGCAAAAATCTTAAGGCAAAAAAGAAGGCAAATCAGAATCAAGACACTGAAAATTAGGCACAGGTAAGTATCTGCATGGAGTGGACTTATCAGGGCAAAATAGTACAAGAACTTCCGCAAGATTGCGAAGGATTTGTGTACCTGATAACAAACACTACCAACAATCGCAAGTACGTAGGCAAAAAACTAGCAAAATTCAAAAAAACACGCCCACCTCTTAAAGGCAAGAAAAACAAAAGACGTTCAAAAGTGGAATCAGATTGGAAAGACTATTGGGGTTCCAACGATCATTTGAACGAAGATGTACAAAAACTAGGCCCAGAAAACTTCACACGCGAAATTCTTTACATTTGTAACAGCAGAGGCTTGATGAGTTACCTAGAGGCTAGAGAACAATTTGAACGCAGAGTATTAGAGACGGATGAGTATTACAACGGAATTATTAATGTTAGAGTAGGCAGTTCAAAAATTCTCAAAGAAGCACTAGAAACTTTAGGCAAAAAATAACAGCACACAAGGTTGGCGGGCCAGTTTAGTAATACCGCTGAGTAAAAGGTACCCGTGACACGGACACTCGTACACGTTAATCAACCCCCACTGGGAGTTAAGCCATCAAAAGAATTGGGCCTACCGGTTAGCGTAGATTGAATGCTGTCAATCGAAAACACTAGGTTTGAAAAAACTCCTCGCAACGGAACGAAGCGGGAGGTAGCGTAGGAACCCGCGAAGCGGTTCGCGATAGCGAAAAGCGGTTTTTAGCAGATTTTTACGTGATGTCGGTGTAGGTAGGGGATAGGCCGGAGCCCCACAAACAGGTGTATAAACAAAATACCTACTTCCAAGTCTTGGCTGTGACGAACTCACATGATGTTCAAGATTAGATGGAACCCTTTAACAGGTTCCGTCTGACTGAAACAATCTACATGATGCTAAAAAATTACTTCGTAATTTATATTGCTTAAATATATTCAAGAAATAAAAGTGTTTGAGCGATAGCGAAAACACGAATGAACGTAGTTCATTCACTAACCATGCTAAATAAGATTACTATGCATATTAACGAATTATCAATTGAAACAGACGTGCAAGAAGCACCATATGGTATTGCTTCGAAAGCGGCTGATACTCTAAAAGGACTGAACCCATTTAGTAAGGTGGGTCGTGATACCGCTGATAACAAGAGAGCGATCGGCGATTTTATGAATACGATTAACAGAGAATTTAAAACGGACGTTAAGACCAAGGGTGTTACGCCTACCCTTGACATGTTGATCGACTTCTTGGACACTAAATTTCCACCGGCGGGTGCTACCGCACCGCAACAGGCTTCGCCTGCTGTAAAACAACAGCCGGACGCTAAGGCGCAGGACATTAAACAAACATTGGATAAGGCGATACAATCGCAACTACAACAACTATCACCCGCGGAAAAGGACTATTTGGTCAAGGGCCTGCAGGCTGGTAAGGCTAGGGTTCCCGCAAACGCTAAACCGCCCGTTAAGGACGGACCTTTTAATACCAAACAGGGCACGGGAAACAATCAGGGAGTTACAAAAGCGGCATGAAGATAAGTCAATTGGTAATAGAAGCACCAGCAACACAACCTAAAATTCCAGGTGCACCGGTACAAACAGCAAAAGCGACTCAGCAACAGGCAACACAGCCTGCACAGCAACCTGGCCAGGATCCCAAAACACAACAGATTAAAACACAGGTGCAAAAAACTGCACAGCAACCTGCACAACAGCAACAGGTCAATAGAAATGAATATGAGTGGAAGGGTGCTCAGTGGATAAACAAAGCAACGGGCAAGATTGCTTCACGTGATGTTTCTGCTAAATTGGGCAATCCTAAAATTGATGAACTTATTACACAGATTGTAAATGCCAAGCAGACAGAATTGGCGTTGCAGTTTTTACAAAGCGTTGACAAAACAAAACAAGCGGCCAAACAAAATGTTCCGGCTAACGCACAACCTGTTAAACAGGGAATGTTCGAAGCGGATCAGTCACGTGTTGCCGCGATGGCTAAAAAATATCAGGTCAATATTGCACAGGGCATTACAAGCAACGACATAGAAAGAATTGTTAAAGGCGAAGTTACAGACGCCGTTAAGGACGATAGAATCAAGGTAGGACAGGGCAAACCTTCCGCAATGGCACATCTAGGCAAGCAGTTTAGAGCGGGCCAGGATGCGGCTGATGCTCCCATAAAAGGAATCAAGGGCATGGTGGACAAGGTTGACAAAGCACTTGGTGGTGCTCCGCCTAAAATTGGTTCAGGTGGCGGTGGTTCCGGCAAGGATTCATCGGATTCAGCATCATTGTCAAAAACAAAAAGCGGAATGAGCAGACTGAAACAGCAGTTGGATATTAAAAATCCCAACCTAGCAATTTCGGGAATGAGCAAAATGGAAAGAGGCGAAAAGCCTAATCAACAGGAAATTGCCAACATGGCACCGTTGCTTTCTTTTATGAAAAATGCTGTTCAGCAGGATCCACAAAGACTTGTTCAGTTAATTCAAAAATACAAAAAATAATTTAGAGTATTACTTGTCCAGTTTCCTTGGACGATTCAACGTGTGCACCAACCATTTTAATTATTAGTTCACGTTCTTCGGGAGTGATTCCGTAGGCTTGTTCTATTGTCAATCCACCTCGCATATACCAGCAAAGATTAACTAGTGAATCTACTATGTCCTTGCTTTCCTTATCCATACTCTGGACCAGATCGTTGATTTCAGAAAGCGAGAGTGAACCTATCTGGAAACGAAAAAATTTGAGGAATCAAAAATAATCGGAACTTCAGTCGACTCCGGTGCTCCTTTTTCAACGTACACTTTTGGAATTGACACCTTTTGTGCTTTAACTTCAAATGGTGCTCTTTGCGTTTCCGAGTGTTTGGTAATTGCTTCAAACGTTTCAACATCTAGATCGTTAATAAACTCACTGATCTCTTTTGGATTTTGAACATCACCTTCTGGTGTTTTAACTGAAACAATCTGCTGTGAAATACCATTTAATCGTGTTGCACTTAATTTTTTAAATCCGTCTTGGAACACTTTGATCTTGTCGTCTTCCGACATGTCAGGATTTCCAAGGACCTGTGCAATACGTTGTGTTTCCAACGTTTGTTGATACAATTCGGTTTGTTGTTTATAATTTAGAGGAACAATTTGAAAAGTCAACTCACCGATTGTTAAGTTTGAATCATATGTATGACCTTGCAATTGATCAAGCACTTTGCGTAGATCAATTTCAGTTTCAAGTTCTTCGTCAACATTTGGAACCTTAAAACTAGCGGTCATTTTTTCACCGTATGTAGCGATACGAATAGCAATTAAAATAGCATCAATATCAATTGACGGTATTTCCCATGGATTCTCGATTAGCGGACAGCAGTTTTTAACCATGGAGGTTGTTGCTTCTCCATTTAGTAGTGCATCCGGCGTTTTAATTAATAGTTCGTCTCTAGCGGTCATTGAATAGATTGGTAATTCGCCTGAACCAGACTTTTCAAGTGGGTTGCTAGAGTAAAATCTACCACCCGAAGGTAGTGTTAGATAAATTTTGGGTTGTCGTGCATATTTTTTTAATATGCTTTGACCTTTTTGTATGTTTTGTTGTTCCATGGTTTTTCCTCTATATAAATAAGTGTAACGCTACTTACAAGTATTATTTATGTACGCACTTTATAGGGGTTTTTAAAACATGGCAGTGAGAGTTGATATTCCGGATATTGGACCAATTGAAATACAAGGAGCCGCGGAAGAGGCTACCCTAAAAGCCATTTTGAGCGAAATGAAAGCACAAGGAAGCCGTCCAGGAGGTGGTGGCGGTGGTTCTGGTGGCGGTGGTAGTGGTCTAGTTGGCGCCGCAGTGGGAGCAACAAAACTAGCCAAATCCTTAAATCCTCTAATGATTGCTGTAGGCGGAGTAAGCAAGGTATTTGGTGGAATATTTAGAATTGCTGGTAGACTAGCAGGAGCGTTTTCTGACACGGTTGACATGTTTGCCAAGGGCAGACCGTCAATGGTTGATTTTACATCCGCTGTTGCTGATGCTGTACCGGGAGCCATTAAACCATTTGCTGATGCACTGAATTCGGTAATCAAGTTACTCTATTCTAACTTTACAACCTTTGAAAAACTAACACAAAGTGGTATTGCATTAGGTGACCAAATTGGTCAAATGCAAACGGGTTTTAGAGGAATAAGTTTAACAGCAGAAGAAATTGGCGGAGCACTTGGACCTGTATCCGATGGATTAGCAAGTTTAGGTACTGCATCAAAAGGTGGTGCCGTAGCACTTAATATTTTAAAAGGTCTTACACCAGAACTTTCGATGCGTCTAAGAGAGTATGGTATTACGGTAGGCGAACAAGCAGAAAAGGTAGCAGAATACACAGCACAAAACGCATTAGGTTTAAGAATGCGTACAACAAACGAACAACAACTTTTAAATTTAAGTGTTGATTATCAGAAAAATTTACGTAGACTTTCAGAGATAACAGGACAACAGGCAGACGATATCGCTCAAGGTATGGCAAAAGCCAACATGAACGAAAACTTCCGTAACTTCCTAGCAAATATGGATGGTGCAACGAGAGCGAGAATTGAAAGTATTGTAAACACGGCAGAAGCGGGATTTGGTGATGCTGGTAGAGAAGCGGCCATGGCGGCGGTGCTTGGTATTGCTCCGGTAACAGATGGTGCGGCAATGCTTACTGGTACCATGAAAGGGTTCAATGACACAATCAAAGGTTCCGTTAGTAGTGCTAAAACATTTACAGGATCACAGGATCAGTATAACAAAATGCTAATCGGAAACTTTAGAGGATTAGCAAATGCAAATGCAGGATTTATACAAAGAACAAATAGACTTGGTGCTACACTTACACTGGCCGCTGATCCAATGGGAGATACATTTAATGGTATTGCAAGATTTGGAAGAATATTCGGTGGTACATTAGAAGAAACTGAAAGTAATTTAGGAAAAATTGACGGATTTGGTAAATCGGCAATCGAAACTGAGCAGGCAATTAGTAACTTTAGAAATGTTATAATGGATCTTGTAGGAATAATAGGAAGACAATTAACACCATACATGAGCAAGTTTGCAACATATCTTCGAAGAAGTTCGGGTGCTTTACGAGAATGGATCGACCAGTTTAAAAAGGATGTGGAAGCGGAAGGTGGACTTATTCCTTATCTAAAAGTACAATTCCGAAAATTGTTTGTTGAAATGAAAAAAGCAATTAATGATACTTTTATCGGCGGAATGTTTGTTGACAATGAAAAATTAGCAAACGACATTGAAAGAAGTTTAAGCAAAAAAGAGACCGAAGGGGTAAAATCTGCTGTAGAAACAGGAAACTTTGAAGGACTATCCGAAAACCAAACCATTGTAGCACGACAAAAAATAGAAAACAAAATTGACGGATTACAGCAGGGTATGAGGTTTGACGAGATGATGACCGGAGAAGACTTTGAGAGAAATGCCGAGATTGCAAGAGAAATAAAAGAATTAAAAGAAAAACTTAAAAATATTCCAAAACGTAACGACGGATCACCTGGATTGAATAATTTGTTTGGTGGCGGTAACCCGTTTGAAAACTTTGGAAAAGGCAGTTTGGTCGAAGTGCATGATCAAGAAGCCATTGTTCCAAAAGATTCACCTGCCGGAAATATTTTAAGCATGATGGGTGGCATGATGGGTGACATGAAGGGTTCTATGTCAGGTGGCAAAATGGATATAGGCAAAATGATGAACATCGCACAGACCAAAGGAGCCGAGATTGATGCTTATGCCAAGAAAAATCAAGGCGCTTTGGAGGCACAAGGCCGCGGAATGGTAAAAAATATCACCGGTTTGAGCGACGAACAACTTGACAGCATGGCGGCAAAGAGTGTACAATCAAATAATGTGTCGAGTTCAGGAACACCTATAAATAACACTACCGGTGGAATGACTGCAAAACTTGATACTTTGATTAAAATTAATAGGGATATGTTGGCTGAACTCCAGTCGATGTAATAGGAAAATAACATGAGTTGGAAAAAATACTTTCAGGAATATAAGCCAAAAGACACATCAGGAAACACAAGTCCCATTCCAGGTTCCGGCGCAGGCCCGGCAAGAACGAATTATTCGTCGTTTTTACCAGATGTTTACACAGGACATCCAAATCGTATTGAACGTTATGGTCAGTATGAAACAATGGATCAAGATTCAGAAGTTAACGCGGCATTAGACATTTTAGCAGAATTTTGCACACAAAAGAACAAAGAAAACGAAACACCGTTTCTTATCAGTTATAAAACACAAAGCACATCAACAGAAACAAAGGTATTAAAAGGTTATCTACAACAATGGGCAGATCTAAATAATTTTGAAAGACGTATTTTTAAAATTATACGTAACGTATTCAAATACGGTGATTGTTTCTTTGTAAGAGATCCAGAAACATTTAAATGGATGCATGTTGATCCTGCTAAAGTAGATAAGATTATTGTAAACGAGAGCGAAGGCAAAGAGCCTGAGCAATATGTTATTAGAGATGTTAATCCTAATTTTCAAAATTTATCAGTAACACAAATTAATGCAGGTGATAACCAAAGCCAAGTTAGTTACACAACCACAGGCGGTGCGTTAGGTAGAGGTTACGTAGGCGGTGCAACGCCACAAAATGCAGGCGGACGATTTGATAAGAATTTAAATCAATTAGCAATTGATGCTAATCACGTTGTGCATTTAAGTTTAAGTGAAGGACTAGACAGAAACTTTCCGTTTGGTAACTCACTATTAGAATCAGTTTTTAAAGTTTATAAGCAGAAAGAATTACTTGAAGATGCTATTATTATCTACCGTGTGCAAAGAGCACCAGAGCGTAGAGTATTTTACATCGATGTAGGTAATATGCCTACTCACCTTGCTATGGGATTCGTTGAAAGGGTGAAGAATGAAATTCATCAACGTAGAATTCCAAGTTCAACAGGTGGCGGCACCAATGTAATTGATGCTAGTTTTAACCCACTTTCAATTAATGAAGATTACTTCTTTCCACAAACTGCTGAAGGGCGTGGATCTAAAGTTGAAACATTACCGGGTGGTACTAACCTAGGTGAAATCGACGATTTAAAATATTTTACTAATAAATTATTCCGTGGATTACGTATTCCAAGTTCATACTTACCTACCGGAGCAGAAGATTCTGCTTCTCAGTATAACGACGGTAGGGTAGGTACTGCTTATATTCAAGAATTAAGATTTAACGAGTATTGCAAACGTTTACAAAGTCTTGTATCGTACATTTTTGATAGAGAATTTAAAATGTACCTTAATGCAAAAGGTGTAAACATTGACAATGATCTATTTGATTTAAAATTCAATTCACCACAAAACTTTGCCGCATACAGACAAAGCGAAATGGATAACGCAAGAGTTAATACATTTGCTTCACTGCAAGAAGTTCCGTATATGTCAAAACGTTTTGCACTAAAACGTTTCTTAGGATTAAGTGCAGAGGAAATGGCAGAAAACGAAACTATGTGGCGTGAAGAAAATGTTGCAGGTCAGTTTAGCAATCAAAATTCTCAAGTACAAATGAGAAGCGTTGGAGTAACACCAGGCGGTATGTCACAAGACTTAGATAATCTTGCATCTACAGATCCTGGAGCCGAAGCACCGGAAGCACCAAACGAAACAGAACCGGCACCCGGAGGCGAAACTCCACCAGCAGGAGTATAAATAATAGCATGTTGTTAAAAGAATTCTTTTATTTTGATCAAGATGGTAAAGCGTTCGGCGACGATAAACGTTATGATGCCGATAGAGATATTTCTGTGGTCAAAGCAGATGATACTAGAAAAACACGTCTTACTCTAAAACAGATTAATACCATTAGACGCACAGCAGAAGCACGTGAATTAGAACAACAAAAAGAATTAGAGTTTGTTCAAACCATGTACGCACAACCTGCACCAGAACAAGCAGTCTAAAATTCCATTTTTTTTAAATAATACGTTATGAAAAGAACCGGTTTTGTTATCGGCAACGGAACGTCGCGAAAGAAATTTAAGTTAGAAAATCTTGTAGACAAGGGTTTGATGTATGCTTGTAACGCTGTCTACAGAGAATTTTGTCCTAACGTTCTAGTTGCAGTAGATCCTAAGATGATCCACGAAATTGTTGGAGCAAACTTCCAATATGAGTGCGAAGTATGGACAAATTACAACAAAGCATTTGAAAAATACGTAGGATTAAACTATTTTAACCCTAATAAAGGCTGGAGTAGTGGTCCTACGGCCTTGTATAAAGCAGTTTTAGATGGTTGTGAAGACATTTATATCCTAGGATTTGACTATGTAGGACTGGAAAACGGTGCTAAAGTTAACAATATATACGCTGGATCTAAGAACTATAAAGCAATACATGAACCTGCAACCTACTATGGAAACTGGTTAAGACAAACAGAAACCATACTGCGAGAGAACTCAGATCGCCGTTTTATTAGGGTAGTACAAAAGAACGATTATATACCCAATAATCTAAATCAATATGCTAATTTCAGCAATATCAGTTATAAAGAGTTTAAATACATACTTGATAAGTAAGAATAGCAAAAAAATACCTATTTTACCACCATTTGAACCGGTAAAACTGGTTTTTTTGTAAATACACATGACAGCCTTGCCTATTAACTAAATTAAAGGAGATAATACAATGTCAGATAAAACTAAATTTGAACAATTATTAGATCTTCTTGTAAACGAAGAAAAAGATAAAGCAGAGTCTTTATTTCACGATATCGTTGTAGAGAAGTCTAAAGAAATCTATCAGGGTCTAATCGAGTCTGAAGAAAAAGAAGCAGAAAAAGAAGTTGAAGAAGCAACAGAAGAGTCTAAAGAAGACGAAGTTGAAGAATCAACAGAAGATAAAGCAGACAAAGAAGTTGAAGAGTCATCAGATGACGAATCAGAAGAGTCTGTGGAAGAATTCATCGAACCTACTGAAGAAGAATCAGTAGAAGAAGTTGGTGGCGATGCCGCTGACGACATGATTGCCGATATCGAAGCAGATAAAGGTGATGACATGGACAAAGATTACGACGACGATGGTAAAATGGACGATCATGAAGAAGATCATGAAGATCTAGAAGACAAAGTTGTTGATCTTGAAGATGCTTTGGACGAATTAAAAGCAGAATTTGATG
>Ga0255778_10000560_pt1 | contig 33880 bp, 30 predicted proteins | sample 071ome_31_FD_179976 | JGI IMG/M metagenome (GOLD analysis project Ga0255778, IMG submission 179976) | Coastal salt marsh microbial communities from the Groves Creek Marsh, Skidaway Island, Georgia - 071405CT metaG (version 2) | ecosystem: Environmental > Aquatic > Marine > Intertidal zone >...
TAATTTTCTACGAAGCGGCTATCTTACTAGTTCTAAAAGACTAAGGATTCCTGATGCATCAGTATCCCTGCCTTTCCCAGTTGCTTTATTTGGATCAAATCCAAAACAACAAGATCTTTCTAAGAAACTTAAATTAGAGATCTTATACACTGAATATTAGAATATCTTATCGTTTATTAATATCACATAGATAATTTCTATAATGTGTTTTTAATAATCTTATATTGTGTAAAATAAAATTAATAAAAGATCCTATTTATAAGAAAAATCTATTATTATTAAAATATAATCAGAAAAATCTATTTTCTTGCTTTTAGCTTGTTGATTAATTCAGGAATAATATCAAAAGCATCACCAATAACGCCATAATCTGCAGCCTTAAAAAATGGAGCTTCAGGATCACTATTAATTACCACTTTCACTTTTGATGAGTTTATTCCTGCAAGATGTTGAATTGCACCAGATATTCCAATGGCAATATACAGATTTGATGCAACAGGCTTTCCGGTTTGTCCTACATGCTCACTATGCGGTCTCCACCCCATATCAGAAACTGGTTTTGAGCATGCTGTTGCAGCTCCAAGAACTTCTGCTAATTCTTCAATCATATGCCAATGTTCAGGCCCTTTAAGACCCCTTCCAGCAGATACTACAATATCTGCATCTGCTATTGTCACTTTAGCGCTTTGTTTCTCAACATTTGATACCTTAAATGTTGAACTTACTTCATTGTAATCTATATTCTCTATAACTCCATCTCCATTATTCTCATTAATCTCGTATGAATTTGATGAGATACTTATGATTTTTAAATTGCCATTAATTTCTGTAGTAGAGAATGCTTTATTTGTGAAACAACTTCTTCTTACAATAAATGGATTTAAACTTTCTGGAAGTGCAACAACATTAGATATATATGAAGAATCAGTAATTCCTGCTAGATAGGCACCAAGATACTTTGCATCTGCAGATGAAGAAAGTATTACTACAGAAATATTTTCTTTTTCAATAACTTGAGATAACACATGTGAGTATGTCTTGGCAGTAAAATCCTTTAGGTTACTACTTTCAACATTTACTATTTTGTCTGCCCCATATTTATTTAATAATTCTATATCAGAACAATTAAAGCTTACACATATAAGTTTAGATCCTAATTTTTGCGATAGAGCTTTTCCATATGATGCAGTCTCAAATGATGACTTTTTTAATTTACCGTTTTCAGATTCTGAGTATACTAATACTGACATATTTCTAAATTACTTTTGCTTCATTTTCTAGTAAATCAATCAACTTATCAAGTTCATCAGGTTTTACCAATTTAACTTCACCTTTTTCCTCAGGTTTAAAGAACTTTTTATCAATAGCCCTACTATTTATGTTTTGAGCTTTAATTACATCTAATGGTTTTTGACGAGCCATCATGATACCTCTCATGTTAGGAATAATTAGATCACTCTCCTCAACTAATCCTTTTTGAGCACCAATAACTAGAGGAAGATCACATTCACTAAATTCTGTTCCACCAGATATTTCCCTTGCACATTTTGCCTTTCCGGATTCAATTTCAAGACTCACGCAATTGGTGATAAAGTTATAATCTAAACAACCAGCTATCAGACCTGGAACTAGACCACCATTATAGTCTATTGATTCTCGACCACATATTATAATATCGTATTTAATACTCTCACAATGAGCAACAATTTCTTTAGCAACAGAATAAGCATCTTTTGCCTCACAATCAATTCTTATTGCTTTATCAGCTCCAATTGCAAGACATTTTCTTAAGATAGTATCTGCAGAGGAATCACCTACAGTAAGGACAGTAACTGATGCTTTATTGGAGTCTTTCATCCATACAGCTTTTGTTAAACCAAATTCATCGTTTGGATTAATTATAAATTGAACTCCATTTTTATCAAATTTAGAGTCACTATCAGTAAAATTAATTTTTGATGTAGTATCAGGAACATTACTTATACAAACTAATATATTCATACTAATCAATATTTTAAATAATTTCTAAGACCTTGAGTAAATTCTCCTTTATCAATATTCTTTAATTTGATAATTCCTCGATTGTTGTTAATATTAGATGATATCTTTCTTCTGTGAAGTTTTTCATATATATCAATACTAATCTTTTTTCTAGAATCTAGATTTTGAAATAGTTTAATACTACCAACCCTATTCTTCCAATTAGTTTCTACAGTACCTTCAAAAATCTTTGCTTTAGAACCACTTCCGTAACTAATAAACCCAATCTTCTTATTAGTAAATTCATTATCATTTGATAATGCTTCAACTAATGAGCTAATCAGTGACATAAAAATTGAGGCAGTATACATATTTCCAATCTCAGAAGATGCCTTTTCGCCAGGAGCAATCTTCTGGTTAATAAAATTTTTATAAATACTAGATTTTGAAACTTTTTTAATCCAATCTTTATCTCCCTCAGACTTTGGAACACCTACCTCCGAGTAAATAAGCTCAGAATCTCCATTTTCTTCCATCCATTCTATCCATTTATCAGTAATCATTCTTCTACCGTGGTATGCATATGGTAGATGAAAAATTATATTTTCCCATTCTTTTATAATATTTCTTTCATTTTGATTATTAAAATCTTCAATCGCTTCATAAACCCTTGCTTTATAACTCTCATTAGAAAACTGACCTTCAAAAACAGGCTCTTCTTTATAAACTTCGATAATATCATTTGTGTCAGACCAGAATTTTGACTGAGAATTTTCAAGTAAAACTTCCGCTTCTTCTTGGCTAACTTCTTTATTTAGAATTTTTGCTGCCTCTATTAAAATATTAGTTTTTTTATATTGTCTTCTAGGCTTAAAAAAGTCACCAATACCTTTTGTAGACACTCCCCATGAACCATTAAATGAAATAATGGATGGTTCTTCACAAATAAGCATTGATACTGAACCAGCACCTTGAGTATATTCTCCAGTTGAGTTAAGTTCGTATTTCGCAATATCTGAAGCTATCACAACTGCTTTTCTGTTGTCACCATTTCTAACCCAATCGCAACAGTTTTGAAGTGCATCTACAGCTCCTGCACATGCAAATGTTAGGTCAACAATATCACAGTTCATAAAACATCTTTCCCCATATTTATCCTTAAAAACTTCTTCAAGTATTTCAACAACATACGATGATGTAGGTTTTGAGGAGTCAACACCACTCTCTGTTCCTAAATATACTCTCCCTATATCTTTAGGATTAATATTATTTTCAGAAATCAATCTAAAAAGTGAGTTTGCTGCAATGGATGCAGAATCTTCGTCATAATCAGGAGTTGCCATTTTCTTTAGACCTAATCCATTTATGAGTTTTTCAGAGGAGATATTTCTTTTCTTGGCCAATTCCTTTATATCTACATAAAGAGATGGAACATAATATGATATAGAGTCAATACCTACTTTTTTCATTGCTAATGCTACGCTCCAAATATAGTTACATAAATGTTTATCCAAAAAAAAAGAGCAACCAAAGTTGCTCTTTTTATGATAAAATTATGATTAATTAGAAGTTGAAAGTTACTTTACCAAGTACTCTTCTTCTAATTGTTGGTAAATTTGGGAATGTCTTATATGGATTATCTGTAAGGTTAGTCGCAGAGACATCAAGTCTAAAGCTTGGACTAAACCTATAACCAATACTTGCATCAACTAAATTTTTAGTTTCTACCATACCGTTCCAGAATCCTTGAACTGATCTGAATTTATCATCATGCTGGAATGAAACTGAGAAGTTAAAACCAGTTAGAGGAGTATAATCAGCACCTATTCTGTATTTCCATAATGGAGCATTCAGGTATGATGTATTAAGTAAATCATCATCATTATCTTCTCCTGGAATCCACTCATTTTGACTTAACCATGAAGCATTTGCCCATAGTCTTAAATCAGAATTTGCAAAGTAATCTATACTAATATCACCTCCAAAGTGAGATCTTTTAGCATCTCCCTGAGTAATATATCCTGTTGTAATGTGGGTAATTCCATCTCCTTGAGGAACTCTATCAGACTCAACAGCACCTATAGCAGGAAATAATGGACCTAATTGACCAACAAAACCTGCACCACCTGCTTGAAAGGCAGAATTTATTCCTCCTATTACTGGTGTAGCTTGTGCAGCTAGTGCAGCAGGAAGAGCAGCAGCAACAGCTGTAGCTACAGAAGGAGCAACGCCAGGAATACCAGTTGCAGGAATACCTAATGCAGCATATTGAGCTGATACAGCAGCTGTTACACCAGCAGTTACGGCTGGAGTTAAAGCAGCATTTACATATGCAGTAGCATCAGCAGCAACAGCTGCTCCTAGATCTCCTGGAATATTTGAACCAACTAAAGCATATACATCACCAATTGCATTAAAGTTTGTGAAACCAGTATTAACATATGAGTATAAATCAGCGCTTACTCTTAGTTTTTTACTAAGAAAACTCGTAACTCCTACTTCAAAGTTTTCTACAGAGCTGAATCTTCCAGTTCTTGTATTTCTATTACCAGTAGTTTGTGAAGGGTCAAATGGGTCATAAGGACTTAAAATTCCTGAACCACCTTGTGGACCTGCATAACTAGCAAAAAACGGAGTTAATAATGGTTGTAAAGCAGGAACTTGTGCATACAAACCTGCAAGAGAAGCAGATGCAACAGCACCATAAGGAATTGCCAATGGTAATCCACCACCTGCAGCAGATACTGGAATGTCAATTGGTAAACCAGCTAAATCAATTACTTGACTTGATGGATCAGCAAAACGCTGTGGAGTGCTTTGACCGCTTAACCATGAATCTAAAATTCCAGGGGCTTGAATAGCTACCGGGAAGTCTATATACATTTGAAGTGCAGAAGGACCTGATAAGGCTTTGTTATAAGATAGTCTCCAAGTAGTTGTTTCTGATGGCTTATAAACAAGAGCAGCTCTAGGAGCAAACTCTCCAGCACTTATAAAACTTGCTTGATCATATCTACCTGCTACAACTAAGTCCATATTATCAGATAAATTAAGTGTACCTTGTCCGTAAAAACCATTAGTTATATAATCATCAGTATCTTCATTTCTACCCCATAAAGTATATTCAGAGTCAGAATCAGTATCTCTATAATCATATCCTACTGTCCATTCTGAGTCAAAAAGCCATGGCATATCAAAGTTATACTGTATTTGTGCTTCTATAGTCGTTCTTTTTGCAACCTGACGAAAACCTGAACCGTATAAAAATGTTGGGTTATCATCTCCACCACCATCATTATGGTCAATGAATGCTTGTGCATACCAATTACCCATTGTTGCTTGAACTTGTCCCCAATATGTATTACCGTCAGCATATCCAATACCTAGATCTTGAAAGAATAAACCACTACCATTACTCATACCTGCGCTAACTTGATAGTTAGTATCATCACTTGGTCTCCATTCTAGATTTGTATCAAAAGCAACATTACTATAGTTGTCTATAATTGCATTTCCTCCAGTAAAGTCATAAAGTACAGTACCATTTTGAGAAAGAACAGGATCAACATATTTATTTGTAATAACAGGCTGTCTAATTATGTTATTCATTGGAATACCATTAGCAGCTAACTCTGATTCATCATCATAAACGAAATCATCACCAGAATTAACTCTAGCATTAATTTTCCATCCGAAAGTTTTATCATTATTTGCTCTAGCAATTCTAAATTCAGAACCAACAGTGTTTAGTTCTCCAGCCCATAAAGATGCTGAAGTACCTGTATAGTCTATAGGACTCTTACTTCTGAAATGAACTACACCAGAAGTAACACCAGGTCCATATAAAACACCTGCTGCACCTCTTACAACCTCAACAGAAGCAAGATCTAAATTAGATAGTCCCTGTTGAAAACTAAAGAAAGTTCCAGCTGCTGGAGTTATTAAACCTCTGTTATCTCTCATTACATATGTAGATGTACCAAAAGTTCCTGATCCAGCTCTCATTTCTAGATTCAAAGAGTTAGCAGTTTGTTGTTGTATTTGAACACCTGGAACAGATACAAGAACTCTAGTTGGCTCTGCTACCTGAGGTGAGTTTTCAATCTGCCTTGTAGAAATTACACTAACAGAAGCAGGTGCATCAGTTACTTTTTGGGCACGTCTAGAAGCTGAAATTATTACTTCTTCAAGGTTTTGCCCCGCAGATAGCATCACGTTAATATCTTGATTTGCTGAAGTTACTTCAACACGTTCCGCACTATAACCTACGTAACTAATAACAATTGTAAATGGGAGATCCTGACTTGTGTTTAACGAGAAATTCCCATCAAAATCAGTAACAGTCCCAATATTTGTTCCATCAATGACAACATTTACTCCTGGTATACCACTCATATTTTCTGAGTCACCAACTGAACCAGATATTTGAGTTTGAGAATAAACACTACCAAACAGAATTACAGCCATAAAGGCTAAATAATACTTATTTAAAATATTTTTCATATTAATTAGGTTTTGTTATACTAAAGTTAATTCTTAAGTCTAACTAGTTTATTTGTTTTATAGACAAGAATAATGATGGGAGTTATTGGTTTTTTATATGTCCCTTCACTATACTTAGTCTGATTTAAACTTGAAGTTAATATAATTTTTTCCATCTGACAAAAGAAAAATTAATTCAGATGATATTTTAAATTGATCTATTTTCTATAAAATGGGTTATTCAAAGATGATTTTTTCTTCAGATTCATGCCACTCTAGATATTTGCTTGAATATTTATCCTGAATTTTTCCTCTTTTTAGTTTTTGAGTTGGTCCAACTATTCCATTCTCTTGTGTCCATTCATCTTTAACTATAATTAATGTAGAAATCTTCTTATAATTAATAAGCTCACTGTTAACTTCATCTAATCTACTTAATAACATTTCTGAAATTTCTTCACTTGAACATTTTTTACCTATATCTGATAATTGTACAAGACATATTGGCTGAGCAATACCTAGACCAACAACACAGACTTCCTCAATCTCATTTATATTTACAAAATATTGTTCTAGAGTTAATGGCTCAATATACTCCCCTTTAGATGTTTTAAAACTATCTGCAACCCTACCTGTGATATGTAGATAGTTATCCTCATCTAAGAATCCTTTATCACCAGTATGGAGCCAGCCTCCCCTGAGTGTCTTTTCACTAAGTTCTTGATTTTTGTAATAACCAGTCATTACAAAAGGTCCCTTCATTAAAATTTCACCAGTTTCTTCATCAATTTTTAAATCAACTCCTTTTTGTGGCTTACCTACGGTATGTAATTTTTTAAAGTCTTTACCATCAACAGAGCTACATATTGCACAGTTCTCTGTCATTCCGTAACCATTAGTTATAAATACCCCAACTTTTCTAAACCACTCAATTAACTCAACTGGCATAGGTGCAGAACCTGAAACAGCAATTCTAGTTCTAGTAAAACCAAGACCTTTTTTAATAAGTTTTTTTAATATTCCTGACAATATTGGGATTTTAAGTAAAACATCTAATTTTTTTTGAGAAAATTTAGATAAAATTCCAACTTGCAATTTTGTCCACACCCTTGGAGCAGCAGCGAAAACATGAGGCTGTACAGCTTTTAAATTTTTTCCAAAAGTATCAATTGATTCAACGAATGAAATCATACCTCCATATCTAAAAGAAGTCCACTCAATTACAACTCTCTCAAAAATGTGATTCAAAGGTAGGTATGATATAAAATCGTTATTTCCATCATGTTTTATTCCTAACGGATTATTAGGATCATCTAACACAACCTTGATTCCATCGATTGCCTGGTATGTAAGCATTACTCCTTTAGCATTTCCAGTAGTACCTGAGGTAAAAATTATTGTCCACAGATCTGATAATTTAGGTTTATTGGGATTTTTAATTGGTTCATGACTATTAATAAAATCATGCCACTTAAAACCTTTTGTTACCTCAGAACAACCCTTGTAATGAGGGAATGTAATTATTGGCATATCATTTGGTAAATCATTTTTAATTTCATTCCATGTTTCAATTTTACCTAAAAAAAGAGCATCAACATCACCATATTCCATTATATAGGATAATTCTTTACCATTAAGAGAAGGAAAAAAAGGAACTGACACGTAACCTGCCATAACAATTGCTAAGTCAGAGATTATCCATTCTCTACAGTTTTTTGAGTAAATTCCGATATGCGCACCATCACGAAGACCTAAAGATCTTAGACCTGAAGCCAGCCGTCTTGCCATGTCTCCAACCTCTCCCCATGTATATTCTTGCCAATCATCACCAAAAGGTTGTCTTAGGTATGGTTTATTTCTTAACTCTTCTTCCCATTTGTAAAATTTAAACTCAAATAGTTCTTGATTTGCACTCATAATCTGTTGGTTTTTAGATGTTAATTTTAAAAAAAATTAACTCACAGTTAATAAATATATAAGAATATTTTCATCTTTAAAAACATACTATATCAATTAAAATATTTAAAAAATATCTTTTTCTCTCTTTTATTTAGTATTTAATAAAGAAAATTAAATCAATTAGTATATTACAGAAGCATAAAATTATAGAGATGACTGTTAAGTATAAAAAACTTTTTGATTTAACTAATAAAGTTGCTATTGTGACTGGCTCAAGTAGAGGTATTGGTGCCTCTATAGCTGAAGCTTTTGCCGAATTTGGAGCAAGTGTAGTTTTAAGCAGCAGGACTAAAGAGAGCGTTGATAAAATTGCATCAAATATTAAAAAAAATGGTTATGAAGCAAAGGGCGTTGAATGTCATGTTGGTGATGAAGACCATCTAAAAAATTTAGTTGAAACAACCATAAAAACATATGGTAAAATTGACATTTTAGTCAATAATGCTGGGATTAATCCAGTTTTTGATAGACTTGAAAATGCAGATGATAAATTATTTGATAAAATTATTGATATTAATGTTAAAGCTGCATTTAAGCTTTCAAATATGGTGATGAAATATATGAAAGAAAATAACTCAGGATCAATTATTAATATTTCATCAGTTGAGGGACATAAACCAGATAAAGGCCTAGGAGTATATTCAATTAGTAAAGCTGCAATAAGTATGTTAACAAAGTCCCAAGCAAAGGAATGGGGTAAATATGGGATTAGATCAAATGCAATTTGTCCTGGACTAATTAAAACAAAACTTAGCTCAGCTCTATGGCAAAATGAGGAGATGTTAGAAGTTTGGCTGAAAGATCTACCAATTAGAAAAGCTGCAGAACCTGAAGAAATATCAGGAATGGCAGTTTATTTAGCATCAAATGCATCTAGCTATACTACTGGAGAGACATTTAATATAGATGGCGGATATATGATAAATTAAAAAATATAATATGGAAAAATCTTATTCAACTGAAATAGATAATTTAGAAGATCTAAATAGATATCTTAATAAAGAAATAGGAATTTCAGATTGGTTTGAAATGACTCAAGACAAAGTAAATTCATTTGCAGAATTAACTCAAGATAAACAGTGGATTCATATTGACCAGGAGAAGGCAAAACTTTATTCTCCATATAAGAAAACTATTGCTCATGGATTCCATGTCCTGTCTTTTGCATCTCAGGTAGTGTTCCAAACACTAAAGTTAAAAAATGTTGCTCTTGCTGTAAATTATGGTTTAGAAAAGGTGAGGTTTCCTAATGCTACTCCTGCAAACTCAAAGTTTAGAGGCAGGGTCTCACTAATTAATATAGAGGATGTTGAGGGTGGAGCAAAATATACTTTTAAAATTATTTTTGAAGTGAAGGGAGAGATAAAACCTGTATGTGTTGCTGAAACAATTTCACTAATATATTCAATGCCAAGTTAGAGCAATTAAAGATACCTACAATATGGACTTTCAAGATTTAAAAGATAAAATAGGAAAATTTGTAAAAGAAGAACTTTATTCATTAGAGCCCTGGATATACACCTCTGAATGGGGTGAAAAACTCCCTAAACTTAATGAGCTCAGACAAAAAGTTAAAAAAATGGGACTTTGGTTACCTCAAATATCAACCGATTATGGAGGCATCGGTCTTTCACTTGAAGAGCATGGTGAGATTAGTGAAATCCTTGGTGGAAGTCCATACGGTTTCTATGTATTTAATTGTCAAGCACCTGATGCTGGTAATATGGAAATTTTAATTGAAGTAGGGACTTCTCAGCAGAAAAAAGATTACTTAAAACCTCTATTAGAGGGAAAAACAAGAAGTTGCTTTGCAATGACTGAACCTGGTTATGCCGGATCAAATCCTGTTAGAATGGGCACAGTAGCAAAAAAAGAAAATGGAAACTATATCATAAATGGACACAAGTGGTTCACTTCAAGCTTTGATGGAGCAGACTTTGCAATAGTAATGGTAGTAACTGATCCTGAGGAGGAAAACCCTTATAAAAGAGCAAGTCAAATTATAGTTCCTATTAACTCTGAAGGAGTTGAATTTGTTAGAAATATTTCTATAATGGGGCATCCTGGTGGAGGCTGGGAGAGTCATGCAGAAATTAAATTTAAAAATGTTATTGTACCAGAATCAAATATTCTGGGTTATGAGGGAGATGGTTTTGCTATTGCCCAAAAAAGACTTGGACCTGGAAGAATTCATCATTGTATGAGATGGATCGGTATGTGTGAAAGAGCATTTACCCTTATGTGTGAAAGAGCAATATCAAGAGAATTAGAAGATGGAGTTTACCTTTCAGATAAGCAAACAATACAAAACTGGATTGCAGAGTCTAGGGCTGAAATTAATGCAGCTCGATTGTTAGTCAAAGAAACTGCAAGGAAAATAGACACATTAGGAGCTTCCAATGCAAGAGCTGAGATTTCAATTATCAAATTTTATTGTGCTAATGTACTTCAAAAAGTTGTTGATTATGCTATTCAAGTCCATGGTGCGTTGGGAGTCACAGATGATATAATACTATCATCATTTTATAGACATGAAAGAGCAGCTAGAATTTATGATGGAGCAGATGAAGTTCATAAAACTAGGTTAGCTAGACTTATACTTAAGTCATTTAAAAAATAAAAAAATCTTAAAGTTCAATTAAATAATGTCAAAAAAATTAATTGATAGTCCAACAGAAATAAGAGATGATGAAAAGCTCAATAATTCCAGGTTATTCGAATATCTTTCAGAAATTATAGATCTTGATAGTGAAAGTTTTGATATACTTCAGTTCCCCTCAGGGTACTCTAATCTCACTTATCTAATTAAGTCAAATGAAAAGGAATTCGTTTTAAGAAAACCACCTCATGGTGCAAAAATAAAATCTGGACATGATATGTCAAGAGAGTTTAAAGTTCTTTCCTCACTTAAAGATCACTATCATAAAACCCCTGGTCCAATTCACTATTGTTCTAATAAGGATATTATTGGCTCAGATTTTTATTTAATGGAGAGAGTTAAAGGAGTTATTTTAAGGAGTAACAATTATAGTCAAATCATTAAAGATAAATCTCAATTTAATTTTATTGCAGAACAGTTTGTAGACTCCTTTGTTGAACTTCATAAACTTGATATAAATAAAATTGGATTAAGTGATTTTGGAAATCCTGACGGTTATAATTCAAGACAAATTTATGGATGGTGTAAAAGATATAACAATTCAAAAACAGAGGAATTAAAGGAAATGGAAATAGTAATGGACTGGTTAATGTCTAATATATCTCAATCTAAATATATCTCATTGATACATAACGATTTTAAATATGACAATTTAATCTTAGATGAGAATGATTTATCGATCAAAGCTATACTCGATTGGGAAATGTGTACTATTGGTGACCCTTTTATGGACTTAGGGACTTCTCTTGCTTATTGGATTCAATATAACGATCCAGAATTTATAAAAGGAGTTGGTCTTAATATAACTTTAGATAGCAATAACCCAACAAGAAATACAATTCTTCGTCTATACTCTGAAAAATTTGGAAATAGTATTGAAAATATTGTCTTTTATTTTGTTTTTGGATTATTTAAAATAGCTGTAATAGTTCAACAAATATTCTATAGATATAAGAATGGTTTTACTAAGGATACCCGTTTTAAACATCTTAACCTTGTTGTAAAGGCTTACTCATTTTTAGCAATAAAATCAATTGAAAAACAGAAAATTGAACTCTGATTACACATTTAATTTATTGTTGTGATTTTTCTTAATGATTTGTCAAAATTGAATGCACTTTAGCTTTTAAAATATAATCATACAACATATATTTGCACTTTAATTTTATAAACTTAAATAATGTCAAAAAATATAGGTAAGGTTTCAAAAGTAATTGGAGCTGTTGTTGATGTTGAATTCTCATCAAAAGAAGGCATATTACCTGAGATATATGACTCCCTTGAGATTAAAAGAGAAGATGGTACCATCTTAGTTCTTGAGGTTCAATCTCACATAGGTGAAAATATTGTTAGAACAATATCAATGGATTCAACTGATGGACTTAGTAGAGGTACAGAAGTTGTTGCAACAGGTAACCCAATAAAAATGCCAATTGGTGAAGAAGTTTATGGAAGACTTTTTAATGTTGTTGGGGATCCAATTGATGGTCTTGAAGTATTACCTAAAATCAATGATGATGGAATGTCTATTCATAGACAAGCACCAGATTTTGACCAGTTGTCTACATCAACTGAAGTTTTATTTACAGGAATAAAAGTTATTGATCTTATTGAGCCATATGCAAAAGGTGGTAAGATTGGTTTGTTTGGTGGAGCTGGAGTAGGTAAAACAGTACTAATTCAGGAGTTAATAAATAACATCGCAAAGGGTCATGGGGGTCTATCTGTATTTGCAGGTGTTGGGGAGCGAACTAGAGAAGGTAATGACTTGTTGAGAGAAATGATAGAATCAGGAATCATAAATTATGGTGATGAATTTAAAAAATCTATGGAAGCAGGAGAATGGGATTTAAGTAAAGTTGATAAAAAAGCATTATTAGAATCCAAAGCTACATTTGTATTTGGGCAAATGAATGAACCTCCTGGAGCCAGAGCCAGGGTTGCATTATCTGGATTAACTATTGCTGAATACTTTAGAGATGGAGGGGCTGATGGACAAGGAAAAGATGTATTATTCTTTGTTGATAATATTTTTAGGTTTACTCAGGCAGGTTCTGAGGTTTCAGCTCTTCTAGGTAGAATGCCCTCAGCTGTAGGTTATCAGCCTACACTAGCTACTGAGATGGGTGCAATGCAGGAAAGAATTACATCAACTAAAGATGGATCAATTACATCTGTACAAGCAGTATATGTTCCAGCGGATGATTTAACTGATCCAGCACCTGCAACTACCTTTGCTCACTTGGATGCTACAACTGTGCTTTCAAGAAAGATTGCAGAACTTGGTATTTATCCTGCAGTAGACCCACTTGACTCTACCTCTAGAATTTTAACTCCTGAAATTTTAGGAGATGAGCATTATGATTGTGCTCAGCGTGTTAAAGAGTTGCTTCAGCGATACAAAGAGCTTCAAGATATAATTGCAATACTTGGTATGGAAGAGTTATCCGAAGAGGATAAATTAGCTGTTGCAAGAGCAAGAAGAGTTCAACGATTTTTATCTCAACCTTTTCATGTTGCAGAGCAATTTACCGGAATCCCAGGAGCATTAGTTGATATAAAGGACACAATTAAAGGTTTCAATATGATAATGGATGGTGAGCTTGATCACATTCCTGAATCTGCTTTTAACCTTAAAGGTACTATTGAAGAGGCAATTGAGGCAGGAGAAAAAATGCTTGCCGAAACAAAATAAAAATGTATCTAGAAATAATTACTCCAGAGCAAACGCTTTTCAAAGGTGAAGTTGATTCTATTCACCTTCCAGGTTCATTAGGAGATTTCCAAGTATTAAATAATCACGCACCTATCGTATCTACTCTAAAGAAAGGAGAAGTTAAAATAATAGGTAAATTAAATTTTGATTTTAGCGTTAAAGATCAATTTAAAATTTCTGATAAAGAAACAATACTCAAAATTGAGTCAGGAACAGTTGAGATGAATAATAATCAAGTTACCCTATTAGTTGATTAACTAATCTTAATACTTTATCTATTTCCCAGCCTTTATAAGTTAGACTCCTAATTATTTTATCTTTTAATTTTGGCGAAGACTTATCATTAGAATCAATTTTTTTTTCACATAAGTTTTTAAGCTTATCATTATAATCCTTCTCACTAATCTGGTCTAACGCCTTTTTAATATTCCAATCTGAAATATTTCTGGCCTTTAACTCATTAATAATTTTAATTTTACCCCAATTGTTATTATTAAATTTACCTCTTACATAAGCCTCAGAGAATCTAGTTTCAGATAAAAAGTTTTCATCAATTAAATAAAACAGGTATTCATCAAGATCTTTTCCAAATACTCCTAAACTATTTAATTTCCTTTTTACTTCATAATGACATCTTTCCTGATATACACAATAATTTTCAATTTTTCTTTTTACAGAAGATTCCATTATATAATATAAAAAAAACCGCTTAGAATTTCTAAGCGGTTTTATTATTATTTTTATTTTAAAATTTTAGATCTATTATTTGTAAAATTGTATTGAAGATATAAATAAGAGTCTCTAGGCACAACTTTAATTAGCCTTTTGTAATGAAAACTCCATCTATTCTTATATGAGAATAGACCCTTGTTTATATACGCTGCTACAAATGGATGAACGTGAATGTAAATTGTTCCACTTGAATAGCGCGAATTCTTAACAATATTGTTAAGTTCTGCACTGATTTTGTCAACCAGAAGAATAGGTGCTTCCACTTCCAAGTCTTTATTAGGATTTGCCTCTTTTGTTTTAATACTCATCTCAGGCCTTACTCTTTGTCTAGTTATTTGAATTAATCCAAACTTACTTGGTGGAAGAATTTTATGTTTTGTTCTATCTTTTGCCATTTCTGCACAGAAATGATCAAAAAGCTTTTTTCTGTTTTCTCTTGAAGTTAAATCTATAAAATCAACAACTATAATTCCACCCATGTCTCTTAACCTTAACTGCCTTGCAATTTCTGCTGAAGCTATTAAGTTTACTTCCATAGCTGTCTCTTCTTGTGTTTTTGATTTATTTGATCTGTTTCCGCTATTAACATCAATAACATGAAGTGCTTCAGTATGTTCAATAATAAGATATGCTCCTTTTTGCATTGAGACAGTTCTACCAAATGATGACTTAATCTGTCTTTCAATTCCATATTTTTCAAAAATTGGAGTTACACCTTTATATAATTTAACTATTGATGATTTACTTGGAGCTATAACTTTTATATATTCCTTTATTTCAGAATATAAATCAGGATCATCTAAATATATATTTGAGAATGAATCATCAAATAGATCTCTTAATTTAGACGTAGTTCTATTAATTTCTCCTAAGATTTTTGTTGGATATGAGTTTGCTTTACTAAAATTTATACAAAGTCTTTTCCATCTTAGAATTAAATCTTTTAGATCTGTTTCTAACTCACTTACAGTTTTGTTTTTTGCTACTGTTCGAATAATAACTCCAAATCCTTTTGGTTTAATATTCTTTACTAAGATTTTTAATCTTTTTTTCTCATCTTGACTTTTAATCTTTTGTGAAATCGAGATTCTCTCCGAAAAGGGAATTAGAACCATAAATCTACCTGCTAACGAAATCTCAGAACTTAATCTTGGACCTTTAGTTGATATTGGTTCTTTTATTATTTGTACTAAAGTTGTCTGCTTTGCATTGAGACAATCTTTAATTAGTCCGTTTTTTGGAATTTCATTTTCAAACTGAAACTTATTAAATGAAAAAGATTTTACTTTTTTATTATCAATTTCATCTACGAATTTTGATAACGATAAAAGTTTTGGACCTAAGTCATGATAATGAAGAAATCCATCCTTTTCGTATCCTACATCTACAAATGCAGCATTTAGACCAGGAATAGTTTTTCTAATTTTTGCAACAAAAATATCACCTACTGAAAACCTGTTTTTACCTTCTTCTTTATCAAGCTCAACTAATCTTCCTTCGTTGAGCATTGCAAAATCAACAGCATTTGAATTTGATCTTATAATCAGTTCTTTTTTCACTGTTTTAAAATTTATTTCTACAATTAAGTAGAAAGGTTAAACATTTTCGATATTTATATAACTTTCGTTATACTTTATTTCAATGAACTTGGGATGTTTAGAGTGTACCCCAGAACACTATTTCTTTTTGTGTCTGTTTGCTCTCGCTCTTTTTTTCCTTTTGTGCGTGGCAACCTTGTGTCTTTTTCTTTTTTTACCGCTAGGCATATTTGTTATTTTTAATTAGCCAACTGGCACATTTTTCTTAACAGAATCAACAAAAGTTTTTGAGGGTTTAAATGAAGGGATATTATGAGCTGGAATAATTACAGCTGTATTTTTTGAAATATTTCTACCTGTTTTTTCTGCCCTAGTTTTAACAATAAAACTTCCAAATCCTCTCAAGTAAACGTTATTATTTTTTTGGAGTGAGTTTTTAATTTCATCCATAAATTTTTCTGCGATCATTTGCACATCAGTTTTGTCAACCCCTGTTTGATCTGAAATATTTTTTACAATATCTGCCTTTGTCATTTTCTGTTATTTGATTATACTATTAGCTTTTAAGGCAAGCAAATATATAAATTTAAATTTTAAATTAGGGCCTTACTTTTATATAATTAATTTATACATATGCCTTTAGAAATAGAGCTTTTAAAATGGTACAGTTTTAATAAAAGAGATTTACCATGGAGAAAAAATAATGATCCATATAGAGTGTGGGTATCAGAAATAATTCTTCAACAAACAAGAATAGCTCAAGGCAAAAAATATTTTAATAATTTTATAGATAAATTTCCAACAATCTATGATTTAGCAAATTCAGATGAAGATTCAGTTTTGAATTCATGGCAAGGCCTTGGATATTATAATAGAGCTATTAATCTGCATAAAACCTCAAAATTCATAGTAAATGATTTAGGCGGAAAATTTCCAACAACATATGATGAGCTAATAAACCTTAAAGGAATAGGGGACTATACTGCTTCTGCTATTTCATCAATATGTTTTAATAGATATAATTCGGTTGTTGACGGTAATGTTTTAAGGTTTATTTCAAGATTTTATGGAGTTCGAATACCAGTTGATTCTACTAGAGGAAAGAAAAAAATAAAGGAATTTGCTAATAAACTAATACAGAAAACTAAAACACCAGGAGATTTTAATCAAGCTATGATGGAGTTTGGAGCTTTATCATGCACCCCATTTCCAGATTGTCAATTATGTATTTTTAACTCAAAATGTTTTGCATTTAATAAAAACAAAGTAGACTTATTGCCAACTAAATCAAAAAAGAAAAAAATCAGAAATCGCTACTTTAATTATCTAGTGTTTAAAGATAATTTTGGTAAAACAATCATTCATCAGAGGATGGAAAAAGATATTTGGTATAAATTATATCAGTTTCCATTAATTGAAAATGATTTTTTAGTCGATGATATTTTATCAAATATTGATTTTTTAGATTTCTTAAATAATAATAAACTGAAAACAAGTAATACAAAACATAAAATAATTAGATATAAACATGTTCTATCACACCAGAATTTATTCATTGCATTTCACTTAATTAATTTAAATTCAGTTATTAATGATGGGCATTATATATCTAATTTGAATGAGCTTACTTTTCCAGTACCTATTTCAAATTTTATCAGTAAGTACTTAATCTAGGAAGTTGAATTTTGTATATTTAGCCATAATTATATAAACAATGAGTGGAACATTAAATAAAGTAATGTTAATTGGCCATCTTGGAGATGATGTGAAAATTAAACATTTTGATAATGGTGGTTGTATTGCAAGATTTCCCTTGGCAACTAATGAATCTTATACAAATAAAACTACTAATGAAAAAGTAACAAATACTGATTGGCATAACATTGTTGTAAGAAATAAAGCTGCAGAAGTTTGTGAAAAATATTTATCAAAAGGAGACAAAGTCTACATTGAAGGTAAACTAAGAACTAGAAAATGGCAAGGTGATGATGGAGCTGATAGATATACTACAGAAGTAAATGTTGATGAATTTACATTTTTATCAACAAAGAAAGACTCGGGGAATAATATGGAGCAAAATCTACCTCCAGCATCTAATATTGAAGATACTGAACAAGCAGAAGATGACTTACCATTTTAAGTCTTTTAACATGAAATTCTTAATTAGTATAATTAATCTGTGATAGTTAAAATTATTTTAATTCTGATTTTTCTAATATTATCAGCATTAACCTCTGGCTGCGAAGTTGCTTTTTTTTCTCTAGATAAAACAATTATCCCTGAGGATAATAATAGTAAACTAATTAAAAGAATTGAGTCTTTATTAAAAAAACCCAAAAGGCTTCTTGCAACAATATTAATTTCAAATAACTTTATAAATATTGCAATAGTTATTTTATTTGCATCTCTAGATAACCCTTATCTAAGCTCAATTAATAACCCAATAATTGAGACTGTGATTGAGGTTGGTATAATAGGTATGCTTATACTATTTATTGGAGACATTTTGCCTAAGATATATGCAAACAGAAATCCTTTGATATTTTCGAAGGTTATGGTGAATCCAATCTATTTTCTTGATAGGTATGTATTATTTCTTTTTAATCAACCAATGAGCAAGTCAATGAATTATCTTGAATCTAGTCTTGTTAAAGATAATCAGCAACTTTCTGTAGATAAATTATCTCAAGCACTGGAATTAACTGATTCAAAAGAGACAAGTAAAGAAGAGAAAAAGATACTTAAAGGTATTGTCAATTTTGGTAACGTTGAGACCAGACAAATTATGTGTCCAAGAGTTGATGTATTTGCTCTGGAAGCAAATAAAAACATGAATGAGATTGTAAGTGAATTAATATCCAATGGATTTTCAAGAGTTCCTGTTTATGAAGATAATCTTGACAAAGTTCAAGGAGTTCTATATGTAAAAGATCTCTTACCACATCTTGAAAAAGATAATTTTAATTGGATTTCATTACTTAGGAAACCATTATACATTCCTGAAAACAAAAAGCTTGATGACCTTCTTACAGAATTTAAAACTAAGAAAATTCATATGGCAATAGTTGTAGATGAATATGGTGGTACATCTGGAATAATAACTCTTGAAGATGTAATCGAAGAAATCTTTGGCGAGCTAAGTGATGAGTTTGATGAAGAAGATAACCTTTTTTCAAAGCTTGATGAAAATACTTATGTTTTTGACTCCAAAATTAATTTACAGGATTTTTATAGAGCTATAAACCTTAAAGATACTTTATCATTTGATCAAGTATCATCTGAAATTGAAACTTTAGGAGGTCTATTAATTGAAAAAATAAAAAAAATTCCAAGAGTAGGGCAGATTATTTATCATGATGATTACAAATTCATTGTTGAAATTGTAGATAATAAAAGAATTAAACAAGTAAAATTAATTCTTCCAAAATAATTTTTAATTGAATATTGGTACTAGAAAATGGGGAACATTAATAATCCTATCTATTATTTGGGGGAGTTCATATATACTTATCAAAAAGGGACTAACAGGATTAACTCCTTTACAATTAGGCTCATTAAGAATGATAATTACAGCCATATTAATTGTTCCATTTAGTATTAAAAAGCTTAGGAATATTCCAAAAGATAAAATTAAATGGGTGGTTTTTTCAGCATTTATTGGAACCTTTTTCCCAAATTATTTATTTGCTTTTGCTGAAACTGAGATTTCAAGTGCTATATCAGGTGTTATGGTATCACTTACACCTTTATTTACATTAATAATAAGTGTTTTACTTTTTAAAGAGCAATTTTTTAAAACACAATTTGCAGGTGTACTTGTTGGTTTTATTGGGATTTTACTTTTGGTGAATAATGAGTTTTTAATTTCTGGACTAAACTTATTATATGTTTCTTTTACAATTTTAGCCGCATTTTTTTATGCTGTAAATGCTAATATTTTAAAATATAAATTACCAGGGATTTCTGCAGTTGCAATAATTGGAATGAGTTTTATATTTCTATTTCTGCCTGCTTCAGTGATTCTATTTTTTACTGAATTTCCATTTCAAACATTTACTTCAGATCCTTTAATAATAGAATCAATAATTTACATCGTAGTATTAGCATTATTTGGAACAGCAATTGCAAAAGTTTTATACATAAAACTCCTAGCAATTTCCTCCCCGGTATTTTCAGTATCAACAACATATCTTATTCCAATAGTTGCTATTTTTTGGGGCTTATTAGATGGAGAAGAATTTAAACTAATTCAGTTTATAGGTACATCAGTTATATTAGTTGGGGTATATCTAGTTACAATAAAAAATGATATTTTTGAAAAAAACCACTAACTAAAAATAAAATTTATTATGAAACAATTTAAAATACATGGGTTATTAACAATATTTATGTTATTATCAATTAATACTTTAAGCTCTCAAACAGCTGAGGAAATAATTGATGGATATCTCGAAGTAATTGGAGGTGTAGAAGCTATTCAAAATGTTGAAGGAGTAATAATTTCTGCATCAGCAAACCAGGGAGGTCTAGAACTTCCAATTGAAATAGTAAGTTCTAAAAATAGATCTAGTATAACAATATCTATACAAGGTCAAGAACTTAAGAACAATGTATTTGATGGAGAGGTATTATGGTCAAGCGGATTTCCTGACTTTAAGCCAGTTAAAAGTGATGAAGAAGATGTAATTAATTTTAAAAATGAACTTCAAGAATTCCCTGATGTTTTTGTTACTTACAAAGACCTGGGATATACTGTTGATTTTGATGGAACGGAAGATTTTGAGGGAACTGAGGTCTATAAAATTAAGGTGACAAAAACTCCTTATTTAGTTGATGGAGAAGAAAATCCAAATATTGATTATTACTTATTTGATAAGGATAATTATGTATTATTGGCAGTATGGTCTGAAATGCTTGAGGGTCCAGGAAAAGGCTCTGTTATTCAACAGAGCTTTAGTGATTATCAAGAAGTAGAAGGAGTATATTATCCTTTTTCATTAACATTTGGTGCTAAGGACCAACCAGGGGGACAAACTTTTGTAGTTCAAAAAATGGAAATTAACCCAGAACTCGATGATTCTGATTTTAAATTTCCAGATGAAGATAACCAAGAATAATATATCTTAACAACAATAATATGAATAAGCAAAATTTATTTTTTGTAATTACTTTATTACTTTCATTTAGTTCTTATTCTCAAGAAAAAGAACCTATTGAATTAAAAGATTACTACGGAGATTTGAATGCTAGATTTATAGGACCTGCTGTAATGAGTGGTAGAATTAGTGATATGGAAAACCACCCAACAGATCCTAAAGTAATTTATGCAGGAACTGCAGGTGGAGGTGTCTGGAAGTCAGAAAATGCGGGAGCTACTTTTAGACCAATTTTCGATGATCATTCTCAATCAATTGGAGCAGTTGAATTAGATCCAAATGACCCCGATAATACAATTTATGTTGGAACAGGTGAGCCATGGCCAAGAAACAGTGTCTCTATTGGAGATGGTTTGTATAAGTCAACTGATGGTGGACAATCATGGTTAAATATTGGTCTAAAAAATTCTGAAAGAATTTCGAACATAATAGTTAATCCAGATAACTCCAATGAAATTTATGTTGGAGTTTTGGGTGCGTTATGGTCTGATAGTGAAGAAAGAGGTGTCTATAAATCAACTGATGGTGGACAGACTTGGAATAACATATTATATATAAATCAGTCCACAGGCCTAGCGGATCTGGCTATGGATCCAAATAATTCAAATATCTTATATGCGTCTATGTGGGAATTTAGAAGAGGACCTTGGTTTTTTGAATCAGGAGGAGAAAACAGTGCTCTTTTTAAATCGTTTGATGGGGGAGAGACATGGAATAAAATTCATAATGGTTTTCCCGAAGGGAGATTAGGAAGACTTGCAATCGCAGTGGCAAAAACTAATTCAAAAATTCTTTATACAGTCATTGAAGCTGAAAAAAATGAAGATAAAGGTTTATACAAGAGTATTGATGGAGGAGAATCATGGGAACAGATTAATAATGATTTTGGAATTACAGTAAGACCATTTTATTTTTCTAGAATTGTAGTTGACCCTAAAAATGAGGATATAGTTGTTAAGGCTGGGCTTTACGGTTCTATTTCTAAAGATGGAGGTAAAACTTTCCAAAACTTAGGATTCATGCATTCTGATATTCATGACATGGTTTTTGACATCAACAATTCTGACTTGTTATATGTTGGAACTGATGGAGGAGTTTACAGATCTTGGGATAAGGGAGTAACTATGGAAATATCTGAGAATTTACCTATATCACAATTTTATCATGTAACTGTTGACAATAAAGAGCCTTATAATGTTTATGGAGGTTTACAAGACAATGGTTCTTGGTACGGTCCTACTCGTGCTTCTGGAGGTATATCTGCAAAACATTGGAATCCAGTTGGACAAGGTGATGGTTTTAGAGTTTATAAACACCCAACTAAAAATATTATTTATTCAGAGATGCAAGGTGCTGAAAATGTATGGAGGTATGATGTAGATAATAATAGAGTAAAGACAATTCAACCTTTGCAAGAAGAAGGATATGAGAAATATAGATTTAATTGGAACACCCCTATTTCAACTAGCTTTCATAATCCAGACAGATTTTTTATTGGAAGTCAATATTTACATGTATCTGATGATATGGGAGATACATGGAAAATTATTTCTCCGGATCTGACAACTAATGATAAATCAAAACAAAAGCAAATTGAATCAGGAGGACTTTCAATGGATAATTCAGGTGCTGAGAATCATACTACAATTTTTACAATCGCTGAATCTCCAATTGACGAGAAAGTAATTTGGATAGGAACAGATGATGGAAATATTCAACTTACAGTTGATGGTGGGAAGTCATGGAAAAATTTAATCAAAAACATTAGTGGTATTCCACAAAATACATGGGTGTATCATATTGAACCAAGTGTTCATGATGTTGGAACCGCATATGTGGTTTTTGATGGTCACACAACTGGAGATATGAACCCGTATGCCTATAAAACTGAAGATTTTGGAATAACATGGGAAAATATTATACCTAATAATGATGTCTACGGTTTTACTAGGAGCATTCAGGAAGATTTTATAAATCCAAATTTACTTTTTTTAGGAACTGAATTTGGATTATATATTTCTATTACCGGAGGCGACTCATGGAATAAATTTGAGAAAAATGTTCCACCTGTTGCAATTCACCATATAGAATTACAAAAGAACACAAATGATCTGGTGTTGGCTACACATGGAAGAGGTATAATCATAATAGATGATATTTCACCTCTCAGGGAAATTAATGAAAAATCTTTATCAGAGAAATTATATTTTTTTGAGAATGATAAATATGTTATGTCAGACCAAAGTGGTTTTTCAGATAGTTTTGGAAGAGAAACCCAATTTTTTGGATCAAACTCTAGCTTAAATGCTCAGATTAAATATATGCTTCCAAAGAGACATACATTTGGAAAAATGACTATGGAAATTTTTAATGAAAGTGGAGAATCTATAGTAGAATTAAGTCCAGGTAAGTCTAAAGGAATGAACTTTGTTTCATGGAACTACAGAATGAGTCAGCCTAAAGTTGCTAAGGGAAAAACTTTAGCTTTTGGTGGATTAACAGGTCCTAGAGTAAAGGAAGGAATATATAATGTTGTTATCACAAAAGGGAAGGATATTTTTTCAAAATCTATAGATGTTATTAGTGATCCTAATACAAATTTAGATTCAAATGAAAAAATGTTAAAATATGATACTACGATGAAATTATATAACTTATCTGAGGAGCTAGCATATATAGTATATACAATTGATGAAATACTATCATCTGATAAATTCAAAAAAGGAATTAAAAATAAATTACAAACTTTAAAAGAATCACTTGTTATTACAACTGGTGACAACTATGTTGGAGCAGCTGAAAATGAGTTACGAGAGGATCTACTTGATCTTTATTCAAAATTAGCTTCAAGTTATGATAAACCTTCACAAAATGATCTTGCTAATCTAAGTATAGTTGAAAATGAATTTTATAATTTAAAAAGTGAATATGATAAAATCATAAATAAAGTTGACTTAAGTCAAATCGAGTTACTCTCATATAGTGATTTTATAAAAAACTAAATTATCTAAAGTAAAAAGGGCACCTTTAAGGCGCCCTTTTTTATCATTACCTTTAATTAAAATCTGAGTCTGACGTTTCAACATTTAATTTAATAGAAGTTGCTTTAAATGTAATTCCACCAGGTATAGGAATTGCAGGACTAACCTGACTAATTACTTTGGGTAAAAGAATTCCTTCAACCTCTTCATATTCTTTATAAAATGTCTCATTAACAATTAGATTTCCTTCAACCTCTTGTGATTCAACTTCTTTCAATTTTAGCCCAGTATCAACTGAGTAAAAAACAGATTTATTATCTGTAACTTTTATCTCAAAAGCTTTTTCCCCTTCAACCTCAGACGTTCCAACAAGTTCAACTAAAGAATAATCATAATTTAATTCTGAAAATAAAGCAGAATTTATAATGGCTTGTTCAAGTTCAACTTCTGTCAATGGAATTCTCTGACCATTTACTTCATTATAGCCCTGAAACTTATTAAAAACAGTTTTAGCTATAGTTATTCCCATAGCAGACATTTCCATTAAAGTCTGATTCTGATTATTTTTTATACTATACATTTCTAAAACTGTGCCTTGAATATTAGATGTTGCTTTGATCTCAATTGATGTTACTTCTGCAAGAGCATTTTTTCCACCTATAGCTTTTACATAATCATTGATTACATCCTCAGCTGAAATATCTGAATCAATATCGTAGTTGGGTTTATCTACTAGATTTCCCTTTTTATCATAAAAGTTTATTTTAAATTTTTTATCCTGGTAACTAAGATTTTCTAGTTTATCAATTAACTCAGATCCTTTACCAGCAATAATAATAGCACCATTATTTGTTTTAAAGTATTTATTTGAAATATCTAGAATTTCATCCGATGAAACACTATTAATATTTTTTAAAAAGTCCTTGTAATAATCTTCGTTTAATTCTTCAATTTTCATATCAACAGAGTATCCAGCGATAGTTCTGGGAGATTCAGAATCTCTTACAAAATCTCCAAAATATGCAGATTTGATATCTTTAAGCTCTGTATTTCCTACTTTTACTTTTCTAATCCTATCAATTTCAGTCAACAATTCAATTACTGAGCTATCAGTTACTTCGGCTCGAGAACTTGTGAATGCATTAAAAACTGTATTAGAGTATTTATTAGTTCCAAAATTTGATCTTGCATAGTAAGCATATCCCTTATCTTCTCTGATCTTGGATTCAAGTCTACTTTCAGGCTCACCTCCTAGAATTCTGTTAGCAACAAGAAGAGGGATATAGTCTGAACTATTTTTTCTCATTTTAATTAAATTTTGGAATCGAATTTCTGATTGAATAGCATTAGGCATGTCAATGAAATGAATTTCAGTTTGATCGAAAGATTTATTTATAGAAATATCTTCATATAGAACTTCACCCTTACTCCAACCACTAAATAGTGATTCAATTTTACTAAATACTTCTTCTGCGTCAACATCACCAACAACAACCATATATGCATTGTTTGGTATAAACCTAGCTTTAAAGTATGGTTCAATATCCTCAAAATCAATATTGTTTATACTAGTTTCATCTGTATACTCAGAATAGGGGTGATCTTTACCATAGACAACAATATTCCCAACTCTGCTAGCGATTGTAGTTACACTTTTTTCATTTTCTTTAATTGATTGAAGCAGCCTGTCTCTTTCTTTATTAAATTCTTCTAAATCAAATACAGGATTAAGTAATCCATCTGCAAGTAGCTCAAGTAATCTTCCAAAATATTTTGATAAAGAAGTTCCAAAAGCTCCTGTTGAGCTTAGGTTTAAAGTGGACCCCATAAAATCAACTTCCTCAATAAATTCATCTTTTGAAATATTTTTAGTACCCTTTCCTAATAGACTAGAAGTTAACGATCCAATCCCGCTTTTACCATTTGATGAATATCTTTGAGAATCAATGAAAAGACTAAGTGATGCTCTAGGAAGCTTATCATTTTCAACAATAATAATCTTCAATCCGTTATCTAATTCTGCCTCATAGGGGATTCCTAGAACTATTTCTGGATCCGGTCCGGAGGGAGGAATTTGACTTCGGTCAACCTGAGAATAAGAAAAACTGGAAGATATGATAATTAATAGAATTATCTTTTTGATTAATGCAACATAGAGTATGTGTTTTAATTTAAATTTTCTCATTTTAATTCTGTTTTGGTAAATATTTTAGTTCTAGTCTTTGGTTTTTTCCTAAAAGTCTTTTTGCAGCATCTCTTATCTCTTGTTTGGTAATTGATTTATAGATGTCTATCTCTGTATTTATAACATTTGTATTATCATGAAAGAAATAATAATGAGCTAATGAGTTACCAATTCCTGCAACAGTAGAATTAGAGCTAACAAATCTATTCTCTATAATATTCTGTATTTTCAGCATATCATAATCTGATATTAAATCTGTTTGTAAACTATTTATTTCATTATCAATCTCATCAACAATTTTTTCCATTGAAACTTCACCCATTGGAAGAGCAAAAATGAAGTAAACTCCATAATCCTCAAGTGATAAATTTTGAGAACTAATTTGAAGTGCCATTTTTTTGTCATCCACTAAATTCTTATAAAGCTTTGAACTTTCCCCTCCACTTAAGTATATAGAAATCATCTCCATAATATAAGCTTCTCTTTCATTGTGACCTGCAGTTCTGTATCCTAGTACATAAGCTGGAATTTGAATATTTTGATCATAGCTTTCTACCTTTATAGTTGAGCTTATTTCTTTTTCTATAGGATAATCTCTTGGTATATCTTTACCTCTTGGAATTTCACTAAAATATTTTTCTACTAATTTCTTGGTATTATTTATATCAATATCACCTGCAATAATCAATGCAGCATTATTTGGAACATGAAATTTTTCATTAAATTCTTGGTAGTCTTCTACACTGGCTGCATCTAAATCTTCCATTGATCCTATTATGAAACTTTTATATGGGTGAACCTGAAATAAGCTTTCTGATACAACCTGAAATAAGTTTCCATATGGTTGATTTTCACTCAATCTTTTTTCTTCTTTTACAACTTCTTGTTGAGTTTTGATTGCTTTATCAGTAATTATAGGATGTAGCATTCTTTCAGATTCAATCCAAAGAGTTAGCTCTAATTTATTAGAAGGAAAATTGTTATAGTAATAGGTTCTATCATGTCCTGTATTAGCATTATAAAATCCACCATTAGAGTTTACAATTTTATCCCATTCCCCCTCTTTGATATTTTTTGATCCAGTGAAAAGTACATGTTCAAAAAAATGAGCAAAACCTGTTCTTCCTTCCTTCTCCTCTTTTGAACCAACAAGGTACATAACTGATGTTGAAATTACAGGAGCTGAATTATCTTTATGAAGAATAACATGCAAACCATTTTCTAAGTCATATTCAATAAAATCTATTTTTTGAGCATAAATATTATTAAAGCCTAAAAATAGAATTAGTGTAAGTAATATTTTTTTCATTAAAAAGTTTAATTTATTTAGGGTCGCAAGATAATAAAACTTTAGTAACTTTGCTTCATGAAGCCCTAATTTTATTGGGGTTTATAAAAATTTTATTATGGATATAAAAGAATTATTGGATATAGTAACTCTAAAAAAAATTGATGATAACAGGTTTGAAGGAAAGAATTACGAGACGGTTTGGGGAAGAGTTTTTGGTGGACAAGTTTTGAGTCAGTCTCTTCACGCGGCATATCAAACAGTAACTAAGGATAGAGTTGCCCACTCGATGCATGGTTATTTTATACTTCCGGGAAATTTAAATATACCAGTTACATATGAAGTAGATAAAATTCGAAACGGAGGAAGTTTTACAACAAGAAGAGTAGTAGCATTTCAAAATGATAAAGCAATATTTAATATGTCAGCTTCTTTTCAAAAAAAAGAAAAAGGTTTTGATCATCAAGTTCAAATGCCGAATGTGCTTAGCCCAGACTTACTTCTCACAGATTTTCAGCAAGCAGAAAAACGTAAAGATGAGTTGGCAGAAAAGTATCAACTTTTTCTAACTGCTCATCCAAAAGTGTTTGAGTTTAAACCTGTAGGCACAAATATTTTTATGAGAAAAGAAAATGATCTTCCATATAATCATTGTTGGTTAAGACTAAAAGATAAAATTGATTTACCATTGCCTTTTCATCACCAACTTTTGGCTTTTGTAAGTGATTACCAGCTTTTAGCCACAGCTTCACTCCCTCATAGAAAAGAAATTTCAAAGACAAGAGCATACTATGCAAGCTTAGATCATGCACTTTGGTTTCATAGAGACTTTTCAATTAATGATTGGCTATTATATGATATGAAAAGTCCAAGCGCATCAAATGCAAGAGGTTTTGCTAGAGGAAGTATATTTAATGAAAATGGAACTATGATTGCATCAGTTGCTCAAGAAGGACTTATGAGAAAACTTGTTAAATCTTAATGAGTAGATATTTAATTCTTTTTCTAGTTTTTTTTGCATCATGTTCCAAGCAGAATTCTTCTTCTATTGAAACTGAAACTGATTTAATTACTAACTCATTAACCAGAGAAAGGGTTGATTCATTGTTAGTGTCAAATAATATTTTTCAAATTTCATATAACGAAAAATTTGAACAGCCTAATTGGATAAAATATACGGTTAGAGATATTGTTAAAAATGCAGATAGGGATGGAATGCAATTCTACACAGTAGATTCAATTTATACTTCAGATGATCAAGACTATTACGCAAATAGGTGGGATAGAGGGCATATGGCTCCTGCAGGATCTTTTAACGATTCTTATGAAAATTTATACTCTACTTTTTCATATTTAAATGTTGCCCTTCAATATGACGATTTAAATCGAGGAACCTGGGTACAACTTGAAGAACAAGTTAGAAAATGGGCTGATGAGATTGGTGATATTGATATAGAAATATATCTTGAATTTGATTCTTCACATATAGTTTTAGACACAGGAGCCCATGTACCAACTGCGTTTTACAAATATGTAATATTTCCAGATGGAACAAAGAAATGTTATTATTTCCCAAACTCTACTCCTGATAAATTATGGCAAGAGTATGAAATTGAATGTAATTAAGATTTAAGTTATTTTAATTCAATTGAATATTTATTTATAAATTAATAAAGTGAAAATCAGGTAAAACTAAAATTATGAATGAGAAAAAAGAATGGAGACCACTACCAGATTCAATTACTATTAAAGAAAGTAAAATTGAAGGACTAGGTATATTTGCTACTAAAGACTTGCCTTCAAAAACTGATCTTGGTATATCTCATATTTATGATGATAGATTTCCTGATAATTATATAAGACTCCCCTTAGGAGCATTTATTAACCATCATGAAATGCCAAATTGCAAAGCAATTGTTTCGAAATCTCATAAATCACTTGGCAAAATAAAGCATATAAGGATTATTACAGATAAGAATATATCATCTGGTGAGGAGCTTACACTGAACTACATTATTAATAAATTAGATAACCCTTTGTGGGAGTTTGAATATGAAATCTCTCAGTAAACTTAATCTGATTTAGTACCCTCGAGCTCAAACATATCTGCAAGATACCCAGTTACTTGATTCCCTTCAACATATATTTCAAATGAAGTATTTATTCCATAATCTTTAACATAAATATCTATGTACAGGATGCCTTCTTCAACTTCAGTGCCAAGTAAATCAAAACTTTCATTAGCCCCTTCTGATGTAAAAATTGTTTTGAGACCACTTGATTCTTTAGATACTTTCATGCTAAATTTACCATCACCTCCATCTGGAAGACCAAAAACTTCAATTTCATAGTTGCCAACAAATTTTTGCAATAAGTCTTCAGACTCATTAATTGATGTTTCTATATTTTGGCTTATAGTTTGAGTTTTTTGGAAAATACTACAAGATGAGAAAGTAAATATAAATGCTAGTAATAAAATTTTATATTTCATATTTAAATATAATAAATCAAAAAACTAACTAGGTGTATACTTTAATTTTTTTTCTATTGCAAGAATTAGTTGATTCGCAATATCCTTGCCAGATGTATTTTCAATTCCTTCAAGTCCAGGAGAAGAGTTCACTTCAAGTACAAGAGGGCCTTTATTAGATCTAATGATATCAACACCTGCAATTGAAAGATTTAAAGATTTTGCAGCTTTTATCGCAATTCTTTTCTCTTCTTGAGTAATTTTTACTTTTTTAGATTGACCCCCCATATGAATATTTGCTCTAAACTCACCAACAAGAGCCTCCCTTTGAATTGATGCAACTACTTTACCATCAACAACAAAGCATCTTAGGTCTTTTCCACCGGCTTCTTTAATAAATTCTTGAACAAGTATATTAGTCTTTAAACTTTTAAATGCATTAATTGCACTTTCAGCAGCTTTATTAGTTTCAGCTATTACCACTCCTTTTCCTTGAGTGCTTTCTAATAATTTAATAATAAGAGGTGCACCCCCAACAAGGCTAATTAAGTCTTTTGTTTCAAGTGGAGATTTAGCAAAACCAGTTATCGGAATTGGAATATTGTTTTTAGAGAATACTTGAGATGAAAAAAGTTTATCCCTAGATTGAGAAATAGAATCTGCAGAGTTTAAGCAGTAAGTATTGATTGATTCAAACTGTCTTAATAGAGCACAACCATAGAATGTCATACTTGGCCTAATTCTTGGAATAATAGCATCTACTGAAACTATATTACCACCCCTATATCTTACTTCAGGTTTTCCATTATCAAGGCCAATATAGCATTGTTGCATGTTATAAAATTTCATATCGTGTCCCCTCTGTCTGCCTGCTTCCATTATTCTTTTGTTGCTGTAGAGTTCTTTGTTAGTTGCAAGTAATCCAATTGTCAAACCAGATTTTTCATACATCAAATGACCGTAATAATCTAATAATTGTTTATCTGATTTATTTCCCAAAACATTTTCTAATGAGGGGTTTACAATAAATCTGCCAACCATAGCTTCTCTCCCTAACAGCATTCTATGCTCCATAGCCTCTCTACTTGCAAGGGATAATTCAACATCGAAAACTTGATTTCCAAGTTTAATAGGAACTTTAATAATATATCTTTTTTGAGCTATACCTGATGAAGTTCTTATGATTCTAGTATCATGAATTTTAGATCTACATTCAATTGAAACACTTCTATTTTCTTGAATTGGATTAACTTCAAACTGAACAAATTGTTCTCCACCTTTTGTAATCCTTTTAATGTTGTTTGCTTGAATAGAGGAAGTCTTAGCACCTGAATCAACCCTTGCCTTTATTGCAGGTAAGTTTAATGTTTCAAAAGAACACCACTCAGCATTTCCAATTATGATTAAATCTTTCTTTGACATTATTATATCCCAAATAGATATTGAAATTTAATAAAAAACTGAGACCTATTTATTAAGAATGGATTAAAATCTTCAGAATCTACTTTAAAAATATTTGATGAATTTTGATTGCCTCCAATATAGAAAATGGTTGAAGGATTTGGATTCCACTCAAGTAGAGGTTGGATATAAAATTTATCATTAAAATCGTCATACTCAGATATAATTCTGAGACTTAAATCATTATTAAACTGGTATCTTGAAGATAGTCTTGCAATATAGCCATCATAGAAAACGCCAGGTTTATTAATTTTCTTCAATTTCGAAAATCGTAGTGATGGATTAATATTTAAATTATTACCAACCTTATAATTGAGACTGAAAAAAAATGAACTTTCTTTTCCAATTTCTGGATTATCTTCATTAAAAGCTATCTCTTTTCCAAATACTACTCTAGTTAAAAGACTAAGCTCCTTTGTAGGATTGCTAATAATAAAAAATGTTGATTTACCCACATTCCTAAAATCTTTACATAAATAGTTTCTAAAAAAATTAATGTCGTAATTATAATTAATTGCTGTAGCTCCAATTGTAGTTATACCAAGATCGATATCTAAATTTCTTGACTTTTTTTCTCCATTTATATTATTTGTTATATCTCCTTTTACATTTATTCTATATTGTTGCAGGTATTTAGAGCCAATTAGTTTTTCAAATCCTTGAGAAATAGTTAACCACCTTCTATTATTCTTTGGAACAAATCCTAAATCTGCTCTATAATTAGCTGATATATCTCTATAAAAAATAATTGACTCCCAGTTCTCATTTTTTCTTATAAGTCTTATGTAATTTGCATGTCCATTGAACTTTTCACCATCAAGCTTTACAGTTTTATCACTAAAAGTATCATTACTATCTATCCAATTAGCAACTGGTTCAACATTAAAATTTTTAATAAACTCAAACTGAATTTTCCAGATTTTGTTAAATGTAAATAGTCCATCAATTCCAAATAAATTTCCACTACCACCTCCTTCATAGAATCTGTTTGTTGTAAAAAATCCATATTTTGTATTTTGACCAACTACCCTTTGGTGTCTATATGTATTAACATAGCTAATACCACCTTCACCAAAATAAGATTTATCTTCACCACCAACTAAGTAAGGTGACTTTTGATCTACAGCTGACAGGATTATAGAACTTGAATTTTCATCTTGAAGAGTAATTTTGGATGATATAGATGGAGAATTAATAGTTCTTGAATAAAATGCATTATCTAAAAAATTCAGCAGATCCATTCCACGACTAAAGTATGGTCTTAACTCAGGATATTGAAGCGCATATGCTGAATTGATATCAATTTGAGTTTCATCTGCTTCAATTTGAGAGAAATCTGGATTAATTGTAAGTTCAGCTGTTGATGCTGAATTTATATCATATTTAATTCCTATTCCAAATTCATTTTTGCTTTTCCCATATTCAATGGGTTGACCATCTGAAACTCTTTCTCCTGAAAGATTTGATGATATGTAAGGTAGTAGCTCAGTATTTCTTTTAAAAGGCACGTCATTCATTATTAATCTACCCTCTATTTGACAAATTCTACATGGATTATCTCTGTCATATTTATCACTCATAGTAAATACTCCATTTCCTTCAAGAGTAAAATATCTTGTGACATTAAATCCCCATACTTTGTCTTCAGCATTAGGATGAGGTATTGAGGTAAATGGAATTAAAAACTCAACAGTATATCCGTCCTCATTTATACTTGATATGGTTTCATAAATTGCATTAAATGAAGAATCATACCTTTCTTCATCACTGGTTGCTTGCTTTGCTCTAATATCTGACTGACTTCCATATGCATTCGATGCTAGCAAATAGACACTCCTTGCATCTAGATAAGGATCAAATCTTAGAAATATTATATCTTCATTTAATCCCATTGCCATTTCATCCCTGGGTCTTACTTGACCTCTAATATCATCTGGATCAGTATATGCTTTAACTCCAAAGTAAATATACTCATCTGTGTAACTCATAAAAACATCTGTTTCTAACTTAGCTGGAGTATTGTATCCCGGTTGCCACTCATAATCAACCGTTTTTTTATAGGAAACAGATTTCTCATCATCTGAGATAAATCCATCCATAACTATTTTTGACCCATCAGTTTTAGAAAGTATGTATTGTTTTTGAGCTATGCTAAAGTTGAAAATAAATAGGGTGATAATGAAGATTGTTATATTTCTCATTTCAAGGCGCAAATGTAGCTAAAAACTAATATCGATATGTTTTCCAGTTATCAATTTTTATTACTCCATCAT